>VFSW01002641.1_pt1 | contig 27094 bp, 27 predicted proteins | sample 5358111 | NCBI WGS metagenome assembly VFSW01 (sample SAMN11554181, study PRJNA540505) | mine drainage metagenome | isolation source: sediment from site ElyBrook_90M | place: USA: Ely Copper Mine, Vershire, VT | collected 2017 | reverse complement strand
ATTGGCTTTAGTCTTATACTCGCGGCTCATTTTTATCATCCCATCCTCCATACCATGTACAGCCATTCTTATTTTTCCCGACCCAGCTCCCACACACCAAAGAATCAGCGCGGCTTCACCCTGATCGAGATTATGGTCGTGGTCGTCATCATGGGCATCATGGCCGCGTTGGTCGTGCCCAAGCTGATGGGGCGCGCCGATGACGCGCGCATCACCGCAGCCAAGCAGGACATCTCCACCATCATGCAGAGCCTCAAACTCTACAAGCTGGACAATCAACGCTATCCGACCACCGAGCAGGGGCTGCAAGCCTTGGTCAGCAAACCCGTCAGCGGTCCGGCGGCGAACAACTGGAAGACCGGCGGCTATCTGGACAAGTTGCCCAAAGACCCCTGGGGTAATCAATATCAGTTCCTGTCGCCGGGTATCAAAGGCGAGGTCGATGTATTTTCTTTGGGCGCGGATGGACAACCGGGCGGCACGGGTAACGATGCCGATATAGGCTCGTGGGATCTTTAGAAAAACCTAGTGAGCAAATCGATTGCTGTAGGGGTGGAATTTATTGCGCTCCTACAACTGCTCGGGGCTTTACGCTGCTTGAGCTGCTGGTCGTGATGGTGATCGCCGGCATCATTCTGGGCATGGTGTCATTCAAGGCGATGCCCGACGACCGCCAGGTGTTGCAACAGGATGCGCAGCGCATCGCGCTGTTGCTGCAACTGGCACGCGACGAAGCCATCGTGCGCAACCGTCCCATCGCCTTCGAGGCGGACTCCCGCCAGTATCGTTTTCTGATCCGTGAAGAGCAGGTCTGGCAAGTGCTGCAACAGGATGACCTGCTGCGCGAACGCGACTTCAAGCGCAGCCCGGTGAATTTTGCCATGACTCCGACTTCCACTGCCGTGCCGCTGCGCATCGTCTTTGGCCGCGAACCCGTCGATAAACCTTTCGTACTCACGCTCACGGTGGGAGATGCCAGCACCGCGATCCGCGCGGACGGTATCGGTCACTTTGATGTCGAATAAACCCATGTCCTGTCGCCTGCACAATCGCAACGCCGGATTCACGCTCCTAGAGGTGCTGGTCGCCCTGGTGATCGTCGGCACGGCATTGGGAGCCAGTCTGCGCGCGGTTGGCAGCCTGACACAGAACAGCGGCGATCTGCGTGCCGCGATGATGGCCACCTGGTCGGCCGAAAATCGTCTGACCCGGATCCGTCTGGCGCAAGAATGGCCGGCAATCGGAAGCCGCCAGTTCCCCTGCCCGCAAGGCGAGCTGGCCTTGCTGTGCGACGAACAGGTACTAGCCACGCCCAATCCATATTTTCGCCGCGTCGAAGTCGGCGTGTACGACAGCGAGCATAGCCGGCGCATCATCAAGTTGACGCAGGTGGTTTCCAATGCGCAGTAGGCAACGCGGACTGACGTTGGTCGAGCTGCTGGTCGCCATCAGCATCCTGGGGTTGGTCGCGGTCATCGGCTGGCGCGGACTGGACAGCATCGCGCGCTCGCGCACCGCGCTCACCACCGATCTTGAGCAGACGCGCGGCATGCAGTTGACCTTCGCGCAATTGCAAAGCGACTGCGCGCAACTGGCCAATGCCATCACCCTGCCCAATCGCGCCCCGCTGATGGCGGTTGCCAACGGACTCACGCTGGTACGCACGGTGTACGCGGACAATCAACCGACCCGCTTGCAAGTGATCAGTTATCGCGTGCTGGACGGCAAGCTGACGCGCCACGAATCGGTTGCCACGCGCGATTTGACCCAGCTGGATACGTTCTGGCTGGCAGCCATCAATGACACTGAAATCAACCCGGGGTTGTTGCTGCAAACCGGCGTGGCAACGATGACCATGCGCATCTGGATGCCGGGGACCATCGACTGGCAGCCCGCTGCGGTCGTCAGCCAGGGTGCCGCGAATGCGGCTGCGCCGACGGGACTGGAAGTCGTTCTGATACCGCAAGGCGGCACGGACGGAATCCGTAAACTATTTTTGCTGGGTGCAGTGTGAGACGACACGCAACAGCGCGCGCTAAACAACAGGGAGTCGCGGTCATCATGGCCCTACTGCTCACCACACTGGCCATCACGATCGTCGCCAGTTTGTTCTGGCAGCAGCAAGTGCAAGTGCGGGCGATCGAAAACCAACGCCTGCAATTGCAAAAACAATGGATCCTGCGCGGTGCGCTGGATTGGGCGAGTTTGATCCTGCGCGAAGATGCAAAACATTCCAGCGTGGACAGCCTGGATGAACCTTGGGCCGTGCCGCTGGCGGAAACGCGTCTGGACCAGTATGTCGAAAATGGCCAGGCCGATAACGATATCGCCGACACCTCCTTGTCGGGCACCATCAGCGACGCGCAAGCACGCTTCAATCTGAACAATCTGAGCAGCAACGGTGTCGTCAATCCTGATGCAGTCGCCGCCTTTTCCCGACTGCTTACCGTGCTGCAACTGGATCCCGCACTGGCACTCACCACCGCCAATCTGCTGGCGATGACGTCACCCGCCAATAGCTTGCCGCCCGCCATCAACACACCGGCATCATCATCCGTCACGCAAACTGCGACGAGTGCCGTACCCAACCTCGCCATCCCGACAGTGGTCAGCGGCGGCCAGCAAAGCATGGGATATACGCAAGTGGAAGATCTGCTCGCCGTGCCCGGTTTCACTCCCGCGCTGCTGGATACACTCAGACCTTATGTGGTCTTCTTGCCGGGCAGCACCGTCATCAACATCAACACCGCATCCGCACAGGTGATCTCGGCGATATTGGGCCTGTCACTCGCCGATGCCAACGCGCTGGTGATATCGCGCACTACCGCCAGCTTTCGCGACCTCGCGGATTTTTCCGCACGCCTACCAAACAATGCTTTTAACACCGCCAACATCAGCGTCAATACCAGTTATTTTTTGGTCAACGGCAGAGTGCGCATGAACCGCGCGCGGCTGGACATGCAAGCGTTGATACAACGCTATGGTGTGATGACCCAACTGCTGTGGATACGGGAGTTTTAACCCTCGCTGGACAAGGCGACCCCTATCGCGCAATAAATTGCGCCGCCACCTTGAAACGACCGTTTTTTGTTATATGCTTGCCCCCTCAAAACAGGCCTGATAAAAATTGAGCACTCTTCTTCTACGCATTCCCGCACGCGCGCTCACCGATACGACCAGTGATCCGGCCCGGCTGCCTTGCGCCTATACGTTGCGCACCCAGCGCGATGTCGTCGAGCGTAGCGGCCAGACGACGCTTGGCGAACTGGGCGCAACGATACGCGATGCGAAACGGGTGGTCTTGCTCATCGCCGCCGCCGATGTCAGTGTGTTGCGCCTTGCCGTTCCGCCGCTCTCGGCCGCAAAATTGCGCGTGGCTTTGCCCAATCTGATCGAGGACAGATTGCTTGATGATGCCGTCGAATGTGTGATGGCGTGTTCCAGCGCGACCGACGGAAAACGAGATGTGGCGGTGATGCAGCGCGCCTGGCTGACTCGACTCCTGCAAAGTTTGCACGAACTGGGCGCGCGGCGTGTCAGCGCGTTACCGGAACAATTGTGTCTGGCGCATCACGACGGGCAGGCCACCGCCGTCATCAGCGAATATGGGAACGGCTGCGCGCTGGCCTTGCGCTTATCCGAGCATGAAGGCTTGGGCATGGTGCAACACACGCCGGAAGAATTGCTGCACAGCTTGCGCGGGCTGGTCCCCGCCTCCGCCCTGACTGTATACGTGCCGCCAGGTGCGTTATCCCGCTACCAAACCCTCCTCGCGCAAGATGCGCACGTCACGGTCAGCGCGGATGACGGCGCGCATTGGCAAATGCCGGACACCGCTCCGGATCTGGCCACAGGATTGGGCATGCGGCATCAATCGCAATGGAACTGGCGACCCTGGCGATGGCCGTTGGCATTGGCCGCGCTGCTGTTGCTGGTCAATACGTTCGCCCTGGATTTCGACTGGTGGCGCATGAACCGTGAAGCCGCGAAGTTGCGCGCCGACATGAAACATATTTACCTGGCAGCTTACCCCAAAGAATCGGTGATCCTCGACCCGCTGTTGCAGATGCGCCAGAAAATCGCCGCCGCCCAACACGATTCCGGCATCGCATCGGCTGACGATTTCACGGCACTTGCAGCCGGATTCGGTCAGGCCTGGACGAGCGCGATGCCGGATGCTGGCGCAGCGATCTCGGGCATCGAATATCGCGAAGGCAGTCTGTGGATACGGCTCAAATCCGCCGCCCCCGCCGTCGCCATCAAGTCCGCGTTAGCCGAACGTAAACTGGCACTGGAGATCGCGCCCGGCTCGGACCTGACCTGGCAGATCAGGAGTGCCAAATGAAACCCTGGCTGAGCAAAATCCAGCAAGCCGCCGCAGCCTTTTGGGCGGTGCGCGATGCGCGTGAACGCAAGCTGCTGCTGATCGCCACGGCGGTCATCATTGCCGCGCTGTATTACCTGCTGCTCATCGCACCCGCGCTGACGGGACGGGAACAGCTGGGCAAGAATCTGCCGCTGCTGCGCGAGCAAGTCGCGCAACTGCAAGCCTTGGCCAGCGAGGCTTCCGGCTTGTCCAGCCATGCCGAAACCAGCGTGGCGGCGATGTCCAAAGAGACGCTGGCCGCCGCGCTTGCCGCGCACGGTCTCAAGGCACAAAGTGTGAGCGTGACCGGCGGCATTGCACAAATCCAATTGGTCGGCGTGTCGTTTTCGCAGACGCTGAACTGCCTGGACGAGCTGCAAAAAACAGCCCGCATCAGCGTGAACGAGGCGAAGATCACCGCCCTCGCCCAGCCCGATCAGATCGATGCGATGTTCACTTTTCATCAGGCCAACCCACCCTGATGCGCCGCGTCCTGTTATGGTCATTGGCGGGCATACTCAGCGTGGCGGTGACCGCGCTGGCATTCTTTCCCGCCGCGTATCTCGCCCCTATCATCGAACAACAAACCCGGGGGAAGCTGACCCTGGGGGATGCGCGGGGAAGCGTGTGGCACGGCTCGGCTTTTATCGGCAGCGCGCCCGACGGCAACGATCCCATCACGCCGCTGTTGCCAGGACGCTTCAGTTGGCGCATCTCGCCGCTGTTGTTGTTGGGCGATGTGGATGTCGTGCTGGAGAATCCCGCCGCGCTATCGAATGCGATCCGTATCACGGGGGGGTGGCATGCGTTACAAATCAGCCCGGCGACGCTGGACTTGCCCGCCGAACGCCTGTCCAGCCTGGGCGCACCGCTCAACACCATCCAACCGTCCGGGCAGATGCGTCTGAGTTGGCAGCCCCTGCAACTGGCCCTCGCACAGGGAACGATGAGCCTGACCGGGCAAATGGATCTGGCCATGCAGGACATCGCGTCACGCTTGTCCCCCGTCAAGCCGTTGGGTGCTTATAATCTGCGCCTGGCCTGGCACGGTCAGACGGCGGAGGTCGCGCTCACCACGCTTAAAGGACCGATGCTGCTGGACGGTTCGGGGATATTGAACAACGGACGGTTGACGTTTTCCGGCACGGCCCAAGCCGCTGCGGGACAACAAGAGAGGCTGGCGAATCTGCTCAATTTGCTGGGACAACGCCGCAACGTAAGCGGCAAAGACATCATCGCGCTGGAATTCAAATGAGAAAAAAACCGATACGACCCGCCCCTGTACTTCTGGCTCTGCTGCTCTGCTCGGGCATGCCATCGGCCCGCGCCGAAGACACACCCGCCTCCGGTGTCAGTCCGGTCACCACCGCAAATCAGGCCAGCTTCAACTTCGTCAATGCCGACATCGAATCGGTCATCAAAGCCATCGGCGACTATACCGACATCACCTTCATCATCGATCCGCGCGTCAAAGGCACGCTGAACCTGGTCTCAGAAAAACCCCTGAGCAAGACGCAAGCCCTGCAATTGTTGAGCTCGGTGTTGCGCATGCAAGGCTATGCCGTGGTCAATGCCAACGGCTACAGCAAAGTCGTGCCGGAAGCCGATGCGAAATTGCAGGGTAGCGTGATCGCGGCCAACGGTGCGGGTGGCAACCAGGTCGCCACGCGGGTGTTCCATCTGAACCACGAAGCGGCGGCCAATCTGGTCCCCGTGTTGCGCCCGCTCATTTCGCCCAACAACATCATCAACGCCAACCCAGACAACAACACACTGGTCATCACCGATTACGCCGACAACCTGACGCGCATGGGCAAGATCATCGCGGCACTGGATGGCCCGACCAACAGCAATCTGGACGTCGTGCCGCTGCACCACACTATCGCCAACGACATCGCGGCTATGGTGAACAAGCTCATGGAACAGGGTACGACGACACCGCCCGTGGTATTGGCCGACTCGCGCACCAACACCCTGATCGTGCGCGCCCCTTCCGAAGCGCGCGCGAACCTGGCCAAATCGTTGATCGCCAAACTCGATCAGCCCACCACGCAGCCGGGCAATGTGCATGTGGTGTACCTGAAGAATGCCGAAGCAATGAAACTCGCGCTGACCTTGCGCGCGGTCATCTCGGCGGATACCTCCTCACCTGCTCCGTCCACGCCATCAACAACATCTTCCAACTCCGGCAGCTCCGGTAGCAGTGGCAGCAGCCCACCACCCGCCGCCCCCAGCGTATTGCCGAGCGGTGGCGCGGGCGGATTCATCCAGGCCGACCCCGCCACCAACACACTCATCATCACAGCCAGCGAACCGGTATACCGCAATATGCGCAGCATCATCGACCAGCTCGATGCGCGCCGTGCTCAGGTGTATGTCGAAGCACTCATCGTCGAAGTGGATGCCAGCAAATTCGCCGAATTCGGTGTGCAATGGGCGGCACTCGGCGCGGGCGGCGCGGGCGGAACATCGTTCTCCACCAATGGCGACAATCTGGCCAACCAACTCGGCGCGCACATGACGCCCGGCGCGGTCCCGCCGACACCCAGCAACGGTTTAACCCTGGGCTTATTGTCCAGAAAGATCGGCTTTGGCGCATTGGTTCATGCCTTGCAGTCCGACACCAAGACCAACATCTTGTCGATGCCGAATCTGATCACGCTGGACAACGATGAGGCCAAGATCATGGTCGGAGAAAACGTGCCCTTCATCACCGGACAATACACAACCCAGGCCTCGGCGGGTGCGGCGGGGGTCAACCCGTTCCAAACCGTGGAACGCAAAGACATCGGTCTGACGCTGAAGATCAAGCCGCAAATCTCCCAGGGCGGCACGGTAAAAATGGCGATCTATCAAGAGACCTCGGCCATATCGCCCATCGTCAATAGTGCCGGGCTGATTACCACCAAACGCTCTATCGACACCAACGTGCTGGTGGATGACGGACAGATCATCGTGCTGGGCGGTCTGATCGACGACAATCTGCAAGATAGCGAAGATAAAGTCCCCTTCCTGGGCGATATTCCCTGGCTAGGCACACTGTTCAGATACCACAACCGCACGCATACCAAAACCAATCTGATGGTGTTCCTGCGTCCGACCATCATCCGCAGCAACGAACAAAGCATCGATCTGTCTGCCGACCGTTACGATTTCATCCGCAATACCGAGATCGATAACCAGCCGCTACCCTCCGCCCAGTTGCCCGATATGGAATTGCCGCTGCCGCCGGAACTGCGCGACGGCAAATTGGTCGGTGGAGCCTTGGCCCAACCCGTCATGAAACTGAGTCCCACACTCAGCACACCCGCGACTGCGGAATAGCCCAGCGATGGATGCGCGCCTTTTGCCTTATGCCTTTGCCCGCGACTTTACGCTGTTAGCGCGGCGCGATGCCGATGCGCGTATCGAGGTCTGCATCTCGGAAACCACCCCGGTTGCGGCCATTGCCGAAGTCAGCCGCCATTTCGGTCACATCAGCCTGACCCCCATGACGGCTGCCGACCTGAGTGCGGCCATCGCGGCGGCCTATGCAGATTCGGGTGGAGATGCCGCGCAAGTCATCGACGAATACGAATCCGATGTCGATCTGAACAAGCTCATGCAGGACATGCCCGCCGTCGAGGACCTGCTCGAAGCCAGCGACGACGCGCCGGTGATCCGCATGATCAACGCCCTGCTCACGCAAGCCTTGCGCGAAGGCGCGTCGGACATCCACATCGAACCCTTCGAACAGATCTCGGTGGTGCGCTTTCGTATCGACGGCACGTTGCGCGATGTGGTGCGCCCGAAAAAAGCCATCCATGCCTCGCTGATCTCGCGCATCAAAATCATGGCGCAACTGGACATCGCGGAAAAGCGTCTGCCGCAGGACGGGCGCATCACGCTGCGCGTCGGCGGCAAACCCGTCGATGTACGCGTCTCCACTTTGCCCACCGGACACGGCGAACGCGCGGTATTGCGGCTGCTCGACAAGCAGGCCGGGCAACTGGGTTTGCAACATCTGGGCATGAACGACGACGTGCTGGTGCAGTTCGACAAACTCATCGCACAACCGCACGGCATCGTGCTGGTCACCGGCCCCACCGGTTCGGGCAAAACCACCACGCTGTACGCCGCACTGACACGCCTGAACGACTCCAGCACCAACATCCTCACCGTGGAAGACCCGGTGGAATACGAGTTGCCTGGCATCGGTCAAACCCAGGTCAATGCGCGCATCGACATGACCTTCGCCAAGGCACTGCGCGCCATCCTGCGCCAGGACCCGGACATCATCATGATCGGCGAGATACGTGATCTGGAGACTGCGCAGATCGCCGTGCAAGCCTCGCTGACCGGGCATCTGGTGCTGGCGACGTTGCACACCAACGACTCCGCCGCCGCCGTGACACGTTTGCTCGACATGGGCATCGAGCCGTTCCTGTTGTCGTCCTCGCTGTTGGGCGTGGTCGCGCAACGCCTGGTGCGCAAACTGTGCGCGCAGTGCAAAACCTTCGATGGAGTCACCTGGCAAGCAAAAGGCTGCGAACTGTGCGGACAAACGGGTTACCAGGGGCGTGTCGGCGTGTATGAATTGCTGCTGACCACCGAGCAGATACGCGCCCAGATCCACAACCGCGCCTCCGAAGCCGAGATACGCCTCGCCGCGCAACACGACGGCATGCGCACCATGCGCGAAGACGGTGAGCGCTGGCTGCATAACGGCACGACCACGCAAGCCGAGTTGATGCGTGTCACCAAGGAATAGCATGGCCGCATTCCGTTACGAAGCCGCCGACACCAAAGGACATACCAGCAAAGGCGTGGTGAATGCCGACAGTGCGCGCGCCGCGCGCGCCAGTCTGCGCGGCCAGGGCTTGCTGCCTATCCACGTCGATGCCATCGCCGATGACGGAAAGGGAACGGCACGCAAACGCGCTTTCGGTGACGGCTTGTCCACGATCGAACTGGCTTTGTTCACGCGCCAACTGGCCAGCCTGCTGGAAGCCAGTCTGCCGTTGGAACAGGCCTTCTCCGCCTTGCAGGAACAAGCCGAGCGCGTCTACGTGCGCGACCTGGTTGCCGCGATACGCGCCGAGGTGATGTCCGGCACCTCCTTGTCCGACGCGCTCGCCAGCCATCCGCACGACTTCGCCGACATCTATCGCGCGCTGGTCGCCAGCGGCGAACACATCGGGCAATTGTCCAAGGTGTTGTCGCGTCTCGCCGACTACATCGAGCGGCGCAACGCGCTGGTACAGAAGATCAAGCTCGCCTTCACCTACCCCGCCATCGTCACCGTGGTCGCGTTCGCCATCGTGATCTTTCTGCTCACTTACGTCGTGCCGCAGATCGTCTCGGTGTTCGCCAACACCAAACAAAAACTGCCTATGTTGACTTTGGTGATGCTGGGCATTTCCGATTTTGTGCGCCATTACGGCTGGCTCGTCGCGCTGCTGGTTGGCGCGGCGATATTCTTGTGGCGGCGCGCGTTGCGCGATCCGGCCATCAAGCTGCGTTTCCACACCTGGTTGTTGACCGCACCGCTGTATGGCCGTTTCGAGCGCAGCCTCAACACCGCGCGCTTCGCCAGCACCCTGGCGATCACCTGCGGCTCCGGTGTGCCGATCTTGCGCGCGCTGCAAACCAGCCGCGACACCCTGACCAATCTCGCCATGCGCGCCCAGGTCGAAGCTGCCACCAACCGCGTGCGCGAGGGCGTGAGTCTGGCGACCGCACTCGCCGCGCACCAGCACTTCCCCGCCATGCTCATCCACATGATCCGCGCCGGTGAAGCCACCGGCGAACTGCCCGCCATGCTGCAACGCGCGGCCAGCGCGCAAGAGACCGATCTGGAACGTCGCGCCATGACCATCGCCGGATTGCTGGAACCCGCACTGATACTCGCGATGGGGGTGGTGGTGCTGCTCATCGTGCTGGCCGTGCTGATGCCCATCATCGAGATCAACCAGTTGGTGCGCTAAAGGAAAGCCATGAAACGACCCGCACTCTTCACCAGTTTTATGTTGTTCATCGCGCTGTGCGCCTCGGGAGCGTATTGGGGAATGCAATTCTTCCAGCCGCCACCGCGCGTCATGATCGCCCCGCCATCAACAGCAATCGTATTGCCCGATGTTTCTGCTGCGGCAGGCTTGTTGGGTGGCAGGGTGCAAGCCGCAGCGGCGAGCAACTTTCAACTCACCGGCATCATCCTTGCCGACCACCCCGCCGGGAGTCTCGCCATCATCGCCGCCAACGGCAAACCCGCGCGCCCGTTTCGCGTGCGGGCAGAAATTCAACCGGGTGTCAGCGTGCAGGAAGTGCAGCGCAACTATGTGCTGTTGTCCGATCACGGGGCAAGCAAACGGCTGGACTTACCCGTTAATGCCAAGACTCAGCCCAGCATGAATTTACTGCCGCCGACCAAGCCCTGAACATCACCCCAACCGACATAGATAGATGGGAATTTTGCAGGCGCAAATGCGCCCTGTAAGCGCATCCCGAATCTATATCGTGGACTGCCCTGCCAGCACTGCGGTCATCGCCGCACAGGTGCGTTCCACATCCGCTTCGGTCAGGCTGTAGAACATCGGCAGCGAGACGATCTGTTTGCCGACGCGCTCGGCGATAGGGAACATGCCTTCCTTGAAACCGAGATCGCGATACAGCTCGAACAGATGGATGGGCGCGTAGTGGAAGCCGATCCCGATATGGTGTTCTTTCATGCGCGCCATGAAATCGGGACGGCTGATGCGGGCGGGCAGTTCCAGCTGGAACAGATGCCAGTTGGTATTCACGAAATCTTGCGGGGGGAGAAGCGCACCGGTGCGCGAGGTGAAATCCGCACCCAGCATAGCAAAATAATGTTTAGCCAACTGACGGCGGTGCGCGGTAATCCTTTCGAGTTGCGCGAACTGGCCCAAGCCGATCGCGGCGGCGATGTCGGTCATGTTGTATTTGCCGCCCAGCACATCCACGTCTATGCCGTCCCAACCGCTGCGCGACACGCCTTGCAGCCGATATTTTTCCGCCAGCACCGCTTCCGCCTCGTTGTTCAATACCAGACATCCGCCTTCCGAGGTGGTGATGTTTTTATTGGCCTGAAAACTGAATGACACGAAGTCGCCGAACGAGCCTATCGGCCTGCCCTGCCAAGTCGAGCCTATGGCTTGCGCCGCGTCTTCGATCACGCGCAGCTTGTGCCTGGCGGCCATCGCATACAGCCTGTCCATGTCCAGCGGTTTCCCCGCCAGATACACGGGAATGATGGCACGGGTGCGCGGGGTGATCGCCGCTTCCACTTTGTCCAGATCGATGTTGCGCGTGACCGGATCGATGTCGGCGAACACCGGGGTCGCGCCGACTTCGAGGATGACGTTGGCGGTCGCCACCCAGGAGATCGGCGTGGTGATGACCTCGTCGCCCGCACCAATGCCCGCGATGCGCAAGGCGATCTCCATGGTGCAGGTCCCGGAGTTGAAAGTGCGCACCGGACGACCGCCGAAATAGGCGGAGAGCTGTTTCTCGAACTCGGCCACTTTGGGCCCGCTGGTGATCCAGCCGGAGCGCAACACGTCGGCGACCGAAGCGATGGTGGCTTCGTCTATCGTGGGTTTGGAAAAAGGCAGAAAAGTATTATTCATTTAAGCTCTCGAAATAATGACGACACCGAGGATGATGACCCCCATCCCCACCAGTTTGACCGGATTAAACGCCTCGTTCAGCAGATACCACGCCGCAATCGCGTTCACCACATATGCCATGGACAGCATGGGGGAAGCGATGCTCACCGGCACGCGCGACAAGGCGAGTATCCACACCACCACACTGATCGCGTAACACAACAGCGCGACGATGATGTGCCACTCGGTCGCGAGTCTCAAACCTATGGGCAAAATGTTCTCGGCACTGAATTCAAAGTGACCGATCGAATTGGTCCCCGCCTTCATCAAAATCTGCGCGGCGGCGTTGAGCATCACACCGGTAAAGATCAGTCCGAAGCTGACCAGGTTCATGGCTTTTTCACCACGATGTATTGTGTGTCGCGATAGATGATATTCATTTCGATTCCCAGTTGTTGTACCAGCGGATAAGCATACACGGGCATGATGGCCAGGGCTTGCGACTGGGCGCGCCAGGCTTGCGCGAATCCGGCCAGGGTCGCGATGGCTTTTTGCGGCTCTTGCTTGATGCCGAAGCCCATTTCATCATCGTACTGAACCAGGACGAAGGTGTGCTTGAGATAGAACGGCAAAGTTTGCTCGTAGTCCAGCACCGAATAAAAAACGATGTCGGGTTTGACGTAATCTTTGATCGCGGCGGCGATATGTTTTGCCGAACGTTCATTGGCGATGGTGTTGTAGCCGGACAAAGAGATCTGCGCGCACAACAGCGCGCTGAATGCCAGCGACACGACCGCCGTCAATTTGCGTTCGCGCCTCAACAGCCAGATCGCCAGCAACACGCCCGCCAGCAAAATGGCCACGCCGAGAATCAGCCAGACCGCATATTGCGGATACAGCTCGGCTTGTAATGGCGTATCGGCGAACCTGCCGATGTTGGCCGCCGTGACGATCAGCACCAGCAGCACCGGAATCACCGGCACCAACTGCCACATCAGCGCGCGCGCGCGAATGTGCACCATGCGCTGCCCCATCAGCAACGCCAGAGCCGGGAACATCGGCAACAGATACGACGGCAACTTGGAACCGGACACCGAGAAGAACAGATAGATGAACACCGCCCAGATCAGCAGAAAGCGTTCCGGACTGAAGGTTTTAGCGGCGCGTTCCCCGCCGCGCCAGGCACGCAGCACACTATCGAACATCAACACCGTCCAGGGCAGCGCACCGGACAACAAGATCGGCACGAAGTAATACCAGGGCTGATAACGCCCCAGGTCTTTGGTGGTGAAGCGTGTGTAGTGTTCGTAGATGAAAAAACGCCCGAAGAATTCCGGATTGGCTTTCATCACCAGATAGAACCACGGCGCGACGATCAGCAAAAATATCGCCAGTCCCGGCAGCCAATGCATACGTTTGAGCACCGTCAGATCGCGCTGCAACGCGCAATAGATCAACACCGCCGTACCCGGCAGGATCAAGCCCATCAATCCTTTGCTCAATACCGCCAAGGCCATGCCGACCCACGCCAGCACCATCCAGTTGCGCTGCTGCTTTTCGTCCGTTGCGCTTTGCCCCAGCAACAAGGCAAAAATCCCCAGCGTAATGAAGAACGTCACGCCCATGTCCAGTGTGTTGATGTGACCGATCAACACATACAGCAGACTGCTACCCAGCAACATCGCGGCATAGTTCGCCGCCTCGCGTCCGAACAGGCGCAACCCGGCGAACCACACCAGAAAGATCCCGGCAAAACCTGTCAGCCCCGCCCACAGTCGCGAAGTCCACTGATGTTCACCGAACACCTCGTAGGCGACAGCGGTCGCCCAATACTGCAAGGGCGGCTTCTCGAAATACTTGAGTTCGTTCAAACGCGGCGTGGTCCAATCGCCGCTCTTCACCATCTCGCGCGGGATCTCGGCGTAACGGCCTTCATCGGGTTTGACCAGAGTGCGGTACTCCAGATTGGCGAACCAGATGAGAGTGACTGCGATCACCATCCACCACAGATGCCTCGTTGTGAGTTTATCGTTCACGCGGCAGCCTTTCCCGGTATTGCCGTTGCGCAGACGCGGTGAACGGCGACGCTGGGGTACTGCCCTGTAGGCGTGGATTGGATTTTTTCACCAACAAGAATATGCGGACAAGCCAGACAGAATTTCATGCGGTCATTTCTGGCGTATCGCCTAAGAGTTGAAACTGGTGGGCGCGGATTTTAACTGGTATATCCCTTGTCCTTCAACTCGACTTCCCCCCAGCCTCGTGCAAAGGTGATACGCAACGCCTCGCCGACTTGCACCTGGTTCGCATCCGACACCAGACCTCCCCCGGCGTTTTGCACCAGACTGTAGCCGCGCGCCAGCACCTGCTGCGGGTCGAGCAGAATCAAATGTTGCGCAGCCGCTTCCACACGTCCGGTTTGTTTGCCGTGTATCGCGCGCATCGCCAGCGTGAGCCGTTCCGCCAGACGAGTGTGCTGATCTTGCAAGCGGGAAAAATCGGCACTCGCGGCGGTCAATCGTTGCAACAGGGATTGCCATTGCCAATTCTGATGCTGCTTGCGATAGGCATATGCGCGCTGCATACGCTGATGCAATTGCACCAGTTGCTGCGCCTGGCGTTGTAATTGTTGCGCGGGGTGGATCACCCGACGCTGCAAATAGTCCAGCGTCTGCATGGCGTTTTGCAGCCGGTTGCGCAATGCGCGCTGCAAGTGTTGCGCGGTGTCGCGCAATCCCGCCAACAAGGCGTGGCGATCCGGCACGACACGCTGGGCGGCGGCGGTCGGGGTGGGCGCGCGCTCGTCGGCAACAAAATCGGCGATGGTGAAATCAGTCTCGTGCCCCACGCCGCTGACGACCGGGAGTTGACTGTCCGCGATGGCACGCGCCACCACCTCTTCATTGAACGCCCACAGATCCTCGATGCTGCCGCCGCCGCGACACACGATCAGCACATCGCATTCCGCGCGCCGATTGGCGACAGCGATCGCCTGCGCGATCTTCTCGGCACTGCCCTGTCCCTGCACCGGAGTCGGATACAGGATCACGGGCACGCCGGGCAAGCGCAGCTTCAAGGTACTCAACACATCACGCAACGCGGCGGCTTGCGGTGAGGTGATGATGCCGACGCGCTTGGGGTAACGCGGCAGCGGACGTTTGCGCCCGGCAGCGAACAACCCTTCCTCAGCCAGCCGGTGCTTCAGTCGCTCGAATTGTTCATACAACACGCCCAAGCCCGCCGGACGCATTTGCTCCACCGTCAGTTGAAAATCGCCGCGTTGTTCATACAAAGTGGCGACGGCCAGCACTTCCACCAGCTGACCGTTGCTGATCGCCCGCTCGATGGATTGATTTTTGTGCCGGAACATCACGCAGCGCACCTGGGCCTGCTCGTCCTTGAGCGAGAAATAAACATGCCCGGAAGCGGCTTTCACCAAATTGGAAATCTCGCCGCGCACCCATAGCAACGGCACCTCGTTCTCGATTAACTGCCTGATTGCAAGGTTGAGTTCCGCGACGCGTAAAACCCGGTTTTTTTCTTGGTAAATTAGGTCGAAAGACATATTGACATTCCCAGATAATCCACAAATCCCAGTAACAGCAAGGCTTGCTCACTGTCACAAAATAAATAAAACGGTAACTTACGATAACCAGTTGTTTTATATGCAAAATACGTCATGATAAAATTTAGGCAAGCTAAGAAAAATCCTTATCCGACATGAACTTGAAACACTCGCTATACGGTCTATCCACAAAGTTACCCACAGAATTTGTGCATAAACAAAAATACTGTTTTGCCATACCGAGTTAACCCGATTCCATGAAGAAAATTCTGAGAAATCTTGCTCAACTGAATGCGACACGCTACAGTTGCGCCCCTCGGAATTTTAGAATCCATCGTGCCAGCATATACGACACGATTCATTTTCCACAAAATTTTCAAACGTCTTGGAGAAACACCTTGTTTGCAATCGTAGAAGCTGCCGGCTGGCCGATTTGGTTTTTGATTTTCGCGTCCGTCATCGCGGTAGGGCTGATCGGTGATCGCTTGTTATTTTTGCGTAGCAATAAGATTGCGCCTCCCGCTTTGCTCAACGAAGTGGTCAATGAATTAAAACAGCGCGGCGTGAGCGAAGGGATGCTGTCCAAGCTGGCGGAAAGCTCGCCGCTGGGCCGTATCTTTGCGGCGGGTCTCAAGAACATCAAAAGCCCGCAAGAGGTGATGAAAGAGTCCATCGAGGAAGCGGGTCGCGCGACGACTCATGAACTGGAACGTTTCCTCACCACACTGGGTACGATCGCCTCGATCAGCCCGTTGCTGGGCCTGTTCGGCACCGTGGTCGGCATGATCGAGATATTCGGTTCACAGAATGCCGCAGGCAACAGTCCGGCGGTCTTGGCGCACGGCATTTCAATCGCCTTATACAACACCGCGTTCGGCCTGATCGTCGCCATCCCCAGCATGATCTTCTACCGCCACTTCCGCTCCAAGGTGGACAGCCTTTCGGTCGAGATGGAGCAGCAAGCCATCAAATTGGTCGAGATCGTGCACGGCCAGCGCAAAGGTTAACAAGGCACGTATATGAATTTTCGACGTGGGCGCAATCGCGAAGAACCGGAGATCAACCTGATCCCGATGATAGACGTGCTGTTGGTGATTTTGATTTTTATGATGGTCACCACCAGCTACGCGAAGTTTTCCGAGTTGCAGATCAACCTACCGCAGGCGGGCGAAACGGCCGGTGCTAACAGTGCACAGCCGCTCAACGTCGCGGTCGATGCTTCGGCCAATTATGCGATCAATGGCAAGGGAATAAACTACAGCGGCATCAACGCGCTGTCAGCGGCGTTGAAGCAGGCCGCCGGCACACAGACCGATCCCACTATCGTCATCAACGCCGATGCCAAAGCCACCCACCAATCCGTGGTGAACATCATGGAAGCCGCCAGACTGGCGGGTTTCTCGCGCATCACATTCACCACGCAAAACCAGTCCAACTAACGTGTACTGGTTGCAACACCACTGGTATCGCATCACGCCGCTGCACCTCTTGCTGCTGCCGGTCAGTTGGCTGTTCGGCATGCTGACTGCCCTGCGCCGCGCGCTGTATCGCAACCACATCCTCACCAGCTTCAAGTTGCCCGTACCGGTCGTCGTGGTTGGCAATATCAGCGTCGGCGGGACAGGCAAGACCCCGCTCACGCTCGCCTTGGCAGCGCAACTCATTGCGCACGGCAAACACCCGCTCATCATCAGTCGCGGCCATGGCGGTACGACACGACAGCCGCAAGCCGTGGCTGCCGACAGCGACGCGGGGTGCTGCGGTGACGAACCGGTGCTGATGGCGCGGCGCAGATTGTGCCCGGTGTGGATAGGCCGTGACCGTGTCGCCACTGCACGCGCCGCACTACTGGCGCATCCTGAATGCGATGTGATTTTGTGCGATGACGGCTTGCAGCATTATCGTTTGCGGCGCGATGTGGAAATCGTCGTCATGGATGGCGCGCGCAAAATTGGAAACGGTTTTCTGCTCCCGGCCGGACCGTTGCGCGAAGCGGTGTCGCGACTCAAGCATGTGGATGCCGTGGTCATCAATGGCGGGCAGTCCTCCGGACGGGAAATTAAATTTGGCATGGCATTGGCCGGTGATGTGTTTTACAACCTGCTCGATCCGGCACGAACCGCCACCGCCCTTGACCTGCGCGGCATGCGCTGCCATGCCGTGGCGGGCATCGGCAATCCGCAACGCTACTTCGACACCTTGCAGGCATTAGGCTTGCAATGCACCACTCATCCCTTTCCGGATCATCACGCATACCGCGCGAACGATTTGCTGTTCAGCGATTGCGATGCGCTACTCCTCACCGAAAAAGATGCGGTAAAATGCGCAACCTTCGCGGATGCCCGATATTGGGTGTTGCGGGTGGATGCGCAAATCGATTCCGCGCTCATAGAACTCATACTGCGAAAGATGCCAGATCATGGACGCAAAGCTGCTTGAAATATTGGTTTGTCCTTTGTGCAAATCCCCGTTGGTCTATCAAAAATCGGCTCAGGAATTGATCTGCAAGGCAGACCGGTTGGCGTTCAAAATCGCAGACGACATACCCGTGATGCTGGCCGATGAAGCCCGCAAACTCAGTGCCGAAGAAATCGAAAAGCTATAATGCACCCCTTTCACGTCGTCATCCCGGCGCGCTTTGCTTCCACCCGTTTACCCGGTAAGCCGCTTTTGGAGATCGGTGGCAAACCCATGGTGATCCGGGTTGCCGAACAAGCCGCGCTGAGCGGCGCCGACGAAATCCATATCGCCACCGATCACCAGCCCGTCCTCGCCGCCGCGCAACAGCATGGTTTTCATGCCTGCATGACCAGCGCGCACCACACCAGCGGAACGGATCGCATCGCCGAGGTAGTGCAACAGCGCGGCTGGTCGGACGACACCATCGTGGTCAATGTACAGGGTGACGAACCGTTGATCCCGCCCGCATTGATACGCGCGGTTGCCGACCATCTGCACCACCATCCAGAATGCGCCATTGCCACGGCATGTCACGCCATCCACGATACGGCAGCGATGCGTAATCCCAACATCGTCAAGACCATACTGGACAAGGCGGGCAACGCGCTGTACTTCAGCCGCGCACCCATCCCCTACCCGCGCGATTTTTTTTCCCTCTTCTCATCCGTCGGCGGGAGTGAGGGTGATTTACCCAAAGACCTGCCTGTATTCCGCCACATCGGCATCTACGCCTATCGCGCAGGCTTCCTGCGCGCCTACAGCCAGCTCACACCTTGCGCGCTGGAACAGTACGAAGCCCTGGAGCAATTGCGCGCGCTGTATCATGGCTACAAGATCGGCGTGACCATCACGGCTGAAGCCCCGCCCGCAGGCGTGGATACCGAGCAGGATTTACAACAGGCTAGAAAAATCTTTGCAGCAAATAAAATATCGTAAGTAGAAAGCCGTAAGTTGCAGTGTGCTGCGCACGCCTTACCTACTAATAACTTCCAACTTACGACTTACAACTTTACGGAGAGAAATATGAGACTCATTCTGCTAGGCGCACCCGGTGCGGGCAAAGGCACCCAAGCCAACTACATCAAAGAAAAGTTTGCCATCCCGCAGATTTCCACGGGCGACATGCTGCGCGCGGCGGTCAAGGCTGGCACCCCGCTGGGCATCTCGGCGAAAAAGATCATGGATGCGGGCGGCCTGGTGTCGGACGACATCATCATCGATCTGGTCAAAGAGCGCATCAAGGACGCGGATTGCGCGCACGGCTTTTTGTTCGACGGTTTTCCCCGCACCATCCCGCAGGCGCAGGCAATGAAAGATGCCGGTATCCCTATCGACTTCGTCGTTGAAATCGCAGTCGAGGACCAGGAGATCATCCGGCGCATGAGTGGTCGCCGCGTGCATCCCGCCTCGGGTCGCACCTATCACGTGCTGTTTAATCCGCCCAAAGTCGAAGGCAAAGACGACATCACCGGTGAAGACCTGGTACAACGTCCGGACGACGTGGAAGACACCGTCATCAAACGCCTGGACGTGTACCACGATCAGACCAAACCACTGGTCGAATACTACGCGGCATGGGAAAAATCCGGCGATGGGAAAGCCCCCAAATGCGTGCATGTACCCGGCGTGGGGTCGGTCGAGGCGATACGCGACAAAGTCTTTTCCGCTTTGGGTAAACACGGATCATGACCGGCAAACCGATACTTACCCTGGCGGATGCGAAACGCATCGCAGCCGCAGCCGAAGCGGAAGCGGCACGCAATGACTGGCGTGTGGTAATCGCGGTGGTCGATGACGGTGGACATCTGCTGTATCTGCAACGCAGTCACGACACGCAGTTCGGCAGCGTGGAGACCGCCACGATGAAAGCCCATGCTGCCGTGGCTTTTCAGCGTCCCACCAAAGCATCGGAAGAAGCCGTGTTGAGCGGCCGTTTGATCCATCTCGCCTTGCCCGGCGTGATCCCTGCCGAAGGCGGTGTGCCGCTGGTGCGCGATGGTGTGGTCATCGGCGGTTTGGGCGTGAGCGGCGTGCGCTCAGCTCAGGACGGACAGATCGCCAACGCGGGTGCGGCGGCGTTGGCTCCATAGGCACAAAACCTCTCCAAGGAACCCAGATGCGCTATCGACTCGGCACACGCATTCCGCAACTCATCGGTGCGGGTCATTTCATCGCCGACAACGCCGCTGTCATCGGCAGCGTGACCCTGGAAAGCCATGCGAGTGTGTGGTTCGGTGCGGTGTTGCGCGGCGACAACGAACCGCTGCACATCGGCGCGAACAGCAACATCCAGGACGGTGCGGTACTGCATACCGATATGGGCGCACCGCTCACCATCGCCGCGAATGTCACGGTCGGCCACCAGGCCATGCTGCATGGCTGTAGCGTGGGTGAAGGCAGCTTGATCGGCATCAAGGCCGTCATTCTCAATCATGCCGTGATCGGCAAGAATTGCCTGATCGGTGCGAACGCGCTGGTCACCGAAGGCAAGGTGATACCGGACAACTCTCTGGTGATCGGTTCTCCCGGCAAAGTGGTGCGTACCCTGAGCAAGGAAGAGATCGCCGCCATGCACGCCAACACCGCGCACTATGTGGAAAATGCCGCGCATTATCTGGCGGAACTCGAAGCGATAAAGTGAACCTCTAGCGTGATGCCAATGCCAAGAACGCGCGACACCACAGTCGAGTCGCGCAGCAGGTTTTAACTCGGGACGCGATAGTTTTCCTGGGTCATGTTCTCTATCCCGCAGGGCAACACCTCGATCCAGTCCAAAAACCGATTCACCATCTGCTTGCCCTTGAAGGATTTACCGTGCTGCGGCACGATCCATTCCACATCCATCTGCCGCACCATGTTCACCCAGTAACGGCAGATCTTGTTGGAAATCATGTAGCGGCGATGGAAGCCTTCCATGTATTTGATGTGCGCGTTGAAGTCCTGCACCGGCGTATCGGCTTCGGTGTGCGACACGATGGACGCGCCCATGTCGCCGGAAAATAATATCTTGCTGATGGGATCGTAAAACTGGAAGTTGCCTTCCGAATGCATGAAATGAGCCGGAACCGCTTTGATGATGGACTCGCCCAGATGAAAATTCATACCCTCGTCGGGTATCGAAACAATACGGCCATCAATGTTCCCCACACTGCAAAAATGCGGAACGAAGCGCGCCCACAGCTTGGAGATCGCCACTTTGCAATCGGCATGGATCATCCATTTGTTAATGGAGGCGATGATGTCCGGGTCGGCGTGGGAAGCCAGGATATATTCCAGCTTCTTGGGCGGAAAATAATTGTGCATCTCCATCAGTAAGCCGTTGTAAGTCATGTTGCCGCCCGGATCGATCAGGGCACCGTGGCCGCTGTCCACGATCAAGAACTGGTTCGCCTGCACCGCGATACCCGCCTCATCATCGACCAGATCGTCAAACATCAGACACAGATGCTTGCCATTGTTAAATAACTCGATTGCCATTTTTATACTCTCCCCCGTAGTCTGATTTTTGTATTTTCACTTTTTGACGGCGGATGCTAATCGAACAGGAGTCCCGCCAAATTGACCCATATCAAACCGGGCCGAATTTTTCGCCGCACAGCGACACAAATCTTTCACCGGATACTGCTATGATTTGCACGCCGCAACACATCGCCACCCGTCAATTTCTGGCAACCGGCGATGGTCGCAGCACAGTGTTTGCGCATCGCTTTATTTTGCCGTTCTAACCGGAGGGAATTATGTCTACAGGTCTAGTCTTTGCTTTGCTGTGTGCGGTGGTTGCGATTCTATACGGGGCATTTTCGATACAATGGATACTCGGTAAAGCGACAGGCAGCGAGCGTATGCGCGCGATTGCCGCCGCCATACAGGAAGGCGCGTCCGCCTACCTGAAACGCCAATACACCGCCATCGCATGGGTCGGCGGTGCTCTATTTTTTATCATCCTCATCGCCCTCGGCTGGCAGACTGCCATCGGTTTCGCCATCGGTGCGCTGCTCTCCGGCGCGACCGGATTCATTGGCATGAATGTGTCGGTGCGCGCCAACATCCGCACCGCCGAAGCGGCAAAGGAGAGTGTCAATGCCGCGCTCAACGTCTCATTCAAGGGCGGCGCGATCACCGGCATGCTGGTAGTGGGTCTGGGGCTGCTCGGCGTGGCGGGCTATTACGTGCTCCTGACCAGTACCGGCTCGACCGCCGGGCAAGCCACGCACGCCTTGGTGGGACTTGGCTTCGGCGGCTCGCTGATCTCTATCTTCGCGCGGCTGGGCGGCGGTATCTTCACCAAGGGCGCGGATGTCGGGGCCGACCTGGTGGGCAAGGTTGAAGCGGGTATCCCCGAGGATGACCCGCGCAATCCGGCGGTGATCGCCGACAACGTCGGCGACAACGTCGGCGACTGCGCCGGCATGGCGGCCGATCTGTTCGAGACTTACGCCGTCACCATCATCGCCACGATGCTGCTCGGCGGTTTGCTGATGACCGGCAGCAATGCGGTGATCTACCCGCTGGTGCTGGGCGGTTTCTCCATCATCGCTTCCATCGTCGGCACGTTCTTCGTCACAGCGCGCGACGGCGGCCGCATCATGAACGCGCTATATCGCGGCCTGGCGGTCTCCGCCGTACTGGCATTGCTTGCGTTCTACCCGCTCACCAAATGGATGATGGCGGACAACGGCATGTATAGCATCAACGCCCTGTACGGCTCGACCGTCATCGGCCTGCTGCTCACCGCCGCGCTGGTGTGGATTACCGAGTACTACACCGCGACCGAATTTGCGCCGGTGCGCCATATCGCGCAAGCCTCCACCACCGGCCACGGCACCAACATCATCGCCGGGCTGGGCGTATCGATGAAGTCCACCGCCGCGCCCGTCATCGCGGTGTGCCTCGCCATCTGGGGCGCGCACCATCTGGCCGGGTTGTACGGCATCGCCATCGCCGCCACTTCTATGCTGTCCATGGCGGGCATCATCGTGGCACTGGATGCTTACGGCCCGATCACCGACAACGCGGGCGGCATCGCGCAAATGGCCGACTTGCCCGAGAACGTGCGTGTCATCACCGACGCGCTGGATGCGGTGGGCAACACCACCAAGGCCGTCACCAAAGGTTATGCCATCGGCTCTGCCGGGCTGGCCGCATTGGTACTCTTCGCCGACTACACCCATGCACTCACCGCCAGCGGTCACCACCTGACCTTCGACCTGTCCAACCACATGGTCATCATCGGCCTGTTCATCGGCGGCATGGTGCCCTACCTGTTCGCCGCGATGGGCATGGAAGCCGTGGGGCGCGCGGCGGGTAGCGTGGTGGTCGAAGTGCGCCGCCAGTTCAAAGAGATCCCCGGCATCATGGAAGGCACGGGCAAACCGCAGTACGGCACCTGCGTGGACATGCTGACCAAGGCCGCGATCAAGGAAATGATTGTGCCCTCGCTGTTGCCGGTCGCCGTCCCCGTAGTGGTCGGCCTGACACTCGGCCCGCAAGCCCTCGGTGGCGTACTGGTCGGCACCATCATCACCGGCATCTTCGTCGCCATCTCCATGACCACCGGCGGCGGCGCGTGGGACAACGCGAAAAAACACATCGAGGAAGGCAACTACGGCGGCAAAGGTTCGGAAGCGCACAAGGCCGCCGTGACGGGCGATACCGTGGGCGACCCCTACAAGGACACCGCCGGTCCTGCGGTGAATCCGCTGATCAAGATCATCAACATCGTCGCGCTGATGATTGTGCCCTTGCTCTGAAAAATCAGGGCGGCCCTGCTGTCCATCGTGCTGTACACGTCAGGACAGTATCGAATCTGGTGTGACGGGTCACCGGTCGTGAACAACCTCTCTATGCCGAACTGCGCGAAGCGCGGTTTCGGGGAGAGGTATCTTTTTGCCTGCCGCCAGTTCATAAAATCTTCATCCCCCGGTAAATAAAACGTAACCGAACAACCTTAAAATCTCTCTCCCGGCCCATCTTCCGTTTCCTCCGGTTCGATCAAGCAAGGTTTAAGGAGCGATAAATGTTCATCTCTGCAAACTGCAAGCCGCTTTCCCGATCCAACAACGTGGCAGGCGCGGTAGAGACGCTGGTTTCCATCAATCCGCCGCAAGATACTTTTTCACCCGCGCATCCCTTTCTTGAACCGCGCAACCAGGCAGCAGCACCGATTGTCGACCACAAGGGAAGCGCAACTTTCGGGCGTGCAAAACTCTCGCACAGTCCAGTCGGCAGGATGCCGCATGCACCCCTTTGTCCGAGCAACGACCCGATAACCCACTACAGCGTCACCGCAGAGGCCTTATCGGTTTGCATTGATCCCGTCCAACCGGAAACCGAGAACAACGAAATCTTTTCGCGTTTCAATGCCGATGCCTTGTTGTATAGCATCCCTGTGGTCAGTCATGGCAAGCCTGTCGGCCTGATCAACCGCCACACTTTCATAGACCGTTTTTCAAAACCGTTTCAACGCGAACTGCTGGGCAAGAAGCCCTGTTGCCAGATCATGTACGACCAGCCGCTGCTGGTTGACAAGCAAGTCACCATTCAGGAACTCAGCAACCGTTTAGCTCAGGGAGACAGCCGCAGCTTCGCGGATGGCTTCATCGTAACCGACGCTGGGCACTATCTGGGCGTAGCCACGGGTCAGGGCTTGTTGCGCGCCATCACCCAGATGCAAATCGAGAATTTTCGCATCGCCGCCATCGCCTTCGAATCCCGTGAAGGCGTGCTGATCACCGATGACCACGGCGTGATTCTGCGAGTGAATCGCGCCTTCACAGCCATCACCGGTTTTAGTGCCGAAGAGGCTATAGGCAAGCAGCCCAATATACTGAGTTCGGGAAAACACGACGCGGCCTTTTATGCTGCGATGTGGGACAGCATCCGTTTCACCGGGTGCTGGGAAGGAGAGGTCTGGAACCGGCACAAGAACAACCGCATCTATCCGGCACGTCTCGTGATAACGGCGGTAAAAGACTCAAGCCAGACCGTGATGAATTATGTCGCCTCGCTGAGCGACAACACCGAGCGCAAACAGGCCCAGGAAGAGATCATTGCGCTCAATGCCGAGCTCGAACAGCGGGTAAAGGAACGTACCGCCCAGCTCGAAGATTCCAACGCCGCACTCATCAAGGCCCGCGACGCCGCCACGGCCGCTAGCCAGGCTAAGAGCTCCTTCCTCGCCAACATGAGCCACGAGATTCGCACCCCGATCAACGGCCTGCTCGGCATGGCACGGATCGGGGCGCGCGATAGCCTGGAACCGAAGTCCCGCGAGATATTCAACCGCCTCCGCAATTCAGGTAGTCACCTGCTGTCCGTCATCAACGATATCCTCGACTTTTCCAAGATCGAGGCCGGCATGATGCGCGTGGAAGCATCGCCCTTTCATATCGCTTCCATTGTGGATGACGGCGTGAGCATGGTGGCCGAATCCGCCAGAAGCAAGGGACTGACATTGTCCGTCGAATACGCTCCCGGAGTGCCGGAATGGGTGGTGGGTGACAAGTTTCGTCTCGGACAGATCCTGCTCAACCTGTTGTCCAACGCCATCAAGTTCACCGAGCGCGGACAGGTGGATCTGAACATATCCTGTGCCGACCAGCTGGTGAGTTTCCGCATCACCGACACCGGCATCGGCATGAGCGAGACGCAACTCGCCAAACTCTTTCAAGCATTCGAACAAGCCGACAGCTCGACCACGCGCAAATATGGCGGCACGGGACTGGGTCTGGCGATCAGTCGCAACATCGCTCTCCTCATGGGAGGGGACATCCGGGCAGTCAGTCAATTGGACGTGGGCAGCACTTTCTGCTTGTCACTTCCTTTGCCAGCCACGACACCTCGCCACGAACCATCCAAGACACCCAGTGCACCCTGCCGCCTGAAAGGTATATGGATACTGGCGGTGGACGATGTCGAACTCAACCGCATGGTTCTGGAAGACCAGCTGATTCACGAGGGCGCACGCGTCATTCTTGCCAATGACGGCCAGCAGGCACTGGAGCGATTGGAAGCGGTGGGGGTATCGCAGTTCGACGTGGTCCTGATGGACGTGCAGATGCCCAGAATGGACGGGATGGAAGCGACACGCCGCATCGCCGCCATCGCCCCGGGACTGCCGGTGATCGGCTTTACCGCCCATGCCATGGTTGAAGAACGTGACAAGTGTTTCGCCGCCGGGATGGTCGATCACGTCGCCAAACCGGTCGAAATCGACACGCTGGTTGCGGCCATCCTCCGGCATGTGCAACAGTGGGATGAAGTCACACCTCTGGTCGCGGCGACCGCCGCAACGGCACAGCCGAACGACTACGCGCCAGCCGAAATTGACGACGGCGAGATCATCGATCTGTCCATCCTGGCCGGCCGGGTAGGTAATACACCGGACACCCTGAGCATGTACACTGCGCTCTTTGTCGAAACGGCACAGGAAACACTGCAAGAGATGCAAACTTGTCTGACTTCCGGCGACATGATTGCCGTGAATGCACAGGCTCATCGTCTCAAGTCGGCAGCGTTCACGGTCGGAGCCATGCGCTTCGGCCAGCACTGCCAGGATCTGGAACGCATGAAGCGAAGTAGCGATCTGGCCGCAGCACAGCCCAAGCTTGGACAGTTGCGGGCATTGCTTGAACTGATTGAGCAACGCCTCAATGGGTTCGGGCTTGGTCAAGACCAGCTGCCCTGTATTGATGTTCAAAGTTAAACGGAGATTCGACGTGCGCCAACGCGCCGGTTGAAAATATTTTTAATTATGGAAAACGAGCAATTCGATAACGTCAACTCGACCGTTGAATATCTGTCCAGGGATGTTCACGCTGTGCATGAATCGGCCAGTTGCATCCAGGTGCTGGAATTGTTTCACGATGACAAGACGCGGTATGCGATACCTGTGGTAAACGATCGACACCATCCAGTCGGCATCGTGGTGCGCCAGGACTACACCGATCATTTCAGCAAGCAATATGTCAAGGAGCTGACCGGCAGAAAGCCGATCACCTCGATGATGGACGAAAGCCCCATCGTCGTGGATTGCAATACCGGGATAGACGACATCGCCCGCATCGTCCTGGATGCCGGCATCGAACATATGGTGAGCGG
>VFSW01002640.1_pt1 | contig 27099 bp, 17 predicted proteins | sample 5358111 | NCBI WGS metagenome assembly VFSW01 (sample SAMN11554181, study PRJNA540505) | mine drainage metagenome | isolation source: sediment from site ElyBrook_90M | place: USA: Ely Copper Mine, Vershire, VT | collected 2017 | reverse complement strand
CGTGCCGGTAGTAGTCGACTTCGATAGGCGTGTCGATGCGCAGCAGCAGCGGCACCTGCTGTGTGCTGCCGTCGCGGCGCCTGATGGTCAGCGTCACGTCCTGTTGCGGTTTCAGATGGTCATCGACGCCGCTGATGTCGAAACTCTCGTCGCCGGTCAACTTCAGCGAAGCAACATTGGTGTCGCCCTTGAATTGCAGCGGCAGCACGCCCATCCCGACCAGGTTGCTGCGGTGGATGCGCTCGTAGGATTTCGCGATCACCGCTTTGACACCCAACAACTGTGTGCCCTTTGCCGCCCAGTCGCGCGATGAACCGGTGCCATACTCTTCACCCGCGAAAATCACCGTTGACGTGCCCGCAGCGATGTAATTCATCGCCGCTTCGTAGATCGACATCTGCCTGCCCTGGTACAGCGTGTAGCCGCCCTCGGTGCGGCTGCCGTCCGCCTTGGCCGGCAGCATCATGTTCCTGATGCGCACATTGGCGAAGGTGCCGCGCATCATCACTTCGTGGTTGCCGCGCCGCGAGCCGTAGCTGTTGAAATCGGCCACCGCCACGTTGTGGTCCTGCAGGTAGGTGCCGGCAGGCGAGGTGGGCTTGATCGCGCCCGCGGGCGAGATGTGGTCGGTGGTGACCGAGTCGCCGAAGATGGCCAGGATGCGCGCGCCGGTGATCTGCGCGACCTTGCCCGGCTGCATTTCGAAGTCATCGAAGAATGGCGGTTCGGCGATATAGGTCGATTCCGGCCAGGTGTACACTTGCCCTGAAGGGGCGGCGATCTTTTTCCACAACGGGGTGGCGTCGGCCAATCCCGAATACAGGCGGCGGAAGGTATCCGCGTTCATCGCGAGCTTCATCAGCGCCTGCACCTCGTCGTGCGTCGGCCAGATGTCGCCGATGTAGACGTCCCTGCCGGTCTTCGATTTTCCGAGCGGCTCGGTGCGGAAATCTTTCAGCATCGTCCCGGCGATCGCATAGGCCACCACCAGCGGCGGGCTGGCGAGGAAGTTGGCGCGTATGTTGGCATGGATGCGCGCCTCGAAATTGCGATTGCCCGACAGCACGGCCGCGCACACCAGGTCGTTGTTGACGATGGCCTCCTCTATCGGTGCCGAGAGCGGGCCGGAGTTGCCTATGCAGGTGGTGCAGCCGTAACCGGCGAGGTAGAAGCCGAGCTTCTCGAGATAGGGCAACAGCCCGGCCCTGGTCAGGTACTCGGTCACCACGCGCGAACCCGGCGCAAGCGAGGTCTTGATGTGCGGTTTGACCGTGAGTCCGAGTTCCACCGCCTTCTTGGCGAGCAGGCCTGCGGCGAGCAGCACGCCGGGGTTGGAGGTGTTGGTGCAGGAGGTGATCGCGGCGATCAGCACGTCGCCGGAACCGATCTCTATGCCGTCCGATGTCCTGAAACGCTTGGCCAGGTCAGCGGGCTGCTTGGCGAAACCGTTTTCCGACACAGGCTTGGCGAACAGCGTGGTGAATGTCGCCTTGACCCGGTCCAGGTCGATGCGGTCCTGCGGCCGTTTCGGTCCCGCCAGCGAGGGCATCACGCTGGACAAGTCCAGTTCCAGCGTCTGGCTGTAGTCGATGTCGCCAGCTTTCGGGATGCCGAACAGGCCCTGCGCCTTGAAGTAGGCGGCGAAGGCTTCGATCTCGTCTTCTGTTCGTCCGGTGCCCTCGAAATAATCCAGCGTCTTGTCGTCCACCGGGAAGAAGCCCATGGTCGCGCCATATTCGGGTGCCATGTTGGCGATCGTGGCGCGGTCGGTGACGCTGAGCGATGCGGTGCCCGCGCCGAAGAACTCGACGAACTTGCCCACCACCTTGGCCTTGCGCAGCATTTCGGTGAGGGTCAGCACCAGGTCGGTGGCGGTGCAGGCGGGATGCAGTTTGCCCTTCAGGTTCACTCCGACCACATCGGGCGTTAGCAGGAACACCGGCTGTCCGAGCATGCCGGCCTCGGCCTCGATGCCGCCGACACCCCAGCCGACCACGCCTATGCCGTTGATCATCGTGGTGTGGCTGTCGGTGCCGACCAGGGTGTCAGGGTAGTACACATCGTCCTTCGATTTGTGCACGCCGCGCGCCAGATACTCGAGGTTCACCTGGTGCACGATGCCGATGCCCGGCGGCACGACCTTGAAGGTGTCGAATGCCTGCATGCCCCACTTCATGAACTGGTAACGCTCGCTGTTGCGCTGGAATTCCAGCTCCATGTTCTGCTCGAGCGCATTCTTGTTGCCGTAATGGTCGACCTGTACCGAGTGGTCCACCACCAGGTCCACGGACACCAGCGGTTCGATGAGTTTAGGGTTCTTGCCCATGCTGCTTGCAACGCTGCGCATCGCGGCAAGGTCGGCGAGCAGCGGCACGCCGGTGAAATCCTGCAGCACGATGCGCGCGACGACGAACGGGATCTCCTCGGTGCGCGGTGCATTCGGTTTCCAGTTCGCCAGTTGGCGCACATGCTGTTCGGTCACCTTCTTGCCGTCGCAGTTGCGCAGCACGGATTCCAGCACGATGCGTATCGAGACCGGCAGGCGCGATATCTTGCCCAGTCCGGCGGCTTCCAGCGCGGGCAGAGAATACAGCTTGCCCTGCTTGCCGCCGGAGAGGCTGAAGTTTTTCCGGGTGTTGAAAAGATTTTGTGATGCGGTAGTGGACGACATGGCAGGCTCCGAATGTGCGGGACGTAAATTCAGGATGCGATTATAAGGCGTTGCACCGTGTCCGTCTTGTCAGGTTGGCTTTATTTATATCTTCCTGCCCGGCAGGATTGGAATTAATATGTTCCTGTCCGGGGCTATAAGCTATATTGATGAATCTGCAACACAGGGGGCATTGCGTGGCCGGTGATTTGGAGTGTCCATTTGGCAACAGTGCTGCCCCGGGCCGCCATCGCGGCTTGGCGCGTTGCGCCGGCCCTCATGCGCCGCTGTGCGCCGGGCATGCATTCCCTCTGCGACCCGATCGATGGCCCCGCCCATGATGACGGCCAGATTATTCAAAAATCGTACATCCATCGATGCCGTGAAACTGCTGTCGGTCGCGCTGGCATACTTTGTCTGCGGCAGGCTGGGCCTTGCCCTGCCATCCGTCGATTCCCACATTACCCTGATCTGGCTGCCTACCGGCATTGCCGTGGCGGCCCTGCTGCGCTGGGGTTATATCTGCTGGCCGGGGATACTCCTGGGCGCGCTGGCGACCAATTATTCGATTGATTCATCCCCGTTGCTGGACAGCTGCATCGCGCTGGGGAATACCGCCGGGCCACTGCTTGCCGCATGGATGCTGCAACGATTGAAATTCCAGCGCGCACTGGACCGTGCCAGGGACATCCTGTTGCTTGTCTCTGCCGCAGCATCGGGGATGCTGGCCAGCGCCAGCGGAGGGGTGATCAGTCTGCGGCTGTTCGGGGTGCTGCCGGCGCAGGACATCGGCCTGGCCTGGCTGTCCTGGTGGGCGGGCGATGTCGTGGGCGTGCTGATGGCGGTGCCGCTGCTTCTGAATATTTCCCGCGCAGAATTGAAAAAATTATCGGCGCAGCGGGCGGAATTCCTGGCCTGGACTGGGCTTACACTGGTCCTGGTCTGGGGCGTGTTTTTCCTGAACCGCGATATCGGAAACGGTTCGTTGCCGCTGGTTTTCATATTGTTGCCGCTGGTCGTCTGGGCGGCGATGCGCTTTGGCATAGCGGGCTCGTCATTGGCGCTGCTGCTGCCGGCGGGCGTCGCCGCAGTTGCGACCGGTCTGGGGGCCGGACCGTTCCATACCCAGTCAGCCTCGCATGGCTTGATTGTGTTGTGGTTGTATCTTGCCACGCTGGTTGTGGTCAATCTGATGGTTGCGGCGCTGCAGTCAACACGAAAAAAAGTCGAGGAATCTCTCAACCTGGACAGGGATTTTAATGAGGCACTGATTCAATCGCTGCCGGGCATATTTTACGTGTTTGACACATCCGGGCGCTTTTTGAGGTGGAACAAGCAGCTTGAGAAAGTGCTGCATTGCAGCAGTGAAGAAATCGCCCGCAGCCATCCGCTGGATTTTTTTTCAGGCACTGACCGCGGCCTGGTCGAGGAAAATATCCGCAAGGTCTTCACGGACGGAGAAACCGTTGTCGAAGCCGCGCTGGTGGCTAGAAATGGCGTAAAGATCCCCTACTACTTTACCGGACGGAGAATTCAATATAACGGGGAAGCGGTGCTGGTCGGCATGGGGATAGATGTTGCAGAGCGCAAACAGGCGGAGCAGCAGCTTGTCGCAAGCGAGCTGCAGCTGCGCACCATCTTCGAGACCGGGCCGGAGTGCGTGAAACTGGTTGCGGAAGACGGGACCCTGCTGCAGATGAACCCCGCCGGCTTGCGCATGCTGGAGGCGGACACGCCCGAACAGGTCATCGGACATGAGGCGCTTGGAATCGTGCTGCCTTCATATCGCAAGGACTTTGTGGCGCTGATGCGGCGGGTGTTTGCGGGCGAGTCCGGCCACCTGGAATTCGAGGTGACCGGGCTGAAGGGCAGCAGACGCTGGCTGGAAACCGATGAGGTGCCGATGCGCGATGCGCAAGGCCGGATCACCGCGATGCTGGGAGTAACCCGCGATATCACCTCGCGGAAACAGATTGAACAGAAATCGGAAGTGCTGATGCGCCGCCATCAGGCACTGATGAAGTCCGCGCTGGAGGGTATCCACATCATGGATATGCGCGGAAACCTCGTTGAGTTCAATGATACTTTCTGCCAGATGCTGGGCTATACCCGGGAAGAAGCGGCAAAACTCAACGTGGCCGACTGGGATGCGCAATGGTCGCGGGATGAACTGATGGGACGCTTCAAACACCTGATCACGGTGGATGGCGCCTTGTTCGAGACCCGGCACCGCCGCAAGGACGGCGCCGTGATCGATGTGGAGGTCAGCACCACGGGGGCCGATATAGAGGGCGAATATTACCTGTATGCCTCCAGCCGTGATATTACCGCGCGCAAGAAGGCTGAAATTGAGCTGCGCGACAGTGAACGGAAATCGCGCATGTTGATGGATAGTGCGGCAGATGCGGTGTTTGTTGCGGACCCGGCGACCGAAAGCTTGCTGTATATCAACGAACGCTTCGAATCTGCCCTGGGCTATTCGCGGGCAGAACTGGCCGGCAGCAACATGTTTGACCTGGTGACCCCCGCTTTTCGCGACGTCTACCGGGAACGTTTCCGCGGCATCGTTCAATCGGGCGGGGTGACGACCCGAGAGATCCGCTTGAACCGGAAAGACGGGAGCAGCGTGTCATTCGAAATGAATGTGGTCACCCTGCCGGATGGAACCTTGTATGGAGCTTGCCGCGATATCACCGAGCGCAAGCGCGCCGACGAGGCATTGCGCATCGCTGCGGTTACCTTCGATACCCAGGAGGCGATCATGATCACCGCGCCTGACGGCAGAATTTTGCGCGTCAATAAATCCTTCCATGACATTACCGGCTATGGTTCGGATGAGGTGATCGGGCAGAACCCGCGCATCCTGCAGTCCGGCCGGCACAATGAGGCTTTTTACCAGGCCATGTGGACTACCCTGCTCGATACCGGCAAATGGGCCGGAGAGATTTGGGACAAGCGCAAGGACGGCAGCGTCTATCCGAAATCAATGACCATCACGGCCGTATACAATGGCCAGAAACAGGTATCGCATTACGTCGCGGTGTTCCGCGATATCAGCAATCTGAAGCAATCCGAACAGGAAATCCACCAGCTGGCCTTCTACGACGCGCTGACCAGGCTGCCGAATCGCCGTTTGCTGCTGGATCGTTTGCAGCAGGCGATGGCGACCGGCTCACGCTCCGGCAGGTATGGCGCATTGCTGTTTCTGGATCTGGACCACTTCAAGAACATCAATGACACGCGCGGGCATGCGGCGGGCGATGAGTTGTTGGTCGCCGTGGCGGACCGCTTGCGCGCCTGCGTGCGCGAGGGCGACAGCGTGGCCAGGATGGGCGGCGATGAATTCGTGGTGGTGCTGGAAAATTTGAGCAGCACGGAAAATGAGGCGGCGGCGCTGACCGAATCGATCGCGGAAAAGATACTCGGTGAGCTGGATAAGCCCTATGTGCTTTCCGGGTTTGAGTGCCTTTCCACGGTCAGTATCGGCGTCAGCCTGTTTCTCGGCCACCAGGAAAGCGCGGCTGATCTGCTCCAGCACACCGATGTCGCCATGTACCAGGCCAAGGCCCAGGGGCGCAATGCCATCCGCTTCTTCGATCCGCACATGCAAACGGTGCTGCAGGCGCGCGCCGCACTGGAAGCCGATCTGCGCCACGCGCTTGAAAAACAGCAGTTCCGTTTGCAATACCAGATACAGGTGGACAGGTTGCGCCGACCGTTGGGGGCGGAAGTATTGTTGCGCTGGGAACACCCCCAGCGCGGCCTGATTCCTCCAGACGAATTCATTCCCTTGGCCGAGGAAACCGGGCTGATCGTGCCGATCGGTTTGTGGGTGTTGCAAACCGCCTGCGCGCAACTCGGGAAATGGCAGAATGACGCGCTGACCCGCGACCTGACGCTGGCGGTGAATGTCAGCGCCAAACAGTTTCGCCAGGCTGACTTCGTTGCTTATGTACAGCGCGCGCTGCGGGAGAGCGGTGCAAAACCGGCTCGCCTCAAGCTGGAATTGACCGAAAGCACGGTGCTGGACAACGTGGCGGACACCATCAGCAAGATGCATGAAATCAATGCCTCGGGGGTCAGTTTCTCGATGGATGACTTCGGTACCGGCTACTCCTCGTTGCAGTACCTCAAACTGTTGCCGCTGGACCAGATCAAGATAGACCAGTCCTTTGTGCGCGATATCGTGACCGACCCCAATGATGCCGCCATCGTGCAGACCATCATCGCGATGGCGGAGACACTGGGATTTGACGTTATTGCAGAAGGTGTTGAAAACGAGGCGCAACGCGAGTTCCTCGATTTGCGCGGCTGTCCTGCTTTCCAGGGTTATTTGTTCAGCAGGCCGGTACCAATAGAACAGTTTGAGGCGTTGTTGCGCCAGGGTATCTGAGTATCGGCCTGGCGGCAGGCATGCTGTTGATACAACCCTGCCGGATATTAACGTGTTGCGTGATTCTGCCCTGCGCAAGCGGCTTTCCGGGACTACCGTTTCAGCGCATCAATTTCGGCCGCGGAGCCCGCGGAAATATTGCGTGGCGTAAACCTGTCCTCCATGCATAGCAACGCGCTGCCATAGGCAGCCTCACAATGTATCGCTGCGCTGACCGGTATACCGAGCAATCTTTCGCGCAGCTTTCCCCATACTGCATTTTTTGCCCCGCCGCCGCTGGTCACGACCCGTGTGAGTGGCGGCGCGCCCAGTTCGGCGAGCCTGGCATAGCCCGCCACTTCGATACGAGCCAGGCCCTGCAACAATCCATGCAGGAATTCCGCATCATTGCCTGGACGCGGTTTCAGTCTTGGTTCCAGCTGCGCATCGCTGACCGGGAATCGTTCGCCGGTTCCGGCCAGCGGGTAATAATCCAGCGGGCTGTCCTGAAGCGGGTCGATTCCAGCGCTCAGGGAAACAAGCCGGGCATCGTCAAAATAACGGCGAAATACGCCCGCTCCGGCGTTCGATGCGCCGCCCGCCAGCCACAGGTCGCCGTGGCGGTGGCTGTATACGCCGTACTCCGCGGCCTCGATGCGCCGTGTCGAAAGCTGCTTGAGCACCAGCGTGGTGCCCAGCGTCGTCACGCCGACTCCCGTCTGGCTGACGCCGGCGGCGATGAAGGCGGCTGTGCTGTCGGTGCTGCCGGCGTGAATGGCGCATTGCGGATTGATGCCGAAATGCGCGGCGATGTCGGGCCGGATTTGCGCTATCACTGCGCCGGGCGCAACCACCTGCGGCAACAGGTGGGTGTGCGGCAAAGTCATCAGCCAGTCCGGCCAGCGCAGGGCTTCCGCGTCGTAGCCGGTCTTCAGGGCATTGTGATAATCGCTGATGCCGGGCTGCCCGCCGAGCAGGGCGGTGAGCCAATCGGCCTGATGCAGGAAATACGCGGCCCGTTCATGGCCGCTTTGCCGGGTCAGCCACAGAAACTTGGCAAGCCCCGAAGTGGCGCTGCAAACAATATGGTCGTTAGGCGCGATGAGCCCGAGTTGTCCGGCCTGTTGCTGCGCGCGCTGATCGTTGTATAACAGCGCAGGTGAGCAGGGTTCCAGCTGCGCATCGCACAGCAGCACCGTGCCGGAGGTGGCGTCCAGCGCCAGACCTTGCAATCCGGCCGCAATGTGTCGCGGCAGCGCACGGAGCAGCGCGTGCAGCGCGGCGCGCCATTCGGTCGGGGATTGCAGGGCGGAGCTGGAATAGGCGATGCGCTGTTCCCAGACGACGGTTTTGTCATCGTCGATAACGCAGGCACGCGCGCCGGAGGTGCCGAAATCCAGTCCCAGGTACATCATGAACGAAACATTATGGCCGCATCAGCCCCGGGTGCTGGATTGGGCGTCGAAGCGGTTCAATTCGATCCGGGGTCCGGGCTGCCAGCCCGGCTTGCGGTGTTCCGCGGTTACCGTGGTGAATATGCCGCCGCGCACGTAAAACCTGGCGGTGAGGCGCATGAAACGCGGCTGGATGGCGGCGGCCAGGTCGTCCAGGATGCGGTTGGTGACGTCCTCGTGAAAATGCCCTTCGTTGCGGAACGACCAGATATACAGCTTGAGGCTTTTCAGCTCGACGCACTTTTGGTCCGCGATGTAATCGAGTATCAGCGTGGCGAAGTCCGGCTGGCCGGTCTTGGGGCACAAACAGGTGAACTCGGGTATCTCCATGTGGATATGGTAGTCGCGCTGCGGGCCGGGGTTGGGGAAAGTTTCAAGAGTTTTAGAGGGTTGCGTGGCCATGTTGGTATGCCTGTCCGGTTCGGTTAGAATAGCGCGCATTATAAAACGTTGTGGCAACCAAATTGCGTTTATCCCAGATTAAGTTAGCCGGTTTCAAATCCTTCGTAGACCCCACCCACATCGCGCTGCCGGGGCAGATTGTGGGCGTGGTCGGCCCGAACGGCTGCGGCAAGTCCAACGTGATCGACGCGCTGCGCTGGGTGCTGGGCGAGTCCAAGGCTTCCGCACTGCGCGGCGAGACCATGCAGGACGTGATCTTCAACGGCTCCAGCAAGCGCAAGCCGGTTTCGCGCGCCAGCGTCGAACTGGTGTTCGACAACTCGCTGGGCAAGGCGAACGGCCAGTGGGCCAGCTATGCCGAAATTTCCATCAAGCGCGTGCTGCAGCGCGACGGCGATTCCAGTTACCACATCAACAACCAGCACGTGCGGCGCAAGGACATCACCGACATCTTCCTCGGCACCGGTCTGGGGGCGCGCGCCTACGCGATCATCGAGCAGGGCATGATCTCGCGCATCATCGAGGCCAAGCCGGAAGAATTGCGCATCTTTCTCGAGGAAGCGGCCGGGGTTTCCAAATACCGCGACCGGCGGCGCGAGACCGAATTGCGCATAGCCGACACGCGCGACAATCTGCTGCGCGTCAGCGATATCCTGCAGGAACTGGAAAAACAACTGGTGCATCTGGGCGCCCAGGCCGAAGTGGCAAAACAATACCGCGCCCTGGAGAATCAGCGCGACACCACGCAGCGTTTGTTCTGGCTGGTGAAGAAACAGGAAGCCGAAGCGCAGCGCGCAAGGTTTGCGCAGGCCACCGAAAAAACCCGCACCGAACTGGAAGCCGAGACCGCGCGGCTGCGCGACATAGAAAACCAGCTGGAAACGGCACGCAGCGGGCATTACCAGCTTTCCGATGCGCTCCATGCCAGGCAGGGTGATCTGTACACGGCGAATGCCGAGATTGCGCGGCTGGAGCAGCACATCAAACATGTCGCCGAGCAACGCCAGCGCATGACGCAGCAGCTTGCCAATACCGAGCGGCAGATCGAACAGCAGAAGCAGCAGCGCCAGGGCGTGCATGCACTGCTGGAACATTGGCAGCGCCAGCAGGAAGGTGCCGGAACCAAAGCGGCGGAAGCCGGGCAGCTTGCCGAGGCGGAAGGCCGGAACCTGCCGCAGGCGGAGCAGGCGGCGCGCATCGCCCAGGAACGACACAACGAATTGCAGCGCGAACATTTGCTGTTGCAGCAGAAAATGCAATTGGCCGAAACCCAGCGTGACAACCTGCAACGCAACATCCAGCAGCTGGATTCCCGGCGCCTGCGCCTGCTGATGGAAAAGGACAATCTGCCGAGTGCCGACGGCAATGCGCTGCAGCAGGCGCAGCAGCAACTGTCCGAGCTCGAAATGGAGCGCGCGGAACAGGTCGAGAAACTGGCGCACCTGCAGGAACAACTGCCGTTGGCGGATACGCAGCGGGGCAACCAGCGCGATTCCCTGCAGCAGCAGGAGCGGGTGCTGGCGCAGACCGAGGCCAGGCTGCAGGCCTTGCAGCAGTTGCAGCGCCAGATAGACAGCGACAAGAACCTCAACGCCTGGCTGCAGCAGCACCAGCTGGATAACAAGCCGCGCCTGTGGCAAGCCATACGCATCGAGAGCGGCTGGGAAGACGCGCTGGAAGCCGTGTTGCGCGAACGCCTCAACGCGCTGGCCCTGCCATCGCTGGATACCGCCGCTGCCTGGAGCGATGCGCCCCCGGCCAAGCTGGCGTTGTTTTCCCCGTCCGGCAACGGGCAGGATGATGGCGGGCCGGGCCAGCTGAAATCTCTGCTGAGTTATGTGCAATGCCAGGACGCGCAGGTGTTGCCGGTGATGCGCGACTGGCTGAACGGCGTCTATGCCGTGGCGGACGTTGCGCAGGGTTATGCGCTGCGCGCGCAGTTGCCGGCGGGCGGCTGGTTCGTCACTCCGCAGGGACACCTGATCGGCGCGCACAGCGTGCTGTTCCACGCGCCGGACAGCCAGTTGCACGGCGTATTGGCCAGGCAGCGCGAGATCGAAAAACTGGAGCTGGAACTGGTCGAGCAGAACCGCAACGCGGAATATTCCAGGCAGCAGGTCGCCGAGGCCGAGCAACACTATCAGTCCATCGAGATGCAGATCGCCCCGCTGCGCACCGGCGGCAACGAATTGCAGCAGCGCCTGCACGGTCTGCAGATGAACATACTCAAGCTCAACCAGGCGCATGAGCGCAGTGTGGAGCGCACCGCCCAGATCGAGAGGGAGATGCAGGAAGTCGCCGACCTGCTCGGCACCGAACAGCGCCAGCAGGAAGGCATAAACGAACAAATGCTGATACTGCGCGAGCAGATCGCCGAGTTTTATGCGCAAGTCGATGCGGCGCAACGAGATGCCAATGCGCAGGAAATCGCGTTGCGCGAGCAACGCAGCCGCGCGCAGCATGCGCAGCATGCCTTGCAGGAGGCGCGCTTCTTCGCCAAGACCTGCACGGAGAAAATAGCCGACCTGCAGCACAGCGTTCAGCAGATCACCGATGCGCTGGCACAGTTCGAGCAGAGCCTGGAGCAGTTGCGCGCCGATCTGTCGGTCGGCGAGGACGACACGGCCCGGCAGCAATTGCAGGCAGCCTTGCTGGTGCGCCAGGCCTGCGAGCAGGCGCTGGGCGAGGCGCGCAATATTCTGGAAAATGCCACGGTAAATCTGCAGAAGTTCGAGCAGGAACGGATGGCCTGCGAACACAAATTGAATCCGCTGCGCGAGAAGCTCGGCGAACTGACGCTCAAGGAACAGGAAGCGCGCCTGCATTTCGAGCAGTGGTCAGAGCAGTTGCAGGGTGTTGACGAACAGGCGCTGCTGCCACTGCTGGAAGGAAACAACAAGCCGAATGCGCTGCAGGCCGAGTTGAACCGGCTGAACGACGGTATTGAGGCGCTGGGCGCGGTGAATCTCGCGGCGCTCGAGGAATTGCAAGCCGCCACCGAGCGCAAAGCCTACCTGGATGCACAGGCCAAGGACCTGAACGAAGCGATGGCAACGCTGGAAGACGCGATACGCCGCATCGACAAGGAATCGCGCGATCTGTTGATGGACACCTATAACCAGGTCAACCGGCACTTGTCGGAAATGTTCCCCGTGCTGTTTGCCGGGGGCGAGGCAAGACTGGTGCTGACCGGGGAAGAAATACTGGACAGCGGCGTGCAGGTGATGGCGCAACCGCCGGGCAAGAAAAACAGCTCTATACATCTGTTGTCCGGCGGGGAAAAGGCCCTGACCGCGATCGCGCTGATATTCTCGCTGTTCCAGCTCAATCCGGCACCGTTCTGCCTGCTCGACGAAGTGGACGCGCCGCTGGACGATACCAACACCGAGCGGCTGTGCGCGCTGATCAAGAAAATGTCGCAGCACACCCAGTTCGTGTTCATCAGCCACAACAAGATCACGATGGAACTGGCCCAGCAACTGGTGGGCGTGACGATGCAGGAGAAGGGCGTATCCAAGGTGGTGGCCGTGGATATCGAGGAAGCCTTGCGCTTGCGCGACGAGGTGCTGGTCGCGTAGCAGGGGGAGTTGTTTGCATCCCCCGTTTGTTCAAATCATGGAACAGCCTTAAACGCCGGTCGTTGTGCGTTCTTTTTCCTTGCTTGCGCCGGCTTGGTCGCGGTCCCTGATCTGCATCGGAGTTTGGTCATCGGAGCGCATGCCTTCCCTGAAGCCCTTTACCGCGCCGCCGAGATCGCTGCCGATGTTGCGCAGCTTCTTGGTGCCGAAGATCATCACGATAACCAGTAATACGATCAGCCAATGCCAGATGCTTAGTTCGCCCATTTCGCTCTCCTTGGGGTAGCAGGAACGGGCATTATAGCCAGAATCAGCGCAGATCGCCCGCCAGGGAATTGCGCACTTCCGCCGGCACTTCCACTTCCTTGCGGTAACCGGGGTGGTCTATGCCTGCACGCAGGCCTGCTCCACGCCTGATTGCGCCAACCATTTCCGGCGTGAGTTCGAAGCGCAGGAAATGTACCGCAGAGGTCTTGTCTTCGGTCTCCCTGTCCATGTCCTCGTTGGCGATCGGATAAACCTTGCCGCATCCTTCAGCCTGTATCCAGATGGCTTTCTCGATGCCGAGCAGACTGGCGAGGGCTGCACGGCGCTCTTCCACATCCTCGTACTCAAGCATGAAAGTCGCCTTCCAGTTGCTGCCATCCGGTATGAGAGAGTTGTAGACATCCAGTTCCTGCTGTATGCCTTCCGCTTCGAAGATGCGCTCCAGACGCAGCATTTCCTGCACCTGGTATTGCATCGTGAGGCTGTCCTCGAAATACAGCGTGGCGTGAGCGCCGATGGCCAGTCTTCGGTTTGCCTTGTGCGCCATGACCTTGGCACGGAATTCGGGCCGGATGCGGGCGTATTGTTCCAGGCTATACAGTTTTTCGCGGGTTAATTGCATGTTCGTCATTCTTCCTGTTTAAATATCATATGCCATGCGCAGCAGGGTGATCGGGTGTTCCGGCGCGCGGCCGTCCTTCAGGCCGTTCTCGATATGGTGGCCCGCCATCGCGCAGTCGCTGCCGTAATGCTTGGCTTCGGCTTTCTTTACGCGTTCCACCACCGGCATGACGATTTTCATTGCCGATGCATGGAATTCCTTTTTCACGGCATAAGTGCCGTCGTGGCCGGAACAGCGCTCGATGATTTCCACCAGCGTGTCGGGTATCAGCGACAGGGCTTCGCGGGTCTTCTGGCCGATGTTCTGCACGCGCTGATGGCAGGCGGCGTGATACGCCACCTTGCCCAATGGCTGCCTGAAGTCGGTCTTGAGTTTGCCTTCCCTGTGGCGCAGCATCAGGTATTCGAAAGGGTCGAAGAAGGCTTCCTTCACTTTCTGCACCTCGGGATCGCCGGGGAACATCAGCGGCAGTTCCTGCTTGAACATCAGCACGCAGGAGGGAACCAGCGCGGTCAGGTCCCAGCCTTCATCGACGAGTTTGGCCAGTACCGGGATGTTGAATTCCCTGGCTTTAACCACCGCTTCCAGATTGCCCAGCTCCAGTTTGGGCATGCCGCAGCAGCGCTCCTGTTCAGCCAGCGTGACGGGAATGCCGTTGTGCTCGAACACCGCAACGAAGTCTTCGCCCGGCCCCGGCTCGTTGCGGTTCATGTAGCAGGTGGCGAACAGCGCGACCTTGCCCGTGGTTTTTCCGGCGGGTTCAGCCTGGGAGGAACTGCGATGTTGAGAAAGACGGCTGCGCAGCGAGTTGCTATGGAATTCCGGCAGCCATGCATCGGCATGTATGCCCGCCACGGCTTCCAGTCCCTTGCGCGCAACGCCGATCTTGTTGACCGCATTCACCACCTGGGCGACAACCGGGATGCCCGCCAGACTGCCGACGGTGTCGGTGCTGGTCAGTACCCGGTCGCGCAGTTTCACGTCGCCCTGCCGGTACTTCACGGCCTTGGCCCTGAGCATCAGGTGGGGGAAGTCCACGTTCCATTCGTGCGGAGGCACATAAGGACACTTGGTCATGTAGCACAGATCGCACAGGTAACAATGGTCCACGACCTTGACATAATCGGCCTTGGCGATCCCATCCACTTCCATGGTCGGGGATTCGTCCACCAGGTCGAACAGCGTCGGAAACGACTGGCACAGACTGACGCAACGGCGGCAACCGTGGCAAATGTCGAAGACCCGTTCCAGTTCCTTGTGCAACGATTCCTCGTCGTAAAAATCCGGATTATTCCAGTCCAGCGGGTGACGGGTGGGGGCTTCAAGATTGCCTTCACGGGTAGTGTTAGCCATGGCATCGTCCTGTGCGTATTTCAAATCGGGGAAAGTCCGGCCGCGGAGGGCACGGCCGGAACAGAGTTACGAATCAGGGCTTATGCCTTGAACTCGGTGAGAGCTTTCTGGTAACGGTTGGCGTGGGAACGCTCCGCCTTGGCCAAGGTTTCGAACCAGTCGGCGACTTCAGTGAAGCCTTCCGCACGGGCAGTCTTGGCCATTCCGGGGTACATGTCGGTGTACTCGTGGGTCTCGCCCGCTACCGCGCTTTTCAGGTTGTCTTCGGTGCCGCCGAATGGCAGGCCGGTGGCGGGATCGCCGCATTGCTCCAGATATTCCAGGTGTCCGTGCGCATGACCGGTTTCCCCTTCAGCGGTGGAGCGGAACAGCGCGGATACATCGTTGTAGCCCTCGACATCGGCCTTGGCTGCGAAATACAGATAGCGGCGGTTGGCCATGGATTCCCCGGCGAAGGCGTCTTTCAGGGATTGCTCGGTTTTGCTTCCTTTCAGTTTCATGTTAGTTACCTCACTCTGGTTGAAAAAATTGACTGTCGATCAAGTTACCCTATGTCACCGGGGCAGCTTACTACTTTGCTGACAGGGCAAGAAGTAAATTGTTTCGATAGTTGCAATCGATAAAATAGATTGAGCCGAAAATATCGTTTGTCATTCCACAGCCAGGGTTCCCGGAGGCAATAATTCTTTGAGAAGCTTCGCCAGACCTTCCATCGTGGGCGCCAGCGGAGAGCGCCGTCGCCAGGCCAGGCCGATGGTGCGCGATGCGCCTGGAGCGACCAGCGGACGCAGTGCGACACGGGTACCGATGTCATGAGATTGCATACCGGCCAGTGCCGGGATCAGCGTGACTCCGAGCCCCATGCCGACCATCTGGCGTAGTGTCTCCAGGCTGGTCGCGCGTATCTCCTCATTGTCCAGTCCTTCCAGGCGGCAAGCCTCCAGAGCCTGGTTGCGCAGGCAGTGCCCTTCTTCCAGCAGCAGCAGGCCGGCACGGACCAGCTCATCGATATGCACCTCTTTTGCGGCGGCCAGAGCATGGCCGGCAGGTACAGCGGCGAAAAACGGTTCGCAGAATAACGGTGCGATTTCCATCGCGGGGTCGTCGAAAGGCAGGGGTAGCGCAAGCAGGCCGGCATCCAGCTTGCCCCCGGTCAAGTGGGCAAGCACATGCGGTGTCATCTCCTCGCGAAGGAACAGCCGCAGTTTCGGAAAATGTTCATGAAGCGGCGGGAGGACATGGGGCAGGTAATACGGCCCCAGTGTCGGGATGACCCCGAGGTGAACGGAACGCGCCATGGGATCCTTGATCTGCTGCGAGAGCTCATGGATGCGGTTGGTTTCCTCGATGATACGCCGGGCAGAATCGACAATTTCACGTCCTGCCGGGGTGAGCGTCGCGTTTTTCAGGCTGCGGTCGAAAAGCGCGAGCCCGAGATAATCCTCCAGTTTCCTGATCTGGGTCGACAGCGTGGATTGGCTTACGAAGCAGGCCTCCGCCGCGCGGCCGAAGTGACCGGTATCCGCCAGTGCAACCACATAGCGCAGTTCCTGCAGCGTCATGGTTTGCCTTATGTACGGTGATTTTGATGAATCCACGCAAGCTCTCCGAAATATGTATTGCGGTTCATTTTATCAATGGGGAACCGATTTGAAGAAATCAACCGCCTCCGCCTCGACCCTGGTTCGTTTCATCGGCGGCAGGCTTTGCCAGATGCGCTTTCCGTAGGGTTTGCTGATCAAGCGCGGGTCGCAGATCATCAGCACGCCGCGGTCGGTTTCATCCCTGATCAATCTGCCGGCACCCTGTTTCAGCGTGATGATGGCGCGCGGCAGCTGGTATTCCATGAAGGCGTTGCGTCCCTGCTTGTTGAGTTGCGCGATGCGCGCCGCGAGCACAGGGTCATCCGGCGGGGCGAAAGGCAGCTTGTCGATGATTACCAGCGACAAGGCTTCGCCGCGCACATCCACGCCTTCCCAGAACGATTGGCTGCCGAGCAGCACCGCGTTGCCGAGCGTGCGGAAACGCGTCAGCAACTCGTTGCGCGAGCCCTCGCCCTGCAGCAGCAGCGGGTAGTCCCAGCCGCGCCGGTCGAATTCCGCCTGCAGTATCTCATGCGCGCGCTGCATCGCGCGCAGGCTGGTGAACAGCAAAAAGGCGCGGCCTTGGCTGGCTTCGATCAGGGGCAGCGCGGCCTGCACCACGGCCTCGGTGTAGCCTTCACTGTTCGGCTCGGGCAGGTTGGCCGGCACATACAGCAACGCCTGTTCGGCGTAGTTGAACGGGCTGTCCCAGCACGCGGTCCTGGCCTTGAGCAAGCCCATTTCACCCTGGTAGTGCGAAAAATCCTGCTTTACCGCGAGCGTTGCGGAAGTGAATATCCACGCGCGCGCACTGCCGCCGATCTGCTTCTCGAATATCTCCGCAATGGACAGCGGTGTGGTGTTGAGTTGCAGGGAGTGGTGGAAAACTTCCAGCCATCTGACCTGGTCCGGCTCGTCGCCTGTTTGCCACTTGGCCAATTGTTGCGAAAGCGCCTGAGCCCTCTGCCAGCAGTTCTCCAGGCCTTCGCTGCGCTCCGCCTGTTTCTCCAGCAAGCCGCACAGCTGCGCCAGCTTCTCGCCCAATATTTTCAACGCGGGCGCGAACTCCTTGAAACTCTCCGTCGCCGTGGCAGGCATGCGCCCTTCCTTCTTGAACACCAGCCTCAGGTCGCGCGCGGCCTTGTCCATTTCGTCGCAAGCCTTGGGCAACTGCGCAAAATCCTTGGCGGAAACCGCCGCCTCGACGCGCGTGTCGTGCGCCAGATCGAGCAGCAACGTGGTGGACAATGTTTCGCCGAAGAACAGGCTGGCGGTCTCCGGCAACTGGTGCGCCTCGTCGAAGATCACCGTGTTGCAGGCCGGCAGCAGTTCCGCCACACCCTCGTCGCGCAGCATCACATCGGCGAAGAACAGATGATGGTTCACCACCACGATGTCCGCCTTCATCGCCTCGGTGCGCGCCTTGAGCACGAAGCATTCCTTGTGGTTGGGACATTCCTGCCCGAGGCAGTTGTCGCGCGTCGAAGTCACCTGCATCCAGATAGCCGCATTCTCCGGCACATCGGCCAGCCCGCTCTTGTCGCCCGAATCGCTGACCTTTGCGTAGCTCTTGATCTTGCCCAGATGCCTGATGTCCTCGCGCGTCTTGAACATACCGTCAGATTCGGTGCGCGCCAGATGGTAGTGGCACACATAATTCGAACGCCCCTTGAGCAACGCCACCGACACCGGCGCCTTCAGCGCATCGCGCACCATGGGCAGGTCCTTCTGGAACAACTGGTCCTGCAGATTCTTGGTTCCGGTGGAGATGATCACCTTGCCGCCGGCCAGCAGCGCCGGCACCAGATAGGCGAAGGTCTTGCCGGTGCCGGTGCCCGCCTCGACGACCAGTATCGCGTTGTCGCGTATCGCCTCGGCAACCGCGAGCGCCATCTCGCGCTGCTGTGCGCGCGGACGGAACGATGCCACCTCTGTGGCAAGCGGACTTTGTTCGGAGAAAAAACGTTCGACTTCGGCGGACACGGTGGGGGTGTTATCCAGACTAAAAGTGATATGGTTGTTTGCCGAGGGCAGCGTTATAGTGCGGCGTGGATTTTACGCGATTGATTGCGGGATAGGTTGAGAGTGAAGTCTGGAACTCAAATAATCCATTAACCAGTTATTCCCGCCCGCGCGGGAGAGTGTTTTTTGTTTGGAGTGTGCAGACATACCTGCGCTCTTAGATAGCGGCGACACGTCGCCACACTCCAAACTCAAACCGGTTTCAGCTCGAAGCACAGCAGGAGACGATAGGGTCAGTATCAAATCCCCTTTGTTGAAAGGAGTGTTGAAATGGCCAGGAAAAGATTTCCGATATCCCGGGTTTACCGCCTGATGGAGCCCGGGCCTGTGCTGCTGGTCACCACCGCGCACAAGGGCAAGGCGAACATCATGACCCAGTCGTGGCACACGATGATGGAGTTTGATCCGCCACTGGTGGGCTGTGTAATCAGCGGGCGTAATCACAGCTTCGATGCATTGGTCGCGACGAAGGAATGCGTGCTCAACATCCCGACTGTGGAACTGGCGAAGCAGGTGGTGGGCATAGGCAATTGTTCGGGAAAGAAAGTGGACAAGTTCGGGAGATTCGGGCTGACGCCGCTGCCCGCCTCGCGGGTGGCACCGCCGCTGATCGCGGAGTGCTACGCCAATCTCGAATGCAGGGTGGCCGATACGCGGATGGTGAACAAGTACAATTTCTTCGTGCTGGAAGTGGTCGGGGCCTGGATCGATACTGCCATGAAGAATCCGCGCACGCTGCACCATCAAGGCAAGGGTGTTTTCATGGTCGCAGGCGACACGATAAAGCTGCCCTCCAAAATGAAATGAGGGCGGGGTTCAATGTCCGCCGCGTTTGGCGACGAACGGGGGCTTTGCCCACCAGATCAGCAGGACCAGTGACAGCATCAGCGTGGCGGAAATCTTCAGGATCTGGTCGGTGGCCATGGTATAGGACTGGACGGTGACCAGGTTTTCCATATAGGCGTAAGCGGTATCGCCCGGCATGCCGAGACGGTGCAATTGTTTCAGGTAATCGTTTGCCACGGGATTGTATGGCTGGATGTTTTCCACCAGCCTGGCATGGTATTCGGAAGCCTTGCTGGTCCACAGCCAGGTGGTAATGGCCGTGCCGAAACTGGCGCCCAGATTGCGCATGAAGTTGGAAAGGCCCGAGGCGGCGGCAATACGCTCGGCGGGCAAGCCCGACAGGCCTATCGTGATCAGCGGCAGGAAGAAGCAGCTGATGCCGATCCCCATGTACAAGCGGCTTATCGCGATCGTCCAATAGTCGATGTCGGGCGTGAAGCGCGCGCTCCAGTAACCCACCAGCGCAAACACGATGAAACCGAACGTGGTGACGGCGCGCGCGTCAACGCGGGCTATGTTGGCCCCGACGACAGGACCGAGGATGACTGCCAGCACGCCGCCGAACGCCACGGATTTTCCCGCCCACAGCGAGGTATAGCCCTGATAGGTTTGCAACCACAACGGAATGATCACGACCACGCCAAAAAAAGCCATCATGCCCAGGAACAGGCATACCGCGCCCACCAGAAAATTGCGCCGCGCGAACAGGCGCAAGTCGACCAATGGGTGTTGTGCATCCAGTTCCCATATGACGAACACCAGCAGCGCGAGCGCCGCTGTTGCCGCCAGCGTGATGATGGTGCCGGAGCTGAACCAGTCCAGCTCGTTTCCCTTGTCGAGCAGGATTTGCAGCGAGCCGATACCGACGATCAGCAGGGACAACCCGATCCAGTCCATTTTCTGGTCGCGCGTGCCGGGCTGAACCGCGTCGCGGTGCGATAACATCGCCGCCACAGAAATGCCGACCAGCAGGCCGACCGGCAGGTTGACCAGGAAGATCCAGTGCCAGGAGGCGTTGTCTGTCAGCCAGCCGCCCGCCAGGGGACCGGCGATCGGCGCGATCACCGTGGTCATCGCCCAGATGCCCAGCGCCAGCCCGCGCTGGTGCGGCGGATAGATAGCCGCGAGCAGCGTTTGCGACAGCGGTATCATCGAAGCGCCAAACACCCCCTGAAGCACACGAGCGGCGAGCAACATCGGGAACGAGATCGAGGCCGCGCATAACAGCGAAGCCAGCGTGAACAGCAGGGTCGCCGCGACGAAGCTGCGCACTTCGCCAAAACGTCCGGCGAGGTATCCCGCCAGCGGCAGCATGATGGCCTCGGCCACCGAATAAGAGGTGATGATCCAGGTGCCCTGCGTCGGGCTGACCGCGAAATCGCCGGCCATCGTGGGCACGGCGACATTGACGATGGTCAGGTCCAGGATGTTCATGAACGAGCCCATGCCGAGCGCCAGCGTTGCCAGTATCAGTTTGATGCCGCTGAGCGGGGCGATCTGCACGGAATTCATCGGCTTATTTTGAAATTAAGCGGCGTGAGTTGCGCTCACGTTTTTTGGAGTGCGGCGACGTGTCGCCACCTTCTGAGCGCAGACACGTCTGCGCACTCCAAAAAATGCCCTGTTCACTTGCGCCCCAGGTTGCTTGCGATGATTTGTGCCACAAGCGCGTCGGCTGCCTTGATGTCCTGCGCGTACACCGAAGTGGCGGCGATCGCCCTGGTGCCGGGAAGCACGGTCAAGGCCGCGCCGCTGCGGTCGTGGGTGTCTATCGTGGCGTCCACGGACAGCCCGATGCGCAACGGGTGCTCCTGCAATTCCCTGCTGTCCAGCGAGATGCGCACCGGCAGGCGCTGCACGATCTTGACCCAGTTGCCGGTGGCATTTTGCGCCGGCAGCAGCGCGAACGCGGAACCCGTGCCCGGCGCCAGGCCGACCACGCGGCCATGGAACACGACGGAGTTGCCGTAGAAATCGGAAGTTATCCTGACCTGCTGTCCGATGCGCACGTTACTCAATTCGGTTTCCTTGAAATTGGCATCCAGCCATATCTTGTCGAGCGGCACGATTGCCATCAGCGCATCGCCGGGTTGAACCCATTCCCCGATTTGCACCGGGCGTTTGGCGACCTGTCCGCTGACCGGGGCCAGCACCCGGGTGCGCGCCAGCGCGAGCGCGGCCTCGCGAACCTTCACCGCGGCGGCGCGCACATTGGGGTGGTTTTCCAGCGAGGTATTGTCCACGCGCGCGCTGGAAACATCGGCCTGGTCCACGCTTTGGGCGATGGCCGAACTGCCGGCCCGCACCGCGCTGAGCGCCGCATCGTGCTGGGCGCGCGCCGCATCGCGGGCGGTTTGCGCGATCTGCAGGTTTTCCACCGAGATGAAATTCTGCCTGACCAATGATTCGCGGCGTTTGAATTCGGCCTCGGCCTGGGCCAGGGTCGCTTCGCTGCTGGCCAGTTCGGCCTGCGCCCGCGCCAGGTCGGCGCGGCGCTGCTCGATCAGCGGCAGGTTTCCCCGGCTGGTTGCATACAGGCCGCGCACCTCGCGCACCGCCGCAGCCAGCTCCGCTTCCGCGCCGTCCAGTTGCAGGCGCGCGTCGCTGTCGTCAAGTTGCACCAGCAACTGGCCTTCGATCACGGCCTGGGTGGTGTCCCCGAAAATGGATGCCACTGTCCCCCGGGTCAGCGATGTCACTGCAACCACGTCGCCGCCCACATACGCGTCATCGGTGCTGCTGAACCATTGCCAGGAAAAATACCACCAGCCGAACACTGCGAGCAGAATGATTGCCGTCAATGCGGCGATGCGCAGCAGTATCCCGTTTCTTTTGCCGGGCTGTGCGGTTCTTGCGGGATTTTCCTGGTTGCTCATGGTTGTTGTTGTTCTGGGTTTATGCGTTAGTGTCCGTGATTTTAGCATTCCCGATTATTCCGCAGTTGTTCAAATTGGAACGGGCGCGGAACAGAAGCACCGGAACGTGAAGCTCCATCGGTGCCGGATCATCCAGGCAATCAACGGGCCGGATTTTGCTTGTGCGGATAGATCGTGCAGGCCCGGTTGCAAGCGGGCGGTGGTGCATGGCCGGCATTCCGGGTTGTGCGGTGCGCTGAAAATGCATCAAGCCAATGTCCCCGGATTTATCCTGTAATTTTCTCTTGTAATTTTCCAAAGTCGGCATCAACATTGATGCCGGTACCCAAATTTCAGCAGGAGGAATCATGACAGGAATTTCACGTATGGCCGCAATTTTATTTGCCGTGGTTTTGCTCGGCGCCTGCAGTTCGGTCAAGCTGGGCCGGGATTTTGACGTGAGCCTATTCACATCCAGGATAGAGCAGGGTGTCACCACCCAGGATCAGGTTCGCTCCTGGCTGGGTGAGCCCGCCAGCGTGGGGGTCAGCCTGGCCACCGACGGTGAGCGCTTTGACGAATGGTCCTATTATTTTGCCGAAGGCAGGCTGCATAATCTGAGCACGGCCAAAATTAAAATCCTGCAGGTCAAGTTTGACAAGCAGGGCAAGGTACGCAGCTATGACTGGTCTGCGTCCAAGCAGTAAATATTGCACGGGTGATATGTCTTGGCCCGGGGAGGAGACATGGGGAAGGGCCGCCTGGAAGCTTTCAGCGATGGCGTGATCGCGGTCATCATCACCATCATGGTGCTGGAGATGAAAGTGCCGCATGGTTCGGACTGGCAGGCGTTGCAACCGTTGCTGCCGGTGTTCCTGAGTTATGTGCTCAGTTTCATTTATCTCGGCATCTACTGGAATAACCATCATCATATGCTGCACACGGTGCAACGCGTCAGCGGCGGCATCCTTTGGGCGAATCTGCATTTGTTGTTCTGGCTATCGCTGGTGCCATTCGTGACCGGCTGGATGGGCGAGAATAATTTTGCCGCGTTACCCACATCCCTATATGGGGTGGTGCTGCTCATGGCGGCGCTGGCTTACTGGATATTGCAGAATAGCATCATCTCGGTTAACGGCGGCAATGCCGCGCTGCTCGCCAAAGCTGTGGGGCATGACCGCAAGGGTAAGATTTCGCCATTGCTGTATGCGATCGCGATACCGGTGGCGTTCTGGAGCCAGTGGCTGGCGGGGGCGTTATACGTAGCGGTTGCTGTCATGTGGCTGATCCCCGACAAGCGCATCGAGCGCGTCATGACCGAATGAAATCGTGTTGATCTCCATGCCGGGTTGAGCTCGCTGCAATTTTATTGACGGCAAGTTGTGGCTAGTGTGCTCGTGCAGAGTTATGGCGGATAATGTGCTGACTTGGTGAATTAGCGGATGTTTTGCATGCTCATCAGAACCCGGAGAAACTCGAAATTGGTGAATTATCTACTCAAGCCCCTGGGCTATTTGATGGCACTGGCCTTGTTGCTTTCTGCCTGCACGACCACACGCCTGAATTCGGTCTGGAAAGACCCGTCCTATAACACGCGGCCCACCGAGATCATGGTCATCGGGGTGGTCAAGAGTCCGCTCGCCAGGAGAGTTTTCGAGGATGAATTTGTCGCGCAGCTGGAGGCGCGCGGCACAGCGGCGATCGCAAGCTATACTGTCCTGCCCGAACTGCAACCAGATAACCGCAAGGCCATCGCGGCCCAGGTAAAGGAGCTGGGGGCCGACGCTATCCTGATTACCAGGCTGGTCAGCAAAAAGATCGTGCGCACCTACGTGCCGGCAACCCCTTATTTCCCGCCTTACTACAACTCGTGGCCCGATTATTACGGGTATGGCTACCAGTATATGTACTCGCCCGGCTATATGGCCGAAAATGAATACGCGATCATGGAGACCAATCTGTACCAGGCCGGAACCGACAAGCTGATCTGGGCGGCCTCTGCCGAAACAGGCCTGAGCGATTTGAACGAGGGTCTCACCCGGGGTTATATCAAGGTCATGGTGAGGAATATGATAAGGCTGGGCTTGCTGGACAAATAACCCGGCTCCCATTTCCCGGCAGCTAATGTCCTGTTGCCCGGATGCAGGAACCCCGGGCGTATCGAACCAATAAAAGGCTGGCATGGCAAAAGCAAAAACGATTTATTCCTGCACCGAATGCGGCGGACAGGTGGCGAAGTGGCAGGGGCAGTGTCCGCATTGTGAAGCATGGAACACGCTTGTCGAGAGCGTCGCCGAGATTGCGCCAGGCGGCAAGAACCGTTTCAGCGCGCTGACCGCAACAGGCAGGGTGCAGATGCTATCCGAGGTGGAAGCGGCAGAAGTGCCGCGCACGCCGAGCGGCATAGCGGAATTCGACCGGGTGCTCGGCGGCGGGCTGGTGCAGGGGGCGGTGGTGCTGATCGGCGGCGATCCTGGCATCGGCAAGTCCACCCTGCTGCTCCAGGTGCTGGCGCACCTGTCCCGGCAACAGAAAACACTGTATGTGAGCGGGGAAGAATCCGCACAGCAGATTGCCCTGCGCGCAAAACGCCTGTCGCTGGATGCAAGCAGCCTGCGCCTGTTGGCGGAGATCCAGCTGGAAAAGATCCAGGCCGCCATTGCGCACGACAAACCGGACGTGGTGGTGATCGACTCCATACAGACGGTTTATTCCGAGCAGCTCACTTCGGCGCCGGGCTCGGTGGCCCAGGTGCGCGAATGCGCCGCGCAGCTCACGCGCGTAGCCAAGAGCAGCAACATCACCATCATCCTGGTCGGCCACGTGACCAAGGAAGGCGCGCTGGCCGGCCCGCGCGTGCTGGAACACATCGTCGACACGGTGCTGTATTTCGAGGGCGACACCCATTCCAGCTTCCGCCTGATACGCGCGTTCAAGAACCGCTTTGGCGCGGTCAACGAACTGGGCGTGTTTGCGATGACCGAAAAGGGCCTGCGCGAGGTGAGCAACCCCTCGGCGCTGTTTTTGTCGCAGCACGGCGAACAGGTCGCCGGCTCCTGCGTGATGGTCACACAGGAAGGCACGCGACCCTTGCTGGTGGAGATCCAGGCGCTGCTCGACGAAGCCCACTCGCCGAACGTGCGGCGGCTGTCGCTGGGGCTGGAACAGAATCGCCTGGCGATGCTGCTCGCGGTGCTGCACCGCCACGCGGGCATTGCGTGCTACGACCAGGACGTGTTCATCAATGCGGTGGGCGGCGTGAAGATCACCGAGCCGGGGGCGGATCTCGCGGTGATCCTTGCGATGGTCTCCAGCCTGCGCAACAAACCGCTGCCGGCAAAGCTGGTGGTGTTCGGCGAAGTCGGTCTGGCGGGCGAAGTGCGTCCCGTGCAGCGCGGCCAGGAACGTTTGCGCGAAGCCGCCAAGCTGGGGTTCACGCAGGCCATCATTCCCAGGGCCAACGCACCCAGGCAAAAGATTCCGGGCATGGAAATCATCGCCGTGGACAGGGTTGAACAGGCGGTGGACAGGATGCGGTGAGGATTTTTATTGGCCACTCGCTTCCGGCCGGCAAGCGGGAAAGCGGCAACCAGATGGAAATCATTTGGAGCAAGCCGGCTTAGTTCGTTGTTGTGCTGCTTGTTGTATCGCGTTAAAGTGCGGCTGCACAAAAAAACAAATTCGGAGATACAGCGACCATGGCATTAACCGTATTAATTTCACTGGCGATATGCGTCATGCTGGCGTTTTACCGCGCCTCGATTACCAGCTGGGTGCTGGCGGCGTTGGTAATCGTGCCGGTGGTTTCGATACAGGCAAGTTTTTCGGACTATGTGCTGATTCCGGTGGGCATTGCCCTGCTGTTGTTTATCGTGCTGTTCGGGATACCCTATGTGCGCCGCAATGTGGTGAGCGGCGCATTGCTTAAAATCTTCCGCAACATCCTGCCGCAGATTTCCGCCACGGAACAGGAGGCGATCGATGCCGGAACCGTGGGATGGGAAGGCGAGTTGTTCAGCGGCAACCCGGACTGGGACAAATTGATGGCCTTCCCGAAGTGCGGATTGAGTGCCACGGAACAGGCCTTTCTCGACAATGAGGTCGAGCAGTTGTGCGCCATGCTGGACGATTGGGACATCACGCATAACCGCGCCGATCTGCCCCCCGAGGTCTGGCAGTACATCAAGGACAAGGGTTTCTTCGGCATGATCATACCCAGGCACTATGGCGGGCTGGAATTTTCCGCGCAGGCGCATTCCGCGGTGGTGTGCAAAGTGGCTTCGCGCAGCGGCACGGGCGCAGTCACGGTGATGGTGCCCAATTCACTGGGGCCGGCCGAACTGTTGCTGCACTACGGCACGGAACAGCAAAAGGAAAAATACCTGCGCCGTTTGGCCCGGGGCCTGGAAGTGCCCTGCTTCGCGCTGACCGGCCCGTTCGCGGGTTCCGATGCCGGCGCGATCCCCGATTATGGCGTGGTTTGCCACGGGGAATTTGCCGGGCAGCAGAACGTGCTGGGGATGCGCCTGACCTGGGAGAAACGCTATATCACGCTGGCGCCGGCAGCCACGCTGCTCGGCCTGGCGTTCAAATTGTATGACCCGGAACACCTGCTGGGAGGCGAAGCCGACCGCGGCATCACGCTCGCGCTGATACCCACCGACACCCCGGGGGTGCAGATCGGGCGCCGGCATTTCCCGCTGAATTCCGCTTTCCTGAACGGCCCGACGCAGGGCAAGGATGTGTTCATCCCGATGGAGTACATCATCGGCGGCACCTCGCGCGTGGGCCAGGGCTGGCGCATGCTGATGGAGTGCCTGGCTGCGGGCCGTTCGATCTCATTGCCCGCCAGCAGCGTGGGCGGCATGAAACTGGTCGCGCGCACCAGCGGGGCCTATGGCCGGGTGCGCAAGCAGTTCAAGGTGCCGATAGGCAAATTCGAGGGAGTGGAAGAACCCCTGGCGCGTATCGGGGCCCACACCTACATGGTGGACGCGGCACGCCGCTTTACCGCCCTGGCGCTGGACATGGGCGGCAAGCCATCGGTGATCTCCGCGATCATCAAATATCATTCCACGGAGCGTTGCCGCATCGT
>VFSW01002639.1_pt1 | contig 27102 bp, 24 predicted proteins | sample 5358111 | NCBI WGS metagenome assembly VFSW01 (sample SAMN11554181, study PRJNA540505) | mine drainage metagenome | isolation source: sediment from site ElyBrook_90M | place: USA: Ely Copper Mine, Vershire, VT | collected 2017 | reverse complement strand
GTTAAAAAGTAAGCCATTTAGTATAAATAACTTATAGAAGACTAAAAGAGAGTGTGCTGCGCAGTATACAGCGACAGTTCGACAGACCCTTTGCGCCAGACGGTACGTAGGGCGATTTTCCAATCATACGCATCGAACTTCGTAGCAGAAAGCTGCCCAGGTCGATTGCCGCGAGATATATGACCAAAGAATGCGCCTTCACCCTCTACTTCAAAACTGATTTCAAAATGAGCGACCTGAAGCTTTTCACCAAGGTGGAACGTCGTCGCTTTTTGATTCTCTATGGTGATTTTGTGGTCAGGATGGCCATCTAAATAGAGAGCAAACTCGATCTCATTCTCGACATCTCTTTCAGGTAGAACGAAGTTATCTGGAACCCATAGAGAATGGGTATATTTTTGGCTTCCCCAGAGATAAGGAGAGGTTTTGTGATCGGAAGGAAACGATAGATTATCCCAGGGCCGTATAACCGAGGCTTTGATGTGGATCGGATGGTCTTCGAGAGCGCGGCGCGAAAGCTCTGGCACAAAGAGATCGTAGAGCGTGACAGCGGGTTCGTATTTTTCTTGAGATTGAGAACCGACAAAGGCAAAAGCATGGGGATCCCATTGCCGCAGAGCGGGAGTGGGGTCGAGGTTGTCGAGTTGGCAGACGATAAGATAATCGGCCCATTGCTGAGGAGTTTGGGGATTTTCGGGTAGGGTGGGCTTGGAAAGTAAGGCTAAACGGTTTTGCAAAGATGTTCTTAGCTCTTCGCCAAGGATGGAAGAGAACTCTCGTAGGGTCCAGAAAAGATAAGGATAAAGCCTACGGCCTAAGTAGCTATCACGCTCTAGGGGGAATTCATGAAGATGAACGGAAAGTCCAAAAGGCAGGAGTTTTTCGAGGAGGGATTTGGCTTCGAGAACAAAATCGACCTGACGGCTGCGGAGGAGGCTTAAGGCAAAGGCGTAATTCTCTAAAAGCGGAATGGTATCGCCTTCATGGATAAAGCCTGTCTTGGGACTTTGGCGGAGGCGGCCGGCTCGAAGAGCGAGTTCAACTGGTTTTTCCATTGAATGATTTTACACCATTTTAGCTATTACTTGCCAGAAACCCACCCTTTGGCCAAACTAAAGAAATGATGCTACTCACTTGGTTTTGGACCATACTCGCTGAAGCGCTTCCCGATGTGCCCTCTCCTCCTCCCCTACCTATTGCACCTGTCGCTCCTGAGGTAACGATGCCCTCTTATGAGGGAGCTTTTATAAAAATGTTTCTCACATTGCTGGCCCTGCTGGTGGTCATCTTTTTTTCCATATGGGGATTGAAGCGACTGGCCAGAGGCCGAGTAAAATCTTCGGGACCCGGGCGATCGATCGAACTTATAGAGAGAAAAGCGATCAGCCCTAAAACGGTTCTTTATGTGATCGAGGTGGGAGGCCGCCAAATCGTTTTGGCCGAGTCTCAACTCGAGGTCAAGGCGATCACCACCTTCGAAGAAATCATCGAACCTAAAGACTTAGTACCTTAAAGAGCAACTGCCGATGGCTGCAAGAACGGCTATTATATCGGGATGTTTATTCCCGAGTGTTTGCTTTAAAATATCGTAAGCTTTTCTATAATTTTCTAGAGCCTGCTCAATTTTCCCTTGAGCTGCATAAGCGTTGCCGGTATTTCTCCAGCTTGAGGCAATATCGAGATGATGGGGATCTAGCAAGTCTAAACGCATCCTGAGCGCTTTACCGTAATACTCAAGAGCTGTGGTGTAATCCTTCATCGAATAGTGATAGCTACCGATATTATTGAGATTGGCTGCAACGTCGGGATGGTTATGCGGGAAAATTGTCTTCGCAAGCTTTTCGGCTTGTTGATACTTTTCCAAAGCCTGCGCAGGTTGGCTTTGGAGGGAATAGATGATGCCCATGTTATTATAAACTTTGAATCGAACGACCCAATCTTCGGCATTTTGAAGAGCTTTTTCGTAGCTAAGAAGAGCTTCGGCATATTTTTTTTGGGATCGATAGTAATTACCCATGCTAACGTGATTTTTTTCTGGATCAAAAAATTCCAGTGCTTTCTCATGCTGTCCGAGCACCATATAGCAATTTCCAATGGCAGTTGAGTTATCGATTGACTCAGGATAGATCTTGCGAGCTTCTAAATGGGTATTAAGGGATTCTCGGTAATGACCTTTCTCAAATTTCCAAACAGCTAGCTTAAATAATAGCGTTGCCCGATCGGCTCCGCTGACTAAGTCTGGATCTTTAAGGACTTCGACAAAGCGCTCGGACCAACGCGTAGCTGTATCCATGGTCTCTTTCCAATTGCCGGTTTTGTCAAAATCCCAGGTGCTAGTTTCTAGAAGCTGTTTAACTTCCTGCACACCCCTAAGATAAGCATCATAGCTATCATCGGGAGTAAACATCGAAGGTGATCCAAAAATAGGAGAGGGAGAACCCATAGGCAGAGAGATTATCAAAATCTAAGAAATTATCGAACCCAAAATCGTAGAATGATGTGTAATAAAAGAGCTAGATAGCCCAGCCATACGAAGAGAATATCTTCCTCTAACATTCCCAAAGATAAGAGCGCGATCGACAATCCTGGCAGAAAATAAGAGCCTGGATGTAGCGAGATGAGAAGGCACAGTCCGGCAATGCCTAAGAACCCACCATTGACGCTCTGGAGCGCCGGATGTTGCTGAAACACGGTGCCACGCGGGCGGATGTAATATTCTATCCATGAAAAGGGAGGAAGAAGTTTACGCAGGTAACGAGCCGCCTTGTCACCGGAAAAGGTCTTAGCACGGAGTTTGGCCGGGAGCCAAAACGGCTTTTTACAAAAGATTCGAAATCCAATGAACGCAATGCAGGCGCCCAGAATAATGGAAAGCCCAGGCAAAGAAAGAAGCGAGACGAAGGGAAGGGAAAGAATCAGGGCAATAAAAGCCTGGCCCCGGGCGCTGAGGGAGGAGGCGAGCTCCCCCACTGTCATCTGGAGCCTTCCTTCACATGCTTCGGCGATCGTTTCGATCTTTTGAGAAAATTTCATCGGCACGAGGTTGACCCAGTATTTGTTTTATAAGCACAAGTTGGCGGAAGGTATCTTTACCGCGCAACAACTTTCTAATCTTCTTTTTAAGCTTCACTATCATCCTCCGCGAGGGATTTGCGCATGTCGGTGTCGGCTTGGATATTTTTCATGCGATAAAAGTCGAAAAGGCCAAGATGCCCTTTGCGAAAAGCTTCAGCCATAGCTTGGGGTACTTCGGCTTCAGCGGCGATGACTTTGGCGCGATTTTCTTGTTCGAGAGCTACAGCCATGGTGCGGCGCTCTTCGGCTTTGGCTTGAGCGATGCGCTTATCGGACTCAGCTTGATCGGCACGGAGTTTAGCGCCGATGTTTTCACCGATCGAGATGTCGGCAATATCGATGGAGAGGATCTCAAAAGCCGTCCCGGCATCGAGTCCTTTCTCGAGAGCGAGATGGGAAATGCGATTGGGCGCTTCGAGAACATGTGTATGAGTCGGAGAGGCTCCAATTGAGTTGACGATCGCTTCGCCAACGCGGGCGATAATGGTCTCTTCGGTCGCACCGCCGACGAGTTGCTGGATGCTGGTACGGACCGTGACTCTCGCGCGGCATTTAACTTGGATCCCGTCTTTCGCAACGGCAGTGATGTAGGCGCCGTGTTTTTCATCGGGACAATCGATGACTTTGGGGTTAACGGAGGTCTTAACAGCATCGAGGATATCGCGGCCAGCCAGGTCAATGGCCGTCGCTTGGCGCCACGTGAGAGGAATGTTGGCTTTGTCAGCGGCAATCATGGCACGGATAACGTTAGAAACATTACCACCGGCGAGGAAGTGGGTCTCGAGATCGGTGACGGAGATGCCCTTAATGCCGGCTTTATAGACGTTGATATAAGCACCGACGATGAGGCGGGAAGGAATTTTACGCAGGCTCATCCCGACGATGTTGAAAAGGGAGATGGGCGTACCGGTTACGAGAGCTTGGAACCAAAGGCCAAAAAATCTGCCGAGCATGAGGAGGATAGTCCCCCCAACGATGAAGGTGATGAAGATGAGAAAATAAATGCCTGTGCTGAGTTCCATAATTATTCCTTTATTTTGACGATGTAATTAGCGCCGCGCACACCTGTGATAGTCACAGGGGTTCCTTGCGGAATGTAGCCAGTGTCGGAGAGAGCAGAGAGTTTTTTGCCCTGGATGAGAATGTGGCCGCTGGGTTTGAGCTCGGAGAGAGTTGTGGCCTCTTGGCCGATGAGACTTTTATCGATGGAGGCTGCGACGAATCCTTCTTGATCGGCCTTGTGCGACACTCGGGATTTAACATTTGTGAGGGCGGCTTTGCAGACGAGAAGAACGAGGATCAAAAGGATGATGGAGTAGAAAACGATCCACCCCCACGCATACCCGCGGAAACCAAAGAAGATGATGCTCGTTACAAGGAGGCCCGCTGCGATGACGGCGGAGATGCCGCTGGGAAAGAAAAATTCGAGGTAGATGAGAAAGAGTCCAAAAGCGGCGAGCACAAATGCAGTAATCATGATGACCTCACGTATAAGCGGTTTCCTTCACGGCGCAGGACGGTAACGCCTGTCCCCTTTTCAATATACTGGCCTTCGCTCATCGCTTCATAGATGGAGCCTGCCACTTGCACTTTGCCGGAAGGTTTTAAGGGGGTGAAGGCAAGCCCGATCGTTCCTTCGAGGAGGGGAACCATTTCTTCATTTTCAAGAATCTCTTGCGGAGCAAAGCGTTTCAAAAGACGCCGAGCAAGGAAGAAAATAGCGATAGCCGCCACAACAAAAGTGCCGATAATCCAAGCGAGCTGATCGACAACGGCGAGGGCGCTTAAACTCGGTATCGGGAAAAACTCCACGCCGTCCAAATGTGGAACCATCATGGCCACGAGGCCGCCGACTGCCAGGAATGCTCCTAAAATGCCGATCCAAAGACCGGGCAGCATGAAGAGCTCGACGAGGACAAGGCCCGCACCGAGGACGATGAGCGCTGGTTCGATCCAGTGGATCGCCTCGAGGGCAAAGCGAGAAAGGAGAATCAGAATGAGGCAAGTCCCCCCGATAACGATGGGGAAAATTAGGCCGGGATTCTGGACTTCTAGGTAAATGCCGAGAAGGAGTCCCATCGTGAGAAGCGAGGCGACAGCGGGATGCGTGAGAAACGCAAAAAAGTCAATTTTCCAATCATCATGAGAGATAAGTTCTTTTTCGGGTATGGAAGCAAAAAAGGGAAGGTCGAGCAGGGTGGGCGCTTCGCTATCTGCAACGCCCCAGCGTCTCAGTTGCTCTGTATTGAGGGTGAGGAGCTTTCCTGGTTTGGTGATGGTGATGTCTTTGGGTTTCATCTGGTCTTCGCGATCGAGGCGGACGATGCTTCCGCTGCGCCAGACGAGTAAAATATCTTTATCGACCATCGCTTCGGCAAGATTAGGATCGCGTCCCCAAAAGCTGGCGAGATTGGCAAACTCTGCCCGCAGTGCGGAATTAACTTTTTCAGAAGCAGGTGTAGAGCCTCCCTCTCCACCCATGATGATCGGCTCGGCGGCTCCCATGCTAGCCGAAGGAGCGATCGCAATCGTCTGGCAGCTATAGGCGAGCATGGCGCCGGCAGATATGGCCCAGTTGTTGATATAGGCGATGACGGGAGTATGCTTTTGAAAGTCTTTGAGCATTTGCGTGATTTTGAGTGCAGCGAAAACTTCGCCGCCTGGCGTATCGAGCTCGAGAGCGACCGCGACAACTTTTTCTTTTTCAAAATGCTCAAGCGATTGACGGACGTAGAGAACGGTGGAGGTATCGATCGCATGGTCTTTTGTCAGATGCAGATAGCCGATTTTGTTAGGGCTATCAGAATGAAAAGAAATTGTTGGTAGCTGAGCTGAGAGCGATGCAAACCATAAAAATAAAAAAAGTATAGCACGCATGGATCCGATTTTACGCTTGTGCAGGCTTTTTAGGCTATCATAGAAGAGAAAGAATAATTTTCTGGGCTTGATCTAGGTGGTCGTCCGTGTGGGCGCTGGAGATGAAGCAAGCCTCTTGCTGCAGGGGTGGAAAATAAATTCCTTGCGCAAAGAGCTTTTGAAAGAAAGTTTTGTAATCGGGAAGAAAAAGTGTAAACATCGAGCCAATCTGTTGAACATTGCAACGAGAACGCAGGGGTTCCAAGAAACGGAGGGTTTTACGCTCGAGCTCTTCATAGAAACCCGGCTTTTCGACTTCGGTGAGAGCTGCAAGACCAGCGACCATGGCCACAGGATTACCGGAGAGAGTTCCGCCCTGATAGACGCTGCCCAAAGGTGCTAGATGATCCATGATCTCGCGGCGCCCGCCAAAGGCTGCTGCAGGAAAACCTCCGCCGATGATTTTGGCGAGGCAGGTCAGGTCAGGAGTGATGCCAAAATATCCTTGCGCCCCATGAAGACCGACGCGGAATCCTGTGATCACTTCGTCAAAAATCAGAACAATATTTTTCTTGGCTGTCTCTTCGCGCAGCATTTCCATAAATGCTTGCGAGGGAATGATCACGCCCATGTTACCCACGACAGGCTCTAAAATGACCGCAGCGATGTCGTCATAGCTATTTAAGACAGCGCGGGTGAGCTCGATGTCGTTGTAAGGAAGTGAGATGGTGTGCTGCACAAGCTCGGGCAATACCCCGCTAGATGATGCATTGGGAAGTTCATGGACGCCAGAGCCCGCGCGGATGAGAAAACCGTCGGAGTGGCCATGAAAATTCCCATTGAACTTGACGACTTTTTTTTTGCCGGTAAACCCGCGGGCCAGCCGCACGGCGCTCATGCAGGCTTCAGTGCCCGAAGAGACAAAGCGGATTTTTTCAATCGAAGGAAGATGCTGAATGATTTTTTGAGCGAGCGCGAGCTCGTAAGGCGTGGCCATCCCGAAGGAGGAACCGCGGGCTACTTGAGCACAAGCCGCAGAGACAATGCTCGGATGAGCGTGGCCTAAGATGAGAGCTCCCCAACTGCCGCAAAAATCGATATACGATTTGCCATCGACATCATAGATGAGATCTCCCCGTCCATGATCAGCAATGATAGGGGTCATTTGATGGCCAGGAAAGGAGCGGACGGGAGAATTCACACCACCCGGGATGCACGCACAGGAGTCAGCATAAATTTTATCACTAATTTTGCGCATGTGATCATCATAAGGATTTGATCTTCATTTGTCTATCCTGCACAATAGCGAGCCGATGTTCAAACGACTTGTGTTTTTATCTCTAGTTCCGATCGCTGTGTGGGCAGCAAAAGTGCCCTATTCCGTCTATTTTTTGGGATTAGATGACAAGGAAGCTCTCAAAACAATCAAAGCCGTATCCGATTTGACGACCTTGCGGAGCCGGCCGCCTACATCGCTCAACGCCCTTCGGTACCGGGCGGATTCCGATATCCCTGATCTTTTAAAAGTTTTACACTCTTACGGCTATTACGAGGCGACGATCGATATCCGTTTGGAGGAATTTGATGACGAAGCGCATGTGTATGTGCTCATCCAGCCAGGGCCGATGTATACGTTGGGCGAATTTACGGTTCGACAAACATCTGGATGCTCGCCGATCACGGAAGAAAGCGTGGGCTTAAGACTGGGTAAGCAGGCAATGGCTAAAGAAATTCTCAATGCCGAGCAAAAAACACTGAACCAGCTCGCCAATTGCGGCTATCCTCTGGCGAAAATCGAAAAGCGCGAGATGATCGCCGATGGAGAGACAAAACAGCTTTTGGTTCGCTTGAATATCGAAACAGGACCACTCTGCCGATTTGGGCCTCTCACGATCGAGGGACTTGCCCAAGTCCAGCCTAAATACGTCGAGAATAATCAAGAATGGAAAGAGGGCGATCCTTATGCGAGCGGCAAAGTGGAAGCGATGCAAAAATCCCTTCTCGAATCGGGGCTTTTTAGCTCGGCGCTCATTACCCATGGGGAGACACCAACCTCAAATGGCGAGCTTCCCATGCGCCTGGAAGTGAATGAGTCGAAACACCGCAGTATCCATGCCGGTATCAGCTATCAAACCTTTTTCGGGCCCGGCGTAACGTTCGGATGGGAAGATCGCAATATTCAGGGTCTGGGAAGAAAACTTTCCTTGCGCGCGGATGTCACAAAAAAGACCCATGCAGGAATCGCGACATTTTTAGTGCCCGATGCTTTTAGGCCCGATCAAGATTATGTCGCTGCGGCTCAAGCCATGTATGAATCTATTTTTGCCTTTCACCAACGATCCTATAGCGTGACAAATCGCCTGGAATGGCGTATCGGAACACAGTACCGCGTCTCTATGGGACTTAAACTAGAACGGATCATCGTCGGCGACAGCGCGGATAATGGGACATTCACACTCGCAGAAGGGCCGATTTATTTCCGCTGGAGCTCGGCGGATGATCTCCTCAACCCAACCCGCGGACAAACCCTCGAATACAAAATTGTTCCTTCCATTAACTTTTCTGATATCGATCAGTTCTATGTCTATCAATCGGTAGCCTACGCTACCTATTGGGGGCTTCACAAGAGTGACGGTCTTGTCCTCGCGCAGCAGATCCTCCTCGAATCGATCTATAGCCAGAATCTTGGCGCCGTACCTATGCCCAAAAGGGTTCTGGGCGGATCTGACCAGGAACTACGCGGCTATCGTTATCGATCGGTCAGTCCTTTTAAGGGAGATCGTCCGGAAGGCGGAAGGTCCGGCATTTTCTACACGGTAGAAGCACGCCTGCGTTTCAACAAATCGCTCGGTCTCGTTCCCTTTTTTGATATCGGGAATGTTGAAAAAACAGTTATCCCTAAGGGAAACGAAAAATGGTTCAAGTCGGCAGGGCTTGGTGTGCGATATTTCACTTTTCTCGGACCCTTGCGATTTGATATAGCTTTTCCCTTAAACCGCCGTAAAGGTATCGATCCTTTTTACCGCGTACTCGTGAGCATAGGACAAACATTTTGAGAAAGCTTATACGATTTAGCCTCATCGGTGTTCTTAGTGTGATCGTTCTCTTTGGTCTCATGTTGTTATTTTTGCAGATGACGTGGACAAAAGAAAAGATGCGCGATGTCATTTTTAATTTAGCTGAAAGTCAAGGCATCGGACTGACCATTGATACCATTGAAGGAGACCCTCCCTTAAAATGGACCTTGAAGGGCGTACGCATTACGACACCTGACCATACGAGCGCAGACATTAGCCTCGTGCGTCTGAGAATTGCCATCCTTCCTCTTTTGCGCGGCGAACTCGGGATCAGCTACCTCGAACTCGACGATGTGCAAGTCGAATATTCGCCCTCTCCCTTCAAAGATTTTACTCTCGTGTCTTTTCCTTGGTCGATTTCCATCAAATCCCTCAAAGCTGATAGAGTTCATGTCCAGAATAGGGAGACCGGCCAAACGGGAGATTATTCCATTCGAGGGAAAGGATATGTCAGGCGCAAGGCCAAGTCTTTTTTTCTCGATGCCCATGTCGCCTCAGCTAATTTAGTAGCAGAAGCGTCTATTTCAGGCAGCCGCCGCTCGAAGCACATCACCTGCGACCTCCGCGCTGATCTCAAATCTAAAGAAGCTCTTTCCCCCATTGCGGTGCTACCCGCTGATCTTTTCGCCTCGATTGACCTCCATGTCACCGGACCTTGGAAAACTTGGGAAGCGCTCTTTCTTTCAAAAAAGGATGAACTCTATTTAAAACCATTAGATGGTCATCTCAAGGTTGCGATGCAGCATTTTGATATCCCCCAACTCAAGGGTCTCGATTCTTCAGGTTTTATCGATGCCTCCTTCGCTTTTTTTGCCAGTCATGCCCTTGACATCTCTTCGATCTCCCTTAAAAGCGATTTATTTTGTTTCAAAGGCCATGGAAAATTGCGTCCGGACTTGTGGCCGAAGGAGTGCGGGGTCTCCTTTCTATTCCCCCATCTTTCACGCTTAAACCCCCATTTAAGCGGCATTCTCAGCGGCGACGCTGGGCTTAGTGACAACAAAGTAGAGATGACTCTCGCCAGCGACAAGATAACAATTGGAGATATCACCTACACGGGGCTGTCTGGCAAGTTGGCAGGATATAAAAATAACGAAGCTTATTTAGGCAATATCGACTTCCAAGCCCAGCATCCCGATATCCCTCTAGCGGCAACATCTCATTTTTCCTGGGAAACCGGCCGCTTTCTTAACCTCACCGATATCCTCGTAACTGCCCCTGATACGCGACTCGTCGGAGACATCCAGCATCATTTCCAAGAGGGAACTTCATCAGGCGGGCTCACACTCCAGGCCCAAGATCTCTCTCACTTTGCCCCCCTCGCCTCGGGGTCCAACCTCAAAGGAAGTCTTGGAGCGCAAATCGATTTTCAAGCCTATGACACTCTTTTCAACATTCGTGGAAGAAATATCCAATATTACGATCTTCTTTCCAAAGAATGGATAGTTCAAGGGACATTCTCAGATGTTTTTTCCAGCCCTAAGGGACGTTTATCGATCGAAGGCCAAACTTTTTACTTAAAGTCCTTTTTCTTTGACCGCCTTTCCTTCGACACGACATGGGATGACGGCCGCTTTCCCTTTTCTTTTATGGCAGAAGGACAATGGAAAACGCCTTTTAATATCGCAGCAAGGGGAAGTTTTGCCATCTCTCCCTCCACATTTGATCTTCAGCTCGACCACCTGTCCGGCCATATTTTGCAAAAAGTTATCTCTCTTGAAAAACCCTTTTCCCTCCACAAAGGAGATAAGAGCTTGCTCGTCACTGAGACAAAATTATTCTTTGCTGAAGGGTATCTCCAAGGCGCACTCGACTGGAGCCCTGAGACAGCTAAAGTCAATCTCAAGGCCGAGCACTTCCCCATTGATCTCCTTGCGATGGCAACCAACCGCTTTACCTTGAGCGGCACATGCGCCCTCGATGTCGCGCTAGAAGGCGTGGGCGAAAATATGCGCGGGCGCGCCAACCTCCTTTTGGAGCGCGGCACCATTCTGCAGTCCGGAAAACAGACCCCCATTCTCACCAAGGGATCATTCCAAGCTAACATTGAAAACCAGCGACTTCAGGTCCATGCAGCACTCCATGCGACAGGCGACCAATTTTGCGAGCTGGCCGCTACCCTTCCCCTACTCGACTTTGGCATCGACCCCGATAAACCCATCGCAGGAGAAATCACCGCTGAAGGGCATCTGGAAGAAATTTTTGATTTTATCAACATCGGCAGCCACCGCACTACCGGAAATATTTCCCTGCACCTTCTCCTTGCCCAAACACTGAAAAATCCCTCTCTACATGGAACATTTGAACTCCAAAATGGATCCTACGAAAATTATTTTACTGGAATGAACCTTCGAGACATCCATCTGGCCGGCCATGCCGAACATAGCCATCTTTTTATCACAACGCTTACTGCCAAAGACGAAACCGAAGGCTCCCTCCAAGGAACTGGAAAGATCTCCATTTCTCCCCAATTTAATTTTCTATTGGACGCCCGTCTTGACCAACTCCAAATACTCGATATCCCTTGGCTCATCACGCGCGCCAACGGAAACGCCATCCTCTCCGGTACTGTGCATGATGCGACAGTCAAAGGTTCCCTCTCTCTCACCCGTGCAGACCTCCGCATACCAGACAGACTTCCCAGCGACCTCCCTATTTTGCCCATTACTTTTGAAAACCCTCCCCAGCATCTAAAGAATAACATCCTCTCCCTCGAACCCTCGTATCCCTTTTATTACGATGTTGACCTCAGCGCCGGCCAAGCCATCTATCTCACAGGGAGAGGCCTCGAGGCCGAACTTGCAGGCAACCTTCACATCATGGGGCGCAATCTCGCGATTGAGCCCAAAGGTACTCTTCGCCTTCTCAAGGGCAAGTTCCACTTCGGCGGGAAAGAATTTATTCTCACGCAAGGAGACATTAGTTTTGCAGAAAACGCCTCCCACCTCAATCTAACCGCCACCCTCAATCTCGCCGATATCACTGTTTATGCCTTGCTGCGCGGCCCCCTACAATCCCCCATCCTCACCTTCCAATCGACGCCGACACTTCCCACCAGCTCTATCCTCGCACGCATCCTCTTCAATAAAGACATCTCAGAACTCACCGCCGCGCAGCTCCTCCAACTCGCCGATGCCATCGTCTCACTATCCGGCGGCGCAGCGCCCTCCGTCCTGGAGTCGATCCGCCAAAGCATCGGTGTCGACCGTCTCAATATCGTCTCTGGTGAATCGGACAACATCGCCGTCCAAGTCGGTAAATATCTCGCGGAAGGAGTCATGGTGACCCTCTCCCAAAGCGCCGAGAGTAGCCAAGTCATCGTCGAAGTCGAACTCAAACATGGGTTCATCCTCCAAGCTGAGACGCAAGAAGATGATCAAGGAAAGTTTTCGCTCAAGTGGAACATGAATTATTGATCTTAATGTGCTCCATCTCTAATATCGCCACAAAATTAAACTGAGGATATCTAAATGAGCACAAGTTGTTGTGGTAGTATAGGAAAATTTATAGTTGATTATTTCAAATTCCCCCTCTCTCCTGAAGAAACTTATCAGAGAATCGAAGAGGAAGCAAAACTGACCCGCCCCGCAAACCGCAAGGAATACTGGGACACGATCAGCTATACATCTGCAGGCATTCCTCCTGAACTTTTTACGGGAGTGCAAAAACTTAACTTGGAAGATCATCATGCCAAGCACGCTCTTGTTATCGGTCGCATCAACGATATGGCTATCCTATATCTGCTGAAAGGCGAGTGGCAAGTTACCGTTGTAGACCCTTCGCGAAACGCCTTAAATAAACTCCAACAACAATGCAGCCAAGCCCATCCAAGCACATTAATCAATAACTTATCCCTAGTTCATCAATCCGTGGAAGACTACAAATTTCCCTCTCAATTTGAGTTCATCTTGGCCTTTGAATCTTTCTCCTATTGCAATCCTCTGCAGTTCAAAACGATTTGGACACGCGCTCATGATGCCCTTTCTAAAGGCGGAATCATCACAGGTAATTTTCGTCTTCGTCCAGCGACTTCAGCGGAAGAAAATACCGAAAGAGCCGTTAAAGGCGCCTGGTATATTACGGAACCCTGTTTGCCAGCTCTTCTCGAAGATCAAAAATACGAAAAGGAATTGTGCGAAACGCACACGCCACTTATGCAATCCACTCCAACATACATCAGCTTTATCGCGCGCAAAGTTTAAGGTTCGTTTTTCATTTGTTTAACAAAAATTAACATAGATAATTTTTGTTGGAAAAAACGATTTCAAATTGGTAACATGTTGCACAAAAAGTTGTGAGGTTTTGAAATGGCAGCGATTACCGATGTTATGGACGCAAGCGTAGAAAATTTTCGGATGGGAGGAGCGTCTGCTCCTGCAGATAACGATGCGCAAGATCTCGATCCCCACATCGGTGTTCTCCTCACAAATCTCCAACTCAATCTCGAAAAGATGCAAGAGAGCGAGATTCGCGCGCAGATTGCCAAAGTAGAAGCCCTCAACGATCAAATGGAAAGCATTACTTCTCTTCTCGAGGCATTCGAGTCTGAGCTATCGGATCATACAAAAAACGAGATCGACTTGACGGGACAAGCTCCCCTTCTTGATGCGATTTACAATACTTTCATGCCCCGCGAGACGGGGGCCCATGTGCCTAAATGGGTAAAGATGATCGGTGATAATAACAAATTTACCCGCGCCCAAGCAGAGACCCTCACTAAAGTCCTCGGAAGGCAGATCGAACAAGTCGCTCGCAAAGTTAACCTTCAAACCGTCGATCTCAATCAAGCCGTCGAAAAACGCCACGAAATCCTGCAAATCGCCCGCGAGCTCCTCAAAATGTTCCGCGAGCATATGAAAACCCTGACCCACAACCAACGCGCAGGAATGTAGTGGACTATACAGCTGCCTACACTTTTTACGAAGCCGGCGAATATGCAAAAGCCTCAGATATTTTTACAAAATTATCCATCGAGCAACCTATGAATGCTGATGTTTGGCAAGGCCTTGCTTCCTCAAAACAGATGGAAGGCAAATACCTAGAAGCTCTCTATGGATGGGCGTTCACATCCTTGCTTGCCCCCCAAGATCCCGAAGCCCATTTCCATGCCGCTGAATGCCTCGTTTCCTTGAATCAAAAAGACGAAGCACTCAAAGCTCTCGATCTCTCGCTGCAGCATGCTCAAAAAAATGCCTATCTTCTCGATCAAATCACCGTTTTAAAGGAGTCTCTTCTCCATGAACGTTGAAAAAATCCGTCAGCTGGAAGAAATCCCCATTCCGCCCTCACTCCAATTCTCGCATCCGCAAGGAATTTCGACAGACTCTTCGATTGCCCCGGCCATATCAGTTAGTTCTTCTCACAAACCTTTCAAACCGAAACTCAAGGGGCCCATTGAGCTCCAGCTGATTCAAACTCACAATGATGTCTCGAGCATTTCCAAAAAAACGATGAAACTCCATGCTATGCAGCTCGATCGACATAATGTCGAATATGAAGCTATCACTGATCGTCATGTTGATGCCCTCCAAAAGTCGGCCGAAGCCGCCCAAAGCGGTCAATCATGGTCTCATTTACAACAACTAGGCGGTGTTGTTCTCGGCATTGCAAATATTGGCTTGGGTGCTTATTTACTTTCTCAAGATACTGGGGCGGATACGGCTGGCCAGCTTCTCATTGGATCAGGCATCGCCGCTCTCGCCGGAGCTGGGTTTGATTGGTATTATGACCAAAAACAAGATTCAGGTTTTTTACCCATCGCCGTTCCTATCGTTATGACAATGATCAGCCTCGGCCTTTCCATCATCGCTTCCCAATACAATACAAATATGCCCGAGGCCAAAGACCTCCTCGACATGATGCAAATGGCTATGAGTGCAGCGCTCGCTGCTGGAAAACCCTACTTACAATTTGTATCCACGAAAGCACAGATGGGTCTGATCGGTGTCCAAAAAGATCTCTTCCTAAAAGAAGACTCGATCAAAAACCTGTATCAAATGATCGAAACGTTGATGAGAGAATTTGAACGCATTTCCCGCGTGGTGAAACGCACCACAAAACACGCCATTAACCAAGCATTACCAGCATGAGGAATAACTATGACAACACTATTTAGACCCATTGAACAAGCTCTTGTAAGACTGCAAGGGCTCCTTTCAAGAGCTTCGATAAACCAGCAAGACCACGTCGAGCGACTAGCTCAGAAAACTGGATCGATTTACGATAAAACATATTACAACGCTTTATTGGGAGGGCTCGGAAAAGGCTTGTTCCAAGTTGTAGGAGCTGGATGTGCTATCTATGCTGCCAAAACGAAATTAGAAGGATACCAGACTTTGCCACCGATAAATAAAGACTCAACGCCAGGCGAAGTCAAAATTTTCGAACGCGAATTGGCAAAAATAAACGCCATAGCTGAGAAGATGAGTGGTTGGGGGCGCCTCTCGGAAGCAGCTGCAGGGGGCATAGATAGTATCAGTAATGCTCACCGAGCTGGTTGTGATAAAGATAGAGAGCTCACCCAAACTCAGATGAGCCAACAAGCAGCGACCCGATCTTCTATGACAAATATCGAGCAATACTCCAATACGCTCGAGCAGCGCGTTGACTCACAAAAACAAAGCGCTCGCCAGGTGTAGTGGTATTAACCATTACATACCGCTTTCTATAGAGGCAAACCTATATTTCTAGGCCAATTTTGAAAAGATTGGCCTAGAAAAAGTGAGACTTTAGGAGGCCGATGCTGACAACCTTTTATGGGTTAACAACGGAAAAACCTTATAAATGAACATGGGTTACAGTTTTGTCATAATGAGTTAAAACCCTTTCAAAGAGACGCTTAGCGCAATCCAATTGAAATAGTTCTTTTTCATCATCCGAAGTTTTATGGTGAGTGTTAGATTGAATCTGTAAAATCCTTTGAGCAATCAAACTTATTTTTCCATGCAGCCTTAATGAATTTTCATAACTTCGATCAGGGAAAAGTGGCATTGGCGATGGACCTTGGGGAGATTGAGGGAAAATATAAGCGATAAAAGTAAATACAGAGATGAACGGACAAATAACTAATACCACTAATCCTACTGTATCACTTCGATCTCCATCCATACGCCTATGCATTCCAGTCAGGACAACGCCAATCAAAAATGAAACTAAAAAAGTTGTCTTAGCTAAAGATTTTCGAAAAGCGTTATTGGCGTCTAATTCTGAATTATAATTTTCACAGTTCTTTTTCCATTCGTCTAGAACGCTTTTTTGACCTGCTTCAATGCTATTTTGATGAATTTGTTCTTGCTCATCAATTTTTGCCAAATAAGCACAAAGGTTCTGTCCTTCTAATTCGAATACGTTCTTCGCAAACATATTTCCTATAGGTATCAACATGGTAAAATCCCTTTCTCTTGAAAGGGATTGATTTTAAATCAAGGTGGTATTGACAGCAAGCATTAGAGAATCGAGTTTCTTGTACTTAGAACTTTTCCCATAGAGCTCGTTATAAAAAAAGCTAGCAGTGAACCGCGAAGTAATTTACAATTCCTAGGACATATGCCAGATTACCTTGAAATGGCGAAAAAAAAAGGCGTCTCTGTTGAGCAGGGATTTAATGTCTGCTTGCTATTTTTCAATGACCTTTGGCCCTTAATGAAGCCCAAAATGAATGAGCTTAACCGGGAAGATTCAGCGATTTTTAAGCTTTTTTTCTTAGACGTCTGCATGGGATTTGAGTCCAGCGCTCAATGGAATGAAGCTATATTCCGCATAAAAAAAATCCCCAAAGATGAGCAAAGATTCGGGGCTCACAGACAGATATCGCGGAGCGTCCTCAGAGAACAACATGTGGCAGATTGGGTCGCTACCGGAAAAGATATTGCTTCACTTTTCTATCTGGCTGCTCCAAAAGGACTAACTCTATCAATAGAAGACCTATTGTTATGTACCATTGAATTTTGCCGAATTTACAATGAGATATTCCATGGCAAATTAGCTTATATTTTAAACATGGTCGAATCCATGAAATCTCATCCAGAAAACTATCCGTTCGAATGGCCTATCTGGGAAAAAGCCATCGCCGACAGCTATTCAACTGTTGTCTGTAATTTTGATTGGAGTAGAGAGCCTTATCCTAGAAAATAGTTCCAACTTTTTAGCAATTTCACAAAATGGGAGATTTATGAAAAAAATCATCGTTTTGCTTCTCGTTATTCCTTTTTTCTTATGCAGCTATGTTAATTCCAATAATAGGGAAGAGAATGTCTCCTCGTTTCAAAACAACGAAACGAATCAGAACTTTGCAGCGCGACCCCCCATTCCCATTTCTGAAAATGCACCCGGCCATATGTTTAGAAATGAGCGTGGACATTTTATAAAGGATACCCCTGAAAACCGAGCATATATTTCAAGCGCCACATCTAGCCCAGAAAACCTTGCTGGGATCACTAAACATGGCGTGCAAATATACCTTCAAATGATGTTCGATGGCTTTCAATCCTGGGCTCATGTTGAAGATGGAGTGATTACAAACGGAGGATATAATCGCTTTCCCCTAAAATGGGTTGCGAATTCTGAGGATCGCCTTGGGGGCAGGTTACTCCCAGTCAAATATCAGCAATACCATCCCAGCGAGAGTGAGTTTAAAATCCGGCTCCAGTTCAATAATCTTGTCGATGCCTATAGATCCTACCATCCAAAAAGCCCCATTTGTAGAAGGAGGCTCCACAAGGCACCAACCCAAGGGGTTGAAAATCAGATAGGACGCATCCTGAATTTATTCGAGGATGGCGAGCGAGAGCATATATTTTTCTTGCCGACGCCCGAAGAATTGCTCTTGAAAGAGGAGGAAATCCAGCAAATTCTGTCAGAATTGGCCACAGGCATTTTTTTCTATGACGCTGTTCCCTTCTTCAGCCTCCATTTCACAAGAGAACAGGCCCAATACCCTATCATCCACCCAGCTTATCAAAATACGCTAGTCGGCCACACCATCGCGCTGCTCGATTACCATATGAAAGGTTTTATGAACGGGTTATATTTTGATGAAGATTTTATTCAAGAATGGGAAAAGAACCCCTCTTTAGATAAAAAATTTCTTAAAAATCACGCCATAGACCTGCAGGAATATTGCCGAAAAACCTTAGGCCTCTCGTATTTGACAATGCTCCAATGGCGCAAACATTTTGAGTCGCACTTTCAGAGCGCCTTGAACATCGATTACCCTCAAACCTCGTTTCGATTAATCGCCAAACAAAACGAGATAAAACGGGCGGGTAATCTCTTGGTTGTCGGAGGAGACTTTGATGTTTTTTTTGCTTTGGATTACGCCGAAGAACAATCCATGAATGACCTGCAACTTGATATCGAAACAAATGCCTGTGAGCAGATGTGCGTTCAGACGGTAGAGATCATGCCTCGGCTCCCCTTGTTCAAAAAGCATTTTCAGGCCCTTTCTCTGATCAATTTTTTTTCGTACTATTTTACTACACTCAAAGAAGCTCATAAAGTCCCCGTGCTAACCCCTTTTCGCTTTTCTAAAAATCTCAAGGGATGTCCTTCCTCTTTCCCCTCCTTTCCGCTCGATAACACGGAAAAATTAGAGACCAAAATTCTTGCGTTATTGGACTCCATGCCAGCAGACGAAAAAGAGGACGTTGTAAAGTATATTCGAATGGATCCTGTACCAGCGCAAATAGAAAAACAAGCTATTGACGCGTTCTCAAAAGCTCTCTATCAATTTTCTGCCTCCTTACTGCCGGATAGCCATGCTTTTCTTTCCTCTTTTGATTGGAATAAAGCCTCTAATAATCTCCTAAAGCTCTGCAAAAAGATCGATAAATCTTTGGTCAAAAAAATGGATGCGACCCTTGTGAGTCTCGAGTTAAAAAGCTCGTCCGGTATCATCACTAAAGAGATTGTCTCGCGCTTGATTGCAAGACTGGATAGCTCTCTAAAGACAACACAGCAGGATATTCTTAATCTCGAAAATAAAATTGCCATGCGGGAGCAACAGAAACTGCCTTGCTTAGAACTTTTGACAAAACTTGCTAACTTAAAAAAATTAGCTGCCGCATTCGTCAAAGACAAGCAAATGTGGAATCTCTGGTCCCAAGGCTCGCTCATTCCTTCCCTTAATGGATTTGTTGTCTCTTTAACCACTTCTCCCCATGGCGCCAAGGTTTACCCCGAACAGTTCAAAGGAGTGCCTAGCATCGCAGGCGGCTGTGCTATCGCGCTCGTAGACAAGGTTGCGCAGTATGACCCTACGAGTTCTTCTCTATTGGACCAATACAAGGGTTCTTTGGAAAAGCTATCTCCTGGGAAATTATTACCCATTTATAATAGCTGGTGGAGCCGCACTCCCCTGGGTGTGTTCTTTAAAATTCCCTTTGAAGAATTTCAGATTACAAACGATGAGGAAAAGTTGCAGTCTTTAGCTTATTACCACTTCGCTGCCCCGCTGAATGATCTTAACATCATGGCTTTCGACACAGTATTGAATGGAAATGTTGCCGGCTTTCAAGAAATTGCCAACCAGATCTTAAATTGGAACTTTCAAGACAGCCTAGGTGTGAGTGTTTTACATTATGCTGCACGTCAACCCAATTTTGCCTTTTTAAAAATCCTGTTAGAGCGGGATATCCAGTTGGAGGTGCGAGATCCTCAGGGGTATACGGCCCTGCATCACGCTGCACAAAATAGCTGCCCAACTAACTTAGAAATGCTCCTCCAAAAAGTTCCGCAGCTTATCGATAGCGTTGCACGAAATGGGGAGACGCCCCTCTATACCGCTGCCCAGCATAATCAGCTCGCATGTATTCAGCTTCTGATAAAAAGGGGCGCAAACCCCAACCTAAAAACGACGATGGGGATGAATCCTCTGATGTGCGCTGTTTATGAAGGATGGGAAGGGATAGCCTTGGAACTGATCGACAATTCCACCATTGATTTCGAGCAGACGCTTCTTGATGGAAGCACAGTTCTTCATATTGCCGTCGAATCTGAAATGGAAAAAGTTGTTGGTCGATTATGCGAACTGGGGACCAATGCTTCTCGCGCGAAAACCAATTGCTATACACCTGTCGGTCTGGCCGCAGCCCAGAAATGGACACCTGGCATAAAAGTAATTTTAACCAAATGTCCTTACGTCGACTTCAACAGCGCAAAGCTTAATTTAAAATGAGATGTTTGGGTATAAATTCCTTTATACCCTACAATGCCGAATGAGTGCTGTATGGATAAAGAAAGCTCACCCGTTAATTATTTCTCCTCGTTCCTCGCGCTGAATGTCAAATTCATCGCAGGAGTCGGGGAATATGCCCGCATGATCGTTGCTGTTGTGTCAGCAACGATTAAGCGACCTCCCCACTTTCGCCTCATCCTGCAACAACTCTATGATATCGGCGTCGCTTCCACGCCTGTCGTAGCCATCACAGGATTCTTCACAGGCCTCGTGCTCGCGGCTCAGTCCTTCTATCAACTCTCCGACAAAGGCCTATCTGGAGTGACCGGACTCATGGTTGGCAAAGCGATGATCACAGAGCTCGGCCCCGTGCTCACCGCCTTCATGGTCACCGGACGCGTTGGCGCTGCGATGTGCGCCGAGCTCGGCACCATGAAAGTCACCGAACAAGTCGACGCTTTAGAGACGATGGCCGTCAACCCCAACCGCTACCTGATCGCACCTCGCGTTCTCGCTGGAACCCTCATCATGCCCCTTCTCACCGTATTCAGTATGGTTATGGGGATCTTCGGCGGATATCTCATCGCTGTCTTCTATTTTGGCATGGCCCCCAGCGCCTACGTCGATCCCATGCCGATCCATATCACGATGTTCGACCTCTTCACCGGCATTACAAAATCGTTTGTGTTTGGCGCTCTCATCATGACCATCAGTTGCCACAAAGGCATGAAAACTTGGGGCGGTGCTGCCGGCGTCGGTAAAGCCACCACCAACAGCGTCGTTATCTGCTATTGTTTTATCCTTTTTTCTAACTTCTTCCTCACCGTCTTCCTGAACATGATCCGGAGCCATATTTCCAAATACATATGATCACCATCCGAAAACTATGCAAAAAATATGGAGCCCTCAAAGTTCTCGATGAACTCGATCTCGATATTAAGACGGGCGAAACGCTCGTGATTTTGGGACGCTCCGGCATGGGAAAAAGCGTCCTGCTTAAACACATCATCGGCATCACTAAACCCGATTCCGGGAGCATTGACGTCGATGGAGCTCAGATAGCGGAGCTGTCAGGACCCGATCTTTACAAAGCCATCCATAACATGGGCATGCTCTTCCAAGGGGCAGCGCTCTTTGACTCCATGACCGTGGGAGAAAACACCGGCTTCTTCCTCCACGAACATACTCAACTCTCTGAAGAAGAAATTCGAAGCAAAGTATCCGAGGCCCTAACCATGGTCGGCCTCGCCGGAACCGAAGATAAAATGCCCTCCGATCTCTCCGGCGGTATGCGCAAACGGGCAGGCCTTGCCCGCCTTATCGTCTATCGCCCCTCCATTCTTCTCTATGACGAACCGACGACCGGCCTCGATCCCATCACCGCCATGCAGATCAATGATCTCATCGTCAAAACACAAAGAGAACTCAAAGCCACCAGCATCGTCGTCACCCACGATATCATCTCAGCGCTCTGTGTTGCGGACCGCCTCGCACTCATCCGCGATGGAAAAATCGCCTACATTTCTGAACCTGAGACTTTCATGAAAATCGACGATCCTATAATTGAATTCTTAAGGAAGACAATTTCGCAAGACCCTTCCCGCATCAAGGAGATGAAACCGAGTGTCTAACCAGCTGAAGAACATCATGATTGGAATTTTCCTCATCGGAGCTATCTCCGTCTTCGTAGGAATTGTCTTTTTTCTGCACCCCTCTGTCGGAGATGAAAAGCAAACCCTCTTTGTCCGCTTCTCCAACATCAATAAAATTAACATCGGAACCCGCGTTCTCTTCGCGGGAAAAGCCGTCGGCGAAGTCACCGAAATCGACCAAATCTACCACGCCCGCGAAACACAGCCCTCCGACTCCCTCGGCCGCCTCTTCTTCTACCAACTGACTCTGAAAGTTGACTCCAATGTGAAAGTCTATAACACCGATGAAATCTCTATCCAGACTTCCGGCCTCCTCGGAGAAAAATCTATCGCCATCGTTCCTAAAGCCCCTCCTAAAGGCGTCACCCCCGAACGCCTCACCGATAAAACTCCCTTCTATGCCGACTCGATCGATCCCATCGAAAACACCTTCAACAAAATCTCCGACATCTCACAAAAGATGGAAGACACCATCCAACTCGTCCACGACTGGATAGAAAAGAACCAAGACAACCTCACAGCTGCAGTCTCCAACTTCAGCGGCGCCATGGACCAAATCCACATCGCCGTCCGCTCCGTCAACGACAAAGACATCATCTCTGACGTCAAAGCCGGCGCCCAAAAATTTACAGCCTCCATGGACCAAGTTGATCGCGCCATGACCGAGATGCACCGAGACGGTGTTTTCACCAATCTCGGCAGCTCGCTTGCCAACTTCAAATCCGCCAGCGAAAACATCGATCAAATCTCCAAAGACGTCGCCGATGGCACGGGAACCCTCGGTAAAATTATTTCCAACGACGATCTCTACCTCCGCTTCACAGCCATCTTGAGCAAAGCCGACACCATGATGAACGACATCAACCATTATGGCGTCCTCTTCCACCTCAATAAAAGCTGGCAGCGTAATCGCACCAAGCGCATGACCGTCCTCAACGCTCTCAATACACCCGACCAGTTCCAGCAGTTCTTCCAAACAGAGATCGACCAGATCAATACTGCCATGTCGCGCATCTCCACTCTCATCGACAAAGCTCGCACCAAGCCCGAAACCGACAAAATCCTCGAAATGCCCAAATTCCGCGACGATTTTGCTGAGCTCCTCCGCGAAGTCGATGAAATGTCCGATAACCTCCGCCTCTACAATGAACAGCTCACGCAGGCGGTCATTGAATAATGAGTGATATCGTTCCCTATTCTAATCTCACGAAAGGCGCCCTCCTCATCGCTAGCCCCGATATCGACTCCGGCATCTACTTCCGCGGCATCATACTCCTCTGCGAGCACGGCCCCACCGGCTCCTTTGGCGTCATGATCAACAAAACCCTCGACATCGAAATCCCCGAAGAGATCCTTAACCTCAAAGAAATCTCCAACCCCAACGTCCAAATCCGCGCTGGTGGCCCCCTCCAACCCAATCAAATGATGCTCCTCCACTCTTCCGACCAAATCCCCGATCAAACCCTCCAAGTCTGCCCCGGGGTCTTTCTCGGCGGCGACATGCAATTTCTCCAAGAAGCGATGAGCGCCTCCGACGGCCCTCACGTCCGCCTCTGCTTCGGCTATGCCGGATGGGGACCTGGCCAACTCGAGCGCGAGTTCATGAGCGGCATGTGGTTCCTCCATCCCGCTTCCGCTCATCATGTCTTTGAAATGATCCCCGATCACATGTGGCAGATGATTCTGCGCGAAATGGGCGGCAAATACGCCACCCTCTCGATGATTCCTGAAGACCTCAGCCTTAATTGATTATTATGCTGGCCAACATAATGTTTTTCTGCATAATAATTGATATATAGAGGTTTAGCCATGAAGTTTGTCAATCGAAAAAAAGAGCTTGCTCGCCTAAATCGCGCAGCGAAACACAAAGAGGCCTGCCTAGCTGTCCTTTGGGGACGCCGCCGAGTCGGTAAATCTCGGTTACTCCAAGAATGGTCCCGTAAGCACCGAGGCGTCTATTATACAGCAGATCAATCTGCCGCTTCGATTCAAAGAAAATATTTCGCGATGGCCCTTGAGCAAGCTTTACCCGGCTTTGCTGAAGTAGAATATCCGGACTGGCGGGCTTTATTTTTACGCCTAGCTCAAGATGCTTCCAGATTAAAATGGAGAGGTCCTCTCATTATCGATGAAATTCCGTATTTAATTCAAAATTCTCCTGAGCTCACCAGCATACTTCAAAAATTTATTGACCACGAAGCAAAAAAAGCTAAATTGCTGATCGTTCTCTGTGGCTCATCTCAACGGATGATGCAAGGAGCCATCTTATCTTCTTCCGCCCCTTTGTATGGAAGAGCCCAAGAAATCCTCAAATTAAGTCCCATAACAATTGGTTACATGCAAGAAGCTTTGAACATTAAAAATCCTCGAGAAATCCTTGAATCTTACGCCATTTGGGGAGGTATTCCTCGTTATTGGGAGCTTGTAGAAAAAACAAAAGGCAATTTTTGGGAAAAAATCGATCGTATTGTTCTTGATCCTTTGGGTCCATTAAACGAAGAGCCCAGCCGTCTTCTTCTAGAAGAGTCCGCCATGCATTTAAGACCCATTTTAGATGCGATTGGTCTAGGAGCTCACCGCTTATCCGAAATCGCAGGTCGCATTGGACAGCCTTCAACTTCGCTTATGCGATCTTTCCAAAGTCTTATGGAACTCGACTTTATTCAGCGTGAAAACCCCTATGGGGCTGATGTGAACAATTCCAAAAAAACACTATACAAAATTAAGGATCCCTTTCTACGTTTTTGGTTCTACGCCGTAGGGCCCAAGCGAAGCCTCTTTTCCCAAGTTACTTCCGCCAAACGAATTTCCTGGTTAAAACAAGGCCTACCTTATCTCTATTCTATTATTTGGGAAGAGTTATGCCGCTTGGCGATTCCAGCTCTTTCGCTGAAATGGAAGGAAGGTATGTACGGACCTGCAGGACGCTTTTGGCATGGAGAAGAATCGGAATGGGACATTTTAGCTCAATCCGAAGACAACACATCCTTTCTCATTGGAGAGGCCAAATGGACGAAAAAAAGACCGACTTTAAGCTGGGTCTACCGAACGATCGAGGAGCTAAAAAACAAAGGAATCCCTCCTGTTAAGCGACCACCTGATGCTAAGCTACGATATGTGTTATTTATTCCTGAAAAGCCTGCCAAATTGGTTCTTCCCGAAAACGTCCGCGTTATCGATGCAAGGGAAATCATTCGATCTTTGAAATGACAAATGCCAATTTTAGGCGGCTTCGCTGAGTTTGATCTTGTTGAGTGGAAGGTCAGGCATGAGATCGCTGCAAGCCTTTAAGATAGAGGCTCGGGAATCTTTGACAGCCTCTTCGAACTTGGCCAAAGCTGAAAGAGCTCGTTGCAGACGACTTTGATCGATGATGCGGTGACGAAGGAGAAGCGCGGGACCATAGAGAGAAAAGAGGAAAAAGGCCCGGTCATTTTCCGTCCATGCCTCTTTACTCGATAGAAGACGAAGAAGTCCGTACATACTGGCCGCAAAAGCTGCACCGGTATCGAGTCCATCTTTACATGTGAAACTCACTGCCGTGGGCTTAACCTTATCGATCACAAACAGAATCAGGAACTGGTAGAAAAGCTCGATAAAATCACATCGTTCGGCTTGAGAAAGCGTGCGTTTACCATTAAAGAGCTCTTTGTGGATGAAGGGGATTAATTCTTTGGCCATCTTCTCTACGGGGAATTTCGCAGGAAAATGGAACCCGCACGACTCGCCGCTCAGCACCTGCTCTTCGAGTTGGTGGCAAAAAGCTTTCGCATCATCCAGATCGGCATAGTCATGGACTTGATGATAAAAATCGGTGTCTTTAGGAAGGGTCAGAACCAGAAGGTCATCTAGCTGAAGCTTTTCTAAGGCAATGGATCGGGTATGCTCCTTCCAGGAGGTGCGGTCTTGCAAATTAATGAGAAGATGCTTTTGAGGGCTCAAATACCGCAAATAGCCGACGAATTCGGGATACATATCAGCTTTATCGATGACCAGTTCGCGGGTGGGCGAAGGAAGATGCAAAAAAGAGACATCGAGGCCTTCTGAAGAGAGTCCAAAGAGTTTATGGGGCAGATTATGGAGAAGGTGAGGATCAAATCCCTCATATTCTTCGTCCGCTCGAAATGCCTTCAATACCTTGAGAACGGGGCCGGAAGGGAGCGAAGCCATTTTTTCACGCAGAGCTTTGTCATACGACTCGAGAGAAGGAAGAAGAAGCTGCGCTCCTTCGCTACGATGGCTAGCAAATTTGTCGATGAGTTTAAGGATATCATTATGGGCCTCTGATCGGAAGTACAGGAGTCCGCAAAACGTATGCGTCAGTTGTTGGCAGGTACGAGCAAAAGGGGTCAGGATTTCTTCCGAGACGCTTAAGTTCTTATTGTACTCTTCCGAGAGGATCGCCTCGCGAAGGTAACGAACGAAGTCGGTCAAGTAATCAAGGCTATGCTTGCCAGGCGTGTTATGAGCTAGATTTTTAGGATTTTCTGCCAAAAATAGCGCCATCGCTGCATTGAGAAGCGCCAAGACGAACGGCCTTTGCTTATGTTGCATCGCCTCTTTGTAGAACTCCTCGAGAAGATCAGCTCCCTCGTCGTCGATTTGTTTCGCCGATAGATGAAAATCGCGGTCTAAAATGACATCGATCTGATCGAGGGGATTTTCGACTTCCTCTGCTAGAAGAGCCTCATCAAAATTCCCTACCCAACGGATGTGCTTAAGGAGGTGCGGACTCCAAAAGGGAGTTCCATCGTGCTTTGTGATGTAAAAAAGCTCATAATCGCCATCTTTACGCACCATCTCCAAGTCTTTGAGCGCTCGCATTTCGGCCTCTAAAGCCCCTTCCTTGATCTGATGCTCCCAAAGCTCTTTTTCAGGCCCTTTTTTGATCTTATGCTGCACTTTACTCGCGTAGTACTTACGGAGCTCGTCATAAGCTGGGATCTCCACAACTTCTTTGAAGAGATCGGTATACTTGCCTACTTTCAAGGCCGCCTCTTTAGCGAGCTGCATGACAGCCCGGATCCCACGCTGAGCGAGCGGATCGGAGAGCTCGGTGCGGTCTTTTTGATAGAGGTGATGAAGGTAATCGCTGACGACATGGAAGGTCTCTTGGATCTTTTCACGCGTTTCTTCGCGATTAGAGGGGTCGATCCATTTAATTTCACGGGGTTTTTCATCGTCGAGTTCGGCTAAATTGGAAAGCCGATCGACCGCATCCAGCATCGAAATCTTCTTTTTTCTCTTCTTCGCCATAATTTAATAATAC
>VFSW01002638.1_pt1 | contig 27109 bp, 32 predicted proteins | sample 5358111 | NCBI WGS metagenome assembly VFSW01 (sample SAMN11554181, study PRJNA540505) | mine drainage metagenome | isolation source: sediment from site ElyBrook_90M | place: USA: Ely Copper Mine, Vershire, VT | collected 2017 | reverse complement strand
GGGGGGCGCCGGGCCACCTCGCGCCGGGCGGCATGTTTTACGCCGGGCCCCCCGGCCCTAAGTTACGGGTTTCGACCCACGGCCTGGGGCCGTGCAGCGACCGCGCCCGGGTGCGCGCGTTCGCCTCGCAGATGGCGCTCGATCTGTTACACAGGAAACTGAATCAGTAGGGCGCGCACGGCGTCGATACAGAGCGCCGCGGCGTGTTTCGACTCGTTCGAGAGCCCGCCCACGGCCTGTTCGATATCGGCGGCGGTGAGCGCTTTCAGGGCGGCCCGATCGCGCCCGGCGACGGCCTCGGTGAGTGCGGAACCGGCGGCGATGGAGGCCGTGCAGCCCCGCACTTTGAAGCCCGCGCGCGCGATGCGCCCGTCTTCGATGAGCGCGGACAGGCGCAGGATATCGCCGCAGACGGGGTTCGAAACCTCGATCGTGAGGGCGGGCGCCGGCAACTCTCCGACGTTGCGCGGGTTCTGGAAATGCTCGATCAGTTGCGGACGCAGGGGGCGCTCCGTGCTCCAATTTTGGCATGACCCAAGTGGTTGCGGGGGTTCTGGAACGCGATGGGAAGATCCTCATTTGCCGGCGGGGGAGGGACCGGGCGCATCCGCTGAAATGGGAATTTCCGGGCGGAAAACTGGAGGCCGGAGAGTCGCCCGCGGCGGCGCTGGAGCGGGAATTGGGGGAAGAACTCGGCATTGAAGCCACCGCGGGAAGGGAACTGATGCGGTATGAATTCAGCTATCCGGACAAGCAGCCGATCCTGCTGATTTTCATGGCGGTCGCCGCGTGGGGCGGGGAAGTGCAAAACCGGATCTTTGAGACGCTCGCGTGGGAGCGGCGGGAAGCCTTGCGGGGATATGACTTTCTGGAAGGCGATGCGCCGTTCCTCGCGGCTTTTACTGGCCCGGAAGAGCGAACGGAACGTCGCGCGACTGGTTGAGCGACATGGTGAGCTTGAGATCGATGAGATCGAGCGACGCCTGATTGTGCGTGTTCTGAGTCGTGACGTAATGCAGCGTCTTGTCCTCCACCCAGTAGGCGAGAGCCGGATACACGTTATGGTTCTTGTAAGCGATCAGGTAGTAATTCCGCGGGGTTCCGATGAGATCGCCCGGGGCCGCGGGAGGGTCCGAACCCTGACGTAGACCAATCTGTTCCGGACCGGCGGCCGCGGGCGCGGACTGGACTCCGAAATACTGGTTGATGACGACCGGCTGCTGGCTTACGGGCGCGGCCGGCGGCTGCGCATAAACCACGGCCGGAGCTGCGGGGGGAGCGGCGGAAGGATATGAACCCTCGTCGTAAAAGCCGTCGTCGAAATAACCCGGCACGTAATATGAAAAGCCCCAGGGATAGCCGTAGCCGTAACCGTAACGCCCGCCGCGTCTGTCTCCGAAGCCCCGTCTGTCTCCAAAGCCGCGACCGGCGCCGGTGAATCCGCCAAGCGGATGGGTTGTGGCTCCGCGGGAGCCGACATTACCTCCCAGCGCGTTGGCCCGCCCGCCGAATTGCCCGGGGGCGGCGGGCGCCACCAGGCATACGGCGGCGATAACGGGTAACCAGAAGGCGAAGAAAGCTTTCATCCAGCCACCTCCCTCGCTTTCAGGTTAGCACTCAATTCACTTCGCCGGGGGGGCTGCGGCAGGCCGTTTTGCCGGAGGGGATGCCGCCGGAACCTTCGACGCGGGAGCGGCGGAAGGAGGCGTCACCGGAGCGGCGGCGTCGTAAAGCGTAATGATGTCGCGGGTGATGTCGATGCTGTTGGAGGCGAACAAAACATTGCTCGGTTGCCCGCTGATATCGAACACGATGGTGATCCCTTTATCCACCGAGTACTTGTTCAACACGGCCAGGATCTTGCCGCCCAGTTCGTTCAGGAGCTTCTGCTGTTCCTGATTGACATCCTCGCGCGTATCGTCGGTGTCCCTCTGCAGGCTCTTGGTCATGGCGTCGATGTCACGGGCGAGAGCCGCCTTCTTTTCTTCGCTGATCGTGTTTTCGGTCTTGCGGAGATCCTCCTGCTTCGCCTGCAGTTCCGCCTGACGCCTCTGGAAATCCTGTTCCTTGGGCGCGAATTTGGCCTTCAGCTCCGCCACCGCCTTCTGCCCGTCTTTCGTCGAGAGGAGAGCGTCCTGCATATTGATGATGGCGATCTTCTGAGGGGTCTGCGCCCACGCGCTCAAGCCGCACGCCAGAGCGAGCACCGGCAGCATCGTTAATTTACTTCTCACGTTTAAACTCCTTCACGCAAAACTCAATTCAAATAGACCTTTTAAAATGTCCTGCCGATGGTGAACCGGAAAGTGCCGCGCTGCTCGAAAAACGGATAGGAAGTGCCGTACGACAGAGTCGCATTGTTGTAGGTAGCGGCGTTCGGGAACGTGGAACGGTCCACCACGATGGGCGGCTGGAGATACTCTCTCACCGTGACCGGATTGAAAGCATAATACACCCGGAAAGGAGCCTGCACAATAGGGAGAACGACGTCGATCTCCAGACCCGTCGACATGCGGGTGGCCTGGGTTCCGGGGGCGATCTTCACCTTGTTCGAAAAATTCGCCTGGGTGAACTGGCTGTCGAGGCTCGCGATCTGCCCCGGGTTGACCGTCAACTGATTCGGATACAGGATCCGGTTGGCGCCCGCATCGAAGAACGGCACGAGCGTGATGGGGCCGATAATGGGAATCCGGTACTCGAAGTTGAACACCGCGTGGCTGTCTCCGCCGGGCGTGATGAGCTGGTAAGTCGGAATCGGCAGAGAGACGGGCATGGGTGTCTTGACTCCGGCGACAATCTGATTCTGCATGCGCTGGCTGCCATCCGGATTCAACTGGTTGATGCTGGCGCTGCTGGGAATGAAGGCGATGGGAGTGACGCTGAAGAAATCGAAGCCGCGGATGTCGTTCTCACCGCCGATGTAGCCGCGCATGAACGGCGGCGCGACCTTGCCCCCGTAACCGGTAATCGTGGTGGCGGTGAAGTGGAACGCCATAATGTTTTTGCGCCAGTGCGGGCTGAGGTGATAGTATTGCCCGTCGAAAGTGGGCTGAATGATGTTGACGTTGGCGCCGAGGACGCTGGCCGAGGCCTTGACCGAAAAGAAGATGCTCTTCCCGGCGCTCGGGTTCATGGCGCTGTTGCGCGAATCGTAGCTGTAAGTCGGGGTTATGCTCAGCGTCTTGATGCCGTTCAGCGCGTTGGGGCCGTTGACGCCCTGGAAGTTGATGTAAGTGAAATACGTGGTGGCGCCGGTGGACAGCGTCTGGATATTGGAGATGTCATACCCGAGCGTTACCCCCAGCCGCGCGAAACTGCGCTTGATGGGGTAACTGGCGGTGAAGTTGATCCCCTTCGAATTCTGCACGTAGTTGAGCACGTTGGCGCTGCCGAGCGAATTGTAATAAGACTGCAGATCGACGCCGGTCAGCAGCGACTGCTGCTGCGCCTGATTGTAATTGAACCGGCTGAGGTAGACGGAGACGCCGGCCTGCAGCGGGCGATCGAAGAGATAGGGTTCGGTGAAGCCGAGCGTGATCTGATCCTGGAGCGTGCCCACCTGCGACTGCATGGTCAGCGTATCGCCCAGACCGAGGAAGTTGTTCGTCGAGTAGTTCAAGCCGATGAACGACCCGGTGATGCCCGAAACGCCGCCATTCAGGCTGATCGAATTCTTGCCGCGCTCTTTCACCTTCAGGTTGATGTCCACCGTATTGGTGCCCGCGTTGCGCTTCAGTTCGTAGGATTCGTTCTCTTTCAGGGCTTCGAAATAGCCAAGCTGATTGAGCCTCAGAATGCTGGCGTCCCAGAGCGTCGAATTATAAACGTCGCCTTCGTCGATCAGCAGCTCGCGGCGGATGACTTTGTCGCGCGTGGTGGTGTTGCCGGTAAAATCGATGCGGCGCACGAAGAACTGCTTGCCTTCGTCGGCATTCAGGGTGAGGTTGATTTTGTTGGAATTCGGCACGATATCGATCTGCGGCTCCGCCACATAATCGATGTAACCGAACTGGCTGTAGACCTTGGTCAGATTCTTCAGCCCGTTGCGCAGTTTCTCGGTGGAGAAAACGTCGCCGGGCTGCATCTGAAACAGACGCCCGAGAAACTCGGTCGAGCGGAAGAGTTTGACGCCCTCGAAATCGATCTTCGCCAGATAATAACGGCTGCCCTCTTCCACGGGGAGCGAGATGTCTTCCACCTTGCCGGGCTTGTTTTCCCTGATTATCGGGATGTGCCAGCCGCCATTGGCCCCACCCAGATCGCGCAGCGTGAGCGTCTGATCGAGGGCCTTGGCGGTGAAGTAGCCTTCCTTCTGGTAAGCGTCGCGGATACGCTCCTTGTCTTCTTCGAGTTTGGCGGCGTCGAAGGTCACGGGAAACAACTCTTCCAGATAGATCGAATGCGGAATTCCCAGAGGATGCAGATTCTTCATCGCGCGCACCACGTCGCGCCGGCTGAAGGCTTTGTTGCCGACGATGGTGATGTCGCCGACCTTGATCTTCGGCCCTTCCACGACGGTGAAGACCACTTCGAGAGAGGACGGCGGAATCCGCCGGAGTTCCGGAGTCACGGTAGCGAACTGGCGCCCGTGCTCCGCCAGAAGTTCCTTGAGCACGACGGCCGCGTGGTTGACCACGTTCGGGTCGTACATCGATTCCACGGTCAAACCGACCTTGCGTTCCTTGAACCGGTCGAGAATATCGGACGTCGAAACCGATTTCGCGCCCTCGTACTTGATGTCGCGAATCACGGGCCGCTCGGTCACGATGAAATCCACGACCACTCCGCCGCGATCGCCCTTTTCGGTTTCGAGGCGGATGTCGTCGAAACGGTTGGTATTCCACAGGGCCATGAAATCGCGGCGCAGCGTGTCTTCGTTATACACGTCGCCGACCTTGCTGAAAATCAGCGCCCGCAGCGTGTCCTGCGGGACGCGGCGCGCGCCGCGAAACTGGATGCCTTCGACGACGTTCGCCGCGAGCGCCGGCTGTTGATTGGGTTCGGCAGCTTTCGGCGCCTCGAACTGAGGCTGCGCCGGGGCTTGTTGAGGAGACGGCTGGGGAGCGGCGGGCGCGGCTTGCGGCACGTTTTCAAACGGGTTGTTCCCGTTCTGCTGCGTGGGCGCCGGCGCCGGCGTCTGCTGCCGGCCCGCCGGAGGAGCCGGAGGATTTTGCGATCGCGCGGGAACCACGGTCATCAGACCGCAGAGACAAACCAGCGCACTGTTCAGGCGCATCGGCCTGAGTAAAGTCATGAAAACCCGTTTCCTTTCCACCTTGCGCAAGGGACCACGTTTTTGAACAACGACGATGGACGCGGCTTTATTCGCCGAAGTTCCTTCGCCTCGCATTTCCCGTTTGCACGCTTGCGCGCTATGGGATGAATCCTTCATTCTAGCGGACTTGCCCTCTCGCCTCAATGTGCATTCGCAGCACAGGTGGGCAGCAGGGGCACGATTGAGGGCGAGAGCGGCCCTGCATGGCTCCACATGGGTCCGCGGGGCGTTTGTTTGCGGCGCCGGTTTGCGATATAGATAGATGTCCCTTATGTCAAACCGCATTCTTCATGAACCTGGCTGCGACCGGCGGACGTTCCTCCGCGCGGCACTCGGTGGAGCAGCCGCGGCCCCGTTGCTCGCCCAAACGCCAGTGGCGACTTCGCCGAACCCGGCGCCGCGCGCCTGGTCGGGCCAGCAGCCCGTGCGCTATCCCGACCCGGATGTGGTCGCGCTCGATAACCGCTTCCGGAGCTACATCGTGGGCAACACCGCCATCAAGCGACTCTACACCGGAACCCTGTGGGCCGAAGGGCCGGCGTGGAACGGCGTGGGGCGGTATCTGGTGTGGAGCGACATCCCGAACAACGTTCAGATGCGATGGCTTGAGGAAGACGGCCGCGTCACCACGTTCAGAAATCCTTCCGGCTACAGCAACGGCAATACGTTCGATTTCGAAGGCCGCGAGCTTTCGTGCGAGCATGGCGGCCGGCGCGTGGCGCGTTACGAATATAACGGAACGGTCACCACGATTGCGGACAAGTTCGAAGGCAAACGGCTGAACTCTCCCAATGACATCGTGGTGCATCCGGACGGCGGCATCTGGTTCACCGATCCACCCTATGGGATCGGCGGGAACTACGAAGGCTTCGCCGCCGAAAAGGAACTGAAGGAAGCCGTTTACCGGGTGGATCCGAAAACGGGGCAGATTCGCAAGATCGCCGACGAGATGACCGGACCCAACGGCATCTGTTTTTCGCCGGACTATAAGAAGGTCTACGTGGCGGACACCGGCGCGGGACGGGAGATCCGCGTCTGGGATCTGGATGGCGCGGCCGTGCGCAATGGCAGGCGCTTCGTGCAACTGGACGTCCCGGGGACGGGCGCGCCGTCGGCGGCCGACGGGATACGGTGCGACGTGGATGGCAACGTGTGGGCGGGCGCGAGTCCCGGGGTGCAGGTTGTCACGCCCGCGGGCGAACGCATCGGCATGATCCGGCTGCCGGAAAACTGCGCCAACATCTGCTTCGGCGGGACGAAGCGAAACCGGTTGTTTATGGCGGCCAGCCAGTCCTTATACGTGGTTTACGTGGCGACGGCCGGCGCGCATATTGCGTAGGCCGCCATCGGAGAGATCGGAACGCCAATCCCGGGCCAGATCGCTCATGCGTGCATCGTCGCACGATTTCAGGATCGTGCTACCGTGAAAACGACGGCGATGCACATACCCGACGGCTTCCTGAGCATTCCGGTCTGGGGGACGATGGACGCCATCGCGGTCCCTTCCATCGCTTACCTCGCGCGGCGCGCGCAGCGTGAGTTCGATCACCGCAGAGTTCCTCTGATGGGCGTGATGGGCGCGTTCATTTTCGCGGCCCAGACGATTAATTTTCCCGTGGGCAACGGCACGAGCGGGCATCTGGTGGGCGGCGCGCTGCTGTCGTTTACGCTGGGTCCCGCGGCGGCTTCGATCGCGATGACGGCGATTCTCGCGACGCAGGCGCTGGTGTTTCAGGACGGCGGTCTGCTGGCGCTGGGGGCGAACGTCTTCAACATGGCGATCGCCGGCGTGCTGGCGGGCTATCTGCCTTACGCACTGCTCCGCGGACGCAAGGCCGGCGTGTTCCTGGGCGGGATGCTCTCTTTGCTGGTGAGCGCCGCGCTGGCGCTGATGGAGTTGCTGCGTTCGGGAGTGAAGATGCCGGCTTCGGTGCTCGCCGTCTCGATTGCTCTGTTCGCGGTCTCCGCCATTGCGGAAGGCGCCATTACCCTCGCGGTGGTACAGGCGCTGGAGCGCATTCAGCCCGGCTTTCTGCGGCGCCCGCGGGGGATTCGCGGCAGTGGCGCGCCGGCGCTCGGTATCGCTTCGGTGGCGCTTGCGGGAGTGGGTGTCTGGGTGGCTTCGGCGCGGCCGGACGGCATTGAGCGGCTGGCGCTTCAAACGGGGATCTCTTCCCATGTGCGGACGTTTCTCGCGTCGCCTCTGGCGGATTACAGGACTCCTCTGGCCGGGCTGATCGGGCTGCTGATTATCTATGTTCTGTGTGTGGGAGTGAGCCGCGCGCTGGGGCGAGAAGGCGCGTAGTTGCGGCACGCGCAGGTCGAGCGCCTGGGGCGGGGAGACAGTATCCTCCACAGACGCCATGCCGCGGCCATGATTCTCTCGACCCTGGTGCTGCTGGTTTCGATCGCCACTTTGACGCAGCACAACCTGGTTGTCTGCGCGTTGTATTTTGCGCTGCTGCTTGCCTGCGCGGCAATGGCCGGGCTTCCGATACCGGCGATGTTAAAGGGCGCGGCCGCGGTGTTGCCGTTCGCGCTGTTTTTTGCCGTTGTCAGCGCGCTCGCCGGCGACGTGGCGCGCGGCGCGATGCTCGCGGTGCGCGCTTATCTTTCCGCATTGGCGGCGCTGTTACTCATTGCCACCACACCCATGCCGGAGCTGATCGCGGGACTCGAATGGCTGCGCGCGCCCCGTTTCCTCGTGTTGACGATGCAGTTTCTGTACCGGTATCTGATCGTGCTGATGGAAGAGGCGAGCGCGATGCGGCGGGCGGCGCTGGCGCGGTCGGGATCTGTTTGGGACCGCAAGCTCCGTTTTCGCCGGGCCGCGGCCGCGGCGGGCGTCCTCTTCGCCCGGTCTCACGCGCGGGCGCAGGCGATTCACCGGGCAATGGTTGCGCGCGGATTCGAAGGCAGCCTTCCCACTTTCCGGCGGATGCCCTTCCGGCCGTCGGATGCGGCGTTTCTGATCGTCGCGTGCGCTTTGACGATCGCCGCGCGGGCGGTGTTCCGATGAGACCGATTGTGGAGGTCCGCGATCTGTCTTACACCTATGAGGATGGTACGCAGGCGCTCAGAGGCATTGACTTCGAACTGGAAGACGGAGCCACGGTCGCTTTGCTGGGCGCAAATGGCTCGGGCAAGACTACTTTCGTGCACCATTTGAACGGGATACTGTCGGGGTCCGGTTCCATAGTCATCGACGGACTTCCGATGACCGCGAAGAACCTGCGCGAGATCCGGAAAAGAGTCGGGCTGGTGTTTCAGGATTCCGACAATCAGTTATTCATGCCGAGTGTGCTGGAAGATGTGGCGTTCGGTCCGCTGGCGTGGGGCATGACGCCGGAGGAGGCCGCGAAACGGGCGCGAGGGGCGCTCGATCGGGTTGGCTTATTGCACAAGGCGGACAAGGCGCCATGGCATTTGAGTGCGGGGGAGAAGAAGCGCGCGGCTATAGCGGGTATCCTCGCGACCGACGCCAGGTTACTGGTGCTGGATGAACCGACAACCTTTCTGGACCCTCCCGGACAGCGCGCACTGGCGGAGTTACTCGCCGGTCTGCCGCAGGCGAAGATACTGGTCACTCACGACGCGGGATTCGCGCACCGTCTGACGGAAGATGCCGCTTTCTTCGATGCGGGAACGATCGCGGCGAGGGGTTCCCTTGCCGCGATCGTGCAACGTTATGGATGGTAAAGCCGCTTCGGTTTGAGTTACTGGCCTTTGGCTTTTGTCTTGCGATGCTCGGCCCAGCGGCGCTTCTGCGCCGCGGCAATCCGCTTGCGCGCCGCTTCGCTGAGTACGCGCTTCCTGCGGGCTGCCGGCGCGGCAGCCGCGGGCTCGGGTGCGTTAACCGGGGCGAAGCCTGTATGTCCCCCGAGTTGGCCGATTACGTGATCGATCTTCGCCTGGATTTCATCGCGTTCCCGCTCAAGGTGACGCAGCGCATATTCGAGTATCGCCGCATTCCGGTCTGCTTTTTCTTTGGCCATCGATTCTCCCTGCATCAATATATCATGAAGATTCATTCTGCTTAGCGAGTTACTTTTCAGGGAGAAGCAGCGTGCGATTTCTCATCCAGCGAGTGACACGGGCGTCCGTGCGGATCGAAGGCAGGTTACAAAGTGAAATCGGCGCCGGGCTGCTCGTGCTCATTGGCATAGCAGCCACCGATGGCGCGGCGGAGGCCGACTATCTTGCGGACAAACTGGTAAATCTGCGCGTGTTTCCCGACAGCGAGTCGCGCATGAACCGCAGCGCTCTCGACGTGAACGCGAGCCTCCTGCTGGTCTCGCAATTTACCTTGTATGCGGACTGCCGCAAGGGGCGCAGGCCGGGGTTCGACGCCGCCGCGCCGCCAGCCCGCGCCCGCGAACTGTACGAGTATGCGGTGCGGAAGATCCGCGAAAAGGGGTTAGTCGCGGAAACCGGCGTTTTCCAGGCTCACATGGAGGTGGAACTGGTGAATGACGGCCCGGTCACGCTGCTGCTGGAGAGTTAGTATACTGTTCGTTGGTAAATTCCATCTCCTACAGGGACGCCGGCGTCGATATCGATGAGGCCGACCGCGCGGTAGGCGCTATCCGCAGGATGGCGCGGGCAACCTTCACAAAAGGCGTTCTTACAGACATCGGTTCCTTCGGCGGCTGCTTTCAGCTGCCGAAAATGCGCCAGTCGGTGCTCGTGAGTTCGGTGGATGGCGTGGGCACGAAGCTGAAGATCGCTTTTGCGACCGGACGTCATGACACGATCGGAGAGGATCTGGTCAACCACTGCACGAACGACATCGCGGTGCAGGGCGCGAAGCCGCTTTTCTTCCTCGACTACCTCGCGGTGGGCAAGCTCGATGCGAAGGTGGCGGCGCAGGTGGTGTCGGGGATCGCACGGGGATGCGAGGCCAACGGATGCGCGCTGATCGGCGGCGAAACGGCCGAGATGCCGGGCATGTACCTCGATGGAGAGTACGATATCGCCGGAACCATTGTGGGGGCGGTGGAAAAGTCCCGGATACTGACGGGCGCGAAGGTCCGGCCCGGCGACCTTTTGATAGCGCTGCCATCCACGGGACTGCATACGAACGGTTACTCGCTTGCACGGAAGGTCTTATTCGATGTTGGGGGTCTGACGCTTGACTCCGTGCTGCCGGATTCGGGAACCACGCTGGCGGATGAGTTACTGCGGGTTCACAGAAGTTATCTGAAGCCGATCGGGGCGCTGATTAAAGCCGGTTCGCTTTCCGCCGCGGCGCATATTACGGGCGGCGGCATTACCGATAACCTGCCGCGTGTATTACCCAAAGGCCTGGCTGCCGCCATCGAAACCGGTTCGTGGGAAGTCCCGCCTCTGTTTGAGATGCTGCGCGCGCTCGGTAAAATCCCGGATGCCGACTGGCGCCGCACCTTCAACCTGGGCGCCGGCATGATTCTGACGGTACCTTCGGCGAAAGCGGACGCGGGTTTGCGGACATTGAAGCGCGCGGGCGAGAAACCGTGGGTCATCGGCGAAGTCATTCAGCAGGGGCGCGGCAAGGGCCGCGTGCAGTATCGATAAAATGGAGTATCGATAAATGGGGTATAAGTGAGTGCGGCTGGGTATTCTGATCTCCGGCCGCGGGTCGAACTTCGAAGCCATTGCGAATAACATCGGGCGCAGGAAGCTGGATGCCGAAATCGCCATTGTCATCAGTAACCGGGCGAACGCGCCGGGTCTGGAAATCGCCCATGCGCGCGGGATTCCGCAGCGGACGATCCTTTCAGCCGGGGTGGAACGCGAGACTTACGACAAGTTGCTGATCGACGAGCTGCGCACGCACGAAGTGGATCTGGTTTGTCTGGCCGGTTTCATGCGTTTGCTGAGCGCCGATTTCGTGCGCGCGTTTCCGAATCGCGTGCTCAATATTCATCCTTCGCTGTTACCCGCGTTTACAGGGCTCGACGCGCAGCGGCAGGCATTGGAGTACGGCGCCAGAATCACCGGCTGCACGGTGCATTTTGTGGATGAATTTCTGGATTCCGGGCCGATTGTGGCGCAGGCGGCGGTTCCCGTGCTGGATGCCGATACGGTGGAAACGCTTTCCGCGCGGATACTGGCGCAGGAGCATCTGATTTACTCGAAGGCCATCCAGTATATTGCCGGCGGGCTAGTTACTATTCGGGGACGCCGGGTTACGATTCGCGAAGAAGGTTAACGCAAGCGGCATCTCTTTTTTGTTCCTGACCACGGTAAAAGAGAGCGTCTTTTTTTCGCTGTTTCGTACCGCACCCGTAATCTCGCGCGGACTTGTAACCGGCGTGCCGTTGACCTTCACCACGACATCGCCCGCCTTCAGCCCGGCCCGCGCGGCCGGAGTATCCGCACTCACGCTGCGCACCAGAACGCCTGCCCTGACTCCGAAAAAGTCCGCCAGTTGCCCGGTCACCGACTCGCCTTCGAAGCCAACGCGGGGGCTGTCGCCCGGCAAGCCCGGAAACGGGCCGGCGCCAATGAACGGCAACGGCGGCAACGGCGGCGCGGGGGAGTCCGCATCGTCCGGCCCTCCGAACGGGAAGAAGTTATCGGCGCGCGCATCGAGCGTGGCGGAGACCGTCCGCTTCGCGCCGTTGCGCCAGACCGCGATCGTTACTTTCGCGCCCGGCTGCGTTTCGGCGATCGTAGTCTGAAACTGCTCCAGGCCTTCGATGGCTTTCCCGTTGACTTCGAGAAGGACATCGTTCTCTTTCAACCCCGCGCGGTCCGCCGGACTGTTCTCATCCACGCGCAATACTTCGACCCCGCGGTCGTCCTTCAGCTTCAACGCCTGCACGCGCTCACCGGTCAATTCGACCACGCCCACGCCCAGATAGCCGCGGCTCGCGACTCTCCGCTCGGAGAGCGAGCGGGCGCGTTGCGGAGCGGATGTCTGGGCGAGGCCCGGCAGCGCAGTCGCGAGGAACAATAGTGCTGCGGCTTTCGAAAACATTTAGTAAGTCCCGATAGACGCTTTCATCGCCTGCAGCAGATTGCGGCAGCGCGTCCGTATGTAGCCGTCGTCTTCCTTCTGCATCACGTCCTGCAGGACGCCCACAATGGAATCGTCGTGGTGAGCCGTCAGCAGGTCGATGGCCTCGACGCGCACGCCCGCGTTGTCGTCTTTCAGCAGAACGTTGGCCAGCGTTTTCCGCACCGCCGGATCGCCCGCGTAGGGCTTCAGACCGTCGAGCGCCTTCAAACGCACGCCCGCGTTGGGATCGCGAGACACGGCATCGATCAGCGCGCGCCTGATTTCACCGGAATCCGCGCTGTTCGTGAGCGCCCCGATGGATTCCACGCGCACGCCAGGGTTCGATTCTTCGCGCACCGCGTTCAACAGCAGCTGCTGAATCCGCGGATCGTCCAGATTCCCGCTGACCACGTGCCTCTGCACCTCATCCACCGCAATCCGCACCTTGCCCGGCGATCCCGGCTCCACCGACTGCACGCTTGAAAACATGGGCGCCGTCAGACCGGCCCGCAGCCCGCCGAACTTCTCCGGCGTGTAATGCGCGCCCACCCAGCCGAGCGCCACCAGCGCCATCGCTCCCACGGGAATCCGCAAAGGGATGTGGAACCGCGAAAAACCGAGCAGTGTCTCCATCCACCCTCCACTCCGCGTCCGCGACGCCCCGAGTTGCCGCCGAAGATCGGCCCGGCAGGCAGTCAGCAGCGCGCCGTCCGTCTCGGCATATGTTGCATCGGCGCGCTGGTCGAGCATTTCCAGAAACGCGCGATGCCGCGCCAGTTCCCGCCGGCAGGCGTCGCATTCGGAAAGGTGCGATTCGATCCGCTCCTCCACTTCCGGGGAAATTTCCCCGTAGCTGTAAAGCGGAATTTCGTGGATGACTTCAGCGCAGTTCATACAAATGCTTCCAGACTTGCCCTCATCTTCTGCGTGGCCCGGAAGAGGCAGTTTTTGGCCGCTTCCTCGCTTGTGCCCAGCACCTCGCCGATGGCCCGCAACCGCAGCCCTTCGTAATGCCGGAGTTCGAAAACCGTGCGTTCCCGCGGCGTCAGCGCTGCGAGCGCCCGCACAATGCGATCGCTCAATTCCCGGTTCCACGTCTGCCGTTCCGGGTCGGCTGCGGGATGTTCTTCCACAATCCGCGACACCCGATCGACCGGCCCGTCCGGCGTATCCACCACCGTCGACTCTTCCTTCCGCACCTTGCGCCGCCGCAGATGGTCGAAACACACGTTGGTCACGATCCGGTAGAGCCACGTGTGAAACGAACAATCGAACCGGAACGCCTGCAGGTTCCGGTACACCTTCAGAAACGCTTCCTGGTACACATCGCGCGCTTCGTCAGGCGACCGCAGCAGGTTCATGGCGACGCGGAGCACACTCTGGTCGTACGTGCGCACAAGGCGCTCGAACGCATCCCGATCGCCCCGCTGGGCGGCCCGGATGAGCCCTGCTTCGGTGTCTTTCTCAAAAGGCGCGGCCGCCAGGGCACTCACCGTTTCCGCGGCATCGTGCATCGATCGTATGGCTCTGTCGGGTTTGACGTCAGGCATGGCGAAAGGTCACCACGGGCAAAAAGGCCAAAACGGAAAGCGCACATCGGCAAAGCCACGATTCTATCCGACAGGCCGGGCCTCCGGAAATTTCCGGTCCGGATCGGCCTGGTCCAGTTTGACCCATCGCTTATAATAATGACGTACCCACCATGCATCGACAACTCACCGAACGCTCGGTCGACCTCGATCCGCGAGAAACCGCGGAATGGCTCGAAGCTCTCGACCAGATTGTGGAGCAGGCAGGATCCGACCGGGTCAATTTCCTGCTCGACAAATTAACGGAACGCGCCAGGGATAACGGCGTGGATGTTCCCATCCGCACCACCACAGACTACATCAATACGATCCCCGTGGAGAGCCAGGCGCCGTATCCGGGGGACCGAGCCCTTGAGCGCCGCATCAAGAGCCTGACGCGCTGGAACGCGATGGCGATGGTGTCGCACCAGAACAAGTACGACGATGGCATCGGCGGGCACATTTCCACCTATTCCTCGCTCGCGACGCTGCTCGAAGTGGGCTTCAATCACTTTTTCCGGGGCAGCTATGGCGATCAGCCCGGCGATCTGGTCTATTTCCAGGGCCACGCCTCGCCTGGAGTCTATGCCCGCGCGTTCCTCGAAGGCCGTTTGACCGAGGGACAGCTCAATAATTTCCGCCACGAACTGCGGGCCGACGGGCCCGGACTTTCCTCCTATCCGCACCCCTGGCTGATGAAGGATTTCTGGCAGTTCCCGACCGTTTCGATGGGTCTGGCGCCCATCAATTCCATCTACCAGGCGCGCTTCATGCGCTATCTGGAGAACCGCGGCCTGATCCCGGCGACCGACCGCAAAGTGTGGGCGTTTCTGGGCGATGGCGAGACGGATTAGCCGGAATCGACCGGCGCGATCGGCGTCGCGGTGCGCGAGAAGCTCGACAATCTGATCTTCGTGGTGAACTGCAACCTCCAGCGTCTGGACGGACCGGTGCGCGGCAACGGCAAGATCGTTCAGGAACTGGAAGGCCTGTTCCGGGGGTCCGGCTGGAACGTGATCAAGTGCATCTGGGGCGGCGACTGGGACCCGCTGCTGGAGAAAGACACGTCCGGGCGCCTGCTTCAGCTCATGAACGAATGCGTGGATGGAGACTACCAGGCGTTCAAGGCGCGGGGCGGAGCCTACATCCGCAAGGAGTTTTTCGGCCGCTATCCGGAGACCGCGAAACTGGTGGAAGACATGACCGACGAGCAGGTTGGCGGCCTGCATCGGGGCGGGCACGATCCGGTGAAGGTCTTTAACGCTTACAAAGCGGCCATGGAACACAAGGGCGGGCCTACCGTGATCCTCGCCAAGACCATCAAGGGCTACGGACTGGGCGCCATCGAAGGGCGCAACGCCACTCACCAGCAGAAGAAGCTGAGCGAGGAGGCGATGAAGTATTTCCGCACTCGTTTCGAAATCCCGATTCCGGATGAAGCCGCCCGCGATGGCGCGCTCTATCGTCCGCCGGATTCGAGCCCGGAGATTGCGTACATGCAGGAGCGCCGCCGCGTGCTGGGCGGCTATCTGCCGGCGCGCAAGCCCGGTCCGTCGCAGATCGTGGCGCCGGGTCCGGAATTCGTGGATGAGTTCCGGCAGGGTTCGAAAGAGCCGCACCCTTCGAGCACCATGGCGTTCGTCCGCCTGCTGGGCAAGCTGCTGAAATCGCCTGAATTCGGGAAGAAGGTCGTGCCGATTGTCCCGGATGAAGCGCGTACGTTCGGCATGGAGTCCATGTTCCGGACCTATAGTATTTATGCTTCGGGCGGACAGCTCTACAAGCCGGAAGACGCCGACGTATTCCTGTATTACAAGGAAGCGAAAGACGGCCAGGTGCTGGAGGAAGGCATTACCGAGGGCGGGTCGATGGCGGAATTCACTGCGGCCGGCACGGCTTACGCGAATTACGGCGTGGACGCCATTCCGTTCTACATTTATTACTCGATGTTCGGCTTCCAGCGCGTGGGCGACCTCATCTGGGCCTTCGCGGATTCGCGCGGAAAAGGCTTCCTGATGGGCGGCACCGCGGGGCGCACAACGCTCTCCGGCGAGGGCTTGCAGCATCAGGACGGCCATTCGCTGCTGCTCGCGAGCACCGTTCCCACCCTTGCGGCCTATGACCCGTGCTTCGCGTATGAGATCGCGGTGATTGTGCGCGACGGCATTCGCCGGATGTATCAGGAGCGCGAAGACCTTTTCTACTACATCACGCTTTATAACGAGAATTATGCGCAGGCGGCGATGCCGGCGGGTTCGGAAGAGGGCATCCTCAAGGGGATTTATCTGTTTGCGAAATCCGGCGTGGCGAAGCCGAAGGCGCGCGTGCAGTTGCTCGGCAGCGGGGCGATTCTGACGGAAGCGATCAAGGCCCAGGAGATTCTGGCTGCGAAGTACAATGTCGCGGCCGATCTGTGGAGCGTGACCAGTTACAACGAACTGCGGCGGGAAGCGCTGAAAATCGACCGCTGGAACAGGCTGCACCCGGCTGAGCCGGCGAAAGTGCCTTACGTGGAGCGGATGCTCGGGGGTACCGAAGGCCCGGTGATTGCGGCTTCGGACTTCATGAAGAGCGTGCAGGATCAGATCGCGCCGTGGTTGCCGGGGCGTTATCTGGCGCTGGGCGCCGATGGATTCGGGCGCAGCGACAACCGCGAATATCTGCGGGCGCATTTCGAGGTGAACGCGGCGTCGATCGCGGCGGCGGCGTTGTCGAAACTGGCTCGGGATGGCAAGTTCGACCCGAAGAAGGCGGCTAAGGCGATTGTGGAGCTGGGGATCGATCCGGAGAAGCCGGATTCGGCTACGGCGTAGAGCGGCAGTAATTGACAGATTCTGCCAGCGGAGATAGGCTACAAGCATCACCTCCATGAATGTCTCTCTCCCGGAAGCGTTGAAGGCATACGTTGAAGCGCAAACCAGGCAGGGCTACAGCACGCCCAGCGAGTATGTTCGGGAGTTGATTCGTGAGGATCAAAAGCGCCGGGCGAGAGAGAAGCTCGACTCGCTGTTGCTCGACGGTCTCAATTCCGGCGATCCGATTCCGGTCGATGCGGATTTCTGGAGCGATCTCAGGCACGAGGCTCTCGCCAGGCTGGAAGTTCGCAGGAAAACCGCCTCGAAGGAATGATCCCGCCCGTTACTCAGCGGCCGCGGGCGCGATTGGATTTGCTGGAACAGTTCGTCTCCTTCGGCGACCGAGCGAGCGTGGAACTGGCGGAGCGCTACCTTGCGGCTGTCGACGCAACCTGTGCGGGCCTGGTCGACCATCCGTAGAGTGGCGTTGTGTACGGTTCAGACATTCTCCGCTTGAACGGCCTGCGCCGGTTCCCCGTCAGGGGATTTGAAAAATATCTCGTGTTCTATCTGCCGCGCGAGGCCGGTATCGATGTGATCCGGGTTCTTCACGGCGCCCGCGATATCGATAATGTCTTTGCGCAGGAGGAAGCTTGAGGCGGATTCGGCTACGGCGTAACGGATCGTGGCGCACGCACTTCCGATCGGGACAGGGGGGCAGATCGCTCGGCCACTCCTCCCACGTTGCCGCCTCTTCTCGCGTCAGCGCCCTTGCGTTTCGCTGTTGTCAAACCAGCGCCGGTGCAGAAGACAGAACTCGCTGCCCAGCCAGGGCGGGACTGAAGTCCCCCGCAGACTGAAGTCTGCCATACTCGATTCGGATGCCCAGCAGGGAGGCGAAGATCATCGCCTGCGACGGATCGACTACCGCGCCGCGGACGTCTTCGGCGTTCAGATGCAGGCCTTCGACCGTGGACCCTCGAAAATCCGCGTTGAGGAGCTTCACCTTGCTCATCTCCGCGTTTCGCAGATTGCATTTGCGGAACAGCGAGCCGGAAAGATCCGTGCCCTGGAAGTCCGCGTCTTCGAAGTTGCAGGAATCGAACTCGGCGGATTTGAATTTCTAATAGCGAAACTGGATGTAGCGCTGGTCGCCTTCGGAGATCAGCAGGTCTTTGCAGTCGGCCTCGCCGGCGCGGAAGCCGGTCATGCGGCAATCGATGAATTCGACGCGCACCAGCGAGAGGCCTCGCGTTTCCAGATTGGCGAGATCGCAGCCGGTGAAACGGACGTCCTTCAGTACAATCGAACCGAAAGTGCTGTTGGCAAGGCTCACGCGATGGAACGTGGAGCCCTCGACGCGCAGCGTGCCAACCGCGCGGGCCGGCATCGCGACGCCCTCTATGCGGCGATCGGCGATTGCGATGTCGCGCGAGGCGGGCAAGCCGTCATCGGACGCGAGGCCGGGCGCCAGTTGGGGCCCCCGGCGGCTGAAGACGAATTTCTTCACGCGATCGGCACTTGCTCCACGATTTCGATGCCGAAGCCTTCGAGCGCCACGATGCGGCGCGGGTGGTTGGTTAACAGACGGATCCTGTGGAGGCCGAGGTCGGAGAGAATCTGGGCGCCGATTCCCACTTCGTGTTGCGGGGGGGCGAGCGCCAGGTTGCGGTCGTGTCCGATGAGTTTGCCGTTCTCGGTGCGCAGCCCGAGCCCGGTCTGGTGCAGGTAGACGAGGACTCCGGCGCCCTCTTCGGCGATGCGCTGGAGCGAGCCGCGGACCAGTTCTTCGCAGTCGCAGCGGGTCGACCCGAACAGGTTGCCGTACGCACAGTGGGAGTGCATCCGGACGAGCACGTTCTCTTTGCCCGAGACATCGCCATGGACCAGCGCGAGGTGCGACTCGGGACTGATTTCGCTGGCATAGAGCACGGTCCGGAAGTCGCCCGAGGCGGTGGCGACGCACCCTTCGGCGCGGCGGTGAACGTATTGTTCATGGCGCAGGCGGTACCGGATGAGATCGGCTACCGAGATCATCTTCAGGCCGTGTTTCGCGCAGAATTGGCGCAGTTGCGGCACGCGCGCCATGGTGCCGTCTTCGTTCATGATCTCGCAGATTACACCGGAGGGGTGGAGTCCGGCGAGGCGCGAGAGGTCTACGGAAGCCTCGGTCTGGCCGGCGCGCACGAGCACGCCGCCATCGCGGGCGCGCAGGGGGAAAATGTGACCGGGGCGGGCGAGATCGCCGGGAGCGGCGCCGGGCTGGATGGCGGCGAGGATGGTGCGGGTGCGATCGGCCGCGGAGATGCCGGTGGTGACGCCCTCAAGGGCATCGATGGATTCGCAGAAAGCGGTGCCGAAGTTCGAGGTGTTATGGGGAGACATCAAGGGCAACCGCAGAGCGTCGCAGCGTTCGCCGGTGAGGGTGAGGCAGATCAGACCGCGGCCGAAGGTTGCCATGAAATTGATGATTTCGGGGGTGACCTTTTCGGCGGCGACGGTGAGGTCGCCCTCGTTTTCGCGGTCTTCGTCATCGACCACGACGAGCATGCGCCCGGCGCGCGTCTCCTCAATGGCCTCGGGAATGGAGGCGAACGACATAGGCTGGAAGTTCCACTATACCGAAACACCGGCAAAAGCCCGCTTCCGGTGCCGATACAATAAGGCAGCGTGATTGAGATTCCGAAGCTGACGATTACCGCCGCGATCGACATCGTGGCCGTGGCGGTCGTCATTTATCAGCTTTTGCAGATCGTTCGCGGGACGCGCGCGGCGCACGTGCTGGCGGGAATCCTGACGGTCGTCATCGCGTATGAGATTGCGCTCCGGACAGGGCTGGAGGCGCTGCGGACGCTGCTGGCCTCGCTTGCGCCGTACACGGCGATCGCGATCATCGTGCTGTTCCAGTCGGAAATCCGCAGGACACTGGCGAGGCTGGGCAGAAAACGCCTCTTTGGCGGCTACCGGCGCCCGGAATCGACGGATGAGATTCTGCTCGCGCTCAGTTCCCTCGCGCGCGAGCACACCGGGGCGTTGATCGTTCTGGAACGCGATATCGGGCTGCGCACGTTCATCGAGAGCGGGGTGCGGCTGGATTCGCAGATCTCGCGCGATCTGCTGCTCTCGATCTTCCTCCCGGGCACGGCTCTGCACGACGGTTCGGTGATTATCCAGAAAGACCGTCTGGCGGCGGCGGCGTGCTTTTTGCCGCTGAGCGTGAATCCCTCGGTTTCACCGATGATGGGCACGCGGCACCGCGCGGGCATCGGGATCACGGAAGAGACGGATTGCCTCTCGCTCATTGTCAGCGAAGAAACGGGGTTGATTTCGGTGGCGGCGTTCGGTGAAATCGAAAGCGGCGTGACGATCGAACGCGTGGATGAGCGGATCGCCGAGCACTTCGGGGTCGCGGGAAAGAAAGCCCTTCCGGAAAGAGCTGCCGGGCCGCCCCCTTCCGCCGCGGGAAACGAACACGCCGTGGGAACCGGGAGGGCGCGCGATTGATGCGATTTCTCACCCGGAATTTTTTCTGGAAGCTTCTGGCGCTGATGGCGGCGTTCGGTTTCTGGCTGAATGTGGCGAGCGAACCCGAACTGGCCACGGTCGTATCGGTGCCGGTCGAATACAACAACTTTCCGAAAGACCTCGAGATCAGCTCGCGGATTGTGGAGTCGATCGACGTGGAGGCGCGCGGTCCGGCCGGGCAGGTGCGCGGTCTGCAGGATTCCGGAATTGCGGCCGTCATCGATTTTGCCGGGGTCAAGGCGCCGGGCGAACGCACTTTCACGCTGACCTCGAAGGAGGTGAAGCTGCCGCGGCGGGTCTCTCTGATCCGCACGATACCCGCACAGCTCCGGTTCCGGTTCGAGGGGCTTGCGACCCGGGAGGTTCCGGTGGAAGTGCAGTTTTCAGGCAGGCTGCCGGAGGGGCTTGCGGTGGAGCGCGTGGAGGTGGAGCCGCGGGAGTTGAGCATCACCGGTCCGGAGAGCCGCCTGCGGGAGTCGAAGAAACTGATCTCCGATCCGTTCGATCTGACCGGTGTCAGGGGAGACGCGGTGCACACCCTTGCGGTCTATGAGGCCGAGCCGGAGGTGCGGATTCTGGATGTGCCGCAAGTTACAGTAAAGGTTCACGTCCGGAGAAAGCCCTGAGACGCGCTGGAACATAACACAACATGGCAAAACGGTTATTTGGCACGGACGGCATCCGCGGCGTAGCGGGTGAGCCGCCACTGGATCCCCGGACAGTTACGGCGCTTGGCATCGCGCTGGGCGACGATTTGCGCCGCCAGGGAGTGGCGTCCATGCCTGTGCTGATCGGGATGGACACGCGCGAATCCGGTCCGGCGATCGCGGCGCAACTGGCGGACGGGCTGTCGAGGACAGGCGTGGGCGTGAGGTTCGCGGGAGTGGTGACGACGCCCGGCGTGGCGTATTTGACCCGGACGGGGGAGTTCAGCGCCGGAGTCATGATTTCGGCCTCTCACAATCCGTTCGGGGACAACGGCATCAAGGTGTTCGCGCGCACGGGTTACAAGCTGCCCGACGTGGAAGAGCATGAGATTGAAGAAGAGATTTTCCGGATTCTTCCGGGCGTGGCGCCGGCGGACTTTCCGGCGCAACTGGCGCCAACGTGCGACGTGCGGCCGTATCTTGATTTTCTGCTGTCGGCCTGTACGGCCGCGCTCGCCGGCCTGAAGCTCGTGATCGATTGCGGCAACGGGGCGGCTTCGACGCTGGCGCCGGATTTGTTCCGGGAAGCGGGCGCCGAGGTGACGGCGATCTGCAACGCGCCGGACGGACGGAATATCAATCTGAACTGCGGCGCCCTGCACGTGGAGCGCCTGCGCGAGACGGTGCTGGCGCTGGGCGCGGACGCGGGGATCGCCTTCGACGGCGACGCGGACCGGGCGATGCTGATCTCGCCCTCGGGACGTCTGGTGGACGGAGACGCGGCGATGCTGATTGCGGCGCGCCGCCTGCAGGCCGACGGGCAGCTGGAGGGCAACGTGGTGGTGTCCACGGTGATGTCGAATCTGGGCCTGGAGCAGGCGCTGGAGCGGCTGGGAATTCTGATGCTGCGGACGCCGGTGGGCGATAAATACGTGCTCGAGGAGATGCTGCGGCGGAAGGCGGCGCTCGGCGGCGAACAGTCCGGGCACGTGATCTTCGGCGAATACGCAACGACCGGCGACGGGATGCTGACGGCGCTCAAAATTCTGGAAACGTGCGTCCGCGAGCGAGCCACGCTCGACGACCTGGCGGCGGACCTGACCGTGTTTCCGCAGTTGCTGGTCAATATCCGGGTGAAGGCGCGGAAGCCTCTGGACGAGATGCCGGGCGTGGTGGAGGAGATCCGGGCGGCCGAATCGGCGCTGAACGGGACGGGGCGGGTGCTGGTGCGGTTCTCCGGGACCGAACCGCTGGCGCGCGTGATGGTGGAAGGGCCGGACCTCGAACAGGTGAACCGGTGGGCCGAGCGAATTGCGCTGGTAATTCGCGGCGAATTGGGCTGAATTGCGCGCCGGCAGGCCCAAACCCGGTTTGCGGACGCAGGTGACCGGAATGTCACAAAGCCAGGTAAATAAAGGTCTTACAACGCACGAAATACCACGATATCGACCATTCAAAAAATGAATTGGACCGGCCCTGTCACTCCTTTCTACACTACGATTTGACAGGGGAAAAACCATTGGTCACTACCGGGGAAAGTTCCAGCACGCAAGTAGCGCTTCTGCACCGTATCAGCAGCATCGTGAGTTCGGATCAGGATATCGAGTCGATTCTTCACGAAATGGTGATGTTGACGATGAACGTGACGCACTCGGACGCCTGTCTGGTGTATCTGATCGATCACGCCACCAATGAGATCGTGTTGCGCGCTTCGCAGCTTCCGCACGACGCCGAAATCGGCAAAGTGCGGATGAAGATGGGCGAAGGAATCACGGGATGGGTGGCTGCCCATAACTCCGTGGTTGCGCTGGCGCGGAATGCCTCTTCCGACGCGCGCTTCAAGCCGTTCAGCGCGCTGCAGGAGGATACCTACCAGGCGTTCATGTCGGTTCCGCTCGTCGACAGCGGAGAGATCATCGGCGTCATCAACGTGCATCACCGGGAGCCGCATCAGCATTCGAGCGATGAGGTGGCGCTGGTCACGTTCATCGGCGAACAAATGGGCGGGTTGATCGCGCGGGCGAAGCTGACGGAGCAGTCGCAGACCGCGGTTCGCCGGATGGAGACGCTGGCCGCGGTGGCGCAGGCGATTTCCGCCGAGAGTTATCTGGAACGGATTCTGCAGGCGATCTCGGAGATGCTGGCGGAAACGCTGGATTCGGCGGTCTGCTCGATCCTGCTGGTGGACGACGAAAAGAAGGAACTGACGGTGAGCGCGGCGCGCTGTTCGGCGCCCGACTACATGCACCGGATGCCGATCCGGATGGAGGGTTCGCTGATCGAATATGTCATTCGCCAGGGGCATCCGATCATTATTCCGAATATCCATAACGAGAAGCAGTACCGGTATCCGGAACTGGCGCGCAAGTCGGGGCTGATGTCGCTGCTGGCGGCGCCGCTCACTTCGCAGGGCAAGGTTATCGGATCGATCAACATCTACACGCGGGATGAGCGGACTTTCAGCGACGATGAGGTGGGTTTCGTCAAAGTGGTGGCCGGACAGGCGGCGATCGCGATCCAGAACGCGCGGCTGATGTCGGAAACGCTCGACATGAAGCGGACGCTTGAGGCGCGCAAGCTGATCGAGCGGGCCAAAGGCATCCTTCAGTACAAACATAATCTGACGGAAGAAGAAGCCTATCTGCGGCTGCGGAATGAAAGCCGGAGATTGCGCCGCTCCATGCGGGATCTGGCGGAGGCGGTGATTCTCGCCGACGATCTGAATCGCAAGGACGGGCCGGTGAAGGTCGCGGTGCGCGAAGACGAAGAGATTATGTAGGCGCGAAGCCTGGAGCGGCCTTACGACCAGATCTGGCGCAGCGCCCGCTCGAAGTTCCCGCCCAGAATCAGGCGGAGATGCTCGTCCGTATAGCCGCGGCGGATGAGGCCTTCGGTGAGTTCGAACATGCGGTTGGCGCGGTTCAGGCCGGCGATATCGTACAGCAATTTCGACGCCCCGCAGTCGCGCCCGTCCAGATCCGTGTCGCTGCCCACGCCCACGTGTTCGATGCCGGCGACTTTCACGGCGTGGTCGAAATGATCGAGCGCATCGTTGAGCGTCACGGGATCTTTGGTGCGCACGAAATGCCTCACGCCGGTGAGCCCGATCACGCCGCCTTTTAACGCGGCGGCGCGGATGGCCTCGTCCGGTTTACAGCGGTCGACGCCCGGAGCGAGCGCCTTGCAGTTGGAGTGCGTGATGAGCACCGGTTTGCGCGAGGCGGCGATGGCGTCCAGCGTGGTCCGTTCCCCGCAGTGCGAAACGTCGATGGCCATTCCAGCCGCGTTCATGCGCGCGACAATGTCCTGACCGAACCGCGTCAGACCGCGGTCGTCGTCGACCTTGCATCCCGACCCGAGCCGGTTTGTGGAGTTGTAAGTCAGTTGCGTCAGCCGCTGACCCATCCTGTAAAACTCATCCACGCCGGAGACGTCACGCAGATGATTCGCGTCCTGCATCCCGAGGATGATGCCGATTTTCCCGGCGTCCGCGGCCTGGGCGATTCCGTCGATTCCGTCGATGCGCACGAACCACCGCGGGTGGCTCGAAATCAGACGGTTCCATTTCGCGAACCATTCGAGCGCGATCGCGTGCGCCTGGGTGGCTTCGAAGGCCACGGCCGGATGAAACACATTGATTCCGGAATCCCGGAGCTTGCGGAAATCGGCTTCGCCGAAGGTGTCCGGAGAGCGCTGCCAGCGATCGAGAAGATCCCAGTCGAGCGTGAGCAGTCCGAGCATGTCGATGACGTTCGACTCCGTGACGAGGTCAATGGCACGCATGGAATGTCCGGCCGCGCGGGCGCGCGTGAACATCGATCCCGCGACCGCACAACACGAAACGCCGCATTTGAGCAGTTCTCTTCGCTGCAATGGTATTCCTTGGTACGTAGTGGACCAGAATACAACATTTCTCACGCCGGGCCATTTTCCCGAGCGAATCCCGGGATACCGGCGCTACGAGTGGAAGTGCAACGCGCGGAACGAACCCTCGCGGCGAGCGGCGCTGCGGCTGGGTTTTACGTTCGAGGGGGTCTTCCGGCAGCACATGATCGTGAAGGGAAAGAATCGGGATACGGCCTGGTTTTCGATGCTGGATTCGGAGTGGCCGGCGCGCAGGAGTGCGTTCGAGCGCTGGCTGGATGCGGGGAACTTCGATACGCACGGCGTTCAGAAAACCGCGCTGTCATCATAGGAAGCAGTGAGCAGTCTTCGCTTGAGCATTCTCGACCAGTCCCCGATTCCGGAAGGTTGCGCCGCCGGCGATGCCCTGCGCAACAGCATCGATCTGGCGCGTCTGGCCGACGGGCTCGGCTACACGCGCTACTGGGTTGCCGAGCACCACGGAACGGCGGGCCTCGCCTGCAACAGTCCCGAAGTGCTGATCGGCCCCATTGCCGCGGCCACATCGCGGTTGCGCGTGGGCAGCGGGGGCGTGATGCTGCCGCACTACAGTCCGCTCAAAGTGGCCGAGAACTTCAGCATGTTGAGCGCGCTTTTTCCGGGACGGATCGACCTGGGCATCGGGCGGGCCGCCGGAACGTCTCCGCTGGTCGGGTTCGCGCTGCAGAGGGACCGGCGGCAGTCGGCGCCGGACGATTTCCCGCAGCAGCTGGATGAATTGCTGGCGCTGACGGCGAACCGTCCGCATCCGGACGCCCGGTTTGCGCGCCTGGGCGCCGTGCATTTCGAGACTCCGGAACTGTGGCTGCTCGGATCGTCGCAGGATAGCGCCGTGTGGGCGGCGGAACTCGGTCTGCCTTATGCGTTTGCCGATTTCATCAACCCCGACGGCGCCCGGCTGGCGCGTTACTACCGGGAGACGTTTCGTCCGTCCGAACGTCTCGCGGCTCCGCGCACGGCCGTTGCCGCGTGGGCCATCTGCGCCGAGACCGATGAGGAAGCGGAGCGGCTTGCGTCCAGTTTCCGGATGATGATGACGCTGCTTTTCCGGGGACAGACGATCCAGGTTCCGACGGTGGAGCGGGCGGAGCGTTTTCTCGAAGAGGAAGGCCTCGCACCCCGGTCAACCCCGATGAACCGGCGCATCGTCACCGGCACGCCCGGGCGCGTGCGCGCCGCGATTGAAGCGCTCGCGCGCGATTACGAGGCGGAAGAGGTTCTGATCGTCAATATCATGCACTCCCACGCCGCGCGGCGCCGTTCCTGCGAACTGATTGCGCGCGCGTTCGGGATGAATAATCAGAAGATGGATAATTAAAAGAACGCATGAGCGCGAGCGGGGTCACGATCGAATCGAAGAGACAGGCTGCGGAGGGAACTGTATTCACGATCCTGGCTGCGATCAGTTTCTCGCACCTTCTCAACGACATGATCCAGTCGCTGCTGCCGGCGATCTATCCGATCCTGAAGAGTAACTTCCATCTGGATTTCGCGAAGGTCGGTCTGATTACTCTGACCACGCAATTGACGGCATCGCTGCTGCAGCCGTTGATCGGCCTTTACACCGACCGCAAACCGAAGCCCTATTCGCTGCCGTTCGGGATGGGTTTCACGCTGGTGGGCCTGGCGATGCTCTCGATGGCGTCGAGCTATGCGTTCATTCTGGTGGCGGCGGGCTTGATCGGGATGGGTTCGGCGGTATTTCATCCGGAGTCTTCGCGCGTGGCCAGGATGGCTTCGGGCGGGCAGCATGGCCTGGCGCAATCGGTGTTTCAGGTGGGCGGCAACGCGGGATCTTCGCTGGGACCCCTGCTGGCGGCCTTTATCGTGCTGCCGCGGGGGCAGCACAGCATCGTCTGGTTTACGCTGGCCGCCCTGCTGGCGATTGTGCTGCTGACCCGCGTGGGCGGATGGTACAAGCAACGCGAGGCGCTGGGCCATTCGGCGAGGGCGAAGAAAGCGCTGATTCATCCGGATCTGTCTTCGGCCAGAATCGCGGTGTCTCTCGCGGTCCTGATCGCTCTGATGTTTTCAAAGTTTTTCTATCTCGCGAGCCTGAGCAGTTACTACACGTTTTATCTGATCAGTAAGTTCCATGTAACGGTGCAGAGCGCGGAGCTTCATCTGTTCACGTTCCTTGGAGCGGTGGCCGCGGGAACGATTATCGGCGGGCCGATCGGCGACCGGATCGGGCGAAAGTACGTGATCTGGTGTTCCATTCTCGGCGTGCTTCCGTTCACGCTGGTATTGCCTTACTCGAACCTTTTCTGGACGGGCGTGCTGAGCGTCGTCATCGGGTTGATTCTGGCTTCGGCATTCTCGGCGATTATCGTATATGCGCAGGAACTGGTGCCGGGACGGATCGGGACGATTTAGGGCCTGTTCTTCGGACTGGCGTTCGGGCTGGGCGGGGT
>VFSW01002637.1_pt1 | contig 27110 bp, 22 predicted proteins | sample 5358111 | NCBI WGS metagenome assembly VFSW01 (sample SAMN11554181, study PRJNA540505) | mine drainage metagenome | isolation source: sediment from site ElyBrook_90M | place: USA: Ely Copper Mine, Vershire, VT | collected 2017 | reverse complement strand
TCGACCAGCCGGGCAAGTCGCTCGCCGGCCGCCGACACGAGCGCCGCCGCCTCCGCCATGGCTTCGCGAAGCTCGATCGGGCGGTCGAGGACGGGGAGGCAGGCGGCCCCTTCGCGAGCTAGAACCGCCGCGCCTTCGGCTGTGACGCTGCCGCCGACGGCGACGCACGGTATCCCGGCGGCCCCGGCCCGGCGAGCCACGCCGAGGGCAGTCTTGCCGAAGGCGGTCTGGGCATCGACCGAGCCTTCGCCCGTGACGACCACGTCCGCTGAGGCGAGCTTGTCGTCGAAGCCGATCGCCTGCATCACCAGGTCAACTCCGGGGATGAGCTCGAACGTGCTCATTCTCGAGGCCAGACACAGGAGGCCGAAGCCGGCGCCGCCGGCCGCACCGGCACCGGGCCGGTTCCGGGCCGAGACGCCTGAGGCCGCCTCGAGGAGGACCGCGTAGCGTGCCAGCCAGGTGTCGAGCGCCTCCACGTCTTCCGGCCACGCCCCCTTCTGAGGGGCATAGACCGCGGCCGCGCCCAGCTCTCCGAGGAGCGGGTTCGTGACGTCGCAGGCGACGCGCATCCGGACGGTCGCAAGCCGGCCGTCGAGGCCCGAAAGGTCGATCGCCGACAGATCCGGGACCGGCCCCGGCAGCGGCCGTTCCACGTCCGAGGTGAACGCGGCCCCAAGAGCCCGCAGGATCCCCGAGCCGCCGTCGGTGGTCGCGCTCCCTCCGACGCCCATGACCACGTCTCGGATGCCATCGTCGAGGATTGCCCGCAGGATCTCGCCCGTTCCATCGGTGGTGGCCGCGAGCGGGGCGCGGGGCTCGCCGTCGGCGAGTCGCGACAAACCCGAGGCCTCGGCGAGCTCGAGGGCGGCGCGCAAACCGTCCGCGGAACGCAGCCAGCGGGCGACGAGCGGCCGGCCCAGGGGATCGTGGGCCAGGCACTCCTGCCACTCCCAGCCGCCCGCTTCGGCGATGGCCGCCAGAGTGCCCTCACCGCCGTCGGCGAGCGGCGCCGCAACGAGGGCGTCGCCCGGCCGCGCCCGAGCCCACCCTTCGGCGAGTGCTCGGGTCACCTCCACGGAGGACAGCGATCCCTTGAAGGAATCGGGGGCAAGGAGGACGTGAAGCGGCCGGTCGCTATCCACCGACGACCTCCGTCTCGCTCTCGGACGAGGGCATCTGCCGGTCATCCGTCATCACGTCGCTCGCGACGATGCCGTTCGTCCGCGCGCCCGCCGCTCGCCGCCGTTCGAGGTACTCGGGGATCCGGACCATCGGCGGTCGTTCGTGATCGGCCAGCTCGATGACCTCGAGGCCCAGTTTCCCCCCACCGGAGCGTGGCAGCTTCATCGTCGATCCCACCTCCGGAAGCAGCCGCGATTTGTGGCGCTCCTCGACCCGCTTCATGACCGCCTGCAGGATCACGAAGCTCATCCGCGACAGGCCTTCGAGCTCCTGGTTGCGGTGGATCCGCCGCTCGAGATCCACCTGCCCCAGCCCCTCGAGGCCGACACGATCCGCGACGTCGATCAGGTGGCCGATCTCCACGGCATAGCTGGTGAAGAACGGGATCGTCTCGAGGAGGCTGCGCCGGCCCGCGTACTCGCCCGAGAGGGGCTGGATCAAGCCCGACAGCTCGGGATAGAAGAGGTTGATGAGCGGTCGGGCCACGAGCTCGGTGACGCGGCCGCCGCCGCCTTCCTTGAGGATGCCGCCTTCCACGATCGGGCGACGGTAGTAGCCCTTGACGTACTGGATCCGCTCTTCCGCGATCAACGGCCCGATCGTCCCGTAGACCATGCGGGGATGCCAGTTGCGGACGTCGGTGTCCGCCCAGACGACTATGTCGCCGGAGGTTTCGTACAGGCTCTTCCAGAGCGCCTCGCCCTTGCCGTGATAGCTGCCGTACCTGGTCAGGACCTGCTGGTGGACGAGGACTCGGGCGCCCTCCGACTCGGCGATCGCGCGGGTGTCGTCCGTGGAGTCCGAATCCATGACCAGCAGCTCGTCGATGAGCCGATGACGCTCCATCAGGTCCCGGCGAGCCCGAGACACTATCGCCCCGATCGTCTCGGCTTCGTTGAGCGCCGGCAGGACGAGACTCACCGTCAGTCCGGCCCGCTCCTTGAGGCCAACCAGCCGGTCGAGGTCCCCGAACTCGCGGTGGTGGAAGTTCGATTCGCCGAACCAGCGCTCCACGCGAAGCGGGACGGCACGTGACTCGTTGGCGGCTCGTTCGGCAGCGGCCAGAGTCTCGGCCCGCCTGGCCAGCTGGTCGAAGGTCGCTTCCCCGATGGGTTCCCGGGTCTTGACCACGATGACCGTCTTGCTGGACTTCGTCGCGACGGCTTCGGGCAGGGCGCCGAACAGGAAAGCCTCGCCCTCGTTCGCCGCCGGCGCGGCCGAAGCCCCCATCACGACCACGTCCGCGTTCTCGGCTTCGCGCAGGATCGCGTTCCGGACGTTGACCGCCTCGACCACCAGTGGTTCGGCGCGGCCTTCCGCGTGCTCCCGCACGAAGCTGAGTAGGGCTCGTTCGGTCTGGGCCTTGATGCCCGCGGTTATGCCCGCCGGGACGATGTGGAGCGCGACCAGCTGACCGCCCGAGCGGCGCGCCAGCGAATCCGCGAAACGCAGGGCGAGCTCGGCGTGAGGACCGCCGCGAACCGGGACGAGGATGCGGCCCATCTCGCCGCCGCCCTGCTTGATGACGGCTATGTCGCACGGGGCGTCGCGTACGACCTCGTCGATCGTCGGGCTGAATACGGCCACTGCCCCGTCCGCCCGGGGAGCGACGGGCTTGCCGCCCCAGCCGAAGACGATGAGATCCGAGTCGAGCTCGGTCGCCGCCTCGATCACGCCTTCCGCCGCACGGCGACCCACGCGGACGATCGGATGGATGGTCACGCCTTCCGGGGCGAAGTCCAGGACCCGCTGCAGGAGCCGGCGAGCCTGGCGAGCGTGGGTCGCGCCTTCGCTGAGCGGCGTGCCTTCGGGCACCTCGACCACGCCGAGCACGGTCATTGTCCCGGCCTTGCGTTCCATCAGCCCGGCGCCGATGCGGACCAGCTCCTCCGCGGTGAGCGGATTGGCGACGGGGATGAGGATTCGAGATGGCAGCGGCGGTCGGTTCATCCGGCGGCCTCGCCTCGGCCGGACTCACTCTGGGCGTTCTCGCCGGCGGCGCCCTCGCCTCGCGCGACCCTGGCTCGGGCGGTCCTACCTCGGGCGGTCCCACCCGCCGCCGCGGGTTTCCTGCCGTTCGAGCCACCCGTCGTCTTCGCCGCGCGCTCGGCCTCGGAGCGCCAGCGGTCCACCAGATACGGCTTTAGCAGCTCGAACTCGCGGGCCTGCCGCTCGACACGCTCCTCGGCCTGCTCGCCCGAGAGGCGTCGGTCTTCGATGACCAGGCTGCCGACCCGACCGAAGTAGATCGGCACGAGCGCGGCCACGAGCCGTTCCACGGGCCCCTCGCCGAAGCTCGCCGCGATCAGCAGGTCGTAGAAGGTGCGGGCCCAGAGATCGTCGGGGAAGTGGAACTCGGCCACGGCGTCGGAGAGCTCGTCCGTGCTGGGCAATCCGCCGTGGCCCGCCGATCCCTGCCCGGATTCGGGGTCCAGCCCGAGCCGCCTGGCCGCGGCTTCGGCGAGGGCCCCGGCCTGCTCCGCGAGGAGCGCCACGCTGCGGAAGTTGTCCGGGGCGAGCATGTGCTGCCACGTGTCGGCGAGGGTCAGCGAGCCGGCGTGGAACTGCGAAAGCAGCCTCAAGGTGTTGACCTGGAGCGGCAAGGGTTCCACGTACCGCTCGAAGCCGTAGACGGGGACGTCGTGGCTGCCGGTGATCGGCAGCCAGCGTTCGGCGTTGTCGCGGGCCATAGTCAGCAGCGTTCCGACGACCTGGCGGAACATCGGCCCGAGGTCGCTGCCCGGGTCCTTGGGATCGTGGATCTTGGCTCCCAGGCGGGTCTGGCAGACGGCGAAGCCGCCCGTGAGAGCGGTCGTGGTCATCCAGATGTCCACGCCGAAGCGGGACACGTCCGGCGTCCAGGACTCCTGTTCGATGTAGTGGCGGATCAGGTCGCCGCTCACGCCGAAGTCGCCGCCGATGGGCTGCCGGATGCGGTGGCCGTAGAGCGCCCGCGTCACGGGGTAGGTGACGGTGTTGGTGATCGTGCCGTCGTACTTGTGGCGGGCGTACAGCGGGGCGACGAAGTCGTAGCCACCCTTGAGGATCGGCCCGGCGAGCAGCTCGATCCACTCGGGCACGATGCTCCGCAGGTCCGAGTCCACCACTACGAGGGCCTCTACCTGGAGAGCCGCGGCCATCTCGAAGAGCGTCCGAAGGGCCGCGCCCTTGCCGCCGATGCCGTCGACCTCGGGGTACGTGAGGCTGACCCGGGAGAGCTTGTTGGTCGGATGGACGAGCAGGATCTGCTCGACGTAGTCGGGCGGCTCGGTCTCCACGACGATTCGCTGCGTGCCGTCCGGCGAGCCCGCGTCGGCGTTGACCAGGACCGGCCGAAGGTCGGCGAAGTACTGGACCAGCCCGGCCTGAGCGGCCCGGACTACATAGCCGATGGTCGCTGCATTCCGGAAGCTCGGTATGCCGACCATGATGTCGGCGCAGCCGAGTCTCTCGATTTCGCTCTTGATCGCGGGTGTGAGTGCGCTCGACGGCATCGAAGCCACCCTACCACGCCGAGCGTATCGGCGGTGCTATCGAATTGGCGCCCGAGGCTGCTTCCGGCGCCTACCTCGCCGGGATCGCCGCGATTGCCCAGTCCTCGTTCCGGGCCGCCGGGTAGTAGCGGCTGTTCGCGCCCTTGTAGGCGACCTCGCGGAAACCCATGCCCCGCCAGGTGGCCCCGTAGGAGCCGAGCGGCGGACGGATGAAGGGCGTGACCCGGACCCTTTCGCCGGGAGCGAGCGCGCCGTCGAGGATCCGCTTCCGCTCGAGCAGTGGCAAATCGACAAGCAGCGTTCCATCGATGCGAAGCAGGTCCACCGCGACGAAGGCGATCGGCTTGTCCGTGTCCATGGGCCGCCTCGACGAGGGCCTGGGGCGGCCCCGCGAACCCACGATCATCGTGGAGAGGACCTGGCCCGCGCCGGGTACCTCAGTTTCCGCCGGACTCGTTCCGATGGCGGATTGGGTCGGCTGGATTGTCAGGAAGCCGTCGAGGATCAGCCCGTCTCCGCGTGCCGCGGGTCCGAGCTCGTCGGCCAGGTCCTCGAATTCCTCGGTGCAGTCGATGCCTTCCTCGTCGAAGAAGAGCGTCTTGCCGGCATCGATTCGGGCGAGGACGCGCACGCCTCCCCAGCTCGGCTCGATGATCGCGTCCTTCACGGAGCGGGCATTCCGCCCGAACAGCTGCGGGCGCCAATCGTCCAGGTCGGCCGGTACGACGGGCGCGGACCGGGATCGCAGAAGCGGCATCGGCCTAGTCTACGCCTCCGATTCCGCCCCGGGCCGCGGTCGGGTCCGCGGGCCACTAACCGCCGGCGTCGATCGCCCACCCGCCGGTTCGTACCTCCCGTGTACGCAACCCGTGGCTCGGGTGAACGCCGAAGCCGGGCCCTGGCTAGTCCCGGTAGCCGGCAGGATTGGCTGTCCGCCACGCCCATGCGGAGCCGATGATCTCGACGAGGTCCGTGTGGGCCGGCCGCCAGCCGAGCACCTCGGTCGCCCTGGCGGAGCTGGCAACGAGCACGGGCGGATCGCCCGCTCGCCGCGGCCCGATCTTCACCTTGATCGGGTGGCCGACGACGATTTCGGAGGCGGCCACGATCTGGCGGTTGCTGAAGCCCGAGCCGTTGCCCAGGTTGCAGATGAGCGGCTCGCAGGGCCCGGACTGCGGCCCCGTCCGAATATCGTCCGGAGCGGTGGCCTCGAGCGCGAGCAGGTGCGCCGATGCGAGGTCCTCGACGTGGATGTAGTCGCGGACGCAGGTTCCGTCCGGAGTGGGGTAGTCGTCGCCGAAGAGGTTCAGCTCGCGGCCATCCTCCGCCGCCGCGAGTACGTTCGGGATGAGATGCGTCTCCGGTACGTGGCACTCGCCGTGGTCGCGCGTCGCCCCGGCAACGTTGAAGTAGCGCAGGATCACGCTCCGCAGACCGTAGCCGTGACCGTACCAGCGGATCGCGCCCTCGACCGCGCGCTTGGTCTCGCCGTAGGCGTTGATGGGCCGGACGGGATCCGTCTCGCTGATCGGCGTGCGATCGGGCATTCCGTAGGTGGCCGCCGTGGAGCTGAAGACGATGCGGTTGACCCGGGCCACTCGCATGGCCTCGAGCAGCGCCACTCCTCCGGCCACGTTCTCGCGGTAGTACTTGGCCGGGTCCGACATGGATTCGCCGACGATCGACTTGGCGCCGCAGTGAAGGACGGCGTCTATGCGGCGCCCCTCGAGGATCCTCTGGACGGCATCTCGATCGCCGTAGCTGACGACTTCGAGCGCCGCACCGGCGGCCACGGCAGCGCGATGGCCCGTCGACAGGTCGTCGAGGACGGTCACGTCGTGGCCGGCCTCGAGGAATTTCTCCACGGATGCCGAGCCGACGTAGCCTGCGCCGCCGGTGACGAGGATGCGCATTCGACCCACCTCCGAGCCTAGTTGCCTCTGAACCGACCGAGAATCCCTTTGCGACGTCTGGCCTCGGTGTCGACCGGGGGCTCGGGGTTTGCGGCTCCGGCCGAGTCGCCGGAACCACCCTGCCGCTCGCCTTCGCCCGCCTGAGGCTCGACGCTTCCCGTCTCGACCGGGCCGGACGCCCGGGCAGGTTCGGCCGATGCGGCGGTCCCGGCCGTTTCGGACGTGCCGGCGGCCGGCTCCGTTGAGTCCTTCGCGGCCTCGACCTGTGGCTCGGCCTCGCCACCGAGGACTATCGCCAGCGCCTCCCGCAGAGCGGCGGCCTCCGCCTCCTCCTCGGATTGACCGGGTTGGAGCGCGAAGCCGGACGGCTTGCGAGGCTCGAGCGTGGTCTCGCCGGCTGCTTCCTCGGGCTCGACTGCCTGCGGTTTGGCGGCCTCGGGTTCGGCGGCCTCGGGCGTCTCGGCCCGGAGAATCGGGGGCTCTTCGACCTCAGCGGTTTCCGAGCCGGTGGCCAGTGGGGCCTCCTCAGGCGCAGGCTGCGCAGCCTCGTCGTATTCGTCGAGATCCATATCCGCCGCGGCCGCCATGGCTTCGCGTTCGAGCGTCAGCATCCTAGCCGATTCCGCCTCGGCTTCGGCCGCCTCCGCCTCGGCGGCAGACGCGCGCAGCTGCGCTTCGACCTCGGCTCGCCTGGCCTGGGCGCCGTCGTCACCCTCGGAGGCGTCATTCGGGGCGGCCTCGGTTTCGGCTTCGGCCGCGGCTTCGGCCGCGCCCTCGGCCGCGCCCTCGGCCACCACGTCGGCTTCGGCCGCGCCCTCGGCCACCACGTCGGCTTCGGCCGCCACCTCCGCCTCAGCCACCTCGGCCTCGGCCGGCAGTTCCTCATCTACCTCGTCGACGGCTTCTATGGCCGCCGCCATCTCCGCGGCCGCGAACGGATCGACGGGAGCACGCTTTCGCGGCTCGGCCTTTGCGGTCCCGTCATCGGACGATGTCGCCGGTTTCGGGGCGGGGGTCGCGCGCTCGCGGGCCGCCGCTCCGGCCGCGGCAGCCGCCGCCGCGATCCTGCCGCGCTGACGCCGCTCCCGGCTCTCCTCAGTCGAGAGCCGCCGGGTCGGCCGGCTGGTTTCCGTCTCGCGCGGGCTGGTCCGGGCTTCGGCCGTCCGTTCGGTGCCGTCGGCGGGAACCGTGGCAGCCTCCGCCTCGATGGCCGCTCGGATCGACCTGCGCCCGCGTGGCGCCGCCTGCGTCTGTACTGCCCAGGCGAACTCGGACTCCGCGGGTGTCGCGTCGTCGGTCGAAGTCGCAGCCGCCGCCTCGGCCGTGCCCGTGTCGCTCTCGATCGCCTGCCTGCGCCGCCGGCCCAGGTTCTCGAGCTGCTGAGCGGCCGCGGTCAGGTCCATCGCGTCGCCGGATTGCGTCGCGGTCTCGTGACGCTCCAGCGCATCGACGACCCGCTGAGCCAGGACGCTCTGCGGGTCGATGCCCAGTGCCCGGTTCGCCAGGGTGCGAGCCAGCCGCTTGTCGCCTCGCTCCAGCGAGAAGCGGGCCAGCCCCGCAAGGGCGATGGCGTTGCTCGGATCCAGCTCGATCAGCTGCCAGTACGTGCGCTCGGCGCGTTCGAGCTCGCCCTCGGCGAGGGCTCGGTCCGCCTGTAGAAGCAGCTCGAACATCAGTCTCTGGCTACCGGAAGGTGGGGCAACTCATGGCTCACGATTGTGGATTGTCCACCATGCCATCATGCGTCATCAGGTCGCGGGCGAGGTCCAGTAGGATCGTCCTGTCGTTGATCGCCGGCTCGGCTATTACGCGCTCGGTCAGTTCGTCGAGGATTCGGCCGAGGCGCCTGCCGGGAGGCAGTCCAAGCTCGACCATGAGGTCCCGGCCATCGACCGCCAGCTCCTCCCGGCGGAGCACGAGCCGCCCGGCCGTTTGGGTCCTTATCCGAGCGCGAAGCTCGACCAGCCCGCCCGAGTCGGCCGGCAGGCCGCTGCCGACGTTGTCGGCGGATCGAAGGTCGAGCAGGTCCTCGACCGCTGCCGGACCTATCTTCCTGATGAACCGTCTGACCGCGGTGTCGCTCCAGTTCGCCTGGTAAGAGAACATGTGGTTCGCGACCAGATGCGCGACACGCTCCTGCAGCAGACGCGGGCTATGTAGGCGCGAGAGCATCTCGACCGCCATCTCCGCCCCCGCCTTGTCGTGGCCCAGGAAGTGGCCGTCGGCGAGCGTGTCGGGCTTGCCGACGTCGTGGAGAAGGGCGGCGAGTCTGACGATCGGGCGTTCCGGGGCCGCATCGACGGTCCGCAGGATGTGATCCCAGAGGTCCTCGCCCTCGATCTTGTTCTGCCCGAGTCCGCGCTGGCGCTCGAGCTCCGGCAGGACAACCGCCAGCAACCCGGTCTCGGCCATCAAGCGCAGACCGATGGACGGTCGAGGGGCGGCCAGCAGCTTTTCGAGCTCGGCGGCGATGCGCTCGCCCGAGAGATGGGCGGCGAGGCCGGCATTGCGAGAGATCGACGCGAGGGTTTCCGACTCGACCCCGAAGCCCAGTGTGGCGGCCAGCCGGACGGCCCGGATCATCCGCAGCGCGTCTTCGCGGAACCGCAGGTCGGGGTCGCGGACGGCGCGGAGAACGCCCGAACCCAGGTCCGAGCGGCCCCCGTACGGATCGACGAAACTCGGCTCAGAACCCGGCGAAGAGCCCCATGCCATGGCGTTGACGGTGAAGTCGCGCCGCTCCAGGTCCTCCTCGATGGACGAGCCGAACTCGACCGTGTCCGGATGGCGGAAGTCGGAGTACGTGGCGTCGCGACGGAACGTGGTGATCTCGTACTGGCTTCCGGCGTGGCGCACGACCACCGTTCCGAAGCGGTTCTCGTATAGCGCCCGCGGAAACAGTCCCGCGATCGCCTCCGGGGCGGCGTCCGTGGTCAGGTCCCAGTCGGCGGGCTCGCGACCGATCAGGGCATCGCGGAGGCAGCCCCCCACGACGTAGGCGGCCCTGTCCGCCCGCCAGAGAGTGGCCATCAGCTCCAGCACCGGCGCCGGGATTCGGGCGCGAACGTCTTCCGTCAGCTGTTCAGTGGACGCGGCGGAACCGATGGGCGTCGCGTCACCTGGCGCCGCCACGACTCAGTGCCCGAGGAACAGGTATGACCGCCAGGCCTCGTTGCGGGCGTCCCTCAGGTAGGGGCTGAACAGCGAATAGACGTCGCAGCGCGGCTCGACGGGCTTGCGCGGGAGCCGGAGCTTGGCCTCGTCGAGAAGCTTTCCGCCTTTGCGGTGGTTGCAGGCCTTGCAGGCCGTGACCAGGTTGTCCCAGGTGTGCGTCCCGCCCCGATGCCTGGGGACCACATGGTCGAGGGTGAGATCGCCGGTCTGGCGGCCGCAGTACTGACAGGTGTAGGCATCCCGGGCGAAGACCTCGCGTCGGGTCAGCTTCACGCGTGGCCGCGGGCGCCGGATCTGGTTCTGAAGCCGGATCACGGCGGGCGCGCGGTAGTCCGCACGCGGCGTCCGGATCAGCTGGTGATCGTATTCGAGAACCTCGGCTCTCTCGCCGAAGACCAGCCGGAAGGCGCGCGGCAGGTTGCACACGTTGAGCGGTTCGTAGTTTTGGTTCAGGACCAGGACCACGCCCTCCATGAGGGCATCGTACCAGAGGACGGCCGCCGAGCCTGGCGAAGCGGACACCAGAGACACCAGGAGGCCCGGTCGACGTTCCCGTCGCCGGGCCTCCTGAACTCGTGCGGAACGAAGCGCTATGGGTACGTGAAGTACGTTGCGCTAGTGATGAGTGAGGTTCCACCCGGTGTCGTCACCGTAACCGGGACAACCGTACCGCTCGGGAGGGCCGGAGGCGTGGCGGTGATGCTGGTGTCGCCACCAAGGCTAAACGAGACTGGCGAGGCACCGAAGTAGACCTTCGTCGCGCCGGTGAAGTACTGGCCGCTGATCGAGGCCGAGGACGCGCTGCCGCCGACCGAAGTCACGACCGGAGCCGGGTAGAGCTGGATGAGGCGCGAGCTGCCCTTCACCAGTTCCGTGGCTGCCTGAGCGAAGACGCCCGCCAGTTCGGCCGACGTCGGGTTCTCGAAGTAGTGGGCAGAGTCCGTCGCGACGGCCTCGAGCATCTGCGTAGCCGGCTTGCCGGACCAGGTCGACGACTCCCAATAGTTGTAGGTGCCGTTGGCGGCGCTCATGCTGCTGGTCGCTCTCGGGCAAATCGTGCTATCGGTCACGCCGTAGCCGATGGTGAAGATCTGGATGCCATTCGGGCTTCTGGTGGTGTCCGCCTTTGCCGCGGCGGCGGCGTCGACGGTCGCCTGGCAGGTGTATGTGGAGCTGGTGGTCGTTTGATCGCCGGCGTACTGGCTGAAGCCATTCTGCGGTTTGCCGTCCGTCTCGAGAATGATGCCCTGGGTAACGCCCGGCCGGCCGTAGGTGTCGAGATACCACTGGGCCATCCTGATCGGCGTCGCGAGGTCCGTGCCGCCGATGGCCGAGATGCAGTTGATCGTTTTATCGATCGGGGTGCCGGTCTGGACCACTCCGCCGATCGAGTACGTGCCATCGACTCCGGTCTCAGCGGGCGCCGGCAAGTCGGTGTCCGTGCCGCTCAGCCCGACCGGGACCCACATGCCGACGGTTGAATCGCCGGGCACCCAGGCGGCCACGCCGTGGACCAACTCCCCGGTGGTGTGCGTGTCAGCCGCCGTATTGTCCCTGGCTCGCGTCACGGTCCAGGTGTACGGCGCACTCGAGCCGGAAACCGCGGTGACGAGCATGTGCTCGTAGCCGGAGCCGGAGCTGCTCGAGCCAACGGAGATGGTGAATGGAACCGCGGGGAAGCTGTTGCTTGGGCCATAGGGGGCCGTGACCTGGATCGACGTGTCCGTCGTGCCGACGACTCGGGTGACGGAAGCTCCACCCGTATGCGTCGCGGCCGAGGTGCCGTCCACGTTGCGGGTAACGGTCCACGTCGTGGTGCCCTGCCCACCGGTCACCCGCATGTACTCGGAATCGACCTTGATCGTGTAGGTGCCGCTGGTGGGGAAGCCGCTCGCGGAGTTGACCGTGATCGACGTGGCGCCGGTGCCGTAGATGAGGCTCACGGGCTTGTTGCCCCCGTGGAGGGCCGTCGTGGTGCTGTTGTATCCGCGGGTTACCGTCCACGTAGTGGTGCCCTGTCCACCCGTCACGAGCATCTGCTCGTTGTCGACCTTGATCGTGAAGCTACCTGTCGTGGGGAACCCGGCGGCCGAGTTGACTTTGACGGTCGTGTCGGTCCTGCTGACGCCCCAGCCGACAATCGAGTTGACGACATGCGTGGCCTTGGTCGTTAAGTTGTAGCCGCGGGTCACGGTCCAGGTCGTCGTGCCCTGGCCGCCCGTCACGAGCATCTGCTCACTGTCGATCTGGATGGTGTAGTTGCCGCTCGTCGGGAAGCCGGCGGCCGATGCGACATTGACCGTGGTTGAGGCCGTCGTCGTTATAGCCGCGCTAAGAGTCGTGTTGAGGAAAGTCCCGGTGAAGAGGTTTGTCGTGCCGGTGGTCGTCAACGTGGCACGCGGGCTGTAGTTCGCTCCGTCGTAGACTCCCCTGGCTGAACCTGACCCAGGCGAACAGGAGGCCACGACGGGATCGCCCGACGCGTTGACCTTGCCAGGGCCTGTCAGGCCGAGCGCGACGCGCTGTACAGCGGGGTCGTAGACGCTCAGCACGGTCTCCGCCGCGGTCTGAAGCGAGTGGATCTTGGCGCCAACCGGGTCCCCGCTATCCGCCATCGATCCGGTGCGGTCCAGGATGATGACGAGGTCCACGGGCTGGGGAGGTCCGACCGCGCCGCAGGCCGCTCCCTGGCAGGCTGCCGACGAGATGGATCCCGTCGACCCCTGGTCCACTCCGATGACCGGACCGATGTTGAACTTGGTGATCTTGCTGGCGGTCACGACGACGACGTTGCATTTGTCGCCCGCGCTCGGGTCGCAGGACGAGTACCTGTGCGGGCCCGCGCCCTCGAAAAACGGCGCCAGGTTGGTGACGGGCGCGCTCGCATTGCCCAAGAGAGACAACCGGGGATCGCAGCTGCTGGGAATGTAGTTGAGCTGCACTCCGGACTCGTTGGCCGGCACCAGGCACTTGTACTCGATGTGGTAGTCCGAGGGTTGCAGGGCGGGGAAAGTACCTTCAATGGTCGAGGCGATGAGCGCATTGGCGTTGGCGGCCTCGGTTGGCCCCGTCACCGGCAGGACGGTGCCCCCGGCGAGCGCACCGGCATCCACTGCGTTCACTACCATCTGGCGGTCGTTGCGCAGGAACCCCAGATCGATGACAAGCGCCGCGAACACCAGGATGACGATGAGCACGATCTCGAAGAGAACGAGGATCTGCCCTCGCTCCTTTTGACCTTTTGGACTCTCGGCCATGGGACCGACTCCTAATCTCGTGGCGGGCATGCTGCTATATCTCGAGGACCATCTGCGTGGTCGACGTCAGTCCGAGCGACGCGCCGAATAACAGAGGAAAGAAGCTGTGGTAGGTGTAGGACACCTCCACGACCACGGAGTCGAGCGGCTTTGCGGCCGAGCAATCGACCGGCGGCGGCGACGACACGCTCACGGTGGTTGCGAGGCAGCTGACGGTCACGCTGGAATCGTCGATGGAGACGCCTCCCTGGGCGGCCGTGGCGACGGCGGCGCCCTTGGCGACCAGTGCGATGTTCGCGTGGTTCTCGGTGACGATCGCCGCGTGAGCCGCCTCGCGCGAGGCGTTGATGACGCTCATCCGCGAGTACAGCATGAAGCCGAAGTCCATGATGCCCGACAGAACGAGCATGAAGATCGGGAAGACAAGGGCGAACTCGACCAGCGCCTGGCCGCGCTTTCGATTGGAGCGGCGGCTGTTGTAGCCGGCCTTTCTATTCGACACGGTCGTCTGTCGCCTCCTTGATTGAGACACGCGGTCTGAAGCCAGGGTCCAGATGGTAGTAAGTCAACCTTGCATTCACTCTAAAAGCGTTGCAGCCATTCACCGTATCGGGTAGCACATTCGGGCTACTCGAAAGGGGTAGGAAACGCATGAGCGGCCGCGGCGCCACGAGCGCGGCCTCCGCCTCGAGGGCCGCTCGCAGAAGCACCGGCTATTCGGTCGTGGTCTCATCGGCCACGAGGCGGTAGCCGCCGGATGGGTCCGTGAGCAGGTGCCGGGGCGAGTCCGGGTCCAGCTCGATCTTGCGGCGCAGGCGCCGGACCGTGACCCAGACGTAGGCCGGGTCCGCGGCGTCCGAATCGGCCCAAACCAGGCGCAGGAGCTGCTCCGTGGACACGACGTGCGGCGTGCTCGAGGCGAGGGTCGCAAGGAAGCGGGATTCCGTCGGCGAGAGCGGGACGGCGTGGCCGCGGACCAGAGCCTGGCGCCGCCGCGGCACCAGGACGAGATCGCCGAGGTCCAACTCCTCCACGGGCATCTGGTCGCGCATGCGCCTCAGAACCCGCCGGACACGAGCGGCCAGCTCGGCGTAGTCGTATGGCTTGGTGACGTAGTCCTCGGCGAAGTGCGCGATCAGGTCGACCTTGCTGTCGGCCGTGGCGTCGGCGGAGAGGACCATTATCGGTATGTCGGCCCGGCTCTTGATCAGGGAGGCCAGCGACTGACCGTCCATCTCGGGCATCATCAGGTCCAGGATGACGAGATCCGGCCAGGATCTGTCCAACCGCCGGAGAGCCTCCGATCCGCTCGAAGCCCGGGCGACCTCGAATCCTTCGGTCGCCAGACGGCCGGCCAGCAGCTCGAGATGAGCTCGGTCGTCGTCGACGAGCAGGATTCGGGCTTCACTCACGGCAGGTCTCGTTTGTCAGTGCCTGCCGCCAACGCCGGCGGCAGCGCTCCGCGGAGCACCTCGGATTATCGATCGTGCGCGAGCCGCAATTCGAGCGCGAACGACGAAACCGCAAGCGGCCCTACTCGAGGCCGGCCAGTTCGCGGGCTCGAACCATCACCGAATCGAGCATCGGCGGCGTCAGCCGGCCGGTGAACGTGTTCTGCTGGCTCGGATGGAACGAGCCGACCAGCCAGTACGCGCCGATCCGTTCCTCGGCCAGGTGCCCGAATTTCGGTCGCACGAGCGGCCGCGATCCCAGCTCTCTCATCGCCCGGAGCGCACCATCCCAGGCGTATGCGCCGAGAGCGACGATCACCCGGACCCGGGTCAGGAGCCGCAGCTCGCGAACGAGGAAGGGCAGGCAGGCGTCCCGTTCCAGCGGCAGGGGCTGGTTGTCCGGCGGGGCGCAGCGCACGACCGCGGCGACGTACAGGCCGCTGACCGTCAGGCCGTCGTCGGCGGATACCGAGGTCGGCTGATTGGCAAAGCCGGTTCGGTACAGCGACGCGAACAGGAAGTCGCCCGATCGATCGCCAGTGAAGACGCGACCCGTCCGGTTGCCGCCGTGGGCCGCCGGCGCAAGCCCCACCACCAGCACCCTGGCGTCCGCGTCACCGAAACCGGGCACGGGCCTGGCCCAGTATTCCTCCGTGGCGTAGCGCGAAGGCGGATCCTGTGCCGCGGCCTCGCGCCACTCCACGAGCCGTGGGCAGCGCCGGCACGCGACGACTTCGGCCGTGAGCTGAGTCAGGCTGTCCGTTCTGGGGTCTTCTGTCACGCGAGGAATCTAGCCGCAATCCAGAAACCATATCCCGGCCAGGCTGCCGACCGGATCATCGAGCCAGGCTTTGACTTCGACCGTCCTCGCCGGGAGCGCTGAGGCGAAGAGGAGGTTCCGGCGGGCCACCTGTGCTCGGGCGGTTGACGTGTCGGGCAGCACGAGGATCGACGCGATCGACTTTGGCCGCCAACCCAGCGCCTGCTCGATGAGATCCGGCGCAAGGCGACGTTTCCGATCCATCGTCGAAAAGAGGTCCTGCGTATCGACGATCCTCGACTTGCACTCGAAGACGGCGGCGGCCAGGCGCAACCTCAGCAGGCCTGCAACGTCGATCGATCCCCGCTCGCCCCACCGGTTGAACGTGAACTCCGGCTGGCCGCTCCATCCATGCTTCTGGATGGCCGAGAGCGTGGCCTGGACCAGGAGCGAGTGTGACTCGTCCAGCAGAGTGGCCAGCTCTGGACCCCGCCAGCGGGGCGCGAACGGCAGCGAGATCTCGAGCGCCTCGGCCACGTTCCGGAGCGTCCCGACGGACGACTGGCGCAGGTGGCCGCGCTCGATGAGCGAGACCGTGGACGGGGAGACACGGGCCAGTGCCGCGAGCTTCGCCTGGGTCAGGCCTTTCCGGGTACGGACCGCTCGCACGACTCTGCCGACCTGCACGTCGTCCATGGCCGGAGCATCTCAGGTGCCGATTGGCTCGCCCTGCACACCCGAGCCGCGCTTTCTCCACATTTGCGATGGGGTCGCAGGGCTGGGACTGGATAGGGCGGATAGGGCCGGCGAGAGGCTCCGAAGGCGGCGATCCGGTCCAGGATTCTCGCCGGGCGACGAGTCCTGAAACGAATCCGGCCCGGGCGAGAGCAGATCGGGTCGAGTCCGGCTCCGTAAGGTCCAGTCCTCTACTGGGATCGCAAATCTGGAGAACCCCCGGCGGCGTCGCGAGCGCTCTGCTGCGCCACGATCGGGACGCCCTCGGCGAGTTCAAGCCGGGCCAGCCAGCCGCTGACCGGCGGCCGAACCTCGAGCACGCGCCAGACGAAGAAGGCGATCACCGCGCCGGTCGCGTTCATGATCGCGTCGTCGACGTCCGTGACCCTGTACGTGAAGCCCTCCAGGAGCGAACCCGCGAGCTGGGTCAGCTCGATCGCGACGGCGAACCCGACGGCCGCGGCCGCGAACCAGCGCCAGTCGCGCAGCCTGGCCCAGAGACCGGGTCCATACACGGCCAGCGGTACCAGCGCGATCGAGTTGCCGACGAGCTGCCTGACCGTGCCCGGGCGGAGGTGGGCGAGCTGGTCCGCGATGGTGTGGAAAGGAACGATGTTGTCCTGGGTGAGGCCCCGGGTGGCCCGGTAATACTCCTGGCCGGAGATGGGTATCGGGAAGATCGTCAGCGCGACGACCGCCGTTACGTGCGCCAGGGCCAGCAGCGCCAGCAGTGTCCACCGGCGATCCGCTCGGCCTTCCTCGCCGCGCCGCCAGATGAGCCACGCCACCGGCAGGGCCGGCAGCACCATCCAGTAGCCCGGGATCGCGGTCAGGTAGCCGTCCGTCATCAGCATCCGGAACCCCTCCGTGCGGTGTGGCATCGACAGCCTGCGCAGCATGCCACGCCGGCCGGCCGCGCCCCCACTCCCGATGGCGTCGAACGGCGCAGAACCGATTGCCCTCGAGTTCAGCTTTCGAAACCTGACCCCGATCGCGCCGCCGGCGAGTAACCGGCGCGCGGTCCGCCTCGGCGAGTAACCGCCGCGCCGCCGGCGAGTAACTGGCGCGCGGTCCGCCTCGGCCAGAACCCGCCGCCCTTCGACCGGCAGAGCGATCCGCCACTCCCTCCCGGGCGGGCCGCCCGGTCGCCACGGGTATAATCACCACGCGTGGCGCGGGTCGCTGCCGGATGGAGCGCGCCCGTACCCTGCCGCAGCTAAGGATTGGATCAGCTATGACCGCCGAGACGTCTACCTGGGCCACCAAGAAAGGCCTCGCCCAGATGCTCAAAGGCGGCGTCATCATGGACGTCGTCACGCCGGAACACGCCCGCATCGCCGAAGACGCAGGCGCCTGCGCGGTGATGGCGCTCGAGCGCGTCCCGTCGGACATTCGCGCGGCAGGCGGCGTTGCCCGCATGAGCGACCCAACCATGATCGAGGGGATCATGGCCGCGGTCAGCATCCCGGTCATGGCAAAGGCCCGGATCGGGCACTTCGTCGAGGCCCAGGTGCTCGAGGCCATCGGCGTGGACTACATCGACGAGTCGGAGGTTCTTACGCCCGCCGACGAGACAAACCACATCGACAAGCACGCCTTCAAGGTGCCGTTCGTTTGCGGTTGCCGGGATCTTGGCGAAGCGCTCCGCCGTATCAGCGAGGGCGCGGCGATGATCCGGACCAAAGGCGAGGCCGGCACGGGCGACATCGTCGAAGCCGTCCGCCACATCAGAACGCTCATGGCCGAGATCCGGCGCCTCGGCGCGATGCGCGAGGACGAGCTCTTCGTCGCCGCGAAGGAGCTGGGCGCGCCATACGACCTGGTCAAGCAGGTCCACGACGACGGCAGGCTGCCCGTCGTGAACTTCGTCGCGGGCGGCATCGCCATCCCGGCGGACGCGGCCCTGGCCATGCAGCTCGGCGCCGAAGGCGTGTTCGTGGGCTCGGGCATCTTCAAGAGCGAGAACCCGGCCCGGACCGCCGAAGCGATCGTCCAGGCCACGCTCCACTACGACAACCCCAAGATCATCGCCGAGGTTTCCAAGGGCCTGGGCGCCCCGATGCGCGGCATCGCCGCCGCCTCGGTGCCCGAGCCCGAGCGCCTCGCGGTCAGGGGCTGGTAAGTACACAACCCTTGTGCGGCGCCACGCCCCAATGCTGACCCGGGGCGCCCCCGCCGCGTCGGTGCAATGCCCATGAAGATCGGCGTTCTGGCGCTCCACGGCGCCTTCATCGAGCACATCCACCTGCTCGAATCCATCGGCATCGAGGCCGTCAAGATTCGACTGCCCGAAGACCTCGACGGCGTCTCCGGCCTCATCATCCCCGGCGGCGAGAGCACGACTATGCGCAAGCTCACCGCCCGCTGGGGCATGCGCGAGCCGATCCTCGGTCTCGCCGCGAAGGGCGCGCCCATCCTCGGCACGTGCGCCGGAATGATCGTGGTGGCCAGCGAGATCGCCGACGGCGACGAGCCGGTATTCCCGATGATCGACGTGACCGTGCGGAGGAACGCCTTCGGACGCCAGCTCGACTCTTTCGAGACGGACCTTCCGATGCCGGTTCTGGGCGACCGTCCGGTCCATGCAATCTTCATCAGAGCCCCCATAATCGAACGCGTGGGACCCGGGGTGGAGACTCTCGCATCGCTGCCGGATGGACGCGTGGTGGCGGTCAGACAGCGAAACGTGATCGCAATCTCCTTCCACCCCGAGCTGGCCGGCGAAACGAGGATTCACCGGCTCATCGCCACGATGGCCGCCGATTTTTCCGAGCCAGGAGAAGGGACCGTGGTCGCCAGGACCGAGCCCGGCATACGGCGTGATGCGTCCCCCGGCGCGTCACGAGGGAGGTCCGAGTGAGCGGTCGAGTTCGTCTCGCCCGCCTGACCGACCTGGCCGCCCTCGGAGAGCTGTCGCGGCTGTCCCAGCAGGAGCACGTCGACGCGCGATCTCTGGGGCTGCCCGTGAGCGGTCCGCGGATCGGCGTTTTCTCCCTGTTCCGGCTTCCCCTCGGCGCCTTTCAGCCCAACGACCTCCTCTTCGTCTACGAAGACGAGCGGCGGATCTCCGGCCTCCTGCGAGTCGAGCGCGACACCAGCCGCGACGAGTGGACCATCGTGGAGCTCGACGCCATAGGCACGGGCGATTCCGGCGACACGCGCTTCCGCCTGGTCCAGCACCTCATCCGCGACGGCGCCCGACGCGGCGCGATTCGATTCCACGTCGCCTGCTCCGACCGGCAGGGCAACCCTGAGCTCTTCATGCAAGCCGGTTTTGCCCGTTACGGCCAGGAGCAGCTGATGTTCCGTTCCACGGACAAGCCGCTACCGATGCCCTGGTCCGACGAGCAGGCGCGGATGGCCGGCATCAGGCCCTGCCAGGCCCTCGACGCGCTGCCGCTTGCCAGGCTCTACACGGCCGTGACCCCCCAGCCGGTTATGCGCCTGGAGGCCTACCGCCTTATCGACTGGGAGAAGCTGGGTTCGGGATCGCGCGTGCCGCGCTCCAGCCTCGCGCCGATCCTCCGCTTCGCCGAAGTGGAATCGTACGTACAGTCGTCGGGTGACGGAACCGTGGATCTCGTGGGCCTGCTCCAGCTCGGAGTCGCGCGCGAGGAGCAGCCGCACTACATGAAGGTTCTTGCCCGACCGGGCACGGACGTGTCCGGGCTCGTGGAGTTCGGGCTCGGATTGCTTGCCGCGCGCATCGGACGCGGCGGCAGCTGCCCGGACAACGGCGTTCTGTCGCCCGTTCGAACCTACGAATCGCCAATAGATCACCGCCTGGAGGAGGCGGGCTTTGCCACCCTGGACACAGTGACCCTTTTCATGCGCGAAGCCGTCGTGCGCGTGGTGGAGCCCGCGCTCGTTCCGGCGGTGCGCTAGACAGAGATGGCAGGAGGACACGTGGCCGATCAAGGCGCGCCCAGGCGACGTCCGGAGTCGATCGACGATCTGAGTCTGCTCCTCAAAGCCCTACCGCCCGACGTTCTGCAGGCGGTTCGAGCCCTGACGGACCCGACTCAGCTGATCGAGGTCGTACTCGATCTCGGGCGCCCGCCGGAGGCTCGGTTCCAGGACGGCGAAGTGACGCTCCTGGATCGCGAGATAACCGAATCGGACATCGAATACGTCGTCGAGCACATCGGCGTGTTCGGCGACGACAACCGGGCGGGCATCGAACGCACGCTCCACCGGATTTCCGCGATCCGGAACCGGACCGGCAAGATCGTAGGGCTGACCTGCCGCATCGGCCGGGCCGTGTACGGCACGATCGAGATCATCAACGACTTCGTGGAATCCGGGAAGTCGATCCTGATCATGGGCCGGCCGGGCATCGGCAAGACCACGATGCTTCGCGAGGCTGCTCGCGTGCTCGCGGACGACCACAACAAGCGCGTCGTCGTGGTGGACACGTCCAACGAGATCGCCGGCGACGGCGACATCCCGCACCCGGCCATCGGGCGGGCCCGGCGAATGCAGGTCCGCACGCCGTCGCACCAGCACGAGGTCATGATCGAGGCGGTCGAGAACCACATGCCCGAGGTCATCGTCATCGACGAGATCGGGACGGAGCTCGAGGCCCAGGCCGCTCGGACGATCGCCGAGCGCGGAGTTCAGCTGATCGGGACGGCCCACGGCAACAACCTGGACAACCTGATGCTCAACCCCACGCTGACGGACCTGATCGGCGGCATCCAGACCGTGACCCTCGGCGACGAGGAAGCCCGCCGCCGCCGCACCCAGAAGAGCGTCCTGGAGCGCAAGGCTCCGCCGACCTTCGACGTCATCGTCGAGATCCTCGACCGCGAGAGAGTGGCGGTTCACTCGGACGTGGCGGACACCGTGGACGCGATGCTGCGCGGAGATCCCGTCTCGGCGGAGCTCCGCTGGCGAGACGAAGGCGGCGTGCATCGGTCACAGTCGCGGCCCAAGCCCTCGCCGCGCGACGAAGGCGCGGAACGTTTCGGCAGCGACCGCTTCGCCGGTCTCGTGGGTCTCGGCCAGGGCTGGCGGACGGAACCGGGCTGGCGCGGCGCCGGCTCGTACCATGCCCCCACTGACTGGCGCGACCAGGATCGCGGGACCCGGCCCGGGTTTCGGTCCGGGGCCAGTGGCGGATGGCGAGCCCCGGTTCGCGGCGCGAGAGAGGTTCGCGATTCGCGCGAAGGATCCCGCCGCGGCGCAGGCGGCGGTGGCGGCGCGGGCGCGGGTGGAACGGGTGGAGCGGGCGGCCCGGGAACCGGCCAGAGCTTTGGCGGCAGAAGCGCCGCCGGACCCGGCCCGGGCAGAAACGCCGGCCCCGGATCGGGCGGGCCGGGCTCCGAGGCGCCTGGCCCCGCCTTCGGGGCACCGCGCAGCCTCCCAGGTGAGCGTTTCGCCACTCCCCCGGCAGGCGGCGAGGCTCCGTTCCAGATCGGCGAGCTGGCCGATCGCGGTCCGATAGAACGCGGTACCGCGACCGCCCCCGAGCCGCGCGCCCGCGACCTGCGGGAGCTCGAGCGGCAGCGGGCCTGGAGCCAGCAGGCCACCCGGGCCCTGAACGACTACCGTGCGGAAGGTGTCGAGGAGGAATCCGAGGAGCCGGCGACGGCGTCGGCCACGCCTCGGCCCCTCGGCTACGACGGCGACCAGGCCGAAGAGGACGAGGAGCTCGAGGAGGACGACCGCGAAGCCGCGGACGAAGCCGAGTCCGACCTCTTGGACGCCGAAGACGACGAAGCCCTCGCCGACATCGTCCGGTTGCGCGCCGCCGGGGAGCAGGCACGGGCGGCGAGTCCGGGCGCCGGTTTGGGCGCGGCGCCCGGCGGCGCCGGTTTGGGCGTGGCCGGTGGCGCCGGTTTGGGCGCGGCGCCCGGCAGCGCCGACACGGACTTCGACGAGGAGACGTCCGGCGCGGCCGGCAACGCCGTTCTCCGGATCCGCGACGAGGGCACGATCCTGCCCACGCTCCGGGTCCTGCCGCACGGCATCAGCCGAAAGCGTCTCGAGCAGGCGATCAAGGAGCTCCAGCTGCCGGTGATCATCGCCCGCGACCCGGACGAGGCCGACGTGGTGATGACCCTCAAGAGCGAGTACCGGCAAAAGACCTCGGGGCTTCGCGAAGCCGAAGAACGGGGCCTGCCAATCTACGTCCTCAAGAGCAACACCATCGTTCAGATGGAATCGGGCCTCACGTCGATCTTCTCGCTGGAAGTGGATCCGCGCGAGGCGGCACTGCGCGAGGCCGAGGAGGCGATCGGCCTGGTTATTCGCTCCTCCCAACCTGTTGAGCTCTCGCCGCAGAACGCCTACATCCGGCGCCTCCAGCACCAGATGGCGGAGCGGGCAAACCTGATCTCGCGCTCGCGCGGCCGGGAGCCCTACCGGCGGGTCAGGCTCTACCCCTGACCGCCTCCCGGACGTGACCGCCGCAGGCTCGCCGCCGTTCTCAGCCGCCGTATCCGCCGTCGGCCGAGGCCGGTTGTCGGGGGCCTCGGTCCCGACAGTGCGCTGCCCGGATACGTGGATCGGTCCGCGACCTGCCGGTTCGGGCGCCGCTCCGCTCGGCTAGACTCGTCCGATGATGGTGGCAGGCAAATCGAGAAGGGGCTTCTTCCTGACGCTCGAAGGTCCGGATGGCTCGGGCAAGTCCACCGCGGCCCAGCGACTGGCGGCGCGCCTCGCCGACGAGGGCTACGACACGGTCCTGACCCGCGAGCCCGGCGGGACCGCCCTGGGCGAGGAAGTCCGGCAGATCCTGCTGCACGCCCCGACCCTCGATCCCGCGCTGACGACGGACGCGCTGCTCTTCAACGCCGCGCGCGCTCAGCTCGTGGCCCAGGTGATCGTGCCGGCGCTGGATCGAGGCGCCATCGTCGTCTGCGACCGATTCGCCGATTCCACGCTGGCCTACCAGGGCTACGGCTCGGGTCAACCGCTGGCCGGGCTCCGGACGCTGGCCTCGTTCGCAACCGGCGGGCTCGAGCCGGACCTGACGGTCCTACTGGATCTGCCGGTGGAGGAGGGTCTTCGACGCAAGGGCGGCGAAGTCAATCGCTTCGAGATCGACGCCGACGTGGCCTTCCACGAGCGTGTCCGCGAGGGCTTCCTGACATTGGCCGCCGAATCGCCGGGTCGCTTCCTGGTCGTCGACGCGACGCGCCCGGCCGACGAGATCGACGGCGCCGTCTCGGACGAGTTGCGCCGCCGCCTGCCGGTCGGGGGTTCTATTTCGAGACTGAGTGAACCAAAGGCTCACTCAGTGCGAATGGACAGGTGAGGGACCGAATGGAAGTGCCCCCGCAAATGGCGGTTCCAGAGAGTCTCTCGGAGGACCAGTCGGAGGCCGAGCTAATGCGGCAGGTGGCCGCCGGGGAAATTGGCGGACTCGAAGCCCTATACGATCGCTATCACGCGATGGCGTACGCGCTTGCCCTGCGGATCACTACCGAAACGGGGCTCGCGGAGGACGTCGTTCAGGACTCGTTCCTGGGCGTGTGGCGGAATGCCGGACGGTACGCGGAAGCGCGTGGAACCGTCCGGAGCTGGCTGCTTGCCATCGTCCGCCACCGAGCCATCGACGCGATGCGCCGTCAACGTGCGAGCGTCGCTCTCGGCGACGAGTCGGAAGAGGTTCTGCCCGCCAATCTCACTCTGCCGGACATCTGGCCGGAAGTTGCCGGACGGCTGGACGGAGAGCGGGTTCGGGCGGCCATCCAGACTCTGCCGCCGGCACAGCGCGACGCCATCGAACTGGCCTACTTCGACGGTCTGACGCAGCGGGAGATCGCTGCTCGGACCGGCGCTCCACTCGGAACCGTCAAGAGCCGCATGAGGCTCGGGCTGGTCTCGCTGCGCGAGCAGCTGATCGGTCAATACGAAGAAGTCATGCCGTCCGGGCTTCCGGCAAACGGCAAGAGAAGGATGGCCTGACATGGCCATGACCTGCGACCGCGTCCGCGAGCTGGCTCCGGGCTTCGTTCTCGGGGCATTGGATATCGAGGAGATGATCGCCGTCCAGGATCACCTGGACGGCTGCGCCGAGACGCATCCGGAGATGGACGAGCTCGGCGGAGTCGTGCCCTATATCGCCCAGAGCTTGACCCCGGTCGAGCCGCCGGCCTGGCTGCGTGAATCCGTGATCGCGGCCGCCAAGGCGGATTCGCTCGCGCGGCGAAGGGTTGGCAAGGGGGCGGAGCATCGGATCCCGGCCCACGCGCCCGCGGCTGCCGCGGCAGCGACCGTGGCCGCTACTGCCGTCGTCACGCCGGAAGCATCCTTCGCGCCCGAGCCCGCGACCGGACTCGAGCTTGCTCCTGTGATCCCGCTCCGCAGCAGGATCTGGGCCCGACGCGGCCGGATTGCCACGTGGGCAACGCGCGCCGCCGCGGCGCTCCTGGTCGTGAGCCTGGGCAGCTATGCCTACGTCGTCCAGAACGATCTCAAGAACGCCCAGCATCAGGCGCCCCCGTGGGTCAACGTCATCGGGCCCGAGACGCGGCAGGCGCCTCTCGCGCCTACCAACGCGGCCTCCAAGGCCGGGGGACTGGCCGTTCTCCAGCAGACGGGTCACCTCTACGTCGCCGTCAATCATCTCGACGCGACCGCCGGGGATCAGGTCTACATGGTCTGGGTCACGGCCGAGACGGGCGACGTCTCCAGGGTCGGCTCATTCACGATCGACTCGTCGGGCTGGGCACAGGTGGAGTTCGATCGAGTGCCCACGTCGCCAAACCTGTGGCTCTTCATCTGCCTGGAGCCCAACGGCGGCGTGACCAGGCCTACCGGGCCGATCATCCTGAGCGGCACGCTCTCGGCCTGAGCGCCGGCGCGGGTCTCGGTCTCAGCGCGGCGCCCTGTCGGCCGGAGTCGCGGCGCGTCTGACCCGCTACTCCTCCGAAGGCTGGACCGCGACCCTGTCGCCCCCGGCATCGCGAGCGGTGTGAAGCGCCTTGTCCGCGATCGCGAGGAGCTCCTCGGGGGTGCGGCCGTCCAGCGGATAGCCGGCGATGCCGGCCGAAACGGATATCGGCTTGCCGTGGATCGGTGAGATCCCCGAGATCTTCTTGACCAGCCGCTCGGCCACGATCTTGCCGTCCGGCCCGGGTGCGACGAGGACGAACTCGTCGTTGCTGAAGCGGGCGATGTTGTCCACGAGTCGCACGGACTCGGCGAGGGTCTGGGCCACTCGCCGAAGCGCGTCGTCGCCGGCGGCATTGCCTCCGGTCATGACGATCTCGGTGAAACGGTCGATGCCGAAGATCGCGATGCTCAGCGGCTGGCTCTGGCGGCCGGCTCGCGCCAGCTCGAGCTCGAGCAGCCTGTCGAGCGTCCGCCGATTCGGCAGGCCCGTGAGTGGGTCGGTGTGCGAGAGCCGGTCGAACCATTCGGCCCGCTCGGAGCCGAGCGCCAGCGCAAGAGCGCGCTCGACCGCGACCGCGGTCAGGTCCGCAATCGGCTCCATGCTTTCGAGCGCTGCGTCGTCGGGGACGGCGCCGGCGAAGCCGAGCGCCATCGCGCCAAGGGCTATCTCGATGCCGTCGCGCCGGACCACGAGCGGCGTCAGGAATGCGGTCTTGCAGCCCCGCAAGACGGGGATGTGTGCGCCGTCGATCGCGAGCGGCTTACGCAACCGGACGACGTCCGCCAGCGGGTCGTGGCTCTCCGACGCCCGGCCGATCGAGCCGCCGTCGATGGCAACCTCGTCTTCGACCCCGAACGTGACGGCCAGCTCGAGCTCGTCCCGATCCTGGTCGAGGATGTAGGCGACGCCGGCTTTGGCGCCCAGGTGCTCGCCCGCGAGTCCCAGCAGCTCGGCCAGCTGCTCGTCCAGGTCATCGCCCCGGGCAACCGCGGCCGCGGCTGCCGCGAATAGCTGCGCATCCGTTCGCCCGTGGTTCGATCGTTCGCCGGTCACATTTCCTCCCCCGAGGTCGACTCGAGCACCAGCGCTGTCTGCGAGGGGCGCAGACCCATATCCCCGTGCGGGGATTGTACGGCGGCGCGCTCACACCGGCTGGCGCGCAGCTCCAGCAGTCGGTCGGATCGGGCGCGGCCGCCCCGGCGGATCGGGCGCGGCCCTGCGCGCTCCTTCTATACTCCGGACCGTGAAGCTCATCGTCGCGGTCGTTCACAACGAAGACGCACGGGCCATGATCGACGTCCTGCTGGCCCATGAGTTCCGAGCGACATGGCTGCACAGCTCCGGCGGCTTCCTCAAGCAGTCCAACGCCACGATCCTGGTCGGCGTGGACGACGCGAAAGTGAACGACGTCGTGGCCCTCGTCAGGGACAACTGCCACTCCCGCACGCAGACGGTCAGCCCAATTCCGCCGATCATGGAGCCGGGCGAGTTTTTCATGCCCTACCCGCTCGAGGTCGAAGTTGGCGGCGCAGTCGTCTTCGTTCTACCGGTCGATCATTTCGAGCGCATCTGAGCTTCGGCCGCTCGGGTCGCACAGGCGGAGGGCGAAAACGTGAGCCCGTTTCGACCGGATCTCGTGGACGTGTGGATCTTCAGAGTCCCCCTGGAGACGACGTTGTCCAAGGGACTTACTACCGCTCCGGACGCGCCGGCGGCCGGGCCCGGCGGACGATCCACGGTGGACGCGAGGCGAGCCATTGCGGGCGCTGCGGCGCCCGGAGAAGACGCCGGCGGGGGAGGCGGCGGAGCCGGCGGAGGTGCGACGGTCCGTGGCGGAGCGGCCCCGGCCGGTGGCGGAGCGGCCACGACCCCGGCCGACCTCGAGATCCTGCTGATGCGCCGCTCTCCGGGCCGCATCCTGCCGGGACTCTGGCAGTGCGTCTCGGGATCGCTCGAGGAAGGCGAATCCGTCACCGACGGCGCTCTGCGCGAGCTGCTCGAGGAGACGGGCTTCGGGCTCGGGCAGATCGAGGCCTTCTACGACCTGGACCAGGTCAACCAGTTCCACGAGCCGTCGTACCGGGCGATCGTGACGAGTGCGATCTTTGCCGTGCGAGTCGCTCCCGACGTGGAGCCGGTCCTCTCCCACGAGCACGACGCGATGGTCTGGGCCACTCCCGCCGAGGCTCTCGAGCTGGCCGTGTGGCCCGCGTACCGCGAGTCCATCGGGCGGATCGTCGAAAACCTGCGGGATCCGGCGCGCGCGATCTGGTTCGAACTGACGCTTGCCGGGGAG
>VFSW01002636.1_pt1 | contig 27122 bp, 20 predicted proteins | sample 5358111 | NCBI WGS metagenome assembly VFSW01 (sample SAMN11554181, study PRJNA540505) | mine drainage metagenome | isolation source: sediment from site ElyBrook_90M | place: USA: Ely Copper Mine, Vershire, VT | collected 2017 | reverse complement strand
CCCTCAAAACTCGGGGGGCACCAAGCAACGGGCTGCCCCCCAACCCGCCGCCCGGGGGGGGGGACCCTGCAAAAAAACCGGCGTTCACCCGGGGGGCCGCGGGGGGGGGCCCGCCCTTGGTTGTCAAGACGTTGAGTTGCTGGTTAGAAGGTGAAGATGGGCCCGAACTCAGTGTCCCAATTTGTCACACTGCAAGTCGGCTTGCCGCTGACCTTGGTCGCGTTGCAGACACCTGCATTCGCGCCCGTAAGCGCGGACAGAGCATAGTTGCTGTAGTTGCCTTCCTCAAAGGCGAATTGGATCCAGTCGTTCATCTTGTAGTAGAGGGTTCCGCCCTTGAGGACGCCCTTAACGGCCCCGGCGCTGCTGTTCGCGCCCACGTCTTTGGCATAGCGGAAGTCATTAGCATTGGCGGCGTCTACGCCGTATTGCAGGTAAGCCTGCCATCCGGCGTTTCTGCCTTTGGGATTGGCATTGAACCAGCGCGAGATCGGCAGTCCGAGCTGAACGAATCCGCCGTAACCGCGCACCGGAAGTTGTGGCGCGGCAACAGGCACGCCAGCGGGATTCATGCCAAAAAACGCCGCATTGCCGTCGACCGAGAGGGCCGAAGCAATACCGGTGAGCCCGCGCGTCTGGTTGTAGTAGGACATGAGCTGGCCGGCAAACATGAATCTCAGGTCAGCTCCCATGTATCCGCTGGCGATCAGCGTCGCCCAGCGGGTGGGAAGTGAGACGGCTACCTGATTGCCATAGGAGTTGCTGTTGATATCAGCACCATCCGGGAAGGCAGACTTGTAAGCCGTCGGCACGGAGGAGCCCAGCACCGTCATCTGGCGGCCGCTGTAGAAACCACTCCATAGAATCTCGGCAGGAACTACGCCGGGGGCCTTGTCGAGTTGGAAGGACAACACCACTCTGGATTCCAGTTCGGGCTTGGCGTAGTCAGCGCCCTGCCGCTCGCCGTATCCCAACTGGTTGCCCAGTCCATTGATGTACCCGCAGGTTGTGGGGACGCCCAATGTTGTGACAGTGCAGGTGACGCTGTCAGCCGGCAGATCGCCTTCCAACGGCATCATGAGGGCAAACTCGGGAGAAAGCTTGAAATCCCGCGAGCCGCCCAGTTTTTGGACCATGCCCAGACGGAACTGCGGCGCGCGCTCGTAAGTGTTGCCCCAGAAAGCGCCAAAGAAGGTCGTCTCCAGCAGGTTCATCATGGCGCTGGAGCCGTAGATCGTCCAATCCTGACCAGCTTCGAAGAAGATGTCGGTGTTTGGCCTTGCGGTCCAGTCGATGCGCCCGAAAGCCAGACGCAACTGCAGCGCATTGCTGCGATAAGCGGAGATGTTGCGGTTATCTACGCGACTGAAGTTGCCTTCGAAATCCGCTTCGATCTGGCCGCTGATAGTGACGTTCTTTGAGGCATCCGGCCACTCAAACTTGGAGCCAAAGCGGGTCGCGCGGGCCTTGAGGTGGAATTCGGGATTGGGATTCGGACCGGTATCGGCGTTCAGGAATCCCGGGATTGGGAAGTCATCGCCGTGCGGCTGACTTGACTGATAGTTGGCGGTGGACTTGATGAAGCCGTAAGGCGCGATCAGGACGCCGGAGCCCAGCTTCCAGGCAATGGGGCCCAAGGCGTTCTTGGTTGGCGGACCGATCGGTAACACGCGCACCGGGGCGATTGCCGGAACAATGGAGGGGCCTTTCGCCTCCGCTTTCTTTTGGGGGGGTTGGCCGGGGGTGGTGAGGCTATCCTGGGCGTTCATCGGAGTCGATTCGGTGTCGATCATCGAATGCTCGCTCTCCGCCTCTGCCGCCGAGGTCGAAACCTCTGCCGCTTCCGAATCGCTCACCAAGCCTTTGGCTTTGAGCAGGAGCAGCAGTTGCTCCATGCCGGCAGAGCCTGAGACGTTGTGCAGATTGGCAGCCTCGGCCGGGCTCAGTATGCCTTTTTTGACCAGCAGGTCAATTAGGGTGGAATTGGTCACGGTTCCCGCGCCAAGGCTGGGACTGCTAGGGGTGGCTGCTGTGGGTGTCGCAGCGGCCGCAGCCGCCGTGTTCGCTGGCGCCGCTGTGGTCGCAGCGGCGGAATCTCCAGCCCAGAGGACCGCCGGCAATAACAGCAGAGCGCCGACGGCCAAATACACTGCAAATGACCGGAAAGAATCTCGCATCCTCGCCTCCGCAATGAGTCGGCACAATTCGGGCCCAGGTCAAACGCCTGGTGTCACCGGGACAGATAGCGGCGTCCCAACCGAGAATTGGCCTTGCGCGGAACTCTACGAGCGGGGTCCGAAGTGGGCATGGTTATCGCTCACGCCTTTTTGTGACAAAAGTCACAACCGTTTTGTGATATAGATTGGCCCAAGATCACGGGGAGCCGCTAAAATCAGCTATTTTGTTCGGATTTCGATATGGGAAAGCGAGCGAAAATGGCGGCTACAACTTTAGCGGCAGGCCTTGACAAAATAGTGAAAAACAGGGTCTCTGCGTAGCGAAAAGGTCACCTTTCGGCTAGTGGCGAAAGAGCGGGATTTTGCCCGGGATTCCCCAGTCGACGCGGGTCTTATGGCTCGGGAGGCCCTAAAGCCCGAGATAGGAGCGGCGGACGTGTTCCATATTAGCTACTTCGCGGGATTCGCCGGAGATATCGACACGGCCTTCGGCGAGAACATAGGTGTAGTCGCTTAAGGCGAGGGCGAGGTGGACATTCTGCTCCACCAGAACGATGGTGAGGCCCTGCTCGCGCAGAGTTTTCAAAGTGAGGAAGAGTTGCTGCGCCAGCACCGGCGCGAGGCCCAGTGAGAGCTCGTCGATCATGAGGACGAGAGGTTCCTGCATCAGGCCGCGGCCCATGGCCAGCATCTGCTGTTCGCCGCCGGAGAGGGTACATGAGCGCTGTTTGCGGCGTTCCTTCAGGCGAGGAAAGGTTTGGTAGACGCGGTCCAGGTTGTCCTTCTGGCGCTTGCGCGCGCGGTGGGAGTAGGCGCCCATCTCCAGATTTTCCTCGACCGACATATCGGGGAAGAGTTGCCGTCCCTCGGGCACCAGAACCAGCCCGCGGTTGGCGAGGCGGTGAGGCGACAGGCCGGTGACATCTTCTCCCTGTAGCCGGACGCGGCCGCCCCAGGAGCGCACGCCCCCAATGACGGTGCGCAGGGTGGTGGTTTTGCCTGCGCCGTTGGCGCCGATGATGGTGGTAAGCTTGCCCGCCTCCGCCTGCAGAGAGATGTTCCAGAGCACCTGTACTTCGCCATATCCCGAATTGACCTTTTCGATCTGCAGTAGCGGTGGCATCAGTTTCTTGCCCCAAGTTTTTCAGCAATGTCGGGATCGCCCAGGTAGGCTTCAATGACCTGGGGATCGCGCGCTACCTCTTCCGGGCAGCCTTCCGCCAGCTTCTGGCCGTTACTCAGCACGACAATGCGGTTTGAGAGGCTCATGATGGCCTGCATGAGGTGTTCAATCATAAAGACTGACGTACCGCTGTCGCGGATGTCGCGCACGATGCCGATCATGTAGCTGACTTCGGTGGGATTCAGTCCGGCCAGCACTTCATCCAGCAGCAGAAGCTTGGGGCGCGCCGCCAGAGCGCGGGCAACTTCCAGGCGCTTCTTGCCGGCGATGGTGAGGGAACGCGCCAAAGTGTCAGCCCGGGGCGCCAGGCCGACGCGCTCCAGCACCTCGAGGGCGACCTTGCGCGCCTGGCGCAAAGGCAGGTAGTCGCGGCCAAAACAGGCGCCGACGGTGACGTTCTCCAGTACGGTCATGTCCTGCAGAGGCTTTACGATCTGGTGCGTGCGCGCCAACCCGAGGTGGACCACTTCATTGGGCGGATGTTTGGTGATGTCTTTGCCGGCAAAGTTGATGGTCCCCTTGTCCGGCTTGTAGACGCCGTTGACCACGTTGAACAGGGTTGTCTTGCCGGCGCCGTTGGGGCCGATCAAGCCCAGGATTTCGCCTTCGCCAATACTGAAGCTGACGTCGGAGACGGCCTGCAGGCCGCCGAAGCGCTTGGTCACGCCATTGACTTCCAGCAATGCACTCATTCCAGCACCTTGCGGGTGCGCGGCACCAGGCGATAAAGCCATCCGACGAAGCCATCGGGCGCAAACAGCACCACCAGCAGCAACAGTCCTCCGGCAATCACCAGTTGAAAGTTGGAGAGCTTGGGGGTAGTCAACAGCGAGGAGCGCAGCTTTTCGTATAAGCCTCCGCCCAGCGCCGCGCCGACCACGGTACCTTTGCCGCCGAGCATCAGCATCACGATTCCTTCAAGAGAAAGCATGAATTCAAAAGCTGAGGAAGGATCGATCATGCCGTTCTTGTAGAACATCAAGGCGCCGGCCACCGCGGGCAAAAACGCCGAGACGCTGTAGATGACGGCCTTGAACATCGTAGTGTTCACTCCCAGCACCACTGCGGCGTCTTCATCCTCGCGGATGGCAAACAAGCCCAGGCCGAATTTCGAGGTCTTGATGGCCAGACTCAGAAGCATGGACAACGCCATGACGCCAATCACGAGGAAATAGGTGAGCCAGAGAGCGTGACGCGCGCCGCCCAGACGCTGGTAGGCGTCAAAATCAATATACATGCCGGTGGAGCGGCCCCAGGGATCGAAATTCTCAACGAAGGACTGAACCGCCAGCAGGACACCTATAGTCGCCAGAGCAAAGTAAGCCCCACGCAGGCGAAGAATGCCCAAGCCTAAGGCGAGGGCAAAGAAGCTGACGGTGACCCCGGCGACGACCGCAGCCCAAATCAGGTTCCAATGGCGGACGGTGACCAGATACAGGCCGACGTAGCCGCCCAGTCCGTAAAAGACAATGTGGCCGAAGTTCACATAGCCGGTATAGCCGATCATCAGGTTGAGGTTGCTGGCCAGAATGATGGCGATGGCGACCAGCACCAGGTCTTCGCGCAGAGCGACCCGGTTGCCGGTAACCGGGAGCCAGATCATCAGTGCGGCGAACACCAGGGTCAGCCAGAAGACGGGACGGCGGAGAATCATGCCGTGGCCCTCGCAAAGATGCCCTTGGGGAAGGCGACAAGAACGACCACAAACAGGCCGAATTCGATCATCGGGATCCAACTGACGGCGATGAAGGGCGTGACCACTCCCTCGAGCAGGCCAAGCAATACGCCGGCGACCAAAGCTCCAAAGGGCTTGCCCAGGCCGGCGAGCACGGTCACGACGAAGCTCTTCATCTGGTAACCGGCGCCGGAAAGAATGGTGAAGGGGAACAGCGTGGATACCAAAGCGCCTGAGGCCGCCGCCAAGGCAATGCCGATGGCGAAGGCCAAGGTGAGCACCATGGTCGAGGAGATGCCCATCAGCTCCGCCGCCTCGCGATTATCGGCTACCGCCCGGATGGCTTTGCCGGGACGCGTGTGGTAGAGGAACATCTCCAGCGCCAGCGCAATGACAACGGCGGCGATGGAGGCGGCAATGTGGTTCCCGGTGAAGGTATAGGCGCCGAGGGTGAGGCCCGGCAGGCTGAAGTTCACGTTGTAAGGACTGGTGCTCCAGATGGCGGTGCCGATGCCGATGATCATCATGTTGACGGCGAAAGTGGAGAGCAGGCTGGAGAGTTGGGAGCGGCCGATGACCCAATGCACCGCCATCCAGTAGACCAGCACACCCAGAACCAGGCCAGCGGCGAGGACCGGCAGCAGCAGCACATAGGCGTTGATGGCGAAGGCGCTGAAGAAAATGTACATGGCAAACATGCCAAGCGCGATGACGGCGCCATGGGTGAGATTGATGACGTCCATTACGCCCCAGATCAGACTCAAGCCCATGGCGGCCAAGCCATAGACCGCGCCAATCATCAGCCCGTCAATCATCGAAGCCAAAATTCCAGACATATTGTCGCGGGCGAACCGCGTCCTTTCCAACTCAGGGGCTGCTGACCAAGTTGCAGCGAAGTGTCGAAGCAACTAAACAGGCCGCTGGAAAAGCCGAAAGCGAAACGACTGTGCCGCCGGCTGAAGCCGGCTCCTAAAGCAAATAACTCCCTTCGACGCTGGCCTAAAGGCCAGCTCTACCGAACCTGCCATCGCGACAGTCTTTTCAGCCGCCTGCAAAGCGACTCGGATCTTACGCAGCCGGCGGACGGCCCAGAGGCCGGCCGTCCCTTTTGCGATACGGGACACCCAATCAGAATTTCCTTAGCGCTTGATCGGATAAACCAGGTTGGCGCTCTTGGCCGCCAGCGGCCAGACCACCTGCTTCACCATGGTCCCGGATTTGTCCTTCTGCCATTGCGCCAGCACCATCATGTGACCCACTTGCAAGCCGTGACTGTTGGCTGCGGTGGAGAATTTGGTGCGGCCATAGAAGGTGGTGATGTCGGTGGCGTTCAGCGCCGCGGTTACTTTGGCGCTGTCGATGCTTCCCGCCTGCTCGATAGCGCGTTGCAGGACGAGGCCGGCAGCGTAGCCACCTGCAGATTCGTAGCTGGGCTCGGAGTTATAGCGCGCTTTGTAGGCTTTGGCAAAGTCAGCGCCACTGGGTCCATACTGCGCCTTATAGGCCGATTGCGGTTCCCACTGCGAGGGCACGATGACGCCCACGGCCGCCTCGCCCAACCCGCTCCACTGCGGACTGTCGGGCGCTACCAGCAGGGTTAGCATCCTCACCGGGACTTTGTGGCTGTAGACCTGGCGCGCCAGCGTGGAACCGTCGGCATAATGCCCGCCGCCCAGCAACACCGTGGCCTTAGACGCGATCACCTTATCGATGATGGCGCTGAAATCGGTAGTGCCCGGCGCATAGGCTTCACTGAAAGCGACGGGGAAGCCGAGCTGCTGGGCATACGTTTTTGCAGGATTGACCACGGCAACCGAGAAGGAATTGTCTTCGTAGACAAACCCGACAGTAGCTTTAGGGTCCTTGGTCTTCAGCGCGTCCAGCACGCCCGTCAGATAGTCGGACGCGGGAGTGAACATCTGAAACAGGTAACGATTCCCGAGGGTATAGGTTTTGCCCTCGGCCGCACCCGTCGTCAGCATGACTTTGCCGTATTGCTCGCTGACCACCGCCGCCGTGGCGGTCAACGGAGATGAGTACGGGCTGAATAGAAAGTCGGCATTGTCCTGCAGAATCATGCGCGAGTAAAGCTGCTGCACGCGCTTGCCGTTGGATTCGTCGTCGTAATTCACGAACTGGATTTTGTAACTCTTGCCGCCGGCCTTGATTCCTCCGGCGGCGTTTACCGTATCGCGCCACAGCTCGAAGCCGCGGTACTGTTCCAGGGAGTCCACATTCAGGGCGCCGGTTTTGGAAACGGTGAAACCGATGGTGAGGTTCTGGGCAAGGCCCAGAGCACTAAACATTGCGATCAAAAGCAGGGCGAGGAGGACTCGTCTCACAGCTCACCTCCAGAAGAGTGTTGGGCGCTTCCCGAGGGTATCGCGCTGCTTGGGCGCTTCTTTGTGACAAACATCACCTCCGCATGTGATTGATTCCGCAGGCGACCCAGCCGTTCCTCGGCGGAACGTTCGCTTTTCCGGGGAGGAACAGCTCAAGCGCCACGCCGGTGACCCTGCACTTTCGGTGGCAGGCCACACCGGGACTTTTACAAAAGTTAACCCGGGCGTTACCAGACTTAACCATCGAATTTCCGTGGTCCGGGTTCCAAACTAGTGACAGATGAAACTGTCGAGAAGGAGATGAAAAGATGAGGATGAAGATGAAGTTTTGGGGCGCCGCCGTCGCCTTGCTGGCGCTGATGCTTTGCGGAAGCGTGCTGCCTTCCTACGCCCAGCAAGCTGCTCAGAGCAGCAACGCCGCGCCCGCCTGGGCCGGCCATCGGCACGGACACATGGCCTATCTGGCGCGCGAGTTGAACCTGACCGACACCCAGAAGCAACAGATCAAGAGCATTGTGCACTCGCAGAAAACAACCCTGCGGCCGCTCATGCAGCAACTGGCGCAGAATCGCCTGGCCATGCTGAATGCTACCGCCAGCGGCGCGTTCGACCAGGCCAAGGTGCAGTCGCTGGCCAACCAGCGGGCGCAGCTCATGGCGCAGCTCATGGTGCAAAAAGCGTCCATTCGCAGCCAGGTCTACAACCAGGTGCTGACGCCGGACCAGAGGGCCAAGGCCGACCAGATGCGGCAGAACAAGATCGCACGCATCAACGCGCGGCTGGAGAAACTCTCGCAGTCGGAAGCCGAACCTTCGGCGCAGTAAAACCGGAGGCGTTTTCCCAGGGATGGCGGTGCTTTACTGAACAGCGGTCCGCGGCGGCGGGCCGCTGTTTTGTCGCTCGTCGCTCTTCGCCCTTTGCTCTTCCCGGGTCGCCATGAGCTCTTCTCATGACGCTTGCAGCGGCGAGTAGTCAAAAACCCAAGCGTAGCATCGGCGAGAAACTTGCAGCGCTCCGCAAAGCAGCGCCGCATGATTTCCTGCCGGAGACATCGACCGCATCTTGCCGGAGATCGAAGCCGGCTACTTTGAGGCATCGGGTCGTGATCCTAGCCAGGCCGAACATCCCAATGTCGCTAGCTCACCGCTCCCGGCCGCGTTGTTCCCTCCAGCCCCAGCTCTCCCGCCACGCTCTTCATCGCCTCAATGCAGAAGGTGATGTGCTCGTCCAGATCCACGCCTAGGTCGGCGGCGCCATTGATGATGTCCTGACGGCTGACGGCGCGGGCGAAGGCTTTGTCCTTCATCCGCTTGCGCACCGAGCGGGCGTCCACCTCGGCCAGCGACTTGTTGGGTTTCACCAACGCGGTTGCGGTGATGAAGCCGGCCAGTTCATCGCAGGCGAACAGAGCCTTCTCCAGCGGCGACTCGCGCTTCACTCCGGTGTAGTCGGCATGAGACATGATGGCGCGTCGAACGTCTTCGGGATAGCCGCGCTCCTCGAGAATGGCATTGCCCTTGAAGGGATGCTCCTCGGCGGTGGGATACTTCTCATAGTCGAAGTCATGGATGAGGCCGACGATGCCCCACTGCTCTTCATCGGCGCCCAGTTTGCGAGCGTAGGCGCGCAGACAGGCCTCGACCGCCAGAGCGTGCTTGCGCAAACTTTCCGACTGGGTGAACTCAGTTAGTAAACACCAGGCATCGGCGCGGTCCATTCAACATTCCTCCTGAATTTGGCGGCTTTTCTTTTACTTTCGGCGGCAGCCGCTGCAGAATCTGCTTCGCCATTATCGATGATGATTCTTAATTTACTTGACTCCAGCAGAAGAATCCTGCACAGTACGCGTAAGTTGTGCCCGGCTCTGGCACTCCCACAACCTGAATGGCTACGACTCTTGCCCCCGTGGATTCTCGGGAAGTGGTGAGATGCGATCAGTGCCATCTCGTCCAGTTCAGAACCGTTAACAATCTTTGCCGTCGGTGCCGCACGTCCCTGGATGAGGACGAGCCCGAACCGATCCTCACGACTGCAATGCCTCTGGCCGAAGCGGAGGATTCCGGCGAGCCGGAGGTGCACGTGGCGCAAGCCATTCGCAATCTGCGCCGTCGCGGCGGCCTGAGCCAGCGCCAACTGGCGATGCGCATGGGAGTGCCGCGCACCTACGTCTCGAAGATCGAGAACGAGAAGGCCACGCCGACGTTGTCCTCACTGGCGCGGCTGGCGGCAGCGCTGGAGGTCAGCGTTCCCGATGTGCTGCGGGAATGCGGGCCGAATCGCGAAGATGACGTGCGCGAGCTACTGGCCGATCCCTTCATCGCCGAACTGGTGGAGTTTACCTCGAAGCTGAACGCCATGCAGCTTTCCAGCGTGCTGGCGCAGGTGCGCGACATGGTGCTGCACCCGCACCGCGGCGCGTAAGCGCAAATCCGTAAACCTTGGCTGTTCTCAGCTACGGCATAACAACCCCACTCAAGCGAATTACTTGAGTGGGGTTTTGCTATTGATCGGTGACCGCGAGCCTGAATCCGGCGCGAAGTACCCGGAGATGTCGAGGATGAGCTGCGTCAGTCCGTCAGCGTAGGCGTTGATGGACCCCTGCGACCCCGAGACGTTGGAGACCACAATCGCCATGTTGGAGGTGACGAAGCCGTCGAAGGCATTCAGCGTGGAGACGGTCGGCCGCTGGTCCTGGCCAGCCGGCCACAAGGTAATGAAAGGCATCACGCCGCTGGGTACCACGGTGGCGTTGAAGACAAATGCCTGGGCCTCGGCGGGCGGCGCGCAGGAGCTGGCGGTGACGTTGATGCCGCCCGGCCAGAGCCCTACGAAGGGCTGGCCGTTGCCGATGGTGCGGGTGTCGAAGACCCGGCAGGGGGGGGCAGGATAGAACGACAGGCCGCCGGATCCCGCCGGGGCGAAGTAGCCGTTGACGTCCACTAGCAGGTCAGTGTCATTGTCGTAGGGATAGAAGGCGGTCATTGGGCTGCTGCCCGCCGGCACGATGGCCGCATTGGCAACCACCGTTCCGGTGGGGTCGTTCAGGGTAGAAACGTCGGGCCGCGCCTCGCCCTGCGGCCACACCGTCAGGTAGCCCAGAGTTCCCTGGGTCGGTAGGACGGTGATGTTCAACGAGTAAGCCGTGGCGCCGCTGCTGGGAATGCCGCACTGTCCGGCTATGGTGAAATCGCTCTCCACGCCCCCCTGCAGCGTGACGCCACCTTGTCCAATGCGAGTGTCGACGATGCGGCACGGCGCCAGCGGATAGAACTGATCGGTGCCGGCGGGCGGGGAGGCAAAGTAGCCATCGATGTCGAGGATGACATCGGTGGTGTCGGTGACGTAGACGCTGACGGAATCATAGCCGGAGGTAACGATGGCGGCGTTGGCTTTGACCCGGCCATCATAGGAATTCATCGTGGAAACGTTGGGCCGGATTTCGCCTGTCGGCCAGATGGTCAGATAACCCAGCGGCCCAGGCGGGACTACGGTGACATTCAAGGAATAAGCCTCGGCGTTGGACGGAATTCCGGGGCAAGGGCCGTCCGGAATGGCGAAATCACGCTCGGTCCCGCCTTGCAGCGAGGGACCGCCAAATGGGCCGTTCGGTCGGCGCGTGTCCACTACGCGGCAGGGCGTGACGGGAACGAGTTGCGGTGGCCCCGTGACCTCGAAGTCCAGCCAAGTGTGTATGCTGTTGCCGGGAACGGCCACGCGGACCGGCCCCGTCGTCGCGCCCGCCGGCACGATAGTTGCGATCTCAGAAGACGAGACTACGGTAAATGTCGCCGGCGTGCCGTTGAAATCAACATTCGTGGCGCCGGAGAGGTTTGTGCCCAGGATGGTGACCGGCGTTCCGAACGTCCCGGAGGTGGGCAGAGTTATCAGATACGGATTGAGGCCGGTGGAGAGCTTGAAGACCGTGCCATAGTTGTTAGTTCCGCCGGTAGAGGTTGTTCCGTAGAAATTTCCGTCAGTACCTTCCACCAGCCCACCCACAACGTTAGCACCATCCGCGCCGCTGAAAGTATGTAGGACGGTCAGCGTACCCGCAGGAGTGATGTTGAAGATTGTGCCGTAGCCGTTGGATCCGCCCGCCTGCGTCGTCCCGTAGAGATTTCCGTCCGTCGCTTGGGTGACGGCGGCGAGTGGTCTGGAGCCATCGTTGCCATTAAAGCTGTGCAGGGTAGTCAGTGTTCCGCCGAGATCGATTTTGAAGATAGTTCCGTAAGTTGCACTCCCACCTTGGGAGGTAGTTCCGTACAAATTGGAATCGGTGGCCTGCAGCAGGGCTGCTGCGGGCAGGCTGCCGTCGCTGCCATTGAAGCTGTGCAGGGTGGTCAAGGGGTACGGAGACTGGAGGGCAATCCTGAAAACGGTGCCATCGTCGTTCGCCCCACCCGAACTGGTGGTTCCGTAGAGGTTACCGTCGTTGGCTTGGATCAATCCCGCCGACGGTTCCTTTCCGTCCGGGCCGGCAAAACTATACAGCGTGGTCAGGGTACCGCCATGGGTGATCTGGAAGACCGTGCCCATATTGTTAGCGCCGCCTTCCGAGGTCGTGCCATAGAGATTCCCGTCGCCGGCTTGCAGCAAGGCCCCCTTGGGCAGGCTCCCATCTCCGCCGGAGAAGCTGTACAAGGTGGTCAGCGTGCCGGTGGGAGTGATTTTGAAGACCGTACCGTCATTGCTGCTTCCGCCCTGGGACGTGGTGCCGTAGAAGTTTCCGTCCGTGCCTTGTACCAGTCCAGCCCAGGGTGCGGCACCGTCAGGGCAGTTCGCCCCGGAGCAGAAGCTGTAGAGCGTGGTGAGGGCATCGGTGGTGGGATCAATTTTGAACACGGTGCCGCAGCCATTTCCCCCAGTGCAATCGACACCCGTGCCGCCATAAAGCGTCGTTCCATAGAAGTTGCCATCGACGCCTTGGAGAAGAGTGGATTGCGGATTAGCGCCGAGATTAGCTCCGCTAGTCCCGGTGAAGCTCACCAGGCTGGTGAACGTTTGTGCGGATGAGGCAATCGACATTGCCACACAGAAAACAAAGATGAGGCAGAGGGTTTTGGGCAAACTACGTTCATCGGACCACAGATGCTGAGCGGCGTGCATTGTCTTTCTCCAAAGGGTCTTTCGCCGTTCAGTGCCTTGGCTGACAGGAGATATGAAGCCGAAGGCTGGCGGCGATGATCGGAGATACAGTACTGTTGAAATGGATTTCGCGCAACGGAATTCTGCAAGGCGCTTCCTTGCTGGGCCGGGAAAGTAAATCTCAGGGAGCAGGAGCGCTGCAACGTTCGTGGGATCGTGAGCCGTTGTTAGGATCGTGAATCGTTGCTCGATCCACGATTCACGATCCCTGAACGGGCTGGAAAGCAACCGGCAGCGAAGGGCTCACGGTTGCGGCGGTTGCGTTGGTTCCGGCGGTTGCTGCGGCGGGTGCATGCCTTGCATCATCTGCCCCATGTCCATCTTCTGATATCCCGGAGGAATCACGAAGAGGCTGGCCGCCGGCTCACCTTCCTTGATGTTGGTCAGCTCCCAGGACGAATCCTGGGTGACGGTCTTGATGGGGAAGTGGACCTTCTGGTCGATCCACATGTTGCTGACCTCGCCGTTTTTGCGTGTGACTTGCCAGTGGTCGCAGGTGCGGCCATTGACCTGCTCAATGCCCAGGTTCTTGCAGGTCATGTCGGGCTCACCGGCGCAGGGATTGTTCGGATTAGGGACGGGACGGATATTGGGGCCCATGCCGGGCCGGCGCATCTGGTCGGCCTTGAACTCCATATACATGTGCTGCTGTGGCATCAAGGTGTCCATGGTCTGGGTGGCGAAGTTGGTAATCATGATGGGTCCACCGCCGGGGCCGCCGCCCATTTCCATGCGCATGTGCTGCTGGCTGACGTAAATCTTGCCCTTCATATCATGCATCCCTGCCGGGCCGCGATTGGAGCTGACCTGCATGTCGGCGGAAAAGGGCGTCAGGTGCGGGGCCGTTTGCGTCGCCGCCAAGGACAACAACAGCAGGACAACAGAACCAATGGCTGAAATGGTGCTGATTCGAAATTTCACAACCACTCTCCTTCCGGTATTGCGAGAACCGGAGACTAAAATCGGCAACAGTGTACGCCGAAAGCCGGCCTTTGCGCGCGAAAAAGTGATTGCGGGAAATCGTTCGTTGCTCGAATGGGACCCGTTGGCGGCTGAACGGCAGTAGATGTCCCAACGTAAACTCGATATAGTTTTAGGAACACGTTAGAAGAACCACCCATCCCGCAGGACGGGACCAAGCAAAGGAGACACGCCGCATGGGCGCCACAGGCATATGGATGCGCAAATCCGATACTCCCTCCACCGGCGACGCTCTGGTGCTGGTGGTAGTGGAAGGCGCGGAGCGGCGGACGGTTGTGCTTGACCACTTCCCGTTCACCGTGGGCCGGCGCGCTGACCGCGACCTGGTGATGACCGACCCGCGGATCTCGCGCGAGCACGCGCAGTTTGTCCGCGAGAGCGACGGCGCCTACCTCGTCGACCAGGGCAGCCGCCACGGGACTTTCGTCAACGGAGAGCGGGTGAACCGCCGCAAGCTGGGGCGCAATGATCACATCGAGTTCGGGGTGCAGGGCGCGGCCTATGTTCTCTTCAGTCCTGATCGCTCGCCCTCCAGCGCGGCGCAGCAATTCCTAAGCCAGTTCTCCAGCTGGAAACCGGCGGCCGGGGCCGGCTCCGATCTGGAGATGCTCAACGTTTTTCTGGAGGCCGCGCGCAAGCTGAACACCAGCGGCGTCCTCGACGACGTCCTGCAAACTCTGCTGGAGGCGGCCCTGCGCCTGACTCACGCGGAGCGCGGATTTGTCTTCCTGCGGGACCGTGGAGGCGAGCTTCGCCTGGCCGCGGGACGCGACAAGAACGGCGAAAGCATCGTCGATGACAGCACCATCTCGCGCTCCATCCTGCACGATGCGGCCAGCAGCGCTTCGGAATTTCTGGTGACCGACACCGACGACACCGGAAAGCTGGCGGGGCGCGAGAGCGTCGTTGCCCACAACCTGCACAGCGTGATCTGCATTCCGCTGCGCAAGGCCAACATTCAGGAAAAGGTGAAGGACGACACCAAAAACGGAGATGTTTCCAATGTGCAGGGTGTTTTGTATCTCGATGCCCGCTTCCTGTCGGGCAAGCTCTCCTCGGTGAGCCATGACATTCTGCGCACCATCGCCAGCGGCGCCGCAACGCTGGTGGAGAACGCCGCCCTGGTCCAGGCGGAAGACGCCGCCAAGCGGTATCGCCAGGAGCTGGCCATCGCCGCCGAAATCCAGCAGCGCCTGATGACGGTGACCGTCCCTGAAGTTCCTTTCGCGAAAGTGAACGCGGTCAGCTACGCCTGCAAGGATATCGGCGGCGATTTCTTCGACCTGGTTTACACGGAAAAAGGTTTGTCACTGATCGTCGCCGACGTTTCCGGCAAGGGAGTCTCGGCGGCGGTGGTGGCTTCCATCCTGCAAGGAATGCTGTATTCGCAGTTGGCGCGCGATTCGTCGCTGGCAGAGATGATCGCCGCGGTGAATCGCTTTCTCTGCGAGAAAGTCGGCGGGCAGAAATATGCCACGCTGGTGATCGCACGCCTGCTGAGCAGCGGCGAACTGGAACTCATCAATTGCGGACACGTGCCGCCGCTGCTGGTTTCCGGCGGCAAGGTTACAAAGCTGGAAGAAGGGAACCTGCCGGTGGGGCTCGTTCCGGTTGCGGAATTTCAGGAAAGCCGGCTGCGTCTCGGCCCTGACGACCGCCTGCTGTTGGTTACCGACGGCGTCACCGAGGCGGAAAATGCCGAGGGGGAATTCTTCGGCACCGAGCGGTTGGAGGATTGTTGCCCGCAAGGACTCGTAGCGATTGAACAGGCTGTGACTGACTTTCGCGGCGACACCCCCTTGACCGACGACTTCACCATCACCGAGATGATCTTCCGCGGCGGAGCCTGAGCCGCGATGGGCGCTGGCATCCCTGCCGGCGTTTATATTGTCTCTGTCCCATGTTGATTCGCGAAGATGTGCCGCTGGCTCCGCTGACCACCCTCGGCGTGGGTGGAGCGGCCCGCTATTTCACGGAAGCTCGCACTGAAGCCGATGTGCTGGAGGCCATCGATTTCGCGCGTCCGCGTGGGCTGCCGCTGTTTGTGCTTGGGGGCGGCAGCAATGTGCTGGTGGCCGATTCAGGCTTCGCCGGGCTGGTGCTGAAGATCGGTATCGCCGATGTACTACGTCGCAGCGGGCCGGATGGCAGCGTGACGTTTACTGCCGGCGCGGGATACGAGTGGGACGCGCTGGTGCAGCAGACCGTCGATGCCGGTTGTGCCGGCCTGGAATGTTTGAGCGGGATTCCCGGCACCGTCGGCGCGACCCCGGTGCAGAACGTGGGTGCTTATGGCCAGGAGGTTTCGCAAACCATCCAGGAAGTCCGGGTGCTCGAGCTGCGGTCGCGAGACATCAAGACGTTCTCCAACGCTGACTGCCGCTTTGGATATCGCTGCAGCATCTTTAACACCGCCGAGCGAGGGGGTTACATCATCCTGCAAGTGTCGTTTGCCGTGCGGCAGAACGGCAGTCCGCGCCTTCAATACCCAGACCTGCAACAGTATTTCGCTGGCCGTTCGGACGCGCCCACGCTGAGCGAGGTGCGGACGGCCGTGCGCGCGATTCGCCATCGCAAGGCGATGCTGCTCGTCCCTGGCGAGGAAGACGCCCACAGCGCGGGATCGTTCTTCAAGAATCCGGTTGTGCCGCAGGCGGTTTTTGAGGGGCTGGCGGCGCGCCTCTCCTCCAGCGGACTGCAGTTGCCGAGCTATCCCGCGGCGGATGGATCCCGCAAGCTGTCCGCTGCCTGGCTGGTGGAACACGCCGGATTCGCCAAGGGCTACGCGAAGGGAGCGGCCGGCATCTCGCGCAAGCACGCCCTGGCCATCGTCAATCGCGGCGGGGCCAACGCAGCCGAGATCATCGCACTGAAAGATGAAATTCAGTCCGCTGTTCGCCAGCACTTCGGAATTACGCTAGAGCCGGAGCCGGTGTTGGTGGGGTTTTTTAGCAATCAGCAATTAGCGATTAGCAACTAGTGTCCTGTAACAGAGATTCGTTGAATAATTACCGAGTGCTGGCGCTGGCGACCTCCGGGGCTAAAGCCGCGATTTCAAAAGCGGCGGGTACGGCGCGGCTAATGCCGTGCTCCTTCAAAGCACCGAGACTTACGCTGCGAACCACTGTTACAGGTCACTAGGGAAACTCTGATTAAGTGAAAACGAAGTCCCTCAGCGGCTAAAGCCGAGTTGATTTCGCCGCATTTACGGACAGCCTGAAGGCCGTCCCCTTCAAAGAACGGACTTCACCAGAGTGTCCCTAGCATTTTTCCCTTTGCCGCGCCTACGTGATCTCGAAGCATGCGACTTATGGCTAATATTTCCCAAATACGCTCTCGAAATCCCCATTGCTGCCTTGGCTAATTGCTAATCGCTAATTGCTAATTGCTAATTGCTTCTTCCACTCCGTCGCTTGCTCATAGGCGTACGCCAGGCGGAGGGCTATCGAATCCGCTCCGGGACGGCTGGAAATCTGCATCCCAACCGGCAAGCCATCGCGCGTGAAGCCGCAGGGAAGGGAAATGGTCGGCCAAAACAGCACGCTGAATGGCGCAGTATTGCGCAGCAGGTGCTTCACCTCGTAGGTACGCACTTCGGAGATGGCCAGCGCCTCCAATTCTGCAATGGCCGGCGCCGCTACCGGAGTTGTCGGCGTAATGACCACATCGACCTGCTCGAAGATCGTCTCGGCCTGGGCGCGGAACTCAGCCAGGCGCCGTCTCTCGCGGACGTAGCTGGTGGCGCTGATGCCGGCGCACTGTTGGACGCGATACAACGTGCGCGGATCGTAAAGCTCCGGAGTGCGGCTCGCCATCGCTTCATGATATTCGTAGATCTCCGCATCGAAGAGGGTACGGAAGCCATCGATCGGCACTTCCACCTCGCGAACTTGCGCCGTCAATCTCCGGACGACATCGAGCGCGGCATCCATGCAGGCGGCCACGTCCGGCTGCAGGTCGTCGTAGAAGCCCTTTCGCGGAATTCCGATCCTGAGCGCGGAGACATCCTCCGTGAGGAATGAAGCGTAACTCGTCTTGGCCGTGAGGACATCGATCAACGCGGCTGCATCTTCTACCGTGGCTGTCACCGGTCCGGCTGCGTCGAACGAGGTCGAGAGCGGAATTACTCCCTTCAGGCCGAGCAATCCGGCGCTGGGCCGGTGTCCCACAACGCCGCACAAGGCCGGCGGGCAGCGAACCGAGCCGGCCGTGTCCGTCCCCAGCGCGGCGACACAGAGTCCTGCGGCAACCGCAGCCGCCGACCCCGAGGAAGATCCGCCGGTGATCCGCTCCACATTCCACGGATTTCTCGCTGGCCCAAAGGCGCTGATCACGCCGCTGATGCCGAAGGCGAACTCGTGCAGGTTCAGCTTGCCAAGAATTACCGCTCCCGCCTGCTTCAAGCGGCGAACCATCTCCGCATCTTTTGTTGGAATGCGGTGGCGATATTGGTTGCTGCCGGCGCTGGTGCGAATGCCGGCGGTATCGAACAGATCCTTCAGGCCAATGGGGATGCCGTGCAGCGGGCCTCGCCAGTTTCCGGCGGCGAGTTCGGATTCCGCCTGGCGGGCCTGCTCCAGCGCCAGTTCGCCGGTGACCGTGATGAAAGCGTTGAGTACAGGGTTGTGGCGCTCAATGCCTTCCAGGCACTCTCGCGTAAACTCGACCGGAGAGAGACGGCGGCTGCGAATCTGCTTCGCGGCTTCGATGAGGGTGAGCACCGAGAGGCATGTTACCACTGCAAGTTTTGGCGAATCCGTGACCCGGGCCGCATTCCCAACTGGCCCAGTGGTGGGTTCACTCCCCTGATTCCGTTCTGCTTTCCTTGCTTGTTGCGGCTTGCGCCGCACCTATAATTTAAGTGCTCTGGATGAAAGCTCCGCCGGACTGCGTCTGGCCTTCGCTGCGCAGCAGAGGCCGGGTGTCGCACAGGCTGCTTATGCTTGTGTGAGGACTGCTGTTGCGCCCTCACGGGGTCCGGAAGCTGGTTTCGATGGCGATCTTCTTCTCCGCCAGTGCCGCTGAAAGCCGAGCCCGGCCGCGCCTTTCCTCATCCTGGGACAAGCGCCCGGCTCGTCTACGTTCCAAGCGCGTAAAAGCGGGGCTGCGTTGTCTTGCCGCCGCCGCGCTGCTGTCGGCGCTCAGTCTTCCTATCTGTGCCGCTTCGCTGAACTCTCCCGCCCGCAAGCAGGAGGCGCGCCAGCAGTTCGAAAAGGCCGAGCAGATGCGCGAGGCGCTCAATGGCCGTCCCGCTGAGCAGCGTACCCGCAAAGACTACCTGCACGTGGCCAACGCCTATCGCGAGGTGTATTACCTTTGTCCGGCGTCGAGCAAGGCTGATGCCAGCATTGTCGCGGTTGCAGAAACGCTGGCCGAGATGGGCCGCCAGTTCCAGCCGGGTGAGAAAGCGGAACGCTCCGCCATCCGGCAGTATGAGTTCCTGCGGCACCAATATCCCGGCAGCAAGTACCGCTTTCAGGCGCTGTTCACCATCGGGCAGATCTACAAGCAAGACCTGCGTGACAATGACTCGGCGCGCGCCACGTTCGAGGAGTTCCTGCGGCGCTATCCGCGCAACTCCTTGGCGCCGCAAGCCAAGCAAGCCTTGGCGGATCTGAACCAGCCCACGGCCGCACCACCGCCGGCGGAGGAGAGCGCGGCGGCACAGAAGACTGACACTCCCGCTGGCGAGACGCCCGTCTCCGTCACAACCAGACGGAAATCTGCTCTCACCCGGGTGACGGGAATTCGCCACTGGTCGACTCCCGACTACACCCGCGTGGCCATCGATGTCGATGGCGAAGTGAAGTACGAGGCCGGACGCGTCCCAAATCCCGACCGCATCTTCTTCGACCTCCAGGGGACCCGGCTGACCTCCACGCTGGCGGGCAAAAGCTTTGCCGTGCAGGATGGGTTCCTTAAGAAGATCCGCGTGGCGCAATACCGGCCGGATTCCGTGCGGGTTGTGCTGGAAGTGGCTGATGTTGCCGACTACTCGGCGTTTCTCCTTCCCAACCCGTATCGCCTGATCATCGACATTCACGGCCGCCAGCGTCCACCCCAGCGCGCCAACGCCGGGGGCCCCGGGCCGCAATCGCAGACGCTCACCGCGAAAACCAAGCCCGCCGGCGGCGACGAGGGGGCGATCACAGGCGTCGGTGAGGAAAAGTCCTATCGATCGGTCGAGAAGGCCAATGAAGCGGCGCCCTCGGCCAGGCAGCCGGACGGCGTTGCCACTGCAAAAAAGAAGATACGTCATTCGGATGAGGACTCTGCAGCGACACAAAAACCAGCCCGCTCCGCGTCGTCAGCCTTGTCGACGAAAGCTGTGCCCCGGACGGTCGTTGATGACGAGACCGACGAGAGTCCCGGGGCTGCGCCTGCCCGTGGGGCCTCATCCGCCACGACAGACGCGACGAAATCGGATGACCCGCTCTTCTCCGGCTCTGGAGACGCCGCTGGGCCCGAGTTGAAGGCCACCAAGCAGCCGACCACGGCGCCCACGGCCGTGGCAGTTGCCCCGCGCGCCAAAACTTCGAAGAAGAAGAATGCCAGACTCGCCACCGGCAAAGCGCCCGCAACCCACGAAGCCGAGCCAACCTCATTCGGCGACCGCAGCCTCACCCGCACCTTGGGCCTGAAGCTTGGCCGCATCGTTCTCGACGCCGGGCACGGCGGCTACGACACCGGCACCATTGGCCCCGACGGCTTGATGGAGAAAGAGGTAGTGCTGGATGTCACGCTGCGTCTTGGAGGGCTGCTGGAACGCCGGCTCGGCGCGGATGTCATCTACACCCGCGACGACGACACCTTCATCCCCCTGGAGACGCGGACCGCCATCGCCAATCAGCACCAGGCGGACCTGTTCATCTCCATTCACGCCAACTCCAGCAACGATCCTGCGGCCCGCGGCGTGGAAACCTATTTCCTCAACTTCACCTCCGATGCGCATGCCCTGGAGGTCGCCGCGCGCGAAAATGCGGTTTCGCAGAAGTCCATCTTCGAGCTGCAGGACCTGGTGAAGAAGATCGCCCTTAAGGACAAGATTGATGAGTCGCGCGAGCTGGCGACCGACGTTCAGCGATCGCTCTACAGCGGACTGGCAACGCGCCACTCCACGCTGCGCAATCGTGGCGTCAAGCAAGCCCCCTTCGTGGTGCTGATCGGGGCCAACATGCCCAGCATCCTGGCCGAGATATCCTTCCTTTCCAATCCCACCGACGAGGCCAAGCTGGAAACTCCCGCCTACCGCCAAAAGATCGCCGAAGCCCTCTACAAAGGCATCGCTAAGTACGCCAACGGGTTGAGCGGGATCAAAGTGGCAAGCAAGCTCAGCAAGAATGCCAGCCAGTAGCAGCTTCGAGCCACGAGCCGTGAGCTTGGAGCGAGACCTCGGAAAATTTTCAGAAGGGAAATGGTTCTGCGGATGTCGCAGGCAGAGTCGCCTAACCGCCTGCGAACCCCCACGAGAAACTTATTGCTGGCCGTTTCAGTTTGCGCTTGGACGATTTGAGTTCGAAAGCTCGTAGCTCGCGGCTCGCACCCCTCCTGGAAACTTTGCCCCTACCGCAGTAGTCTAAGCAAGAAGAGGAATGTATTTTTTGCAAGTTAGCTCAGTGAAGCGCGCCTGGATTGTGGCGATGGTTTGCCTGTGGCTCTCGGCTCTGGCTGCCGCAGCCGATAATACCGCTTTTCTTCCAAAATCTTTTGCCGGGTGGACCAAGATCGGCCAGCCGCAGATCACTACCGATGCGGCGCAGGCCGATGCTGCCTATCCTGCTGTGCTGGAGGAGTACGGCTTCGTCGCATCCGAGACGGCGACCTACACCCGCGATGACGGCAGCAAGCTGAGCCTCAAGGCCGCTCGCTTCAAAGACGCCACTGGCGCTTACGGTGCTTTCACCTTCTATCGCCAGCCCATGATGAAAACGGAGGAGATCGGCACCAAGGCCGCATCGGCCAATAACCGCATCCTGTTCTTCCGAAGCAATGTGCTGGTGGAGGCCGACTTCGATCAGGTGACCGAAATGTCAGCGGCGCAGCTGCGCGAGCTGGCGGGCATGCTGCCCGAGGCAAGCGGAGGCGCCGGCAACCTGCCCACGCTCCCCCAATATCTCCCCAAGAAAGGCGCCGTGCAGAATTCGGCGAAATACGTTCTCGGGCCGCAAGCTCTGCTGATAGCAAAGTCGCCGCTCACCCCTGAGCAGGTGGACTTCCGCAAAGAGCCTGAGGTCCTCATGCAGAATTACTCGTCGCCGGACGGGAGCCTGCTGCTGATGTTGATCGACTATCCCACGCCGCAGATTGCAGGCGAGCAACTCCGTTCACTGCAAACCGCGCAGAAGAGCGGCGGCAATTCTTTCCTCACCCGGCGCACGGGACCGATTCTGGAAATAGTGAGTGGCGCGACCGGCAGCAGCGAGGCGCAAGGTCTGCTGCAATCGGTGAACTACGAAGCCCAGGTCACGTGGGATGAAGCCACCTCGGTCAGCCCGCGCAACAACATTGGCAATCTGGTTCTCGGCATCTTTGCGCTGATCGGATTCATTCTCCTCTTCGCCCTCATCTTCGGAGTTTTCTTCGGCGGCATTCGCATTGTGGTGAAGCGATTGTTCCCCGACAAGGTCTTCGACCGCCCCGAGGAGGTGGAGATCATCCAATTGCACCTGCACGGCCCGACGAAGCCCTAAGCTACTGAATTGGGTATAGTTAGCTTGGAATTTCCCGAATTCGGTCAATTCCAATGATTTCGCTACAGTTATTGGAATTTTTTGTAAATCGTTGAAAACACAGCAATTTAAGTACCAAAAAATCCTTGACACGCCGGTTCCCCAACCCTAGTATTTTGTCCAGAAAGTTTTGACGGTCTAGCCTCCGTTGGAACTATTCTCCCTTGAAGAGAAGGCCGCCCAGTTGCCGGGTGGCCTTTTCGTTTGCGCGCGAACGGATTCGTTCGCACCAGAGCTGTGGGAAAGTCGATGTGATTGTGGAAAAGCAGAACGGACATTCCATCGACCAGAGCAAGAAGCTCTCACTCGGAGAAACATTCGCGGCCACGGACTCAAGCGACGTGCCCCTGCTAGAATCATCCGCTTCGAGAGATCTACCTGAGGTGCGCAATGCGACGACTCCTACTCCTACTCTTTCTGTTGCTTCTGTCCTTGCCTCTCGTTGCTCAAGTCAAGGTCCTGATGCCGGTCGTCGTGAAGGATGCCAGCGGCAAGGCTGTCACCGACTTGAAGATTTCCGATTTTCAGGTCAGCGGCCCGAAGAACGCCAGCATCGACAAGATGTGGCTGGTGCCGCCGCAGACGGTGAGCGAGCAGGATAAGAGGATTCCTGTCACCGTTCTCTACGACGCCGCGGATGCCGCCAATTCGCACCCCGAGATTTGGGCAAAGTGGATTCGAGCCTTCCTGGGCGAGGTTGCGCAGCATAGGGTCCCTGTGACGTTCTATATCTACACAGCAGAGGGTTTGAAGTTGATTTACGATCCCGCCACGTCTCCGCAAGTTCTCACGGCGGCGCTGGCATTAGTCGAGAAGCGGCAAGGAGCATCCAATCATCCCCAAGTTGAAGAACAGGCTAAAAGGATCGAATTGGTCAGCACCTCTGCTCGGGTGACTAGGTTTCGTTTTGACTATGTGTCCAATCAGATGAAAAGCCTTGTCGCGGTGGCGCATCTCTTACCGGTATCCGACAAACGCAGAGCAGTGGTTTGGATCACAGCCGACATCGCGGACTGGGATAGGACTACACCAATGCAGGAGATGATGTGCGAGCAGTTTAACGCGGCTCACATCAGCCTGTATCCGCTGGAGTCGGAAAACAACTATTTTGACCCGGTTGGCACACTGGTACGGCTCGCTCTGAGCACCGGAGGTCGGACGTTCAACAACGATTCGATGTGGAACGATTCGATGTGGAACGATGTACAGGACGTGCTGACCGACTTCGGTCCCTACTACATGCTCGCTATCGCCGTACCTACGCCAAAAGAGACCGGCTGGATACCTATCAAGATCAAAGTCAACCGACCAGGATTGACCGTTCGCGCGGCTCCCGGATTTGAGGGCCTGAAGCCATAGAAAGCGCCCAAGACAAAGGCCGCCCATCCCTGATCGCCCTTTTTGACGGTCAGCCTCAGTGCTCTCAGTGTCCTCTGTGGTGAATACATCCTTCGCGTTGCCTACGGCTTGGCGTTCAGCCCGTAAAGTTTGATCGCGTTGTCGCGCATCACTTTGCGCGCCATCTCGCTGGCTTCGGCGCGGGTGATCTCGCCATCCTCCATCATGCCGGTAAGCGCGATGGCCAGCGCAGTTCTTCCCGCCGTCTCGGTCTGATAGCCGGTCTCTTCCCAATTCACCTGCGGGGTCAGCGGATAGAGATCAGTGCCGAACAGAACTTTGTCGGGATAGAACTCCAGCATGGCGCGAATGCTGGCGGCGAGGTGGCGGGGCGAGGTCATCCAGGTCTGCTCGGAGAAGTCGGCGTAGACGTTGGGCTTCATCAGCAGGTAAGGCACGAACTGCTCGAAGCCACCGGAGCCGCCGTGCAGCATGACGAACTTCGTCTTGCGCAGTGTGGGATCGTTGAACACGGCGTCCAGCAGCAGCGGATTCGCGCCTTCCATCTCGAAGTAGCCGCCACAGCCGCCGCCGGTATGGAAGTGCACGGGCATGCCGAGCCGCCCGGCCTCGCGCGCGATGTAGCGAAACAGGTAGTCCTGCAGGATCTTGTACTCGCGGTCGCGGGGAATGCCGCCGGTGCTATAGAGCGAATAGATTCGGGCTGCCTCGGCCTCGCTGGCGGGCTCAAAATCCAGCGACCGCAGATAAGCCGCTTCGAACTTGATGGCCACCGCTCCTTCTCTCTTTTGCCGCTCCAGCAGCGGTGTCACAACTTTGGCGGTGTAGCCAGAGAGCGTTCCCGGGAGCGCGCGTACGTTGATCTGCTTGAGGTAGCGCCTGAGCAGTAGCTCTTCGCGCCCGAAGAAGATCTTGCGGTCGGGCGTCTGCGCGGCCAGCGATGAGTTATCCAGCGGGAACAGCAGAGTGTCGTCGAAGGCGACCCAGCGAAAGCGCGGCGGCCTGAGGCCGGGTCCCATAGCCACGCGGTTGGCCAGCTCGGTTTCAATGCCAAGCTGATCGAGCACCCAGTTGGGATAGTTGTCGCCCTCGCGCTGCTTCGCCCGCTCCTTGGCGGCGATCAGCTCCTTTACGTGCTCCGGCTTGAAGTCGTCATACTTGTAGCCGAACATCATCTGCCAGGCCTTGAGATAGACCGGATTGTCTTCGCGAAACATCAGGCCGTCGGCGGTAGGCTCCAGCGGATAGCAGGGCAGTGCGTCGAAGTCGTCATCCTTCTCGCCGTGCGGCCCATTCAGCGCCGGCGGATGAGCGTGATTGTCGATGGCCTTGATCTGGCTGATCTCCGCCAGAAGGCCCGGGTCAGGTTGGAGTTGCTGATTGCTCTGCGCCCAGACCGCTGATACGGCGGTGAGAACGAAGATAACGAGGAGCTTTTTCATCGGCCACCTTACGAAGTTTGCGTGCTGACATTCGCCGCCATACCAGCCTCGGCGCGCTTGGAGGCGAACGCAGCAGTCTAGCGCGTGCGCTCTCCTGTCTCAACTCCTCATTGCATAAAGATCGCCTGCCATTACCTGCAATCGGCCTGCACGGCTCTGATATAGTTCGTTGATAGTCGTTTTTTGATTCGAGCCATGCCCGTTTTTTCGCCGGCGGAATTCGCGAAGGAAAAAGTGGAGGCGGTGCAGGAGTACTCCCTGCTGGCCGGCCGCTCGCTCACCAATATCCTGGGCCATCCCCGCTACGTCGCGGACACCTTGGTGCAAGCTGACTTGATCGGGGTGGGCTCGCTACCCATTGTCGTACTCACCGGCTTTTTCACCGGAGCTGTCTTGGCGTTGCAGACCTCCAGCACGCTGTCGCAGTTCGGCTCGCTTTCCCTGACCGGCAAGCTGGTGGCGTTCTCCATGGTCCGCGAGCTCGGTCCGGTGCTGACCGGCCTGATGGTGGCGGGCCGTAACTCCAGTGGCATGGCCAGCGAGCTGGGCTCGATGAAGGTCACAGAGCAGATAGACGCCATGCGGGCGATGGGCGTCGATCCTACCAAGAAGCTGGTCACACCGCGGGTGATCGCCGCCGTCGTCATGCTGTTTTTTCTCACCATCATTTCCGACCTGGTGGGATTGGCCGGCGGCTCCGTGATCTCCAGCACCCTGCTGGGCCTCGACGCCTTTCAGTACTGGACCACGGCTTACCAGGCCCTGCGTTTCGGCGATGTGATCGAAGGGTTGACCAAGCCGATATTGTTTGGCTTCATCATTGCCAGCGTCGGCTGCTACTACGGCATATCCGCCAAAGGGGGGACACAAGGCGTGGGCCGCGCTACCACCCAGGCCGTGGTGGCCGCGTCGGTTCTCATCCTGGTCAGCGACTTTTTCCTGACCCGCTTGCTGATGGGCATCTTTCAATATTGACGATGACTACGCTCGCTCCGCCAATCGGACAGCCTGGTACGCCGGCTCCCTCACCGGAAGAGTACATCATACGCTTTGAAGACGTCGCCATCGGCTTCGAGCAGCCGGTGCTGGAAGGCATTTCCTTCCAGCTTGCGCGCGCCGAAACCAAAGTCCTGCTGGGCGCCTCCGGCACAGGCAAGACCCTGATCCTGAAACTGGCCCTGGGCCTGATAAAGCCAGACTCGGGGCACATCACAGTGCTGGGTGAGGAAGTGACGCAAATACGGGAAGAAGACCTCTTCGCGCTGCGCCGCAGGATTGGGATGGTCTTCCAGGAGGGCGCGCTGTTCGATTCGCTGACGGTGGAAGAGAATGTGGCCTACCGGCTGCTTGAGGAAACGGGCCAGGTGACGGAGGAAATCCACGCCCGCGTGCTGGAGGCGCTGCGCTTCGTGGAACTGGAACACACCGTCAAGTTATTTCCGTCGGAGCTTTCCGGTGGAATGCGGCGGCGCGTGGCCATTGCCCGCGCCATGATTACCCAGCCGGAGGTCTTGCTCTACGATTCCCCCACTGGCGGGCTGGACCCGGTGACCTCCAATACCATCATCGAGCTGGTGGTGAAGCAGCGCGATGTCTATCACACCAGTTCGCTGCTGGTGAGCCATCGGCTGCAAGACGCGTTCACTTTGGCAAGCCACTATTTCGATCGCCAGCAGAACAAGATGGTCCCTGCAGTGGACGGCGCTTCACGGGCCGATCATCGTACCAGCTTCCTGATATTGCGCGACGGCAAGGTCATCTTCGAGGGCACGGCCACGGACCTGCTGCGCTGCAAGGACCCCTATATTCGGGAATACCTGAGCTAAAGCAAGGAAGAAACTCCGACTAAGTCGGTGCCTTGACGGCGACGGCCTTTAGTGTCTGCGTGAGAACTAACTTTGCGCCTTCGCGGTGGAGTGTAACCGCCGAAAATCGAACTCCGCAGGGGTGGAATTGCCGTTAGCCCAGGACGGAGCGAAGCCGGGGTCCCCCAAAAAGGCGGTTGTTTGGGGCAAATGGGGGGGAGAAGGGGGGGCGGGGGGTATTGTGGAAAAAAACCCACGAACAGTTTAGACGGCGCCCGGGGAAC
>VFSW01002635.1_pt1 | contig 27122 bp, 21 predicted proteins | sample 5358111 | NCBI WGS metagenome assembly VFSW01 (sample SAMN11554181, study PRJNA540505) | mine drainage metagenome | isolation source: sediment from site ElyBrook_90M | place: USA: Ely Copper Mine, Vershire, VT | collected 2017 | reverse complement strand
CATAAGCGTCTTGCAGAAGGAATCATCGCGGCTTCAGCCCGGTGAGGATGTCAATGCCCGAATTAACCATTTGGTTCCAAATTTGAGTGTTGTGAATGAATCTGGATATAACCACTATCAGCTATCTTTCCGCCGCAATCGCCTTTGCGGTTCTGGGATCGTTTCTACTCATCAACTCCAAAGGGCAGCGTTTAGGCGTACTGCTGACCTTCTCCTGCATGTTCACTGCCTTATGGGCAGGGGTCAACGCCTTTGCTGATTTTGCACAGGGCATGCCTCTTTTCATTGAATCCATGGAGATTGCCCGAAGCGGCGCTTGGCTGTTGTTCCTGTGGGAAGTGTTGGTCCAACCTAAGGATGAAAAGGAACAGAGGGACCTGAGCCGTTTGCTGCCAATGCGCACTGGTCTGATCGTCCTATGCCTGATTCTTCTGTCGATTGCTGTTTACATAAATAGCAACAGCTCACCACCCAGTCGGCTTGTTTACTCGATTGATATTTTTGGCCATGTACTGATCGCTATTGTTGGAATGCTGCTGGTGGAACAACTATTCAGAAATGCACACCCCGACTCCCGCTGGGGCATTAAATTCATGTGCCTGAGCATTGGCGCCATATTTGCCTATGACTTTATTCTGTACTCCGAGGCATTGCTCTTTTCCAGAATCAACCCGAATATCTGGACTGCTCGGGGTCTGGTCAATGCCATAGTGTCCCCCATGATCCTGATCTCCGCAGCGCGCAACCCCCAATGGTCCGTTCGTGTCCACCTATCCCGCCATGTGGTATTCCACACCATGACGCTATTTGGTGCGGGCTTATACCTGCTGGTGATGGCAGCCGCCGGATATTACATCCGAATTTTCGGCGGATCATGGGGCAACGTTTTGCAGATTGCATTCATTTCCGGTGCGTCCCTTTTATTATTGACCATTCTGTTGTCAGGAAGAATTCGCGCCAAACTGCGGGTGGGGTTGAGCAAGCACTTTTTCAGCCATCAGTATGACTATCGTGAAGAGTGGTTACGTTTCACTCGCACTCTCCTGGGAGCAGGCTCTACCGGTCAAATATACGAGGCCGCCATCAAAGCCATTGCAGGCCTGGTTGAGAGTAATGCCGGCGCGCTCTGGATTGAGCAGGAGAACAATGCCAATTATGCGTGCGTCGCACGCCAGAACATGGTCATGCCAGACCTCGTCATCCCTGTCGAGGACGCCATGATTCAATTCATGATCCGCACACAGTGGATCATCAATCTCGACGACTATCGGCTCGGCCATCAACACTATGTAGATCTGCAACTTCCCTCCTGGTTACAAGACAGGGACGATGCTTGGCTGGTGATACCGCTGATGCTGTATGAGCGCCTGTCGGGGTTTATCATTCTTTCTCAACCTCTCGGAAAAATTGCATTTAACTGGGAGGTCAGTGATCTGCTCAAAGCTGCCGGACATCAGCTGGCCAATAACCTGGCGCAAAGGCAAGCTACCGATGCCTTGCTGGTAGCTCGGCAATTCGATTCTTTCAACCGCATGTCGGCCTTTGTGGTTCATGATCTCAAGAATCTTGTAGCTCAGTTAAGCCTGATGCTCGCCAACGCCGAAAAACACAAATCCAACCCTGAGTTCCAGGAAGACATGTTGAGCACTGTGGAAAACACGGTCACCAAGATGAATCACCTTCTGTCTCAGCTGGGCCAAAATCATTCGCGTGGTACGGGCAAAACCAGAATCGATCTGGCTGAGCTCTTGGAGACCGTCATCAAAGGCAAATCCTCCCTTAAGCCAAGACCCACCCTGGAAGCAAACGCAACCTTGTATGTCCATGCAGAGCGGGAGCGGTTGGGGCGGGTTGTGGGCCACATCATTCAGAATGCCTGTGAAGCAACACCCTATGATGGCCGCGTGGAAGTCAGGCTAAAAAAACGTGAAGACATGATCGTCATCGAAGTGGAAGATACCGGAAAAGGCATGGATGCCCTCTTTATCCGTGAGCGACTATTCCGTCCCTTCGACTCAACAAAACACTCCGGCATGGGCATTGGTGCCTATGAGTGCCGGGAATATTTTCAGGAACTGGACGGATACGTTGAGGTAGAAAGCACTCCAGAAAAGGGAACCCTGTTCAGGCTATACCTCCCGCGCTCGGAGGGCCGGGCCAATGAGGGGACGCAGTAATCTACTTATCTCAAATTGAGTCGATTCAGCAGGTCATAGAGGGTGGGACGCGTAATGCCCAACAGGCTGGCAGCTTGCGCCACATTGCCATTGGCTTGGGCCATAGCGCCAACAATGGCCTTGCGTTCAGCCTCTTCCCTGATCTGGCGAAGGTTTATAGGACCACCGCCACCCTGAGTTGTTCCAGTCGATTCCAGGGCAAGATCTGCAGCACTGATCAGGGGACCTTCTGCCATGATGACTGCGCGTTTTATGACATTTTCCATTTCGCGAACATTGCCAGGCCAAGCATACGCGCCGATCACCGCCAGGGCATCGGGCTTGAAACCGCGTAATGAGCGTTCCTGCTGTTTTGAAAACTTGTCCAGAAAGGCATGGGCCAGCAATTCCGCATCCCCCTGCCTTGCGCGTAATGGCGGAATCTTGATGACAATCTCGCTCAAGCGGTAGTACAAATCTTCACGAAAGCGACCCTGCTTGATCAGATCAGGGAGCTGTTGGTGGGTAGCGCAAACCACCCTGACGTCTACCGGAATCTCTCCCCTGCCTCCTAACCTCTCGATCACCCTTTCCTGCAAAAAGCGTAACAATTTTGCCTGCAAGGACAGTGGCAGGTCACCAATTTCATCCAGGAACAAGGTGCCGCCCTGCGCAAACTCGATCTTGCCGATGGTCTGCTTGGTCGCTCCTGTAAAAGCCCCTTTCTCGTATCCAAACAACTCGCTTTCCAGAAGATTTTCCGGAATAGCAGCACAGTTGATAGCCACCAGCCGCGCTTCGGCACGCTGACTGAGTTGGTGCAGCGCCCGGGCAAACACTTCCTTGCCAGTACCACTCTCTCCGTTAATTAATACCGTCGCGCCTGAAGGCGCCACCCGCTCTACCGCCCGGCACACCTGCTGCATTTGCGGATCGGCCGTGACAATACCCTGCATCGGAGCGTCGGACTGCTTTAACTTGAGGCGGGTATTTTCTTGCTCCAGCTTGTGCAATCCCAGGGCGCGCCCAACGATCAGGGACAGCATATGCGGTTCAAAAGGCTTCTGACAAAAATCATAAGCACCAAGACCAATCGCCTTCACGGCATTTTCGCGATCCTGGTTTCCTGTAAGCACAACCACCTTGGTGTCAGGGGCAAGCATCAAAATCTGCTGAAGTGTCGCCAACCCCTCTGTGGCACCGTCCTGATCTGGGGGCAAACCCAAGTCAAGCAGGACGACAGGAGGCTCAAAGCGCCTGATTTGGGATATGGCGCTTTCCCGGTCCCCCGCGATCTGCACTTCGTAACCATCGAAACTCCATCGCAGTTGCTTCTGCAACCCAATATCGTCTTCCACCAGCAGCAGTGTTTCCATCGGTCGTTGTGGTTCACTCATATTCAGGGGACAACTCCAGCATCCTTGATCAGCTGTACGATGTAGTCCCCGGGGATGGCGTAGGCAATCCCCGAAGGTTCGGACAGGATATCTTCCTTGGTGCTTTTGATAAATACCATGTTCAAGAGTCCAACCACCCTGCCAGAGTCAGCATCGTACAACGGACTGCCACTGTTGCCAGGATAGGCCGTTGCATCCAGTTGAAAAACCGAAAACGGCGTTGGCAATTGGCGTATCGCCTTGCTAGTCAGTTGCCTTGCCCGGGGTACGGGAATGACGATAGGAGTGATGCAGGACAAGGTGGCCCGATGAGTGACAGGATATACTCCCAATACAGTGCCGATGGGAAAACCTGTAAACGCCAGCGCATCCCCTTCCCTGACGCGGCTGGAATCACCAAAATGTACGGCGGGCAGAGGTGGGCCCTCCATTTTCAGCAGAACAAGATCATGCTCGTGATCGATGGAGACCTTACTAGCAGCCCTGGCCAACAGCTTCGTGCCGTTTCCACTGAAGATGGCCAGAGATTCTGAATGATCGAAATCGAGCGCCACGGACACCACATGTTCTGCGGTAATCACATAAGTCCCATCCCCTACCACAAACCCTGTACCCATAAATCTGGACAGGCTGGCGCGGTTCATCTCAGTGGTGCCCACGGCAACAATCGAGGGCTTGATCGCTGCAATGGTGTCGGCCAGGCTTGCCGCACTGGTGCCAGACACCCACCAGTTACAGGCCAGCCACAGAAGAAGCACTACCCGTCCTTTTCCATGCCCCATGACGCCCTCCCCGTTCCACAGGAAACCCCGCGAAAAACCAACATCGTCTGATAATTAGACGGATTCTATAGTAATATCGCTTTCGTCAAACTAACAGCAGACGCATGTAGCCCCATGGCCGACCTGTTGCATGAACTGATCACCGAAACTGCGCTGAACATGCCGGGACAAGAAGCTTTGGTCTACCAGCATGTGCATCTGGACTATACAGCACTGGCGCAACATGTATCGGGGGTTGCAGGGGCCCTGCTGGATCTCGGACTCAAAAAATCAGAACGCGTAGCCGTTTATTTAGAAAAACGCATCGAGACGGTTTCTGCACTGTTTGGCACGTCCGCCGCAGGTGGCGTATTCGTTCCGGTCAATCCCGTTTTGAAATCGGAACAGGTGGCCTACATTCTCCAGGATTGTAACGTCCGCATACTCGTCACCTCCACCGACCGATTGCGTGCACTGGCACCAGCTTTAGGTGGCTGCCCCGATCTTCATGCGGTGCTTCTGGTTGACTTGCTGGGGCAGACCGGCTCAGGACTCTCTATACCCGGCATTCATCTGGCTCCTTGGGGAGCCACCGCTTCAGGAATGCAAAATCATGCCCACCGAACCATCAATGGTGACATGGCCGCAATCCTGTACACCTCGGGCAGCACCGGTAAACCCAAAGGCGTCGTCCTGTCCCATCTCAACATGGTCACGGGTGCCAGGAGCGTGGCGCAATATCTGGAAAATCAGCCCGAGGACCGAATCCTGTCCGTCTTGCCGCTCAGCTTTGACTACGGACTAAACCAGCTGACCACGGCCTTTCTCACTGGCGCCTGTGCCGTCCTGATGAACCATTTGCTCCCCGGCGATATCCTCAAGGAAGTCAGGAAGGAGCGCATTACCGGACTCGCGGCCGTCCCGCCCCTGTGGATTCAACTGGCCCAGTTACCCTGGCCAGCTCCCGAAGAGTCAACACTTCGGTACTTCACGAATTCAGGTGGCGCCATGCCCAAGGCCACCCTTGATCAACTGCGCGCCAAGCTGCCCCGTGCCCGCCCCTATCTCATGTACGGCCTGACCGAAGCCTTTCGCTCCACCTACCTGCCCCCCGAAGAGGTGGACCGTCGTCCTGATTCCATCGGCAAGGCCATTCCCAATGCGGAAATTCTGGTGGTGCGCGAAGATGGCTCCCCCTGTGCTCCGGGCGAACCCGGTGAACTGGTCCATCGCGGCATCCTGGTTTCCCTGGGATATTGGAATGATCGGGAAAAAACTGCCGAACGATTCAAACCCTCGCCAAACCAAATCTCAGGACTGGTCTTGCCAGAACTGGCTGTCTGGTCTGGAGACACGGTCAGGATCGATGAAGAAGGTTTTCTCTATTTCATCAGCCGTCGCGATGAAATGATCAAGACTTCCGGGTATAGGGTCAGCCCTACAGAGGTGGAAGAGGTGGTTTATGCGACAAACCTTGTCAATGAAGCCGTTGCCATTGGCGTTCCGCACCCGGTACTGGGGCAGGCCATTGTGCTGGTCGTCACCGCGCGACCTGGCACCGTACTGGACAACGCAGCCCTGATGGACGAATGCCGGCGCCGTTTGCCTGCATTCATGGTTCCGACATCAATCAAGGGGTATCCTGCAGATCATTTGCCACGCAACCCAAATGGAAAAATCGACCGTAAGCTACTTGCGTCAGAAATACTTAGCTGAATATAACCAATCATGATTCGTCTTTTCAGACATTACATCTCTCATGTTTCAATACTGCAGCTAGTCACTGACGCACTGGTCTTCTTTTTCTCAATTTATGTGGCCAGTTCGATAAGGTATGGTCATGAGACTTTCGTGCCGGCCGGATATCTGGAAAACCTGTCCACCAAAGGAATACTTTTTGCCACCATTATGGTGGGCGGCATGACGGCAGGAGGATTATACGAATCCTGGGAGTGGGAAGGCGGTTTGCGCGGCATGTTCAAGCGCGCCGGAGTAGCTGCCATGGTCGGGTTTATGGCACTGCTCGTCATTTTCTACCTTTTCCCGCAATTTTTTCTTGAGCCATATGTTCTTGCCTACGCCCTCATCATCTCCATAGTCACTGTATCAACACTGCGTGTCATGGCACTGCATTGGATGAACCTGGAGGGCATGAAACGTCGCGTTCTGGTTTTAGGCACCGGAAGCCGTGCGGCCAAAATCGATTACTTGTACCAGCATAGTGGACGGCTATCGCGACGCCTCAACATCATTGGCTATTTGCCATTCAGCAGCAGTCAGCATGCGGTGGACGCCTCAAAAATTCTTCCCGATCCAGAACGGCTTCCTGACATCGTCAAACGCTATAACATTCAGGAAATCATCGTGGGCATTCGCGATCGTCGCGGCGGGCTTCCCCTGGATGATTTGCTGGAATGCAAACTCATGGGCGTTCGCATTACGGAACTGTCCTCTTTCTTCGAACGCGAGGTGGGAGCCCTGCAACTGGACTCTCTCAATACCGGCTGGATGATCCATTCTGACGGTTTTCATCGCGGCCTGCTCCAAAAGCGCATATTCGACCTTGTGGTCAGCGCGCTTTTGCTTGTGGTAGCACTCCCCATCATGGCTGTGGCTGCCTTGCTGATTTACCTCGAGAGCGGCGCTCCCATCATTTACCGCCAGGAACGTGTGGGCCAGTATGGCAAGGTGTTTACCATCTATAAGTTTCGCAGCATGCGCAATGATGCTGAAAAAGATGGCACTCCCCAATGGGCAGTGAAGAATGATGACCGAATTACCCGGTTGGGGAAGATTCTGCGCAAGTTGCGCATTGATGAACTGCCACAGATCTTCAACGTGTTCAACGGTGACATGAGTTTTGTGGGACCTCGCCCCGAACGACCCTACTTTGTGGAGAAGCTTTCGGAAGAAATCCCCCTCTACAAGTTTCGGCATAATCTCAAACCCGGTATTACCGGATGGGCCCAAGTCTGTTTTTCTTATGGCGCCTCTTTGGAAGATTCTGTTGAAAAGCTGCAATATGACTTGTACTATGTCAAAAATCACAGTTTGTTTCTGGATTTAATGATTTTATTCAAGACGGTACAAATCGTCTTGTGGGGAAAGGGCGCTCGATAGGGCACCGTTATTCATGGCGTGAGTCTGACAATGGGGAGCGATTGTGGGAACGACTAAAAGCGGTATCCTGAGCAGGAAAGTGTGGATCGTAGCCTTGCTGGCAGCGCTGGTGGGGGGATGCGCCAGCTTCGAGCCCGCACCCAAAAATGTTGCCGAACCTGAGGGCTATAACTACATCATCGGTCCTGGCGATAACGTCAATATCGTCGTGTGGCATAACACGGAACTGTCTGAACTACTCCCCGTTCGCCCCGACGGAAAAATATCCACCCCTCTGGCTGAAGACATGCAAGCTGCGGGTAAAACCCCAACCCAACTGGCACGCGATCTGGAAAAGGCGCTTGCCAAGTACATCCAGGACCCTGTCGTCACCGTTATCGTGAAGGGGTTTGTGGGTCCCTATAACCAGCAGATCCGGGTAATTGGCCAAGCTACAAAACCTCAGACGCTGCAATATCGTGAGAACATGTCCCTCATGGACGTCATGATTGCGGTTGGAGGCATCACCGATTTTGCGGCCGGAAACCGCGCCACCATTCTGCGCAACGTCAACGGGACCAATCAACAGTTTTCGGTCAAACTGCAAAATTTGATGCGCTACGGTGATATCAGTGCAAATGTACCCATGATGCCGGGTGACGTTCTGATCATTCCAGAAAGCTACTTTTAACCCCCAGCAAGACTGACAGGCCGTCTGTATATGCCGGACTGGAGGGGAAGGTCTGGCATGCATCATCAGGCGGATGACACGAATTAGGGATACGGCATGCATGAAATTGTTGACCAGTTGATGGGGCACGCGGCGGCAGTCTGGCGCCACCGCTGGTATGTCATCATCACCGCCTGGGTGGTTTCTGTCATCGGCTGGATTGCCGTTTTCAACATCCCCGACCGTTACCAGGCTTCGGCGCGGGTTTATGTGGACAGCCAGTCGCTGCTCAAACCCCTGCTGGCGGGGATTGCGGTCCAGCCCAATATCAACGAGCAGGTTTCAATCCTGGCCAACACGTTGCTAAGCCGACCCAATCTTGAGAAAGTGGCGCGCATGACCGACCAGGACCTGCAGGCCAAAAACCCCGCACAACTGGAATCGATCGTTAACGGCATGGAAAAGGGGATTACGCTCAAGGGGGCAGGGTATGGCGACATGTACACCATTTCTTACGAAAACCGAAACCCTGAGCTTGCCAAAAAAGTAGTGCAATCCCTTCTGACCATCTTTGTGGAAAGTGGTTTGGGCAACAACCGTAAAAACATCACCTCGTCCCAGAAGTTCATCGATGATCAGGTCAAGGATTACGAGGCCAAACTGATTGAATCCGAGAATGCCTTGAAACAGTTCAAGCAACAGAACATTGGCATCCTCCCGGGCGAGATCGGTCAGGATTATTACACTGAACTGGCCAGCACTCAGGAAAAAATGAACCAGGCAGAAATGGCCCTGCGAGAGGCCGAGAACAGACGCGATTCCCTCAAGCGTCAGATTTCGGGTGAAGACCCTTCTCTGGTCATGGATACCACCACGGGATCCAATCCCGAGATCGATGCCCGCATCCAGAGCCTGAAACAGAACCTCGACAGCCTCCGCCTTAAATACACAGACCAGTACCCCGACATCGTGGCCGCCAAGCGATTGATTGCGGAGCTGGAGGAAACGAAGAAGAAAGAAGCCAGTATTCGCAAGCCATCCTCTGGCCTTGCGCAAAACAGTTTCTATCAGCAATTGAACGTTTCGCTCGCCGAAGCCACGGCCGAAGTCTCTTCACTTCAGGCGCGCATGAACGAATATCAGCGTCAGTATGGCCGCCTGCGTGCGCAGGCCGGTCGGATTCCTGAGGTGGAAGCCCAATACACGCAGTTGACCCGAAACTACGACATCTACAAGAAGAATTACGAGGCGCTTCTTGCCCGCGGTGAATCAGCCAAGCTTTCCGGAGAATTGCAGTCCAAGACGGATGTAGCTGACTTCAGAGTGGTGGACCCGCCGCGAGTGCCCCTCTCGCCATCCTTTCCCAACCGGCCGCTGCTGATGTCCCTGGTGATGCTGGGAGGACTTGGCGTTGGGGTTGCACTGGCGTTCCTGGTCAGTCAGATCCGGCCCACGGTCAACAACCAAAGCGATTTGCATGCCTTGACGAAACTACCCTTGCTAGGCTCGGTGACAATGATTGAAACCCCTGAGCTCATTGCCACAAAACGCAAGGGGCTGATCAGGTACGCCATAGCTTCTGGTGCCCTGCTGATCACTTACGGCGCACTGGTCGGCTTTCACTTTGTAGCTAACATGGTAACAGCCTAACCCTTGGGGAACACACGATGAGCCTCATTGAAAAAGCGGCTGAAAAGCTGACCCACTCGGCTCCTGTACCAACAGGAACAGGAGTCCCCGCTCCCGCCGTTTCCTTCGAAGCGCAAAGCGCCACTGCCCCTGAAAATGCCTGGCAGGCCAAGGTGGACCTGGCAAGGTTGCGTGGCCTTAACATCATCACCCCCAATGGGGACTACTCCGCCACGGCCGAAGAGTTCAGGATGGTGAAACGGCCCTTGCTCAACAACGCCTTTGGTGCAGAAGGTCAAAAATTCAAGAATGCCAACCTCATCATGGTCACCAGTTGTTTTCCCGGTGAGGGAAAATCTTTTTGCACCCTCAATCTGGCCATGAGCTTTGCCATGGAAATGGATCGTACCGTGTTGCTGGTGGATGCGGATGTCTCCAAACCTACCATGTTGAATGTGCTGGGCATCGAGGCTGAGAAAGGGTTGCTCGACCTGTTGGAAGACAAGGATCTCAATCCGGCCGATGTCCTAATCAAAACCAGCGTTCCCAATCTCACTTTGTTGCCCGCAGGGCGACGCAATGCCAATGCCACTGAATTGCTGGCCAGCGAAACCATGGCTCGGCTGCTGGACGATCTGGCGCATCGCTACCCTGACCGGGTGATCCTTTTTGACTCACCGCCCCTGTTGGTGACGACGGAGTCCAGCGTTCTCTCCACGCACATGGGACAGATCGTGATGGTCATTGAAGCGGGGAAAACGCCCCAGCCCGCCATCAAGGCGGCCTTGGGGATGTTGTCCTCATGCGCGTATGTGGGCCTGCTGCTAAACAAGACGCAGACCCATCTTGGATTCGACAAATACGGCTATGGGTATGGATATGGCTATGGCCGGTCCTGAGGCCCAAAGCGTGGCGCAAACCTTTTCCCGGCTGATCGTCGCAGGCTTTTTGAGCTACGGCGCCTCCGCTCTGGCGGTGGACCAGGCCGCTGACACCGCAGCAGCTCCTGCTGTCACACCAGAGGTTTACCTGGCGCCTAGTCAGGAAAACGGGCAAGATCCCGGGGCCACCTCCGGCTACAAGGTGGCCCACGGTTGGACCGTCACCCCAAGAATCAACGCCACAGAAACCTACACAGACAACATGTTCCTGGCACCCAGCGGGCAGGAAGCAGCTGGGTTCATTACCCAGTTGATGCCGGGCATCAACATTCTAGGCCAGGGTGACCGCTATAACCTCAACCTGGACTATGCGCTGCAAGACCTGATCTATGACAACTATGGGTGGCAGCATACGTATTACAACCAGTTGAATGCGACTGGCAACTTTGAACTGGTTAAAAAAACCTTCTTTGTGGACGCCGGGGCCTCCATCAGTCAGCAGCCCCTGACCCCTTTGGGCCCCGTGAGCGTTAACAGCGCCAACCTGTCGGGCAACGTCATCAATACCACCACAGAATCCATCAGTCCCTACCTGGTTCATCAGTTTGGTACTTTTGCCTCGGCGCAAGCCCGCTGGACCCATGTCAACAGCACTTTCGACTATGGCGGCCCCAGTGCTGGAGCCTATATCTCCGGCGTTCCGGGGGGGTATGGCACGGCCGGAAATTTCTCCAGTGTGGCCAACACTGCCGACGTGTTTTTGGCCAACGGGCCTGACTTTAACAACCTGCTCTGGAAAGTGGATTACAACAATGCCGAAAGTGCATTTACGGGCTATCCCACCACCACCATCAGCACCAGCACCCTGGATTTGGGCTATCTACTCACCCCTAATTTCAAGCTGACCTCTGAAGTGGGCTATGAGCATGACAACTTCTTTTATTTCGGCGCACAGCCGCAGGGTGTCTTCTGGAATGTGGGGTTTGGCTGGGCCCCGTCGCTGCGCACCAAACTGGAAATGAGTATTGGTGAACGGTTTTATGGCCGGACCTATTCCTTGAATTTCACTCACCGCACCCGTATGACGGTATGGGGTGCCAACTACACGCAATCTGTCACCACGAGCGCCCTGCAGCAATCCCTGCCTCCCTCAGCCACTCTGGACCAGTTGCTGCTCACCCAGATTCCTGATGCCGCGACGCGCCAGCAGGTTATCCAGCAGATGCTGGCTGCGCTGGGACCACAAAGCAGCCTGTATGGACTGAATGTCATCACCAATCAGGTGTTTCTCAACAAAACTTTTCAGCTTACTAGCGGCATCACCACTCCCAGAAACATCGTACTCCTGACCGCCTTTGACACCAAAACCGACCCCTTGCAGCAGCCCTCCAATAACAATAGCAATGACAGCATCATTAACAACCTACTCTACCAAGGAGGCTACCTGGGGTTTGGCCCCATGGATCAGGTAGGTTTTACCCTGTCTTGGAACAATCGCATCACCTCCGTACTGTCCGCCAACCTTAGCGCCTCTGTTTCAAAATTTAATTTCCCAGGACAGTCGCTTCAGGAAAACATGGATTATTTTACTGCTGGACTCTCGGAACAGCTGAGCCACAAGACATTTGGCACGCTGAGTTATCGCCATCAGCTCATGAATGCGGGCCAGGGTGGCTACAACTACACGGAAAATGCCCTTATTGCTGGCATAACCCTGTTTTTCTGACCCCATGTACACAACCTTCTACAAGCTGAGTGCCAAGCCCTTTCAACTCAGCCCCGATCCCAACTTTTTTTTCGCCAGCAGCGGCCACAAGCGGGCCATGGCGTATCTCAATTACGGACTGTCTCTGGCTGAAGGCTTCATTGTCATTACGGGCGAGGTGGGGGCGGGCAAAACCCTGCTGGTACGCAAACTCTTCAGCAGTTTTGGCACTGAAAACATTGTCAGCGCGCACCTCGTCAGCACCCAGCTGGATGCCGAGGATACCCTGCGCACCGTGGCCGCAGGCTTCGGGCTGGAGCAGGAAGGGCGCGACAAGTCATCCATCATCAAAAGCCTGGAAAATTTTCTGGTGCACTGCAAGCAACAAAGAAAGCGGGTGCTGCTGGTAGTGGACGAAGCCCAAAACCTGACTTCCAAAGCGGTGGAAGAGCTTCGCATGCTGTCAAATTTCCAGATGGGCAACCAGTCCCTGCTGCAGAGTTTTCTGATCGGGCAGCCTGAGCTTCGCAATACCTTGCAAAGCGAAGAAATGCTGCAGCTGAAGCAGCGGGTCATTGCCTCGTACCATCTCGGCCCCATCGAAGCTGCAGAAACACAAAACTACATTGAACACCGCCTTACCCTGGCCGGCTGGAAGGGTGATCCGGAATTCACTCCCGAAGCGTATCAGCTCATTTTTGAATTCACTGGCGGCATTCCCCGTAAAATCAATACGCTTTGCGACCGCCTCATGGTCTTTGGCATGCTGGAAGAGCGGCATCGTATTGACCGGAATATGGTGGAAGAAGTCATCAAGGATCTTGAGCAAGAAGTCACCCACGCTGCGCTGCCCGCACAACCCCTGCGCTCTTCGACGGCGCCAGCGGCTGAACTATCCGGCACCCAGGAAGGCATTGCCCGTCTGGAAGCCAAAATGGACAGCATCGAAAAATCCTTGACCCAACTGCTGGCGGTACTGGTGCGCAAATTGCACCCCGCAGTTGAAGGCAATACGGAAAAATAGCCCCCATGCCCACTTCGCCCTTGGACCCCAAGATTTTATGCGTTGTGGGTGCGCGGCCCAATTTCATGAAAATTGCCCCGCTCATGGCAGCAATCCGGACCCCAGATTCGGGCCTCCAGGCCACCTTGGTGCATACCGGCCAGCACTATGACGAGGCCATGAATGACCAGTTTTTTTCAGATCTGGGCATTCCCGCCCCTGACATCAATCTTGAAGTGGGTTCGGGCAGTCACGCAGTGCAAACGGCCGACATCATGCGTCGATTTGAACCGGTGGTGGACAGTGAACAACCTGCCGCCGTGCTGGTGGTGGGCGACGTAAACTCCACCATCGCCTGCGCCCTCGTAGCCTCCAAAAAGGGCATCCCCGTCATCCACGTGGAAGCGGGCCTGCGCAGTTTTGACCGTACCATGCCTGAGGAGATCAACCGGGTACTCACCGACCAGATTTCCGACTTGCTGTTCATCACCGAAACGCTGGCCCGCGACAACCTGCAACGCGAAGGCGTTGCCGCAGAACGGATTCATTTTGTTGGCAACGTGATGATTGACACCCTGCATCACAATCTGGCCAGAGCCATTCCAGCCCAAGAGACTCTGGCCCCGGAAACCTACGATGCGTTTGCAGTACTCACGCTACATCGCCCTTCCAATGTGGACGATGCGGAAGTGTTGCGCAAGCTGCTCGAAACCGTGGCAGAGATCAGCCAAAAAATCCCGGTTGTGTTCCCCCTGCACCCGCGTACCCGAAAGCAGATCGAGCTGCACGGACTCAATGCGTTGATTGAGGGCCCGAATCTGAAAGTGTTGCCACCTCTGGGCTATCTGCAACTGTTGGGCCTCATGAAAGAAGCCCAGCTCTTTCTTACCGACTCGGGGGGCATCCAGGAGGAGACCACGGCTTTGGGCGTGCCCTGCATTACATTGCGCCATAATACGGAACGTCCCATAACAGTGGAACAAGGAACTAACACCATCGTGGGTCAAGACCGCCAGCGCATTCTGGCCGCTGTCCAGGAAATTCTTGAAGGTGGCGGAAAAGCCGGCCGTATTCCAGAGTATTGGGACGGACAGGCATCCCAACGGATCGTGACCATCATGCGCACCTGGCTCAATTCCCGTCCAACACAGGGAGCCCGGTCCTAGATGTTGCGCAATGCCATGACCATCGATGTGGAGGACTACTTTCAGGTCTCCGCCTTCGCCAGGCACATCAAACGGGAGGACTGGCCCCAACTTCCCTGCCGGGTTGAACGCAATATTGACGTGATCCTGTCACTGCTGCAGGATCATCAAACTCATGCCACCTTCTTCACGTTAGGCTGGATTGCCCAGCGTTACCCCGGGGTGGTCCACCGCATCATTGAGTGCGGCCACGAACTGGCAAGCCATGGTTTTCACCATTATCGCGCCACCGAGCAAACACCGGAGGCCTTTCGGGAAGACATTCGCAGCAGCAAGACCCTGCTGGAGGACCTGAGCGGCCATCCCGTGAAAGGCTACCGCGCCCCCAGCTTCTCCATTGGCGCAGACAACCTGTGGGCCCTGGACCTGTTGCATGAAGAAGGCTATCAATACAGCTCCAGCATTTACCCCATCCAGCACGACCACTATGGCATGCCCGAAGCCCCCCGCTTCAGGTTTCATCCGCGCGGCACACCGGGCATCCTCGAAATCCCGGCGACCACCGCCACCCTGTTTGGCCGTCACCTCCCTGCTGCGGGCGGCGGGTATTTCAGACTTATCCCCTACCCTGTTTCACGATGGCTCTTGCAGCGCATCAATCACCACGATGGTGAATCCTGCATTTTCTACTTCCACCCCTGGGAGCTTGACCCGCACCAACCCCGGCAAACCGGCATAAACGCGAAAACGCGGTTTCGGCACTACGTCAACCTGTCCCGAATGCATGGCAAGATTGCCGCATTGCTCAGGGACTTTGAGTGGGATCGGGTGGATCGTATCTTTCTGGAGCCCTTGAAGTGAGCGGTTTGGTGGTGCGCGGCATGTTATCCACTGACTCAGAAAAGTGGGACGCTTTTGTCGCAAGCTGCCCCGAAGCCACTTTTTTTCATCGCTCCGGCTGGAAGCCCATCATTGAAGGGTGCTTCGGTCATCGCACCCATTACCTGCTGGCGGAAGCTGACGGGGTCATTCAGGGCATTTTGCCGCTGGCACAAACCCGTCATCCGCTTTTTGGCCATACCCTCTCCTCGCTGCCATTCTGTGTCTATGGCGGCATCGCTGCCGAAAAGGAAGCGGCACGCACGCTACTGGATGAATCGGCCCAAAGGCTGGCGCGCGACCTTGACGTGGACTATCTGGAATATCGACAACGCGAGCCTTTCCATACGGACTGGCCCAACAAGGATTTGTACGTTACCTTTCGCAAGGCGATTGATCCTGATATTGAGCAGAACATGAAGAATATCCCGCGCAAGCAACGGGCCATGGTCCGCAGCGGTATCAAGCATGGGCTCATGAGCGTTATAGACGACAACGTGGATCGATTTTTTGCCGTATTTTCAGACAATATGCTGCGTCACGGCACGCCGGCGCTCCCCAAAAAATACTTTGCCGAACTAAAGTCCGTTTTCAAGGAGGATTGCGAAGTACTTACCGTCACCATGCCCACAGGTGAAGTGGTCAGCAGCGTGCTGTCGTTTTATTTCAGGGATGAGGTGCTGCCCTACTATGCTGGCGATACCGTTCTGGCGCGCTCCCTGGCGGGTAACGACTTCAAATATTGGGAACTGATGCGACGCGCCTGTGAACGGGGCTACCGTGTATTCGACTATGGACGTAGCAAACGCGGTACGGGCTCTTTCGACTTCAAAAAAAACTGGGGGTTTGAACCGACACCCCTGCATTATGAATACCAACTCCATCGGGCAAAGCGGGTTCCTGACCAGAACCCGCTCAACCCCAAGTATCGCCTGTTCATCAAGGCCTGGCAAAAGCTTCCCATGCCGGTGGCGAATTTTCTGGGACCCCATATCGTCAAGTACCTTGGCTGATGCCCGAACCCCTCTTATTTCTTCCCCACCGCATCCCGTTCCCGCCTAACAAGGGGGACAAGATCCGCTCTTTTCACCTGCTGCAGTATTTGAGCGATCGCTACACCGTTCATCTTGGTACCTTCGTGGACGACAAGGCTGATTGGCCCTATGCGGATTCGGTAAAAAAGCTCTGTGGTGAATGCTGTTTGATTCCAATGAACACCCGTACTTCAAGGTTACGTAGTCTGACGGGCCTGTTGACCGGCGAGGCCTTGACACTGCCCTATTATAGAAACGCAACGTTGCAATCCTGGGTGAATACCGTCATCCAAAAATATGGCATCGAAAAAATCGTGGTATTTTCCTCCTCCATGGCGCAATACGTGGAACATCATCCCCATGCACGCAGAATCATGGACTTTGTAGACGTGGACTCCGACAAATGGACCCAGTATGCGCAGTCCAAGCGTTGGCCATTCAACCAGATTTACCGGCGGGAAGGCCGACTGTTGCTCAAGTATGAACGCCATGTTGCTCAGGATTTTGACGCCTCCTTTTTTGTATCCGCACAGGAAGCTGCTCTTTTCGAGCTATTGGCGCCCGAGTCTAAGGACAGGGTTCACTGGTTTAGCAACGGCGTGGATGCCGAATATTTTTCGCCCCTTGGGACTTATCCCAACCCTTATCCACCGGATCAACAAGTCCTGGTGTTTACCGGGGCCATGGATTACTGGCCCAACATCGATGCCGTCACCTGGTTTGCTCAGGAAGTCTTTCCACAGATTCAAGCCAAAGCGCCCCAAGTCTCTTTTTACATCGTGGGGTCTAACCCTGCCAAATCAGTTTTGCAGCTTGGCCAGATTCCCGGCGTCCATGTCACGGGGCGAGTTAAGGATGTTCGCCCCTATCTTGCACACGCACAGCTTGCGGTGGCGCCCCTGCGCATCGCGCGCGGCATCCAGAACAAGGTACTGGAAGCCCTGGCCATGGCCAAAATCGTTATGGCCACGCCGCAGGCCATGGAAGGGCTGGATGCCGGATTGGAGGCGGGCTGCATGACTGGAAGCACGCCTGCAGAATTTGTTGAATTCATTATTCCGCAAGTTTGTTCAGGTCCGCAGGCCAACCCCTCGGGGCGCGAATGGGTATTGCAGCATTACGACTGGACACAAAACCTCCTCAAGATGGAGCTGCAACTCTCCCCAGATCCCATGAGGCGGTCAGGTTCATGAAACCCATACCTACATTCTGGCGCCTCCCATTGCTGGCAAGCGTTTTCATGGTGGTGATGCTGCTGGTCATCTACCGTTCTGTGGTGGGCTTTACGGTCACCCTCTGGGCTACCAATGAAACCTATGCGCACGGCTTTCTGATTCCGCTGATCAGTGCGTGGCTGATCTGGCGACAACGAGAGGCGCTGGCGCGACTCCAACCCAAACCCAATGCCTGGGGCATCCTGCCGTTCGCACTCTTCTGCGTTTTCTGGGAGCTGGGATACCAGGGCGGCACCATTGTGGTTCAGCAATATGCGCTGGTGGGGTTGATGGTGATCTCAGTCTGGACCCTACTGGGCACTGAAGTCTTTCGTCAGATCATGTTTCCATTGCTGTTCCTGTTCTTTGCCGTACCTTTTGGCGAATCGTTCATCCCCGCCATGATGAATTTTACGGCCGATTTTACTGTTGCCGCTTTGCGGCTGACGGGCATTCCCGTGTATCGGGAAGGGAATTTCCTCACCCTACCTACCGGAAACTGGTCGGTGGTTGAGGCCTGCAGTGGCCTGCGCTATCTGGTGGCCTCCATGACGCTGGGGGTACTTTATGCCTATCTGGCTTACCGCAGTACGAAAAGAAGGGCACTATTTATCATCGCCTCGACCCTGGTGCCCATTGTAGCCAATGGGCTGCGCGCCTATATGATTGTCATGCTGGGCCACTTGAGCGGCATGCGCCTTGCAGTTGGCGTTGATCATCTCATCTACGGCTGGGTCTTTTTTGGACTGGTCATGTTGCTGCTGTTTTGGGTAGGGTCCCTTTTTCGGGAAGAAAATACCCCCGCCAGCTCCACTGCTGCATTGAACATCAACCCCGCGGCATTAGCGCACCGCTCCAAAGTACCTTTGGGGCTGGCCACCCTCCTGATTTGTGTATTGGCACTCGCACCCCAGCTTTACGCCAGATATCTGGACGAGAAACTGGGGCTCGCCCCACTGGCCTTTACCGTATCTCCGCCCGCAGGCTCGGACTCCTGGCAAGCTGAGCTCCACCCTTTGACGGACTGGAGGCCCCATTATCTGGGTAGCCGGGCCAGCTTTGCTCAAAGCTATGTCAACCGGGGGCGATCCATCTCTCTCTTTGTAGCCTATTACCGTCACCAAAGCCAGGGAGCCAGACTCATCACTTCCGGTAATATGCTGGTGACCTCGCATGACATCTTCTGGGGAAATATCGGTGAAACCCGGCGCGACATTCAAATCGCGGGGGAAAACATTCCTCTCAACGAAGCAATCCTGCGTTCTCAGAATGCGCGGCTACTCGTCTGGCAATGGTACTGGGTGGATGGCCGTTGGGTGGTCAACCCCTATCTTGCCAAGGCACTTGAAGCCAAATCCAGAATCCTGGATGGGGAGGATGATGCCGCCGTGATCGTCGTTGCAACACCGCTGGGGGAATCCATGGAGGCCGCAAAGCGCACGCTCCAGGATTTTCTGCAACCGATGTTGCCAAATCTTGAACATACCCTGATCAACACAGCCCATCCAGTTCAAGATCATGGCCATTGATTCACCCGATAAACGACCCTTGATTGCCCATGTCATCTATCGTCTGGATATTGGCGGATTGGAAAATGGTCTGGTCAATCTCATCAATCATCTCCCTGAAGACCGTTATCGCCATGTCATTCTGTGCCTGAAAGGCTATTCCGAATTCCGCAACCGGATTCACAGAAAGGACGTGGAGGTAATCGACCTCAAGAAGCAGGAGGGAAAGGATCCACAACTCTATCTACGTTTGTGGCGCCAGTTTCAGAAGCTGAAGCCTGGCATCGTACACACACGCAACCTGTCCACCCTACCCGCGATGGTGCCTGCCTTTTTGGCTGGAGTTCCCATACGCATCCATGGGGAGCATGGCAGGGACATGGGAGACCTGGATGGCAGCAATATTAAAAACCGCCTGTTGCGGCGGCTCTTCAAACCCTTTGTCAGTCACTTCATTGCGCTATCCAAGGATCTGGAGTCCTATCTGATCCACGCCATTGGAGTGCCAAAACAAAAAATTTCGCAGATCTACAATGGGGTGGACACAAAACGGTTTTACCCCGGCAGGGTAGAAAATAACCCGATTCCCTTTAATGTGCCGGGGCTAGTCGTGATTGGTACGGTGGGGCGCATGCAGGCAGTAAAGGACCAGCTGACCCTGACGCGTGCATTCATCCAGCTTCTTGAACAAGCTCCCCAATGGCGCCAATGCGCACGCCTCGTCATGATTGGCGATGGCCCCCTGCGAAATCAGTCCTTGGCATTACTCGAATTTGCAGGATTTGCCGATTACGCATGGCTACCCGGAGCACGCAATGATGTGGCCCAGATCATGCGCCACATGAATATCTTTGTCCTTCCCTCACTGGCCGAAGGAATATCCAACACCATCCTGGAAGCCATGGCGTCGGGCTTACCCGTGATTGCCACAAGGGTGGGGGGAAATGCGGAATTGGTGGACGACCAAAATACTGGTGCACTGGTCTCCAGCAACGACCCAGAAATGATGGCACAAAAAATCCTGGATTATCTGGATCAGCCCGCGCTAACTAAAATGCACGGTCTTCACGCCAGGGAAAAAACCGAGGCCTGCTACAGCATTGGTACAATGGTTCAGAATTACGCCCGGATCTACGACAGTACAATGCTACAGGCTTCCCCATGAGGTGATAGGATGCGGCTGAATATTGAAGGGCAAACAGTAACCCTAACTATTTCCACTAATTAGCCATCTCTACCTTATGTGCGGCATTGTAGGCCTATTCGATACGCGGGATAAAGTCACCATTGACCGAAACACGCTTTCGGCCATGAACCAGTCCCAATTCCATCGTGGCCCGGATGAAGGTGGGCTTCATCTGGAACCAGGGCTGGGGTTAGGCCATCGCCGTCTTTCCATCATCGATCTCTCCTCCGGACAACAACCCCTGTTTAATGAAGATGACAGTGTGGTGGTGGTCTTCAATGGGGAAATCTACAACTTCGTTGACCTCATGCCAGAGCTGCAAGCCCTAGGGCACACCTTTCGTACCCATTGCGATACGGAGGTCATCGTTCACGCCTGGGAGGAGTGGGGGCCTGAATGCGTGCAACGGTTTCGCGGCATGTTTGCCTTTGCCTTGTGGGATCGCAATCGGCAAACCCTGTTTCTTGCCCGTGATCGGTTAGGGGTCAAACCGCTGTTTTACAGCTTCCTGCCAAACGGTACCTTTCTGTTTGGTTCAGAACTCAAAGCCCTGCTGGCCTATCCAGGTTTTCCCAAGCCTTTGGACCCCCTCGCAGTAGAAGATTATTTTGCCTATGGCTATGTGCCAGAACCCCGCACCATCTATCAAGGCACTTACAAGCTCTCTCCTGGGCATTATTTAACGCTGGTCCGTGGTCAACCGGTGCCCCAGCCCAAAGCGTATTGGGATATTCCTTTTCGCGCTCATGGCCCCATCTCGGAGCAGGATGCCCAGGAAGAGCTGATCCATAGACTGCGCGAATCCATAAAAATCCGTCTGGTCTCTGAAGTGCCTTTAGGAGCCTTCCTTTCAGGCGGGGTGGATTCTGGTGCCGTCGTAGCTTTGATGGCCGAGCTCTCACAAGAACCCGTCAATACCTGCTCCATCGCCTTTAATGACCCACGATTCAATGAGGCCGCCTACGCCGCACGAGTGGCCGAACGCTATCACACCCGGCACCGTGTTGAACAAGTAGAACCCGACGACTTTTCGCTGCTTGACCGACTGGCCTCGCTCTACGACGAGCCCTATGCCGACAGTTCAGCGTTACCCACTTACAGGGTGTGTGAACTGGCCCGTAAAACCGTCACCGTAGCCTTGTCTGGTGATGGCGGTGATGAAAACCTCGCAGGCTATCGCCGCTACCGCTTTCACATGGCAGAGGAGCGAATGCGCGCCTTGCTCCCCCTGGGCATCCGCCGCCCCCTGTTTGGCGCTCTTGGCGCAATGTACCCCAAGGCAGACTGGGCCCCGAGGGTGTTCCGGGCCAAAAGCACCTTCGAAGCCCTGGCACGCGACTCAGTGGAAGGCTATTTTCACAGCGTCTCGCTTCTGGGAGACCGGCTGAGAAACCGACTGTTCAGCCCGGCATTTCAAAGCAGTCTGCAGGGATATCGCGCTGTGGAAGTGTTAAAGCGCCACGCCGCCCAGTCTCCCACCGACGACCCGCTCTCGCTCGTTCAGTATCTGGATATGAAAACCTACCTGCCCGGCGATATCCTGACCAAGGTAGACCGCGCCAGCATGGCCCATGCCCTGGAAGTGCGCGAGCCCCTGCTGGATCATCCCTTTGTGGAATGGATTTCAGGCTTGCCCGCACATTACAAACTGCGTGGTGGCGAAGGCAAATACCTGTTCAAGAAGGCGCTGACCCCTTACCTGCCTGATGACATTCTTTACCGCCCCAAGATGGGTTTTGCCGTCCCTCTGGCAAGCTGGTTTAGGGGACCGTTGCGAGATCGCGTTCGAACTTCCATTCTTGGTCCGCGCCTTCTGGACAGCGGCTATTTTAACCGGGAATTTCTCACCCACCTCGTGGATGAGCATCAATCCGGCCGCCGTGACTACAGCGCACCGCTCTGGTCGCTATTGATGTTCGAATCGTTTCTCCGACTTTGATCATGCGCATTCTTCACATCCTGGATCATTCAATCCCGCTGCACAGTGGTTACACCTTTCGCACCCTGTCCATCCTGAGGGAGCAGCGCGCACTGGGCTGGGAGACCTTTCATGTCACCAGTGAAAAACAAACAGGTTGTACAAAACCGGAAGAAACCGTGGACGGCTGGCATTTCTTTCGGACCCCACCTTCCACGAGTGTGATGGCCCGCATACCCGTATTGAATCAGATCGCCCTCATGAAAGGGTTGGAGCGTAGACTTGAATCTTTAGTGGAAGGCCTCAAGCCCGACGTTCTGCACGCCCACTCCCCGGTTCTTAATGTACTACCAGCGATCAAAGTAGGTCGTCGATTCAATATTCCTGTCATCTACGAGGTACGCGCCTTCTGGGAAGATGCCGCAGTGGATCATGGCACTACACGAGAGGGTAGCCTGCGCTACAGGTTAACCCATGCTCTGGATACCCTGGCCTTCAGAAGAGTTGATGCCGTCACCACCATTTGCGAAGGGTTGCGGCGCGACATTGTGGGGCGGGGCATTCCCGAAGAAAAGGTCACCGTCATCCCCAACGCAGTGGATATCGAGAATTTTTCCATGGGGGGAAAGGCTGATCCCCTGCTTCAGGAAAAACTAGGGCTTCAAGGAAAGCAGGTTTTGGGGTTTGTCGGCTCCTTTTACGCTTATGAAGGCCTTGCACTGCTGCTGGAAGCCTTGCCAGAAATCATTACGCAGCGCCCCAATGTACGGGTACTTTTGGTGGGTGGAGGGCCACAGCAAGTAGAACTCCAGGCTTTAAGCGCCCGCCTTGGTGTCAGCGACAAGGTGATATTCATGGGACGCGTTCGTCATCAAGAAGTATCACATTACTACAATCTGATCGACATTCTGGTGTACCCTCGACTTTCCATGCGGCTAACAGAGCTCGTTACTCCTTTAAAACCACTGGAAGCCATGGCCCAAGGCAAGCTATTCATTGCCTCGGATGTGGGAGGGCACCATGAATTGATCCGAGATCAAGAAACGGGTGTTTTATTCAAGGCGGGCAATGCCCATGATCTTGCGGCCAAGGCGCTACACCTCCTCTCCGAAACGTCACAAAGCGCAAACATGATCGCTGCAGGGAGGCGCTTTGTGGAAAACGAGAGAAACTGGGCCAGGAGCGTACAGCGCTACCAACCCATTTATCAATCGCTGATGTCGAACAGAGCCCTTGGATAATCCCCCTCCCATCAGGCTACTCACTTTTAGCACGCTCTATCCCAATGCCGTGCAGCCTCGCCACGGCATATTTGTGGAAACGCGACTGCGCCAGTTGATATCCTCGGGAGGTGTTACTTCCAGAGTGATAGCTCCGGTGCCCTGGTTTCCTTTACGACACCCACTATTCGGCAGTTACGCTCAGTTTGCAAAAATACCTGAAGCAGAATATCGGCATGGTATTGATATTCTCCATCCGCGCTATCCACTCATCCCAAAAATTGGAATGAACCTTGCACCATATCTAATGGCTCTTTCCTGCCTGCCTCTCTTGAAGCGGCAAATCAAACAGAGCCAGGACTTCGATATAATCGATGCGCACTATTTCTATCCAGATGGTGTAGCGGCAACCATTTTGGGACGCATACTGCACAAACCAGTGGTCATTACCGCGCGTGGATCAGATGTTAACGTCATACCCCAACACCTGCTTCCCAAAAAAATGATTCAGTGGGCAGCAAATCATGCAGCAGGGCTGATCACCGTCAGCCTAGCACTCAAATCAAGATTGATATCTCTGGGAGTGAATGAAGGGAAAATTACGGTACTCAGAAATGGGGTAGATCTGGAAATTTTCAAACCAACAGCAAGGGACGAAACCAGAAGGAGTTTAGGAGTATCAGGACCATTATTGCTTTCCGTGGGCAATTTGGTGTCGGCAAAGGGGCATGATCTTGCTATCGATGCTCTTGGCCAACTTGAAGGAATGCATCTGGTCATCATTGGTTCTGGCCCAGAGAAGCGTTCGCTTCAGTCTCAGGCCCAACACTTAGGTGTCACACGACGCGTTACTTTTCTGGACAACGTGTCACAAAGCGAGCTCTGCCGTTACTATAGCGCTGCTGACATGCTCATATTGGCGTCAAGCAGTGAAGGATGGCCCAATGTATTACTGGAGGCCATGGCGTGCGGTACGCCGGTTATAGCAACTAATGTAGGAGGAACTCCAGAAGTCGTAGTCTCAACCGATGCGGGGCTGCTCATTTTCAAACGCACAACCAATGATCTTGTCGGTGCTGTGCGAAACCTGGAATCCAATGTCCCGAAACGCGAATTAGTGCGGAATTACGCCAAAAGGTTTGGCTGGAATGAAACCAACCTAGGACAAAAATATTTGTTCAATCAAATTTTAAAAGGGGTATAGGTTGGAAGCCGTCAACAAAAGCATGACCAAAGGTGCTTTCTGGACCATTCTATTCCGGTTCGTAACGCGCGGGATAGGCCTAATCAGCACTGTCGTTCTGGCACGCTTACTCATGCCTGCAGACTTCGGTCTCGTAGCGATGGCAATGACTATCATTGCCAGCTTTGATCTCATGAGTTCCTTTAGTTTGGATGTAGTACTTATCCAAAACTCGACCGCTACGCGTAATCACTACGATACTGCATGGACTTTCAATGTCATTTCCGCAGCTTTACAAGCCAGTATCCTCCTTCTCGTATCGCCACTGGCCTCCCACTTTTACCAAGACACTCGCCTGACAATGGTACTCCAACTTCTGGCGCTTGGCGTACTGATGCAGGGATTCGAAAATATTGGAATATTGGCATTCAGAAAAGATCTGGAGTTTCACAAAGATTTCAAGTTCCAAGTCCTTAAAAAATTATCATCTTTTGCTGTCACAATGGCCCTGGCCATTTGGTTAAGGAATTACTGGGCGTTGATTGGGGGCATGTTAGTTGGCAGCTTTGTGGGTGTAGTCTTGAGCTATTTGGTTCACCACTACCGTCCGAGGTTTTCACTCTCTGAGCGAAGGGAGCTGTTTCATTTTTCAAAATGGCTGTTTATCAATAACCTGCTTTTCTTTCTGAATAATCAATCTGCCAATTTCATCCTCGGAAGAATTTCTGGCCCCCAGTCACTTGGTTTGTACACCATTTCCTATGAAATATCCAATTTGCCATCGACAGATCTCGTGGCACCTATAAACCGGGCTATATTTCCGGGCTACTCCAAAATGGCAGGCGATTTGGCCATATTACGGCAGGGATTTCTCAATGTATTTTCGGCAATTGCAATAGTATCCCTTCCAGTTTGTACCGGCATTGTCCTGGTAGCAGAACCCCTTGTTCACGTTATGCTAGGCGAGAAGTGGCATGATGCAATTCCGCTCATACAAGTGCTTGCCATTGCGGGACTTACGCAGGCTCTACAAACCAATAAGGGGTCAGTGTATCTTGCACTCGGAAAGCAAAAAATTCTAACTTTACTTGCCGCAATTCACGTTTCTACACTAATACCAGCTCTCGTCTTAGGAACCACATCTAATGGCGCCATGGGTGCGGCTATAGCAACTGCGGTAATACTGGTTCTTCTTATGCCGCTAAATTTTTTTGTACTTTTCAAAGTAATCAAACTGCCGATTTCGGAATTTATTCAGGTGTTTTGGCGTCCACTTATTGGTACTTTTTTCATGATTGTAGCTGTGAAATTATTTACCTTCGTTACCACCCCATTTGATAGTTTCACCATGAATGCTCTTCTTCTCATAAAAGAGTCCACCGTAGGATGCATTTCTTATATTTTGACGATATTCGTGTTGTGGAAGAAATTTGGAAATGGCGTCGGAATTGAGTCGTTGATACTAAAACAAGTATCGAAAAAATTAAATTCAATATCTAAAACAAAAATTATGTAGAACAAACTTTGGGGTATCGCATGAAATTCAATTTTAAAAGAATAGCTAAAAATATTATCAGTAAAATCGGATATGAAATTATCCCTAATTGGCAAATGAAGGATCGCGAGTTGGCAACTCATCTTCGCGACTTATTTAAAGCCCTAAAAATAAGATGCGTGCTTGATGTAGGGGCTAACAGAGGACAGTACAGAGACTTTCTACGTTATCATTTGGGATACAAAGGACTGATATTATCGTTTGAACCAATTCCTTCTTTAGCCAAGTATCTAGAAACCAAGTCTGCAAATGACCCCAATTGGATTATTTTTCCTTTTGCGCTAGGTAGCAGTGACGCTACTTTGCCTATTAATATAATGGCTACGGACCAGTTTAGCTCATTTCTTACCCCAGACCATACATTAGTCCCCGATTACATTACAAGAAACAAAATTGAACACCAAGTGATGGTTAACGTTCATCAGGTTGATACATTGATGAATGATTTAACGAAAAATTACCCCATAGAAAATATTTACTTGAAATTAGATACTCAGGGGTTTGATCTAGAGGTAATCAAAGGCGCAAAAAAAACTTTACATAGAGTGATGGCTCTTCAAAGTGAAGTTAGCGTGCTGAAAATATACGATGGCATGCCAAATCTTATCACTTCCATTCAATTCTTAAATGAGGAAGGATTTGATCTATCCGGTATGTTTGTTGTAAGCCGTGATAAATATCTTCGTGTAGTCGAATTTGACTCAGTGATGATAAATTCAAAAGCTTTAACCTGAGGCTAACCGGTAATCTTCAACATCAAATTACTCTTCGCCCCTTGCCACACCCACAATTTTGTCAGCAATTTGCTTACCTAACGAAATCATCGGACGCTCGACCAAGTGAAAAGCCAGGAAAGGCAGAGTAAAGGCTAATATTAGAAAAGTTACGACTTGCATGAGATATGGTTGTTGATTCATGAGGTTAAATGCAATCGCCATCACTGCAACATGCGATAAATAAATACCATAACTGTATTTCG
>VFSW01002634.1_pt1 | contig 27126 bp, 19 predicted proteins | sample 5358111 | NCBI WGS metagenome assembly VFSW01 (sample SAMN11554181, study PRJNA540505) | mine drainage metagenome | isolation source: sediment from site ElyBrook_90M | place: USA: Ely Copper Mine, Vershire, VT | collected 2017 | reverse complement strand
CAGAAATAACACCAGCGCGAACATCGCCGCCGCGAACAGCACGACGGTGGCACTGCACCATGCAATGGCACGCATCTGCAGCAATTCCAGCGGCAGGAAAGGATGCGCCTGGGTTCGCTCGCGCCGCAGCAACGCATAGCCCAGCAGCACCGCACCCCCGCCGACCCCGAGACTGGGCATGGACAGCCATGGGAAGCGGTGTCCCGACAGCGTCAGCCACAACAGCGCGAGCGCAGCGCTGCCCGCGAACAACACCACGCCGGGCGCATCGTGTCCCTGCCCCGGCACCACATGGCGCACGCTGGGTGGCAGCCGCAGCACGCGCCACGCGGCCAACGCCGCCAGCGGGAGATTGGCTGCAAACAGCCAGCGCCAGCTGTAATGACTGACGACGATCCCCCCCAGCACCGGTCCTGCCACGCTGGCGAGCACGAAGACCATGCCGAAATACGCCTGGAACCGCGGCCGCTGACGCGGTGGAACGATTTCGCCGATCAGTGCCTGGCTCATGACCATCAGCCCGCCGCCGCCCAGACCCTGCAACAACCGCGAGGCGATGAGCCACCACATCCCGCCACTGACGGCGCAGGCCAGGGACCCCGCCGCGAACAGAGCCAGCGCGGCCACCAGCGCGTCGCGCCGGCCATAACGGTCTCCCATGCGCCCGTATAGCGGCGCCATGATGGTCGACGCCAGCAGGTAAGACACCGCAATCCAGGCACTGTCGCGCAGCCCGCCGAGCTCGCGGGCGATGGCCGGCGTTGCCGTCGCCAGCAGCGTCTGGTCGATCGCCGCCAGAAAAATCGGCAGCATCACCGCGGTGAACAACTGGACGAAGCGCCCGAAAGGCACAGCTGACTCTGGCGCTTCAGTCGTGAGGGTTGGGGACGGTTGCATGGTAGGTTCGCAAGCCTAGCCCAAATTTGCCCGCATTGCCGCTGGGGCCCGCCTTGCTATTGTTGTCGCGCCCCCCCCCCCCGCTGGCGGGGCGCCCGCGGGCCACCCGCGCGCGCGGGCTCGGGGGCGGGCGCGTCGCCCCAGCTTCCGCCGAGGTTTTCCACCAATGCGACGGCGGCCGCATAGCGGCGCGCCCGCAGTGTCAGCACACCGACCCGCGCCGCATTCGCCGTGTTCTGCGCGGTGAGAACATTCAGGTAAGGCGTCGTTCCCGCCTTGTACTGACTCTCGGTGATGCGCAGCGTCGTCTCGGCGGCATCGACCACGGCGTCTTGCTGGCGCGCTTCCTGCGCCAGAATGCGCTGCGCCGCGAGGTTGTCCTCGACTTGCTGCATCGCCGCCAGCACATCCTTGCGGTAACCCGCCACGACGCCCCGATAGGCGGCGCGATCGGTCGCCAGCTGCGCCTTGCGCAATCCGCCATCGAGCAACGTCGCCGCGAGCTGCGGACCGATGGACCAGAACAACGCCGGCGCGCGCAAGAGCGTTCCGATCCCGCCGCCCTGGCTTCCAATCTGTGCCGCCAGGGTCAGATCCGGAAACCATGCGCGCTGGTCGATCCCCACCTGCGCATTGGCCGCCAGGACGGACGCCTGATCGGCGGCGAGGTCGGGACGGCGTTGAAGCAATCGGGCCGGAATGCCGGCAGGGATGCGTGGCACGGCAGGCAGGTCGCCGGCGACGTCAGGCGTCGCATGGCTGGCGGCGAACTCCGCCGGCGCCACGCCTGTCAACACGGCGACCGCATCGCGCAATTGCGCCTGGCTGACCCCGAGGTCGGTCAGGCTGGTCTGCGCCTGCAGCCACTGGGTTCGCGCGGAGGCCACATCCGCCGGCGTGACGACGCCGGCCTGAAACCGGCTCTCGGCCAGCGCCAAGGCACGCTGGTTCGCCTGCACGGTCATTTCGCCGAGCTTGACCTGGGCATCGACCGTACGCAGCTGAAGCCAGGTCGACGCCAGGGTCGACTGCAGCGACAGCAGCGTCCCCTGCAGGGTTGCAGCGCCCGCCGCCACGCTCGCCTCGCCAGCACGGGCCTGCAACCGGACCTTGCCCCACAGGTCGGGGACCCAGCTCGCGCTCGCGGTCAGTTGCTCGCTGGTGGCGATGGAGCCGGGTGAGAGCGCCGAACCGCCAGTCTTGGCGCGCGTGGCACTCGCGCCCGCCTGGACCTTGGGAAAGAAACCGGCACGGCTTTGCGCCAGCAATCCAACCGCCCGGTCGTAGTTCGCCAACTGCTGCGCCAGCGTCGGATTATGGGACTCGAGTGCCTGCTCCAATGCATCGAGCCGCGCATCGCCGAAGATCGTCCACCACTTCCCGTCCGCCGGCGGTACCGCCGCAGCGGCCCACTGGGTATCCACCTGCGCCCAGCCTCCGGGGACCCGCACCACTGGTGCGGGCTCCGGGGGCGTCGCCGCACATCCGGCGAGCACAAACGCAAGACCTGGGACGACGATACAGCGGCAAAACAGTGGCTTGCTCATGGCGTTCAAACAGGTTTGTCGATCGGCAGCGGACGCGCACCGCGCCCCAGGCGCCGCAGCACCCAGCGCCGCAGGCGATCGAGTTCGAGGTAGATGACCGGCGTCGTGTAGAGGGTCAGCACCTGGCTGACCACCAGGCCACCCGCGATCGAAATGCCCAGAGGCTGGCGCAATTCCGCGCCATTGCCGGAAATGAACGCCAGCGGCAACGCGGTGAACAACGCGGCCAGGGTGGTCATCAGGATGGGGCGCAGGCGAAGGGTTGCAGCTTCGAAAATCGCGACGCGGGGGTCAAGATCCCGCTCTCGCTCTGCCGCGAGTGCGAAATCCACCATCAAAATCGCGTTTTTCTTCACAATCCCAATCAAGAGAAAAACGCCGATCAGCGCGATGATGGAAAACTCGGTATGAAACGCCATGAGCGCAAGCACGGCGCCGACACCGGCAGGAGGCAGCGTCGACAGAATGGTCAGCGGATGCAGCGTGCTTTCATAAAGAATGCCCAGCACGATGTAAATGGCGAAGATCGCCGCAGCAATGAACAGGGGCTCGTTGTGCAGCGTGTCCGCGAACGCCTTCGCACTGCCCTGGAAGCCGCCGTGGATGTCGCCGGGAAGCGCAATCTCCGCCATGGCCTGGTCGATGCGTGTCTGCGCATCGCTCAACGAGGTGCCGGCGGCCAGATTGAATGAAATCGTCGCCGCCACGAACAAGCTCTGGTGATTGACCGCCAGAGGCGTGTTGGCGAGGCGCTGCACCGTCAATGCCGACAACGGCACCCGCTGTCCGTTGCTGCCGATCAGGAAGATCTGGCGCAGCGCGTCGGCGCTTTGCTGGTAGGCCTGACCGGCCTCCATGATGACGTGGTATTGGTTCAGCGGCGCATAGATGGTCGATACCTGGCGCTGCCCGAACGCGTCGTCAAGCGTCTGGTCGATGCTATTGACCGGGATGCCATAGCGCGCCGCCGCCGCCCGGTCGATCGCGAGTGACGCCTCGAGCCCGGCCGCCTGCTGGTCGGTATTCACATCGGTCATTCCCGGGATGCGCTTGAACGCTTGCAGGACTCTGGGCTCCCATTGGAGCAACTCTCCGAGGTCGCTCGCCTGCAGGGTGTACTCATACATGGCCGCGGACGGCCGGCCACCGACGCGGATGTCCTGCACCGGGGCGAAGAACACCTGCAATCCCGGTAGATGCCCGAGTGCGCGGTGAAGCTCGGCCACGACCTGCAACGCGCCATGACGCTGATCGACCGGCTTGAGCACGATATAAAGAAACGCGCTGTTCGTCGCTCCGCCGCCGGTGAACGCCATCACCGACTGCACGCCTTCATTGTGCCGGACCAGGGCGACGATGCGATCCAGGCGGCCGCGCATCTGCTGGAACGAGGTCGACTGGTCGGCCTGGACCGATCCGACCATCATGCCGGTGTCCTGGGTCGGGAAAAAACCCTTCGGGACGATTTTGTAGAGATACACCGCCAGCGCGATCGTGCTGAAAAACAGCAGCAGCATGAGCAGGGGGCGCGCGAGCGCCCAACGCAGACTGCGCGCATAGCCGTCATGCACGGCGTCCCAGCCGCGCGCCAACGCCGAGGGGCGCGCGGCGTGCAACCGCGCCACGGGGCGCAGCCAGCGCGACGCCAGCATCGGCGTGACGGTGAGCGACACCACCAGTGACACACCGATGGCCACTGACAGGGTCACGGCAAATTCGTGGAACAGACGGCCGACGATTCCCCCCATCATCAGGACGGGGATGAAGACCGCGACCAGCGACAAGCTCATCGACAGGACGGTGAACCCGACTTCACGGGCCCCCGTCAGGGCCGCCTGCATCCGCGGCATTCCCGCCTCGTGATGGCGCATGATGTTCTCGAGAACAACGATGGCGTCGTCCACCACGAATCCCGTGGCAACGATCAGCGCCATCAGCGACAAGTTGTCCAGCGAGTAACCGAGCAGCCACATGACCCCGAACGTGCCCACCAGCGACAGTGGGACGGCGAGCGCTGGGATGAGCGTGGCGCGCAGGTCGCGCAGGAACACCCACACGACGCCGATGACCAGCAGGACAGCGAGCATCAGGGTTGTTTCCACTTCGCGCAGTGACGCACGGATGGTCGTCGTCCGGTCGGACAACACCCGGACGTCAATACCTGCCGGAATGGCTGCCTTCAAGCCCGGGAGCGCCGCCTTGACACCGTCGACGGCGTCGATGATGTTGGCCCCGGGCTGGCGGAAGACGATGAGCAGAACCGCCGGCTTTCCATTCGCCAGACCGGCGTTGCGCGCGTTTTCGAGCCCGGAATCGACCGTGGCAATCTGATCCATGGTCACTGCCACACCGTTGCGGAAAGCCACGACAATGCGCCGGTATTGCGCCGGCAGGCTCATCTGGTCGTTGGTGGCGACCTGCCAGCGCCGCAGCGGCCCGTCGATCGCGCCTTTCGGTCCATCCACGTTGGCGCTGGCGATCGCCTGGCGCACCTGCTCCAGGCTCAGCCCCATGGCATTGATCCGAGGCAGATCCAGTTCGACCCGTACCGCCGGCAGTGCCGAGCCGCCGACATTGACCTCGCCGATACCAGGCAGTTGCGAGATTTTCTGCGCCAGGATCGTCGAAGCCGCGTCGTACATCTGAGCGCGGGTTCGCGTCGTCGATGTCAGCGAGATGATCATGATCGGCGCGTCGGCCGGGTTGACCTTCCGGTAGGTCGGGTTGCCGTTCATCCCCGTCGGCAACAGCGGGCGGGCGGCGTTGATGGCGGCTTGCACCTGGCGCGCGGCGCTGTCGATGTTGACCGACAAGTCGAACTGCAGGATCACCCGTGTCGATCCCAGCGAACTGCTCGACGTCATCTGGCTGATGCCGGCGATGGTCCCCAGCGACCGTTCCAGCGGGGTGGCCACCGTGGCCGCCATCACCGACGGACTGGCACCCGGCAGGCTGGCCTGCACGACGATCGTCGGAAAGTCCACTTGCGGCAGCGGGGCCACCGGCAGCAGCCGGAACGCGATCAGCCCCGCCAACAGCACCGCCAGCGCCAGCAATGTGGTGCCGACGCGCCGTCGGATGAAAGGGGCCGAGATGTTCACGCGCCTCCGCCTCCCGCCAGCACGTCTTCTTCATCGCCGAACCAGCGTGCACGCCATGCGGCCGCGCGGGTCGACAGGCGGTCGAACGCCAGGTAGACGACCGGCGTGGTGTAGAGCGTGATCAGCTGCGACAGCAGCAGCCCCCCCACCAGAGTGATCCCCAGCGGTTGCCGCAACTCGGCGCCCATGCCACCACCCGCCATCAGGGGCACGGCGCCGAACAGTGCTGCAAACGTCGTCATCAGGATCGGACGCAGGCGCAGCTGCGCCGCCTGCAGGATGGCCTCGCGCGGCGGCAGGCCCTGCATGCGTTGCGCTTCCAGGGCAAAGTCGACCATCAGGATGGCGTTCTTCTTGACGATGCCGATCAGCAGAATGATGCCGATGACGGCGATCACCGTCAGCGCGTGCCCCGTCCCCATGAGCGCCAGCAACGCGCCGATGCCGGCGGACGGCAGGGTCGAAAGAATCGTCACCGGATGGACATAGCTCTCATAGAGCACGCCCAGCACGACATACATGGTCGCCACGGCCGCCAGCAATAACCACAATTCGTTCGACAATGCGGCCTGGAACGCCGCCGCCGAGCCCTGGAATGTCACATTGGTGGCGGCCGGAAGTGCCGCGCTGTGCACGACACCCTCGATGGCGCGCACCGCAGCGCCCAGGGACACACCCGCTGCCGGTTGAAAGGAAATGAGCGCCGCCGGAAACTGTCCCAGATGGTCGATGGCGAGCGGTGTCGTTCGCTGCTCGACCCGCGCGACGGCCGACAGGGGCACCGACTGTCCCGACGCGGATGTCAGGTACACGTTGCCGAAGCCCGCCAGCCCCTTCGCCGCCTGGCCTTCGAGCACGACGCGGTACTGGGTCGACTGCGTGAAGATGGTGGAGACGAGTCGCTGGCCAAATGCGTTATAGAGCGCGTTGTCGATGGCACTCATCGTGATCCCGAGACGCGCCGCCGCAACACGGTCGACATCGACATACGCTTGCAGCCCCTGATCCTGGAGGTCGCTGCTCAGGCCCGCGAGTTCCGGCAATGCCGCAAGCCGCGTCGTGAGCACGGCATTGGTGCGCGCCAGGTCGGCGGCACTGGTGGCGGAGACGCTGAACTGGTAGGGGTAGCGGCTGGCGATGTCATCGATCGACAGATCCTGGACGGGTGAGAAAAAGGCGCGGATGCCCTCGACCTGCGCGGCGCGCGCGTCGAGGCGACCGATGATCGGGCCGACCCGCAGACCGCGCTGCGCCAAAGGCTTGAGGCTGATCAGAAGTCGCCCCGTGTTGATGGTCGTGTTGACCCCGTCGATGCCGGCCACCGCGGTGATCGACGCCACCGCAGGGTCCTTGGCCAGCGCGTCGACCAGTCGTTGCTGACGCTCGATCACCGCGCCGTAGGACAGTTGCTGCGGCGCCAGCGTCGTGGCCTGGATCATGCCTGTGTCCTGCGTCGGGAAAAATCCCTTCGGAATCAGGACGTACAGCAGGGCCGTGACCACCAGGGTTCCCACCGCCAGCAGCAGGAACCAGCCCTCGCGGTCCAGCACCCAGCGCAGTGAACGCGCGTAGGCCGCCGACATGCGATCGAAGGCGGCGCCCGTGGCGTGAAACAGTCGCCCCTGGCGCGCCTCGGGAACGTGGCGCAGCAGCCGCGCCGACAGCATGGGGGTGAAGGTGAGCGAGACGACGGCCGAGATCACGATGGCCACCGCAAGCGTGATGGCGAATTCACGGAACAGCCGCCCGACGACATCCCCCATGAACAGCAGGGGAATGAGCACGGCGAGCAGCGACACCGTCAGCGAGATGATGGTGAATCCGATCTGCGCCGCCCCCTTGAGCGCCGCCCGCAACGGGGTCTCGCCCGCCTCGATGTAGCGCGAGATGTTTTCGATCATCACGATCGCATCGTCGACCACGAAGCCGGTGGCGATCGTCAACGCCATCAGCGTCAGCGTATTGATCGAGAAACCGAACAGATACATGGCGGCGAACGTCCCTACCAGCGCGAGCGGCACCGCCGTGGCCGGAATGAACGTGGCGCGCGCGCTGCGCAGAAAAACGAAAATCACCAGCACCACCAGCGCCACCGCCAGCACCAACTCGAAACTCACGTCGGCGATCGCCGCGCGGATCGTGATGGTGCGATCCGACAGCACTTCCAGGCGCGCGGCCGCGGGCAATTGCTTCTGCAAGCCCGGCAACAAGGCATGCATGGCGTCCACCACCTTGATCACGTTGGCCCCGGGCTGGCGCTGGACATTGATGACGATGCCCGGCTTGCCGTTGATCAGCGCCGACTGCCAGGCGTTTTCCGGCGCGGTCTCGACGGTCGCCACCTGCCCCAGTCGCACCGGCGCGCCGTTGCTGAAGGCCACGATCAGGCGCCGGTATTCCTCGGGCGACTGCAGCTGGTCGTTCGCATCGATCGTGAACGCCTGCTGCACCGCGTCGATGCTCCCCTTCGGCGTATTCACGTTCGCCGCGGCGATTGCGGTGCGCACCGCTTCCATGCCCAGCCCCAGCGCCGCCAGCGCGCGCGTGTTCACGGTGACGCGCACCGCCGGCTTGTGGCCGCCGGCCAGGGTGACGAGGCCGACCCCCGAGACCTGCGAGAGCTTTTGCGTCAGGCGGGTGTCGGCGAGGTCGTAGAGGGTGGTCAGCGGCAGCGAGTCCGACGTCAGTCCCAGGGTGATCACCGGCGCATCCGCCGGGTTGATCTTGGCATACACCGGTGGCTGCGGAAGGTCGGTCGGCAGGACACTGCTGGCCGCGTTGATCGCCGCCTGCACTTCCTGCTCGGCCACGTCCAGCGACAGCGCCAGATTGAAGCGCAGCGTGAGCACGGAAGCACCGCCGGAACTCACCGACCACATTTGCGCCAGCCCCGGCATCTGCCCGAACTGCCGCTCCAGCGGCGAGGTCACCGCGGACGTCATCACATCCGGGCTTGCCCCCGGATAGAGTGTCGTGACCTGGATGGTGGGGTAGTCGACCTCGGGCAGTGCGGCCTGCGGCAGCAGGGTATAGCCGACGAAACCAGCCACCAGCACCGCGATCATGAGCAGCGTGGTGGCAATCGGCCGCAGGATGAACAGCCGCGAAGGACTGGGCCGATGGACGTCGTCGCCCGTGCCGTCCGGCGTGCCAGCGCCGGGCATCATGGCGCGGGCACCGCCTTGGCGCCAGCTGCCGCGTGCGCAAACCGACGTGGCGCCGAGGCTGCGGCGGCCGATGCCCCTGGCGCACGCGCCGTGACGACGCGCACCTGCGCGCCCTCATGCAGGCGATCCAGGCCGTCGGTCACGACGATTTCACCCGGCTTCAGCCCCGCCACGACCTGCGTCAGGTTGCGGAAAGCCACGCCAGTCCTGACGGATCGCATCGCGACCTTGCCACCAGCCCCCACCACGTAGACATACGTGCCGGGCGCACCCACGGCGATGGCGGTGGTCGGCACCACGACGGCGTCGGCCTCGGTGCGCAGCAACAGCCGCAAGTTGACGAACGCGTTCGGGAACAACGCCATGTCGCGATTCGCGAACGCGGCGCGCATGTTCAGCGTCCCGGTCGCAGTGCTGATCTGGTTGTCCGCCGCCACCAATCGGCCTGCCGCGAGCATGCGGGTATCGCTCGGGTCCCATGCCTGCGCCGTGAGGCTCGCGCCGCTGCTCAGCCGCGCGAGCACCTCCCCGACCTGCTGCTGCGGCAGCGCGAACGTGACTTCCACCGGCTGGATCTGCGCGATCACCACCACCGGGGCAGCGGAGCCCGCGGTCCCACCGCCGATGACACCGCTGGTGCCCACCATGTTTCCGGCATCGACGGTGCGCAGGCCGACGATGCCGGACACCGGCGCGGTAATGCGGGTCCACGTCAGCTGGAGCCGGGCATTGTCGAGCGCGGCACGGTCGGCATCGACGGTCGCCTTGAGTTGCGCCACGCTGGCGCGCTGATCCGCCACCTGTTGCTCGGAAACCCCCTGCTGCTTCAAGAGTGTCTCGTAGCGAACCAGATCGCCGCGCGCGCCCGCAAGCTGTGCCTGCGCCTGCTCGAGTTGGGCTGTCGCCTGCTCCACCGCGATGTGGAATGGCCGCGGATCGATCTGCGCGAGCAGCTGCCCCGCCCTGACCTGCTGGCCCTGCTTGTAAGCGATGCTCTGCAGCAGCCCGGAGACGCGCGGCATGACGTTGACCAGTCGGTGCGGCGTCACCGTGCCGAGGGCGGTCAGCCACACCGGCATGTCCTGCAATTTCACGGCGGCGGCCGTCACCGGCTGCGCGCCACCCCCGGGCCGTCGGGGGCCGCCACCAGCGCGCTGCGCATGGCTGACATCGGCAAGCCACACCCACGACAGGGCTCCCACGGCCAGCGCGGGAAGCAAGACGCGCCAGGAGCGCCGCGCCAACGAGAAACGCAGTGAATTTGCCATCACGACACGCGGAGAAGGTTCATTGGAGCGAGCGATGCATGCAGGAGAGCCCATGCGCGCTCGACTTGGCGATGATGCCAGCGGGCGATCGCCATCGTATGTGGAGACTATGTCGATTCGTTGCTGCCACCCCTGGCATGCTTCCAGTACACCTCGGTACTCCCATGGGTCCCCGCGCGGTTCAAGGTCCGCGCAAGGACGAAAAGCAGGTCAGACAGGCGGTTGAGGTAGGGCAGGGTCGACGTCCCGGCTTGCGGGGCCGCGTCACCGGCCCCGGCGGACAGCACGGCGACGAGCGCGCGCTCGGCCCGCCGGGCCACCGTTCGGCACACATGCGCCTGGGCCCCCGCCCGCGATCCTCCGGGGAGGATGAACTCCTTGAGCGGTGGCAGCACCGCGTTGTAATGCGCCAGGGCGGCGTCGAGTGCCTGAACGCGATCCGGGCTGACCAGCTGGGTGCCAGGCACCGCGAGTTCCCCGCCGAGGTCGAACAGGTCATGCTGAATCGCACCGAGCAAGGCGCGGATGTCCTCGGGCATCGGCTCGCACAACAAAAGCCCGATGTGGGAGTTCAATTCATCCACATCGCCCAGCGCATGCACGCGCGGCGCGTCCTTCGGGCAACGGCTTCCGTCGCCCAGACCGGTCGTGCCCCGATCCCCGGTGCGGGTGGCGATTGCGCTCAAACGATGTCCCATGATGAATCCTCCGCCGCGTGTGGAGCGGCGCTGTTGTCGGTTGCAAACGACTATTCTTGCCGAAAAACGCGCGCCAAGCCGTTGCCCCCTCCTGGAGACCCCGATGCAATCCATGCCCTTGCCCCCGAACCCGGCGCCGGATGCTCCGGCGGCACTGCTCGCAGCGCTCGCGACACGCTTCGGCGAACGCTTCAACACCGCGCGCGCGGTCCGCGAACAGCACGGGCGTGACGAATCGCCCTTCGACGTACCACCGCCGTCGGGCGTCGTCTTTTGCGAAACCACCGACGACGTGGCCGATTGCGTGCGCCTGTGCGCCGCGCATGGCACGCCGGCGATCGCTTTTGGCGCCGGTTCCTCGCTCGAAGGCCAGCTGCTGGCGGTCCGCGGCGGCATCAGCGTCGACCTCTCGCGCATGCATCGCGTCCTCGATGTCGCCGCCGAGGACATGCTGGCCACGGTCCAGGCCGGCGTGACGCGCCTGCGGCTCAACGACGAACTGCGTCACACCGGTCTGTTCTTTCCCATCGACCCCGGGGCCGACGCCTCGCTCGGAGGCATGACTGCCACCCGCGCCAGCGGCACCAACGCCGTGCGCTACGGCACCATGCGCGAAAACGTGCTCGCCCTGACGGTCGTCCTGGGCGACGGTCGCGTCGTGCGCACCGGCACGCGCGCCCGCAAAAGCAGCGCCGGCTACGACCTCACCCGGCTGTTCGTCGGCAGCGAAGGCACGCTCGGCATCATCACCGAAGTGACGGTGCGACTTCACCCGCTGCCCGCTGCGGCCGCCGCCGCGGTCTGTTCGTTTGCCTCCGTCACGCAGGCGGTGAACTGCACCATCACGACCATCCAGGCCGGCATTCCGATCGCCCGCTGCGAGCTGATGGACGCCAATGCCGTGCGCGCCGTCAACGCCCACGACCGGCTTCAACTGCCCGAGACGCCGCTGCTGCTGATGGAATTCCACGGCAGCGCGGCGTCGGTCCGCGAGCAGGCCGAGGCCGTGCAGGCCATCGCTGCGGAGCACGGCGGCTCGGACTTCGCATGGGCGGATGCGCCCGAGGAACGCACCCGTCTGTGGAAAGCACGCCATCACGCCTACCTGTCGGCCCTGCAGACCCGACCGGGCAGCCGATGCGTCACCACCGACGCGTGCGTGCCGCTGTCGCGCCTTGCCGAATGCGTGGACGCGGCAATCGAGGAAGCGCAAGCCGACGGCCTGCCATATTTCATCGTCGGGCACGTCGGCGACGGCAATTTCCACGTCGGCTATCTCATCGATCCGGCACGCCCCGGTGAACGCGATCGCGCGGAGCGGCTGAACGCCAGCCTCGTTCGGCGCGCGCTCGGTGTCGGCGGCACGTGTACCGGCGAACATGGTGTTGGCCTGCACAAACAGGATTTTCTTCTGGAGGAAGCGGGTGCCGACACCGTCGGCCTGATGCGCGCACTCAAGCACGCTTTCGATCCGCAAGGCATTCTCAACCCCGGCAAAATTTTTGCCTGAAGCAGGCGGGCGATCGGCTGGCAGAATGGCTGGAACTCTGCGGCGCCATCGGGATCAAATACGGGTACGGTCGTCGGAGGTTCCATGCATGACTTCATCCTGCTCGCACTCGCGCCGGTGTTTCTGCTCTGCATCGGCGCCGAGGCGTGGTACTTTCACCGCACGGGGCACGCCAGTTACACGTGGCGCGATGCCGCCTCCAACGCCACGCTGGCGCTGATGCAGCAGGCTGGCGGGCTGCTGTCCGCGGCCCCGATCATGGCCGTGGCGTTCCTGCTGCACCGGCACCGGCTGTTCGACATCCCCACCACGTGGTGGAGTCTGGTGCTGCTCGTGCTGCTGCAGGACTTCTGCTACTACGTCTCCCACCGCACGAGCCACCGGGTGCGCTGGATCTGGGCCTCCCACGTCACCCACCACTCTTCCGACCGCTTCAATCTGTCGACGGCATTCCGCCAGAGCCTCACGTATCCGGTGTCGGGAACCTGGCTGTTCTGGCTGCCATTGGCCTGGATCGGCTTTCCACCCGGGCAAATCGTGACCATGGTCGCGCTCAATCTCGCGTATCAATTCTTCGTCCACACCGAGGCCATCGGCCGGCTGGGGCCGTTGGAGCTCGTGCTCAACACGCCGTCCCATCACCGGGTTCACCATGCGTGCAATGCGCGTTGTCTCGATCGCAATTTCGCCGGCATTTTCATCATCTGGGATCGTATGTTCGGCACCTTCGAGCCCGAGTCTGCCGGCGCGCCCTGCATCTACGGTCTGGTCCACCCCATGTGGACGCACAACCCCCTGACCCTGACGCTGCACGAATGGCGCGCCATGTTCAAGGACCTGCGCCACACGCGCGGCGCCGCGGCGCGCATGCGTGTGCTCTTCGGCCCGCCCTCCGCGCCGGCCGACACCGTCGGGCTCGAAGCGCCCCGCCAGCAGGCGTAGACTTGTCACCGGTGGGCACGCATTCTGCCCCCGGGGCGGCCCCGATGCGTCGACGTCGCGCGTCGGGTATGGTCTGCATTCGACGCGCCCCATTCCAACGCTTACTCACCCATTCGACATGGACATGCCTGTTGAGCAGGATCCAGCCGCACGTGCCCGGCGTCAGTCCGAGGTCGTGACAGCGCTGGCCGAAGTGCTTCCCGCGTCCTGCCTGCTCTGGCAGAACGAAGACGTCACGCCCTATGAATGCGATGGCCTGGCCGCGTACCGCCGACGCCCGCTGGTGGTTGTCCTGCCGGAAACCGAAGCACAGGTTGCCGCGGTGCTGCGGGTGTGTCACCACCTGCAGGTTCCGGTGGTCGCACGCGGCGCCGGCACCGGGCTGTCGGGCGGTGCTCTGCCGCATACGCAAGGCGTTCTGCTGGCGCTGGCGCGATTCAACCGCATCAAGCACATCGACCCGCTGGCGCGCACCGCCACGGTGGAATGCGGGGTACGCAATCTCGCCATCTCCGAAGCTGCCGCTCCGCATGGCCTGTATTACGCGCCTGACCCCTCGAGCCAGATCGCCTGCACCATCGGCGGCAACGTGGCCGAGAATTCGGGCGGCGTCCACTGCCTGAAGTACGGACTGACCGTGAACAACGTGCTTCAGGTCCGTGGCTACACGGTCGAGGGCGAGCCCATCACGGTCGGCAGCCTGGCCGGCGATTCGCCCGGCCCCGACCTGCTTGCGGTGGTGATCGGCAGCGAAGGCATGCTGATGGTGGTGACCGAGGTCACGGTGCGCCTGATCCCGAAGCCGCAGCTGGCGCGCGCCATCATGGCGAGCTTCGACGACCTCCGCAAGGCTGGCGATGCCGTCGCCGGGCTCATTGCCGCGGGCATCATCCCGGCCGGACTCGAAATGATGGACAAGCCGATGACGAGTGCCGCCGAGGCCTTCGTGCACGCCGGCTACGATCTCGACGCCGAAGCCATCCTGCTGTGCGAATCCGACGGCACCCCTGAGGAGGTCGAGGAGGAAGTCGGCCGCATGAACGCCGTGCTCCAGTCCTGCGGCGCGACCGCGCTGACACTGAGCGCAAGCGAAGGAGAGCGTCTGCGCTTCTGGAGCGGACGCAAGAACGCCTTTCCGGCCACGGGGCGCATTTCCCCCGACTACTACTGCATGGACGGAACCATCCCCCGCAAGCGCATCGCCGAGATGCTGCTGGCCATCCAGGAAATGGAGAGCACGTACGGGCTGCGCTGCGTCAATGTATTCCACGCCGGCGACGGCAATCTGCATCCCTTGATTCTGTTCGATGCCAACAAGGAGGGCGAGCTCGCGCGCGCGGAGGAATTCGGGGCCAGGATTCTCGAGGCATGCGTCGCCTTCGGCGGATCCATCACCGGGGAACACGGCGTGGGATTCGAGAAAATCAATTCCATGTGTGTCCAGTTCAGCCACGACGAGCGCGAGCAGTTCCTGGCGCTGCGCCGCGCCTTCGACCCCGGCGAACAGCTCAATCCCGGCAAGAATATCCCCAGCCATGCGCGTTGCGCTGAATATGGGCGCATGCACGTGCGCGGCGGACAGCTGCCGTTCCCTGACCTGCCGCGTTTCTGATACCCATCGACGATCGATCGCTCACAGAACAAGATCCGGATCTCCCGTGAATCCCTCCGACCAACTTTCCGCGCTGCAATCGCAGGTGCGCGAGGCCGCCGCGGCCGGCAACGTCCTCAGTGTGCGTGGCAGCGGCAGCAAATCCTGGCTGGTGCACCCGGTGCGCAGCGACGCCATATCGCCCTTGCTCGACATGCGCACGCTTGCCGGCATCGTCGACTACGAGCCCACCGAACTCGTCGTGACCGTGCGCGCCGGCACCCCCTTGGCGGAGCTCGAGCAAGTGCTTGGCATGCAGGGGCAATGCCTGCCGTTCGAGCCACCTCGCTTCGCGCGCGCCAATGCCGCCGCCACTGTCGGTGGCATGATCGCGGCCGGCCTCTCGGGCCCCGGTCGGCTGGGTGCCGGAGCGGTACGCGACTACGTCCTCGGCGCCCTGTTGCTCAACGGCCGCGGCGAGTTGTTGAACTTCGGCGGCAAGGTCATGAAAAACGTCGCTGGCTTCGACGTGGCGCGCATGTTGGTCGGCTCGATGGGAACCCTGGGCGCCATCTGCGAGGTTTCGCTCAAAGTGCTTCCGCGCCAGCCGGCCGAGGCCACCCTGATGTTCGACCTTGACCACGACCGCGCGATCCAGCAGGTCAATGCATGGTGCGCGCAGCCGCTCCCGATTTCAGCCAGCGCGTGGTTGCGCCAGGGCAGCGACGAGGGCCCGGGACGTCTGCATCTGCGCCTGCGCGGCGCGCGAGCCGCGGTCGCTGCCGCCTGTGAACGCCTGGGCGGCGAGCGCCAGGACGACGCTGCCGCCGCCGACTTCTGGGAGGCACTCCGCGAGCAGACCCATCCGTGGTTTGCGTCGACCTGGGCGCAGCCCGGGGATGCCGGCAAAACGCTCTGGCGCATCGCGGTCCCGCCCACCACGCCGCCGCTGAAACTGCAGGGCAGCACCCTCATCGAGTGGGGCGGCGCACAGCGCTGGCTGCAGACAGCGCTGCCAGCGGCATTCGTGCGGGAAGCCGTCGGCCAGACCGGCGGGCACGCCACGTGCTTCCGCGGCGGCGATGCATCCACCCCCGTGTTCACGCCACCCGCCCCTCCGCTCGACCGCATTCACCACCAGATCAAACGCGCCTTCGATCCTGACGGCGTGTTCCCAACACTGTTCGACAGCCAATTAAACGGCACCCCATTCAACGATGGAAACCCGTCTCTCACCTGAATATTCCGCCACGGCTGATGGACTTCGCGCCGAGGCGATCCTCCGTAGCTGCGTGCATTGCGGCTTCTGCACCGCCACCTGCCCGACGTACCAGATTCTTGGCGACGAGCTCGACGGGCCGCGCGGGCGCATCTACCAGATCAAGCAGGTGCTTGAAGGCGCATTGCCGACCCGCAGCACCCAGCTTCACCTGGACCGTTGCCTGACCTGCCGCAACTGCGAAACCACCTGTCCGTCCGGGGTGCGCTATGGTGAGCTGGTCGACATCGGACGTCGCGTCGTGGAGGAAAAGGTGGCGCGACCGCTGGGCGAGCGGCTGCGGCGCTGGCTGCTGCGGGAAGGGCTGACCTCGCGTTTGTTCGCGCCGGCGTTCACGCTCGGGCTTCGGCTGCGTCCCATGCTTCCCCCGGGTCTGCAGGACAAATTGACCACGCGTCACGCCGACGGGCCACGGCCGACGCGACGCCACGGGCGCAAGGTTCTGATGCTTGCCGGCTGCGTGCAGCCCGCAATGGCGCCGAATATCAACGGCGCAACCATGCGCGTGCTCGACGCCATCGGGGTGGAGTCGATCGTGGCCGACGGGGCCGGCTGCTGCGGCGCCATACGCCAGCATCTGGGTGACCACGCCAGCGCCATGGACGACATGCGCCGCAACGTCGACGCATGGTGGCCGATGGTCGCGCGCGGCGAGGTCGAGGCCATCGTCATCAACGCGTCGGGGTGTGGTGTACAGATCAAGGATTACGCCCGCGAGCTCGCTGGCGACCCCGCCTATGCCGACCGGGCGGCCCGCATCGCCGCGCTCGCGCGCGACCCGATCGAGTTCCTGGAAGGCGAGGCAGATGCCTTGCGGGCGCTGCTGCGTCGACGTCCGGCCGAGACGCTTGCCTGGCATCCGCCCTGCACGCTCCAGCATGGGCAGCGACTTGGCGGCCGGGTCGAAGTCCTGCTGGGCCGGCTCGGGTTCAATGTCGCGTTACCCGCGGAAAGCCATCTCTGCTGCGGTTCAGCCGGCACGTACTCGGTGCTGCAGCCGGTATTGTCCAAACAATTGCGCCAGCGCAAGCTCAAGGCGATTGCACAACTGGCTCCCGAACGCATTCTCTCGGCCAACATCGGCTGCATCCAGCAACTGCAGGCGGGCACCACCATGCCGGTGCAGCACTGGCTCGAGTTTCTCGATGAAACCCTGCAGCCCGCCTGAATGCCAGACCCGGCGCCGCCCCGATCCGCTCAGGGTGCCGGAGTGGCCAGCGCCATTTCAATATCGTCGCGCAACGCGTCGGGCTGGGTCTGGGGTGCATAACGCCGGATGACCTGGCCGTCGCGGCCGACCAGGAACTTGGTGAAGTTCCACTTGATGGTCTCGGTACCCAGCACACCACTGGCCTCATCTTTCAGCCAGCGCCACAGCGCATGCGTATTCGCGCCGTTGACGTCGATTTTCTCGAAGATGGGGAATTCGACGCCGTACTGACTGTGGCAGAACGCGGCGATCTCCGCCGCGCTTCCCGGCTCCTGGGCACCGAACTGGTTGCACGGAAAGGCCAGCACCGTGAAACCCTGATCGCGATAGGTGTGATAGAGCGCTTGCAGTCCGGCATATTGGGGCGTGAACCCGCAGGCGCTCGCGGTGTTGACAATCAGGAGCACCTGACCGCGCCACACCTCGAGACTGCGCTCGACGCCGTCAATGGCACGCGCCGAAAACGCGTGGACGGTGTGTGCCGACCCCTTGGGGCTGCTGGAATCATGCGCTGTCATCGTGAGATCTCCGGGGCCCGCGCCGACGCGGGAAATGCACCCCCGCCAACAAGGCGGCGAGCAAAACGAGACTACCACCGAACACCGTCTGCCGTTCCAGTGTGGCCGCGCCGCCGGCGATGGAACTCACGGTGGCGAACACGACCTCGGTGGTCATGACCACCGCGGCCGTTGCCGCTGACAGGTGCGCGGTGCCGTACTGCAGACCCAGGTTGGCAACCAGGAACGCGGCGGCCAGCGCGAGCAGGCCCAGCATCCAGCCAGCCGCTGGCGGTGGAAGTCCGGGTCCGAGATGGGTGAACATCATCAACAGGGCCGCGCTGCCAGCCACCAGCGGGCCACCGGCAAACATCGCCAGCGCCCGCGCCGCCGCCGGGCGATCGGCGTACTTGCGTAACAACACATTGTTCAGGGCGAAGAAAAATCCGCCGATCACACCCAGCCAATCGGCCAGCTGCCGAGGCCACGGCCAGCCCCCCGCGTGCGGCCACAGCACCATCATCGCACCCCCGAGCGCCAGCCCCAGGCGCATCCAGTCGGAGGCGCCCGCACGCTCGCCCAGCAGCATTCGCGCCAGCAAGGCGGCCCAGATCGGCATCAGATAGAACAACAGCACGACGCGCACCACGTCGCCCTGCGTGACGCCGAGGTTGAAGGCCGCATTGGTGGACCCCGAAGCCAGTGCGACCAGCCAGAGCTCCGGGTGCGCGCGCAGCTGCGCCCATGCCCTCGGTGTCCAGGCCAGCACCGCGAGCGCCGCCAGGCCATAGACCAGCGCCGTCGTCCACACCGCACCCAGGCCGGCGCGCTCCAGCAGGCGCAGTGGCCACCATGAAACGCCCCAGACGACGGCATTGAGACTCAGGGCCCCGATCGCGACGGCGTCGGCGGCAGCAGGCGTTCGCATCAGCCCGGACCTCAATGCGCCGAACCGGGGACGATGCTTGCCATCCCCTGCTCCAGGGTCGCCGCGGAAAGCTCGCCGATATACAGCCGCTGCACCGTGCCATCAGCGGCGATGAACAGCGTTGTCGGAAACCCCGGGGTCTTGTACTGACGCGCCAGCGAAGCGGTGGGGTCCAGGGCAAACGGTTCGGTGGGCAGACCAGCCTGGCGCAGGTAGGCAGCAACGCGCGGCGCCGGCTCACCCTCGTCGACCAGCACGAAACGCGCCACCCGGCTCTGCATGGCCGCCCGGGCCAGGATGGGCAGCTCACGCCGACAGGGCGGACACCAGCTGGCCCACAGGTTCAGCACCACCGGGTGTCCCTGCAAGTCACGCAGGTTGATGCTGCCCCCCTGCACCCGCGTCAGCGTCAGCGACGGCAGCCGTGGGCTTGGTGTCCGCAAGGCATGCACCAGCGCCAGCCCGCCAAAGACGACCACCAGACCGCTGGCCGCCGCTTGCGCGAGCGCCGCCCGCAGCGCCGGACGCCGCCATCCCCACCAGGCGACACCGAGCAAGGCCGCCGCCGCCCCGGTGGGCGCGTCAAACCCGCGATCGCGGACATCCAGCATCGACCATGCCCCCGCGTAGGCGTCGAGGTGGCGCAGCACGAAGCCCGCGCGCGCGGCCAGCAGCGCGAACACGAGCAGGGGCAGCAACACGGGTTCGGCATCCCCCGCGCCGCGCCGCCGCGCCAGCGCCGCCACGCGCACCGCCAGCACATAACCCGCCACCACCAGGATGGGTGCCCATGGCAACACCAGAGGTCCGACACGCAATGCGTCCATCTTCAGCCCAGTTGCAACGCGAATGGTGCCGTGCGCATGCCCGGCACTCAGGGAGCGACCTCATGGCGCGGCTCACCGATGATCCGGGTCCAGTCGCGCTCGCGCATGTTGCGTGCGTTCCACCGCATCACCAATCCCATGGTCGCGACCATGAACAGACCGAACAACGCGATGGTTGCACGCACCGGGAGATCGAGCCGGATGAGCAGCGCATACATGGCCAGCATCACCAGCACGCTGACGTTCTCATTGAAATTCTGCACCGCGATCGAGTGTCCGGCCGATAGCAGGACATAACCGCGATGTTGCAGCAGCGCATTCATCGGCACCACGAAATAGCCGGCCATCGCCCCGATCATGATCATGAACACGCTCGCCACCAGCAGGTGCAGCTGCATGTGAACGCTTCCGACCGCGATCAACACATCGGGCATCATGCCCTGGCGGTATCCGGCAAGCACGAGGCAGGCGACTCCCATCCCCAGCCCGACCGGCAGCACGCTCAGACTGCGTTTGAGCGGAATCCGCGCCGCGGCGAACATTGCTCCGAATGCCACGCCGAACGCCACGGTTGCCTGCAGCGTCGCCGCCTTGCTGAGGTCGAGCCCGAGCGCATATTCGGCCCACTTGATGACGATGAACTGCAAGGTGGCGCCGGCACCCCAGAACAAGGTGGTGACGGCCATCGAGATCTGCCCGAGCTTGTCGCTCCACAGCACCCGGGTACAGGTGACGAATTCGGCGAACTGCCGTACCGGATTGATGGTCTGGTGGTGGTAACGCGCGCCCGTGTCGGGGATCTTGAGATTGCACAGCGCGGCGAGCACGTAAACCAGCGACACCACCGCCAGGGCAGCGGCCGGAACCGTGTGCACACCGAGGAGCCGCAGCGGCGCGAAATCGAGCAGGAATGCCCCCGCCGAGGTACTGACCAGAAAACCACCGAGCACCGTGCCGAGAATGATCGACCCCACGGTCGTGCCTTCGATCCAGCCGTTGGCAGCCACCAGCTGCTGCGGCGGCAGCAGCTCGGTGAGAATGCCGTACTTGGCGGGCGAGTAGGCGGCCGCCCCCAGACCCACGACGCCGTACGCCAGCAGCGGCGGCACCCCGGCGAGCATGAGCAGCAGACCGACGAGCTTGACCACATTGGTGATGAACATCACGATGCCCTTGGGCAGCGCATCGGCGAAGCCGCCCACGAACGGCGCCAGCAGCACGTACGACACCGTGAAAAAGAATTTCAACAGTGGCGTCATCCAGCCCGCGGCGTGGAGCTGGAGCAGCAAGGCGATGGCGGCGATGAGCAGCGCGTTGTCGGCCAGCGACGAAAAAAACTGCGCGGCCATGATCCAGTAGAAACCTTTTTTCATTGCGTCCCGCATGGTGCGCCGCGACACCGCGCACAAGCTGCCGGTTTATAGCACAGCGCGGCCGCCGCCCCGGGCGCGAGCGACTACACTGCGGCACATCTTTCGAGCTCGCCATGCCACGCCCGATCCAGGCCACCATTCACCTCGACGCCCTCGCACACAACCTGGAGCGGGCCCGCACCGCCGGATCCGGCGCGAGGGTCTGGGCCGTCGTCAAGGCTGACGCCTACGGCCACGGCATCGCGCGGGTGTTCCCGGCGCTGCGCGCCGCCGACGGCTTCGCCCTGCTCGATCTGGCCGAGGCGGAAACGCTGCGGGCGCTGGGTTGGGGCGGTCCCATCCTCCTGCTCGAGGGCTGCTTCGACAAGGACGACCTGGCGCTGTGCGAACGCCTCAGCATCTGGCACGCGGTGCACGACCCGGCGCAGATCAACTGGCTCGCGACGCGCGACAAGGCGCGCGCCCATCGCGTCTTCCTCAAGCTCAACACCGGCATGAACCGGCTTGGCTTCTCTCCCGACCAGTACCGCGAAGCGTTCAAGCGCGTGGGCCGGCTGGGATCGGTCAGCGACGTTGCCCACATGACCCACTTCGCCCGCGCTGACGAAGAACATGGCACCGACGGCGCCTTCGACATCTTCCAGCGCACCACCGACGGTCTTCCTGGCGAGCGCTGCCTGTGCAACTCGGCGGCGCTGCTGCGTCATGGCGCGCGTGCTTCGGTGAGGCAGCACAGCCCGTCGCTGGCACTGGCGGGCAACCTTGCCGCGGACCAGGACCAGGCGCCACGGGTCGCGACGCCACGCGGACCACGCCTCGATGGCATTCTCGGGGACTGGGTGCGCCCCGGCATCATGCTGTACGGTTCATCGCCAACGGGGCTTTCCCCGGACGCCCTGCAGTGGGGCCTCCGGCCGGCGATGTCGCTTTGCACCCGACTCATCGGCGTCCAGGACGTCGCCGCCGGGGCCGCTGTCGGCTACGGCGAAATGTTCCGGGCCAACCGTCCGATGCGCGTCGGCGTGGCCGCGGTCGGCTACGGCGACGGCTACCCGCGCCATGCGACCACGGGCACCCCCATCGTCGTCGACGGCGTGCGCACGCGGATCCTGGGGCGGGTGTCGATGGACATGCTCGCCGTCGATCTCGAGCCCGTGCGCGCCGCCGGGCGCGCCGCCAGTGTCGGCAGCCCCGTGCTGTGCTGGGGAGAGCAGCTGGGGCAGCGGCTGTCGATCGATGAGGTCGCGGCCAGCGCCGGCACGCTCGGCTATGAGCTCATGTGCGCCCTGGCGAAACGGGTACCGGTGAAAGTCGCCTGATGGCGCGCGAGCGCAGCATGTTCGTGTGCTCGACATGCGGCGGGCAGTCACCCAAGTGGCTGGGCCGATGCCCGCATTGCGAAGCCTGGAACACCTTGGTGGAGGGCCGCGCCGAGGCCCCGCGCGCCGGGGTTCGCGGCCAGGCCGCGCTGGCGCCAGGGTCGCCGGTGCAGACACTGCGGCTGGTGCAGTCGGAAGAGCACCCGCTGATGCCGTCGGGCGTCGACGAACTCGACCGCGTGCTGGGCGGCGGGCTGGTGCCGGGCAGCGTGGTTTTGCTCGGCGGCGATCCCGGCATCGGCAAGTCCACCCTGCTGCTGCAGGTCCTCGGCGACCTGGCGTGCCGCGCCCCGGTGCTGTACGTCAGTGGAGAGGAGTCCGCCTCGCAGGTCGGACTGCGCGCGAGCCGGCTCGGGCTGCAGGACAGCGAGGTGCGCCTGGTCGCGGAAATCCAGCTCGAACGCATCATGGGCGCGCTGGAATCGGAGCGGCCCGCGGTCTGCGTGATCGACTCCATCCAGACCGTCTACACCGAGGCGCTGACGTCCGCGCCGGGCTCGGTGTCGCAAGTGCGCGAATGCGCCGCGCGCCTCACGCGCCACGCCAAGGAGGCCGGCACCTGCATCGTCATGGTCGGCCACGTGACCAAGGAAGGCGCGCTCGCCGGACCACGCGTCCTCGAGCACATGGTGGATACCGTGCTGTACTTCGAAGGCGACACCCACAGCAGCTTCCGCCTGATCCGCGCCATCAAGAACCGCTTCGGCGCGGTCGGCGAGCTCGGCGTGTTCGCGATGACCGAACGCGGTCTGCGCGGCGTGCCCAACCCATCGGCGATTTTCCTGTCGCAACACGGCGCCCCCGTCCCCGGCTCGTGCGTGCTGGCAACCCTCGAAGGGACGCGTCCGCTGCTGGTTGAAATCCAGGCGCTGGCGGATGGCGCCGCCTCGCCAAGCCCGCGCCGACTCAGCGTCGGGCTCGAGCCGGCGCGGCTGGCCATGCTGCTGGCCGTGCTGCACCGTCATGCCGGCATTGCCTGCGGCGACCAGGACGTGTTCGTCAACGCCGTCGGTGGCGTACGCATCAATGAGCCCGCGGCCGATCTCGCCGTGCTGCTGGCGATCCAGTCCTCGCTGCGCAACCGCGCACTGCCCCGCGGTCTGCTGGCGTTCGGAGAAGTCGGGCTGGCTGGTGAGATCCGCCCCGCTCCGCGTGGCCAGGAGCGCCTGCGCGAAGCCGTCAAGCTCGGCTTCACCGCCGCCATCATCCCGGCGGCAAACGCACCCAAAGGGGCCCAGCCGCGCCTCGAAGGACTGACCCTGCATCCGGTCCAGCGCATCGACGAAGCGCTGGACGTGCTGCGCGAACTGCAGGTCTAGCAGGCACAGCCCCGCTCAAGCGGGAGCAAACTCCAGCGCCGACGCATGGCGCGCCTGGTCGCCGGTGTCCTCACCCGCCGCCGGCATGACCGCCAGGGTCGCCGCCTCGCCCACGCCACCCGGTTGCACCACCAGCACGGTGCGGTGGAAACGCGCCACCGCCGGGCGATGCGCCACGCTCACCAGGGTCGTGGCGGGAAGCTCGCGCAACAGCACGCCATACATCGCCGCCTCGGTCTCCTCGTCGAGCGCGCTGGTTGCTTCGTCCAGGAACAGCCACGCCGGCGCGGCCAGCAAGGCACGGGCGATCGCCAGGCGCTGCTGCTCGCCCGGAGACAGGCGTTGCATCCAGTTGTCCGCGGCATCCAGCGCCGGCGCCAGCATGGGAAGCCGCGCCAGCGTCAACACGTCGAGCAGACGCGCGTCGGTGAATTCGCCCGCCGCGTGCGGGTAGCACAACACGTCGCGCAAGGTGCCGATGGGGAGGTAGGGCTTCTGCGGCAAGAACAGCGTGCTTCCGCCGGGTCTGCGGCACAGGCTGCCACGCGCATACGGCCAGATGCCGGCCATCCACCGCAGCAGCGTGCTCTTGCCCAGCCCCGACGGGCCCATCAGCAAAGTGTGTTCGCCGGGGGCGATACGCTCGCCCCCGGCCTGGATCAGCGCCATCCGCGACGGCGTCGCCAGCAACAGGTCGCCGAACTCGATGGCGTGCGCGGGTGCCGCCGCGGGGGCCGGCACGTCATCGCGCACGGCCTCCATCGACTGCACGAACCCGTGCAGCCGCGAAAACGTCGCGCGCCAGTCGGCGATGGCGGTGTACGCGTCGATGAACCATGACAGCGAACCCTGCACCTGGCCAAACGCGCTGGCCGTCTGCGTCAGGCCGCCAAGCTTGATCTGGCCGGCGAAGTAACGCGGCGCCGCCACCAGAATCGGAAAGATGATGGCGAGCTGGCCATAGAACGAGCTGTACCAGGTAAACAGCTTCTGCCGCCGCATGATGCCCCACCAATTGTTCCAGACCTGCGCGAAGCGCGAGGCGTGCCCTTCGAGCTCGCGCGCCTCGCCTCCATACAACGCGATGCCCTCGTTGTACTCCCGCGTGCGCGCCAGGCCGAAGCGGAAATCGGCCTCATAGCGCTGCTGGTCGAAGCTCAACCGGATCAGGGGTTTGCCGATCAGGTGGGCGAACACACTGCCGATGCCCGCATACGCGACCGCCACCCAGACCATGTAGCCGGGAATGCTCAGTCCGGCGATGCGCAAGGTCCCCGACAAGGTCCAGAGAATCGCCAGAAAGGAGCCCAGCGTCACCGCCGAGGAAATGAACCCGAAAAACAGGCTCAGCGTTCCATTGACGAAGCCGCGGATGTCATCGGCGATCCGCTGGTCCGGGTTGTCCGACTGGCCGACGCGCAGCGCCATGCGGTAATGGGCCGATCCGCCCAGCCAGCGCGCCAGATAGACCTCCGTCACCCAGCGCCGCCAGCGGATTTGCAACATCTGCAGGAAGTACTGCGAATACACCGCCAGCACGATGTAGGCAAAGGCATACCCGGTGAACGTCAGCAGCAGGTGCTTGAACGCAGGGAAGTCGTGGTTCTGCAGGGAGTTGTAAAAGTCATTGTTCCAATAGTTCAGCCGAACGTTGACCCACACAATCGCAAGATTCATCGCCAGGACCGTCAACAACAGCAACCACCCCCGGCGCCTGTCGTCGGAGACCCAATAGGGTTTGACGAGACGAATGAAATCTCGAACCTTGAACTTCTCGCCAGAATACGAATATTGACTGTTTTTCATGCCGCCCTTTGGTGCTTGCATTCAACCCGTCACCATTCGATCACATGACGTTCGATTGTGCACGGATCCGCGCGGGCGTCCAACGCTCCTAGAATGAGGGTTTCAACCTCATACCTACCCCGGGAGATTCCGATGGCGATGCCGACCCCCACGTCCATGTCCGATCGTGACGGCAAGATCTGGATGGACGGGCGCCTCGTTGAGTGGCGCGACGCCAAGGTTCACGTGCTCACCCACACCATGCACTACGGTTGCGGGGCATTCGAGGGCGTGCGCGCATACAAGACGGACCAGGGCACGGCCATCTTCCGTCTGCGCGACCACACGCAGCGCCTGTTCGACAGCGCGAAGATCCTGCGCATGGACATCCCGTTCTCGTTCGACGAGGCGATGCAGGCGCAGCTCGAGGTCGTGCGGACCAACGGTTTCGAATCCTGCTACATTCGTCCGCTGGTCTGGATCGGGGACAAGAAGCTCGGGGTGTCTCCGCGCGGCAACACCATTCACCTCATGGTGGCGGCCTGGCCCTGGGGCGCCTACCTCGGTGAGGAAGGCCTGGCCCGCGGCATCCGCGTCAAGACCAGCAGCTACACCCGTCACCACGTGAACATCACCATGTGCAACGCGAAGGCGGTGAGCAACTACACGAATTCCATTCTCGCCAACCTCGAAGTCACCAGCGATGGCTACGACGAGGCGCTGCTGCTCGATCCGCAGGGATTCGTCAGTGAAGGCGCCGGCGAGAACATCTTCGTCATCCGCGACGGCGTGCTGCACACCCCCGACCTTTCTTCGGGTGCGCTCAACGGCATCACCCGCAAGACGGTGTTCGCGATCTGCGCCGACCTCGGCCTGACGGTGAAGGAAAAGCGCATTACCCGCGACGAGGTCTACGTTGCCGACGAGGCCTTTTTCACCGGGACCGCAGCCGAAGTCACCCCCATCCGGGAACTCGACGGCGTCCAGATCGGCGCGGGCAGCCGCGGCCCCATCACGGAACGCATCCAGAGCGCCTTCTTCGACATCGTCGGCGGCCGCAACCCGAAGTATGCCGACTGGTTGTCCGTGGTCTGAGCCCATCCATCGCCAACGACTGGAAAACGCAAGCATGAGTGCCATCCCGAAGTCCGAAATGCCCGTGGTCGAACTCAAGGCCGCCGACCTGCCGGCGTACTGCCCGAACCCGAACATGCCCCTGTGGAGCGGGCATCCACGGGTATTCATCGACGTCAGCCATGGCGAAGCCGCCTGTCCCTACTGTGGAACCCGCTACCGCCTGGCGGCAGGCGAAGTCGTCCACGGCCACTGATCGCGCGGAACGCCGTTGAACCGTTCGCTGCTGGTCGCGCCGCAGTGGATCGGCGATGCCGTGATGGCGCAGCCACTGGCGGCCGCGCTGGCGGCGCGCGGTGACCACGTCGTCGCCGTCGGCCTGCCAGCGGTCGCGCCGGTGCTGCGCGCCATGCCCGGTGTGGCCGAAGTGATCGAGGCTGCGCTGGCGCACGGACGCCTCGACCTCGGCACCCGCCGGGCGGTGGCCGCGCGCCTGCGGCAAACGGGTTGTACCCACGCCTATATCCTCGGCAACAATGTCAAGTCGCGGCTGATTCCGTGGCTGGCGCGCATTCCGGTGCGCGTGGGGTACCGGGGCGAAGCCGCCGGCATCCTGCTGACCAGCGCCGTGCCGCAACCACCCCCTGGCGCGCGCCCCGCCCAGCGCGCGGCCTACCGGGGCCGGGGTGGGGGCGCGGGTGGGCCCCCGGCCGCGCCCCCCGGGGACGTGGGCG
>VFSW01002633.1_pt1 | contig 27132 bp, 25 predicted proteins | sample 5358111 | NCBI WGS metagenome assembly VFSW01 (sample SAMN11554181, study PRJNA540505) | mine drainage metagenome | isolation source: sediment from site ElyBrook_90M | place: USA: Ely Copper Mine, Vershire, VT | collected 2017 | reverse complement strand
CATCGAACCGCAACGCACGACCGACCTTGACGCAGGGAACCTCCCGCAACCTGGACTTCTTGTAGACCGTGTCTACTTCGATCCCCAGATATTGGGCAGCCTCCCTGACATTCAGGAGCCGCCTACCGATGACTTTATTTGACACGATTTCGACCACTTCTTTGCCAAACATATTTGTTTCACCTCGGCACTTTTCCACAATTTCGATTCGCCCCCTTCTCCATCGACTTCAGCATCTGTACTCGAAGTGAGTACCCAAGAAGAAGCGTAGGGGCGTGGCGGGGCACTTCTTCTGGAAGAATCTTCCTCGGCGTGGAAAAGCTTTCCAAAACTACTTCAAAGTCAACAAGGCAGCGGCAAGAGAGAGGCGTACCAGGCAACGGCAAGAATGAGGCACGCAAGGTAACGGCAAGGATGAGGCGTACCAGGCAACGGCAAGAGCGAGGCGGGCAACGGCAAGGGCGAGGCGTACAAGGCAAGGGAAACGGCGGGGCGTACAAGGCAACGGCAAGGGCGAGGTGTGCGCCTTTGGCGCGGCTTGGTCCCACTTCGGGCCGCTCCGGTGGACGGCCCAGCGCAACGGAACGCGCTGAACGGGCCTTCTCCGGGCCGTTCGGGCCAGCGCCGGCCGCGCGCCAAACGGTGGTACGAGTTTGGCACTTGCCGCGCCCGCCACTCCGGCCTGCCACCATCGCCGCCCTCGTTCTCTTCTGTCTGCCTGGGGGCACGTTTTTTCCTTCGCTTCGCTCCAGGGTGAAAGAAAAAAACGCCCCCCAGGGCAGACAGAGGAAAAAACAATGTCATATCAAAACAACAGCAGCCACAGCAGCAGCGCATTCACCGCCAGCAATGGCACAACCGGCAATATCGCCAGCAACCCGGCTTCCGGCAGAGAAAACCGGAAGCCTGCGACCGCGCAGCAGCTTGTGCGGGAGAACGTGCAGTACCTCATCGAGCAGTTGGAGGCAGGACACAGCGAAACGCTGACGGCCTTTCTCCGTGCGATGGCAGCTTTCAGGGAGTATTCGTTCGGGAACCAGATTGCCATTGCGAGACAGCGGCCATCGGCCAGGCGTGTCGCGGGGATGTACGCATGGAACCAGCTTGGCCGGTTCGTCAACAAGGGCGAGAAGGGCATCGCCATTCTTGCGCCCGTCATCGGCCAGCACAGTAAACCCTCACAGGACGGGGACGCCGAAGAGAGAGAGGCGGACAAGCCCGCGTTGCTGGGATTCCGGCGGGTGCATGTGTGGGCCGAGGACCAGACCCACGGACTGCCGTTGCCGGAGTTGGAGCAAGTGACGGGCGAGGCGGGCGCGTACCTCGACCGGATGCGTGAGTTCGTCCACGCGCAAGGCATCGCGCTGGAATACACCGAGAGCATCGCGCCCGCGTTGGGCACGGCTTTCGGAACCACCATCCGCCTGTTGCCGGGACAGAGCAAGACGGAAGAACTCACAACGCTCATTCACGAGGCGGCGCATCTCGCCCTCAAGCATGGGGAGCGCCGCACCACGACGACCAAGACGGTGCGCGAGACCGAGGCCGAGGCAGTGGCCTTTGTGGTGGCGCAGGGCATCGGCATCAACGCGGCCCAGAGCGCCAGCTACATCCAGCTTTATCACGGCAACGCGGCATTGCTGATGGAGAGCCTTGAGCTTGTGCAGCAGACCGCGGCCATCATCCTTGCGGCACTGAAAGCGGAAGAGGTTGTTTCGCAGGAAGTGCCGGAAACAGTGGGAGCGCAGCCCGAAGCAAAGCGGGCGCGTCGCCCCCGTCCCCAGGCAGTCACCACGGAAGCGGCAGCCTAACCGCCGCTTCCACCGCCACCGCGCACAAGTGCGGACAGGCGAGCTCTGCCTGTCCGCATGACCTCAACGCTTCATCCACCCAAAGGAGAACCGTCATGTCGAAATCCGTTACCATCATCAACGAATACCGCAACCTGCCCCTCGCGCAGTTGCAGGAGTCGCCCACCAACCCGCGCCGCCGGTACGATGATCGGGCGCTCGAAGAGCTTGCCGCCAGCTTTACGGCGCAAGGCGTCTTGCAGCCGTTGCTCGTCCGCGCTGTCGGCGACGACAGGTACGAAGTTGTCGCCGGTGCGCGGCGTCTCCGCGCAGCCAAGCTGGCCGCGCTCAAGGATGTTCCTGTGCGCATCGTTACGCTGTCGGACTCCGAGTGTGTCATCGCGCAGTTGACGGAGAACATCCAGAGGGAAGGAGTGCATCCGATGGAGGAGGCGCTTGCCTTCGATGGCCTTTTGCGGCTGGAATCGCCACGCTACGACATCGCAGCCGTGGCGCAGAAGGCGGGCAAGAGTCCGTCGTTTGTGGCACAACGCAGGCGATTGGTTGAACTGATACCGTCCATCGCGGAGGCGTTTCTGGCCGATGAGATCGGAGTCGGTCATGCGCTGGAAATCGCCAAGCTGCCCCCTTCGCAACAGGAGAAGGCGTTTGACGCCGCGTTCCGCACCGTATGGCAAGATGGCAAGCAGTCTCGCGTCGTATTGCCGGTACGCGACTTCACCGCATGGATCGAGCAGAACATCCTGCTCTCGCTCGACTCCGTTCCCTTCGATAAATCGGACGCAACGCTTGTGCCGGAGGCGGGTAGCTGTGCCGAGTGTCCAAAGCGAACGGGCTTCAACACGCTACTCTTCGGAGAGATGGGCAGTCGCCATGACCAATGCTCGGACGCAATTTGTTTCAACAACAAACTTAACCGCTATGTGGAACGGCAGATTGCGGAGAAGCCCAAGCTGATACAGATCGCGACGGCCTACGGAACGCGCGGAGACGGCACCGTGCTCCCGCGCAACCGCTACGTCGCCCTGCAACTGACGAACCCAGCGAAGTCGAAGCAGCCGCTCTCGCCGTATCAGAAGCCATGCAAACACATGGCCGAGGCGATTGCGGTGGACGGCGCGGAACGCGGGCACACGGTCAAAGTGTGCGCGGAGCCGAGTTGCGCTGTCCACTTCGCGGGCCGCGCCGACAAAGCGCCCAACCCGGTGCAACTGGCGAAGGAGCGGGAGCAGCGGCGCAAAGAGCTTGAGACGCGCAAGCTCGAAACCACGGTGCGGCACCGCACTTTGGCGGAAGTGCTCAAGAAGCTAGATGCACCGCTTGACCGCGCGGACCTTGTACTGGTAGCGAATGCGATGCTCGAAAAGACAGAGCCATTGCGCCGCGAAGCACTGGCGCGAAGGCACAGGATGGTGGACGGCCCTGCCAACGAAGCGACCTACCCGCAGGTACAGAAGGGATTGACACGGCTGTTGCGGCAACTGGACGAAAGCGGACTGTCCAGGCTCATCGTCGAGATCGTCTTGCTCGGCAGCGTCGATTCAGCTTCGCAGGAAGAGACGGATGCGCTCATCGCAACGGCCAGGCGGCACCGCGTGGATGTGGCGAAGGTGCGGCAGAGCGTCGAAGCGGAGTTTGCCGCGAAACTTGCGAAGGCGGCAGCGAAGCGGAAACGGCCCAGCACGAAGAGCACAGCAAAGACCAGTAAAGCGGCATAGAAAAATTGCATTTCATTGGGGCGTCCGGCATCCGCTGGACGCCCTTTTCCGCGCTGCAACCGCCCGTCGATTCCCACCCTTTTGCAGTGCTCCCGCTCTCGCGGGAGAGCATCATGGCCCTCCCGACGGTCTGGGCGCGGCTGATCGAGATTGGGACGCCGCGCAGTATGCCGCCGGCCCCCTGGTCTTCCCATGGAATCGTTTTCCATCGCGCGGAATTCTTTTCCCCATGGATTCCCCGTCCCAGTTCTACCTTCGCTCCATGACGTTCACGCCGGGAGCAGCGGCTCGCCGGTTACGAAGCAATTGAGAGGAACCTTATGCAAAATGCACTTCCAATAAATCCGTCCCGCCTCCGGCGTCCGCGAGCGCACATCCGCAGGCTTGCAATTCCGTCGCTGGTCTTCCTTGCGGCGCTGCCTATATATGCGCAATCGGCTGGCAGCGACCCGTGGGACAACGCTGTCAACGTCCTCAGAACTGCTTTTACAGGCACGATTGCGACCGGGCTGTCGTTGGTCGCAATCGTGGTTGGCGGCCTGATGTTCGCCTACGGCGAGGGCCAGTCCAAACGGATGCTCGCCGGGATCGTCTTCGGCGTCGGCATGGCCATCGGCGCGGTCAACTTCATGGCCTGGTTGTTTCCGTAGACAAAAAACCGAAACGAAAACGCTGAAAGGTCCAAGCAAGGAGGCGGTCCATGTTTCGGTCGACGGATGGCAGGGTGAATCCGGTATTCAAGGCCATGAACCGTCCGTTGACCGTCCTGGGAGCGGAGCGGCGACTGTTCTTCGTCGCTCTGATCTCGGGAGGCGCGATCTTCTCGCTGCTGCATTCGCTGCTCGGCGGAATTGGCCTCTTCATCGTGGGCGTCGTCGTTGCCCGCATTGCGACGAAGCACGATGTCGAGATTCTCCGCGTGCTCTTCAACTCGAACAAATTCCATCGCCGTTACGACCCCATGAAGCGGGGACCGTCAGAGATACACATAGCGAGGCGCAATGTTCAAGGTTGACCAAATCGTGAAGGACTGGAAGGAAGCCGGCTCGTTCGCCGCGCAGATCAACCTCTACGGGTTCTGGGATGAGCACTGCTTTCTGACGAAATCGGGCGACCTCGGAACGGCGCTGCGCATCGGCGGCATCGACTGCGAGAGTCTCGACCACACAGGGCGCGACCATGCCGTCAAGCGACTGGAGGCCGCATTCCGCAGCCTGGACGATAGGACACGGCTCTATCAGATTCTATTCAAGCGCAACCGGCCCGCGGTCCCGCACACCGAGTATGACAACCCGCTGGTGCGTGCCGCCGTGGAGCAACGTGCCGCATTTCTTCAGTCGAAGTCGGACCGTCTCTACAGCATCGAGATCTTTTGGGTGGCGATGATCGACGCGAGTTATGCCAAAGCCGGCCTGCTGCACGCCCTCGCTGGATTGCCGAAGCAGCCGCGCTCGTCGCTGCGCGACTTGCGCGCGCTGTTCTCCGGCAGTCGAGAACGGACTTTGCTCTATGAGCAGATCGAGCGCGACCGGCTGCGGTTGCAGCGGTTGGTACAGAGTTTGAGTGGGCAGCTAAGCGACCTCGCCGCGGTCGAGCTGCCAGGGGCGGAGGAGACCTTCCGGCTTGTCCGGCGTCTCGTCAACCTCCGCCCCTCAAAGTTTGAGCGGAGCAGGTTGTGCGGCGCCCGGCACCTCGACTGGCAGGTCTGCGGTTCGGAGCTGGAGGCGCATCGCGGCGCCCTGCGCATGGATGACGACTACGTCCGCGTTCTTACGCTGAAGGAACTTCCTAGCGAGACGCGGCCCCTGTTGCTCGAAGGCTTGCTCGACATCCCCGCCAACTTCCATGTCGTGACCGAATGGCATCCGGTCGATAACGCAAAGGCAAGGAAAGAGATTGCGTCGCGCCGCAGGCATTACCACAACTCCAAGACCAGCTTCGTCTCGAATTTGCAGGACCGCCAGAGCACCGGCCCGCAGGATGAACTGGTCGACGACTCGAAGGCCGCTGCTATCGCGGAACTGGGCGATGCGCTGACCGCCATCGGCATGGAAGGCAAGTCCTTCGGCGAGTTCACGCTCTCGGTCGTGGTCTACGACGAAGACCGCATGAAGGTGGAACATGCGGTCGCCGAGTTCCAGAAAGTCTTCACGCAGCAGGACGGATTGCTCTACGAGGAGCGCTACAACCTGCTGAATGCGTTCTTTGCCACGGTGCCGGGGAACAGACAGTTCAATCTTCGCAAGCAGTGGGCGCTCAACTCCAACTGCGCCGACCTGTCTTTCCTGTTCACGGTCGATACCGGATCGCGGTGGAACCCGCATCTGGAGCGGGAGTATCTTGCCGTTCTCGAATCGGCGCACGGCACACCCTACTATCTGAACCTGCACGCGGGCGATGTGGCGCACACGCTGCTGCTTGGCGCAACGGGAAGTGGCAAGTCCTTCTGTCTGTCGTTCATCCTCCAGTCGCTCCAAAAGTACGACCCGCTGACCTTCATCTTCGACTTGGGCGGCAGCTACGAGACGCTGACGCGGGTCTTCGGCGGGACGTATTTGAACGTCGGGTTGAAAAATCCCGGCTTCACCATCAACCCGTTTTCGCTTGAGCCGACCCACGAGAACATGAATTTTCTGTACCTGTTTCTCCGGGTACTGATCGAGTCGGGAGGCCGCTATGAATTGACGATGGCCGATGAAAAGGCCCTGTTCGCTGCGATCGAGCGCGTGTACAAGCTGCCCGCGGAGATCAGGACGCTCACCAACTTCGCGTCCATCCTCGGACCGCTGGGAGAGCGGCTGCACCGCTGGACCAAAGCCGGTCAGTTCGGCCACCTCTTCGACAACGGGAACGACACGCTGACCCTCTCGCGCTTCCAGACCTTCAACTTCGATGGCTGGTCGGAGTACCCCGACGTTCTGGAGCCGCTGCTGTTCTACGTCCTGCAGCGGGCGTCGTCCGAGATCGAGAGGCCCGCGAACGCCGCTACCTTCAAGGTCTTCGCGATCGACGAAGCGTGGATATTCCTCAAGAACAAGACCATCCGCGACTGGATCACCCTCGCGGAGAAGACCTGGCGGAAGAAGAACGCGGCCATGGTTCTCGCGACCCAGTCGGTGGTGGAATTGGCGGCCTCCGACATGCTGCACATCGTCAACGAGTCCTGCCCCACCAGGATTTTTCTGTCGAACCCCAATATCGACCGCAAGCTCTACGCAGAAATCTTCCAGTTGAACGACACCCAGCTTGAGTTGCTGGAGTCGCTCATTCCCAAACGCGAGCTGCTGCTGATCCAGCCTTGCGGGACGAAGAAACTGGTCCTTGAAGTGGACGCGTTGACGTATTGGATCGTCACCAACAATGCCCGTGACAACCTCCGCAGGCAGGATTACTTCGCCCGCTTCGGGCCGGAGCAGGGACTCCTGCTTCTGGCCCAGGACTATCCCAACCCAACATATTCCTAACCGAATTTGCACATTTTCTTAAGGAGATTACATGCGCCCATCACCGATTGTTCCGCTCCTGCTTGGCCTGGCCGCTACCGTGGCCCACGGCCAGCAGCAGGCCCGCATCGTCAAATACCATGCCAACGACATCGTCAGTATCCGCGCCAGGATGCACTACACAACACTCATCCAACTCCCGGCCACGGAGAAGATTCTGGAGGTCGCCACCGGCGACAAGGACTTTTGGATCATCGACACGGTGGGCAACTACTGCTTCCTGCATCCCGCCAAGGAAGGCATCCACTCCAACCTCAACCTCATCACCGACAAGGGCAGCGTGTACTCGTTCACGCTCGATGACGACGAATCCTCCGGCCCCGACCTGAAGGTCGTCATCGAGCCGTCCGACAACTCTTCGCTGGCCGCGGCGAACGGCGTCGACAAGCTCGTGTCCGCCAGTGAGGTCGATGCCGCGCGCGCCCAGGCGCAGGCCGCCCAGACCCACGCCGCCGCTCAAGTCGAGCAGTTCCGTGCCGAATATCCGACGCAAGACTTGAAGTTCGATTACGTCTTCCACGACGAGAAGCCATTCGACGTCTCCGCCATCTACCACGACGACAAGTTCACCTACATCAAGTCCACGGCCACCGAGAAGTTCTCCGTCTATGGGATCGAGGACGGCAAGCCCGATCTCATCGACTTCCAGTTGAGGAACGGCACCTACGTCATCCCGAAGATCGTGGACAAGGGATACCTCGAAATCGGCAAGCACAAGCTGGAGTTCCAGCGGAAAGGGGAGTAGGCGATGGCGATGCCAGAAGAAATAAAGGTCCAGCAACCTGAAACACCGGCAACCCTGCCGAACGCGCAGCTTCGGGACAAGCGTGTGCTGCCCGAGGGTGTCGTTCCGAAGCAGGCGCAGGGCTATGTCATCGCCGGCCTCGCCGTGCTCATCCTGATGGCGGTGATGTTCTCGAAGGACCATGCCAGGCCCGCGCCGAAGGAGACGGCGTCGGTCCCGCCGGCTGTGTCCACGGACATGAACCAGCAGAAGATCCAGGAGTTGGAGCAGGACTTGAGCGCCGACCAACGCCAGGGCCAGCGGGAGCAGCAAACGCGGAACGGCAACAACACCGCATCTACGATTGACGCTCCAAACGCGCAGACCGGCGGCCTTGCATCTCCCGCTGCGCAGTTGCCGCCCCCAACCGGACCGCCACGCGATCCTATAGCGGATGCGGAGAAGGCGCTGGCCTTCAAGGCCCGCTTCGCCTCCAACCTCGTCTCCGCCGAGGATGGCGCTTCGCACTCATCGCCGGCGGACTCCGCGGACGCGATTGTCCGCTCCGACACCGGCAACGACGCAGTCCCAATCCCAATCCAGGCCCGTCCGTCGAGCACGCCGCAGGGTCCTGCATCGCAGGCCGCCACCACTGCAACCGGCGGCAAGCGCGCGCCGGAGGTGAGCGTCAACTCCGCGCACGGCCAGCCCTATGTGGTCTTCGAGGGCACGACCATCGACACGGTGCTGACGGACCGTCTCGATGGAGAGTTTGCCGGCCCGGTGAAGGTGATGGTGACGGACCCTGTCTATAGCCAGGACCGCCAGCACCTCCTGATTCCCGAGGGCACGTTTATTCTTGGCGATGTGCGGCAGGTTGCGGGCCTCGGCCAGAGACGACTCGCCGTCACCTTCCATCGCCTGTTGATGCCCGACGGATACTCCGTCGATCTCGACCAGTTCCACGGCCTCGATCAGGGTGGAGACACCGGCCTTAAAGATAAGGCCAACAACCATTACTTGCAGATATTCGGCGCCTCCATCGCTCTTGGAATCATCGCCGGAGGGGCCGAGAGCAGCAACGCCAACGTCGGACTCAACGAGTCAGGAACGGATGCATACAAGGCCGGCATCGCGTCGAGCCTTTCGCAGTCGAGCGCGGATGTGCTCGACCGCTTCATCAACATCCCGCCCACCATCACCATCCGCGAAGGACACCGGATCAAGGTCTACATCACCGAGGACATGCTCCTTCCCGCGTATGAGGACCACACCGTGCCCGGCGACATCTGACCTTCTTTTGTTCCCAATACCAGCCACACCACCACCAGGAGGTTTCACCATGAGAGCAGGAAGACTTCATATTCTCATTCTCGGCCTGTTGTCCACGCTTGCGCCCACGGCGCGCGCGCAGTGGGCGGTCTTCGATCCCACCAACTACGCGAATGCCTTGAATGAATTTCATGAGATGCAGCAGACCTACACGACCGCCATCGAGACGCGGGACCAGATCGTCGCTGCCTACAACCTCGCCTACCGGATGTCCCAGATGCCGCAGGACCTCGGGGCGCGCTATCGGTCCGGTTTCGCGCAGTGGACGGGCCTGTCGGCCCCGAACACCTACGGCAACACCTCGGCATGGATGAACGCCCTGAACGTTGGCGGTGCGTCCTCCGCCTCGCAGGCATACACGAGCGCCGTTGTGCAGGTCGAGCCCTATCCGGCGGGCAGTTATTCGTCGCTCGATTCCACAACCCAGGCGACGATCGCCAACCAGTACGCGACCTCCGAGCTGGCCGAGGGCACCACCACCGGCACCCTTGCCACGCTGGGCACGGTCCGCGCGAACTCCGAGGCGTTCGCGCAGAAGCTGGCGAACCTGGAGTCGGACACCTACTCGACCGACCCAGAGGAGCAGACGCAGAGCGCCCTGTTGGCCAGGATCAACTCGGCCACGCTGCTCCAGATCCATTCGCAGCAGGACACCAACCAGATCCTTGCCGCTTCGGTCCAGCAACAGCTCATTGCACAGAAGCAGCAGATCGACGCGCAGGACCGCGCCATCAACCAGTCCATCTACTTCCAGCAGAACTTTCCTGCGACCATGCAGAACCTAACAACCGGGGTGAGCGATTCGATCCATGCGATCTCGCTCAGCCCTACCGGACGGTGAGCCATGCAACAGAACCCATTTACCTTTCTCGGCTCGGCCATCAGCCAGTTGCTTGCCTCCAACAGCCCGGCGCTTCAGGCCATGGGACTCGATATGTTCCGCGGCCTGGCCGTGGTCCTGATCGTCTGGTTCGGCGTCAAGTCGGCCCTCTCCGCCGCGCAGGGGCACGGCGGAGGATTCCACTTCGCCAGGTTTGCCGACTTGATCCTGCTGATCTCGTTTGGCCTGGGGATGCTGACCTACTACTCAACGCCGATTCCCGGCGTCGGATATAGCTTCTGCGACCTCATCACCAAGGAGGCACTCAACCTCTCCGGCCAGATCGAGTCCGGCCAGACCCAGCAGATCGCCAGGGCAGTCACCAACGCCGAGCAACAGCTCGGCTCGCCTCCGGGCATCTTCAGCATCGAGGAGGACCTCACCTTTCTGCTGATCGCCGTTATCCTGGCGGCGATGGAGGCCGTGGCCTTCGCCGTGATCGCGTATGGTTACGTTGCATCCGCGGTGTGCGTACTGATCGGGCCGATCTTCATTCCATTCTTCATCGTGCCGAAGATGGACTGGCTCTTCTGGGGATGGTTCAAGGCGTTCATCGGCTTCAGCTTCTACCAGGTGGTTGCGAGCGCGTTCATCTTCGTCTTCTCCAAGGTGCTGCTGGGGTTGCTTGGAGTCATCGGCCCAATCACGCTCTCGAATGCCTTCACCGTCCTGCCCGCGCTTATCATCACGCTCTTCACCTGCATCTATGGGCTGGTCAAAATCCCGGAACTCACGGCCTCGGTCCTTGGCGGCCGCGGCGGCACATGGGTCAACCCGATGGGGAACTGAACATGACGAAGACTCAGAATGAATTGCCAATCACCGATGCCGGACACAGGTTTCTGGAACTGTATGCGGAGCCAGTCGTCACCAACACCTACCTGAAAGTCGCGATTCTGGTGCTCGCCGCGGTTGCGCTGACCCTGCTCGCGCTCCTCTATCGGGCCCAGACGGCTGCGCTCCGGCTGAAGCCGCTGGTCATCTCCATCAGCGACATCGGACACGGCGAGGTGATGAACTACGACGATTTTTCCAAAGTGCCGATCGAGCGCGTCGGCAAATACTATCTTGCGCGCTGGGCCGAGCTTTACTACGGGCGCAACCATGCCACCTTGCAGCGCGACTTCTCCGAGTCGCTGAATTTCTTCTCCAACGACCTGCAGGGCGCCACGCTTGCGCGGGTAAACAAGGCGAAGACACTGGAGACTTTTCTGCTCGACCCAAGCGCGCCCAACGTGGACATCGAGATCAAGGCCGTAGTGCTCGAAGACACACGCCAGGCCCCCTACCGCGCCCACATCGAGTTTGAGAAGGTCTTCCGTTCGCCCGGCGACGGGCAGGAGGAAAAACGCGAACGCTGGACGGCGAACGTCGTCTACAGCTTCCGCGACGAGGTCCCCAACGAGATGCTTCTGACCGACCCGCTGGGGCTTGTCATCAGCTACGTCCACGAAGACCAGGCGTTCGGGAGCTGACAATGTTTGCCAACGCCGCCTTCGTCGCCACCTTGATCTTCCTTGCGCTCGGCTTCTGGCTCATGCACGAACTGCTCTTCCTTGTGCCGTGGCGCGGCCTCATCCTCCACGAATACGCGAAGAGCATCGCGCTCTACTGCGCTCTGCTCTTTGCCAACATCCTCGGCCTAACGATCTGGATTGAACGCAAGTTCTTTTTGCGCGACACAGGCCGCAAACTCAAGCACCTCGACCAGGAGATACACAGTGGACACTCGGAGCTCTCAGAAGAGATCGCCGCGCAGTTCGGCGAAGAGTAAGCGGGACACAACCGACGCGCCCGGACCGCAAAGATCGCCTCACCGGGAATTCGACGGTCTCGACGGTTTCGACGAAGAAGAACACTTCGACCGTTCGATCGACCATGTAGCTCGCGTGCGTGCCGCCAAGGAGGCCGCGCAACGCGAGATGGAATCCTTCGGCGATGTCTCCGAGTATGAGGTCACGGTCCTTCATGGAGAGTTGAAAAAAGGGCCAACTGCCGCCTCGCAATCTTCTCTCTCCTTTGAAGGCGATGGGCCAGAGGAGGGGTGATGCGGATCGACCTTCCCCAGGAGCTTCCCCGCGGGCGCGCGCCGGAGGCCCCGCGCTCGGCCCCGCCGCTCGAACCCTCTCCCACCGAACGGCGGAGGGAACATCTCGCCGCTCGTGCCCAGGACCGCCATGCGCCGTATGTTCCACATCCTCGGCGCGACCGGCCCGTGCGCCCAGAGCGCCAGCGCGAATCGAGAGATCGCACGGCGACACAGGACCGTCCGATGGACCAACGCACGCGCAGACAGGCGATCCCGCAGCAGATTGTAGGACTCTCGCTACGCGACGAGGAAAGAAAAATCCTTGCGGAGGTTGGCCGCTTTCGCGTCGTCGGCACCCGCGATCTCGCCGAGACCGTCTACGGCAACCGGCACTCCCGCATGGAGCGCGATCTCGCATTCCTGCGGCAAAAAGGACTTGTCGAGGTCGATGCCGTCAACGCCCGCCGCGACGGGCGCGGCGGCAGCGTGGACCGGATCGAAGTCGTGACGCTCACCAAGGCAGGCAGGGACGTGGCCCGCCGGACATCGGGGCTGCCCCAGGACCAGCAACTCTATGCCGGGTTGGTCAAGCCGCGCGAGGTGGAGCATGACGCCCAGATCTATCGCGCGTATTGCAAAGAAGCGGAACGCATCGAGCGGAAGGGCGGAACGAACCTCCGGGTGAGGCTGGATTTTGAACTGAAGTCCGATGTGCAGAAGGCCATCCATGCCGAGCGCAGGGCCGCTCCCACGCGCGACATGGCGGAGATCAAGCGGCAGGTTGCCCAGCAGTTCGATCTTCCGTATGTCGATGGCGGGATCCAGATTCCCGATGCCCGCATCGTGTACGACCTTGAGCGCAAGGACAACCGGGACCCGGACCAAGGTCCACGGAGCGGCTGCCAGGACATCGAGGTCCTCACCGCCGCATACAGCCCCGGTCATCTTCGCGCAAAGGCCCAGGCCGGTTTCCGGGTCTATGCCTCGTCCTCCGACCGTGCCACGCTGACCGCCAGGATCGAAGGCAATCACTACCTGATGGAGAACATTCTGGAGTTATGACCATGACTCTCAAGGCCGATCCAGTCCCCGCCCTTCAATCGCTCGGCTACACCGAACGCGAGGCCGCGTTCCTGTACCTCGCCGCCGTCCATTCCGGCTACTTTCTTCGCCGCCAGTTCGACTACTTCATCGATCGCAACAAAGGTTCGATCGTGACGAACTTCCTGAAGAAGGCGAGTGCCGCCGGCCACATCGAGGTCTTCGCCTACAAGCAGAGATGGCGGGTCTACCATCTCTGCTCCCGGTCCATCTATCGCCTGCTGGACGATCCAGAGTCGCAACTCCGCCGCCGCAAGGGCGATGCCCAGGTCCGCGCACGGCTCATGGCCCTGGACTATGTGCTCGAAAACGAGGGCGACCATTATCTCGAATCGGAGGCGGACCGCATCCGATTCTTCGAGCGCGTCCGCGAGATCTCCCCGGACCTCTTCACGGACGACGATGGAAGATTGCAATCGCTGCTGTCGGCGTTCCCCATCGCCGTTGCCGGCAGGGAGCGTCCCGCCGATTCGCCGGTGCGCTTCGCTTTCATCGACGAAGGACTCTTGAGCATTGGAAAGTTCGTTCGCTTCCTCGGGGAGGCCGGCCCGTTGCTGCGGGCCATTGGCAACTTCGAGCTGATCTATGCCGCCGTTTCGGAGTTCAACTTCTACGCTGCCAGAGATGCTTTCCGCGGCCGCTTCTTCAGGGCTTTGCCCAGGACTGCGCGTCTTTTCGAGGAGGACAGCCGCTCCGCAGCCATACAACATCGCACACCGCTCCAGGCCCGGTTTACCACGCTTCTCTTCCAGTACAGCTATCCCACAATCCTGCGAAGTGAGGTCAAGGGTTCCGGGAGGGTTCGCATCGCCGAATGCGGGGAGTCATCAAGTGACTGACTGCCAAAGACGTGGAAACCATCGGAGGAAGGGCTGGGCAATACATGGGCGGGAGCGACCCCGCCCGGTCGGGCTGCCGCTACCGCTGGTCGCTCCCGCCCACGAACTGAGTGAGACCGATACCGGTACTGTGCCGGCCCTGACCGAGTACCAGGATTGGCCGCAATCGCGGCCCAGAGGAGGACAGCAATGAACAAACTGAAGATTGAAAAGGGCGCGAGCAAGGTCCGGCGCGCGCCGTTGAAGGCGACCATCGACGGCACGGTTGCGGACGATCTGGAGTTGATGTGCGAGTGGTCGGAGAACGATTCGAGCTATCTCGTCAATCTTCTGCTCGCCTTCGCCATCGGGCGGAGCGAAGACTTCCAGAAGTACAAAGCGGAGCGGCTTGCAACTTCATTGCCCGTCCGGAGTCAGGCCAAGCCCGATCCCAATCCGACGCGCAAAGCTCAGTCTATAGTTGTCGCTCCTGAGAAGGGAGCGGGCGCATGAACCTCGCTGTGTGTCTTCGCCAACTCTCGCGGCCATTGGTCGAGTACCGCGTCGTGCTGTCCTTCGGACTGAGCGCGGCCTGCGGCATCGTGCTGCAAGGACTTTATCCGGTCCATGACGCCGATCCGCTGCTGCGCCTGCTGGCGCTGCAACGGCCCGCAATCTTTCACGCGCTCGTCTGGAGCTACAGCCTCTTCCTGTACAGCACGCCGTTCCTGGTCTTCTCCATTCTGTTCTCGCTGGTCTATGTCCATCTCTATGCGCCGGACACAAGCCAGGCCGCCGGCCCGTTGCCGCCCTATCGCCCTCCGTTGCGGCGGGAGTCCCTGGAGCTGGTCGTCGGAGAGGTCCACCACCAGTTGAAGCCGCAACCGTCGCCGGCCCCACGCTGGCTCATCGTTCCCGAGCGCGGCCTGTACACGGGCCTCTGCGTGGTCGGGGCCATCGGCTCCGGCAAGACCACTGCCGTCATCCTGCCCGCCATGCGGCAGCTCTTCGCCTATCGCGCCAACGACCCGCAACGAAAACTCTCGGGGGTGGTGCTGGAGGTGAAGGGCGATCTCTGCCGTCAGGTGCGGAAGGTCCTGGCGGGATGCGGGCGGGAAGAGGACTATGTCGAGGTCTCGCTCGACGGCGACATCCGGTACAACCCCCTCAACAACGACTCCGACGCCTACGCGCAGGCGTACAACATCGCCTCCGTCATCGTCGCCATCTGGGGCAAGGGAAAAGAACCGTTCTGGCAGCAGTCCTACACCGACCTCGTCCGCTACGTCATCCTGCTCCATCGCGTCCGCGATGGATATGTGACCATGCTCGACATCTTCCGCACGGTCATCAGCTCGGGGACGTTGGAGCGGATGCTGATTGAGACGGGCAGGGGCTACACGGCCGTCTCATTTGCCGGAGCGGGAAAGGCGGACTACTTGAAATATGAATCGACGTTGGCGCCGTTCCGGTTTGTCTGGAACGAGAAATTGAACCAATACATCGCCCGCTGGACCGAGGAACTGGAAACCGTTCTGGTCCGGCAGACCGCCATCGCCGCATCTATATATAGACGCAGGCCGGGCAAGGCCAGTCTGCGCGGCAGTTGGGAGAGCGTCCACTACTGGTACTGGGAACACTGGAAGTTCTTTCGCTCCGAGACCAAGACTTCGATTGTCCAGGGCGTCGCCGTCTTCCTCTCGCTCTTCGAGACCGACGCCAGGGTGCGCCGCGTCTTCTGCCCTCCAAAGGAACTGTACGAGGGCGGACCCTCACCCTCGGACCCTCATGCCAAGGTCTTGCCGCCATTCGACGAATTGATCGAGTCGGGCAAGGTGGTGGGCCTGAACTTTCCGGCCGCGTTGAACCCTGCGCTGGCAAAGATCGTCGGCACCATGATGAAGGTCGATTACCAGCGGGCCGTGCTGTTGCGCATCCCCGCGATGGAAGGACACCCGCAACGGCACTTCCGGCCCACGGTGTTTATCTGCGACGAGTACCAGAACTTCGCCACCGTCGGCGGCGACAACCCCACCGGCGACGACCGCTTCCTGTCTCTGTCCCGGCAGCCGAAGTGCATCCCGCTGGTCGCCACGCAGAGCATCTCCAGCCTGAAGGATGCGTTGCCGAATGAAGGCGTGAAGACCCTGCTCCAGGCGTTTCGCACCAAGGTCTTTCTCTCAACCTCCGATCCCGACACGGCCCGTTATGCGTCGGAGCTATGCGGCAAGGCGGACAAGACCCGCGTCAGCTACACCGTCTCCGAGTCGAGCTCGAACGCGAACGTCGGTTGGCTGAGCGGACGCACTTCGTCCAATAAGGGGTCGGTCTCTGCCTCCAAGCAGTACCAGAAGCATAAGGAGCCGCTCTTCGACGAGAACGTCTTCTTTGAACTCAAGAATGCCCAGGCCATCGTCGTCGCCTTCGACGGCATCAGCCCCCTTCCGCCGACCTATTGCTACCTCAAGCTGGACTTCCTGCCCATCGCCATGAGCTGGTTCGACCAGGAAAAGATCGGCTTCGATCCCGAGAGGATATCCGCGTGAGCTACGAAGTCATCATCCCGTTCCTGAAACCCATCAAGCACCTGCTTGAAGCCGAGACCGTCTCCGAGATCATGGTCAACCCGGATTCGTCGGTCTGGGTCGAAGAGGGCGGCCAGATCCAATTGCTCTCCGGCATCCGCTTCGAGGAGGGCGCGCTGCAGACCGGCCTTGAGGTCATCGCAAACCGCTTTGGAAAGAAGCTCGACGCCGACTCGCCCATCCTGAACCTCCGCCTGCCCGATGGCAGTCGCATGGCGGCCATGGTCCCGCCGCTCGTCAACCCGTGTCCCATGATGACCATCCGCAAGTTCACCTCCAGGGACTTCGGAATGGACGACCTGATTTGCCGCGAGATGCTGACCGCGGAGCAGGCAGAACGGCTCACCGACGCCGTCCGCCGGGGTGACAACATTCTGGTTGCCGGCGGAACGGGCACCGGCAAGACGACGCTGCTCAATGTGCTGGCCGACTTCATCCCGGACAACGAACGCATCCTCATCATCGAGGACACCGCCGAGCTGCATATTCGCAAGCCCCACGTCGTCTCCGCCGAGGCGCAGCTCGATACCCATAAAAGCGCCATTGCCTTCGACGACCTGCTGCGTTCGGTCCTGCGCCACCGGCCCGACCGCATCCTCGTCGGCGAGGTGCGCGGGGCCGAGGCCCGCACTCTGCTCGACGCCATGAACACCGGACACCGCGGCACCCTTGCCACCATCCATGCAGGCAGCGCCCTGGAGGCCCTTCAACGATTGGGTTCGCTGGCCCTGCGCGGGGACGCCTCGGCAGACACGAGGAGCGTCCGGGAGGAGGTCCGCCGGTGCCTCGACCTCGTGGTACACATCGCCAGAATGGACGGGAGGCGCTTCGTGCGCGAGATACAAGATGTCGCCGCACTCCGGCAATGACTATGCGTCGGGGTACCGCTTCAGCGTTTCCACGTTCCCTTCATGCATCCGGTAAAGCTCGGTTTCGACCCTGAGCGGGACATGGAACTTCAGCGAAAGGGCGGTGCCGTCCGTGAACCGGAGATGCACCTCCGGCGCCCCCGATGGGTCGTTGTAGTACCGGACATGTTCGACGGTCCTGCCCGCCGCCTCCGGGTATTCCATAAACGAGTTGGGCATGGTGACCTCCTGCCGTAGTACGCGAGAATACTCGCCGGAGAGGCACTCCGTCCAAGCCAATCATTCCCAATTTTGGGAGTGCGGCAACACTTCAGCACTCTCGGATTGTGAACAAAGGAGATCGAGCGGACCAACGGGCCGGCCCGCAGCTTCATCGTGAATTCATCCGCATCGCGCCGGCCGCCTCCAGCACGGCATCGATGAGCCTCTGTAAGAGAGGCGACCGGTTGTCCTCGCGGATGAAGATGCCGCTGCGCCGCATCAGGACACGGGTCGAGAGTGGCCTTACCGCGATCCCTTGCCGGACGGCGATGGACGTGGCCGCAAGCAGGCAGATGCCGATCTTCTGGACAACGTAGTTCAGCGCCTCCGGGGCCGCGAAGGCGTCGGCGACGATGCGCAGCGTAATGCCGAACTCCGCGAAGTGCTCTTCTATCTCGCGATGGAGCAGCGGCATCGGTTCCCTGGCTACGGCAATGACCGGCTCTCCGTCAAGTTCGTGCGGATAGATTGCCGCCTTCGCCGCCAGTCTGTGACTGCTTGGAATGCAGGCGACGAGCGGCTCCTCATAAAGCGGGCGCACCAGCAGCTCCGGTTCCTGGATAGGCAGAAAGCCGAGGCCGGCGTGAAGCGATCCCTCGAACACCCGCCGGACGATATTTGCCGTAAGTCCGCTCACATGGTCGATGCGCACCAGCGGAGATCCTTCAATGCCGATCCGGTGGACAAGCGCAATCAGCCGAGGAGGCAGGTACGTCGAGTGTCCGATATGCAGATGATGGTGCTTGAGAGCTTGACGCGACAGCGTCTTTTCTTCCGCGAGGATTGCGCGTTCGACCGCAACCCTCGCATCGGCCACAAATATCTCACCGTCTTCGGTGACCGCCAGGTTCCCTTTCCTACCCTCGAAGAGGCCAACGCCCAGCACGCCCTCGACCGCCTCGATCTGCTTGCGAACGGCAGACGGCGTCAGCCCCAGTTCGCCCGCCGCAAGATCGACATCGCGCTTTTCCGCGACCGTGATCACGGCAACCAGATTGTCCAGTTTCACCCTGGGGCGTCGCATAGGACTCCATAAGGATGCTCCGATTGAGCCTGTTGCACTCCCCGGAAGCGTCATTCTGGCCCGCATCTGGGTCAGAATCTCGGTCGTTGTTTGTGCGATGAGGGAATTCCGGCAACTCGTTCAGGGCTTCCATAAAAGCGATCAGATCACTGTTGAGTTGTCGATGGATCACACGTTTCGTTACGCAAATAGATGCAAGCCCAGCGCATTCCGTTGTGCGGCAAAGGGGCGTGGCCCGAAATCGAATTCGGGACCCAGCCGTAAATTCAAGTACATACGTCGTCTCGACTGGCTCGCTGGCCGGAAGGGCTTCCCGTGCGAGAGGTCCCGGTTGAAGGCGGACCGGCAGTACCCAAAATGCGAGGAGGTCACCCTACAAGGAGATTGGTCCAGCGAGAAAGTAACCTAAAAGTATGACGAATGAGTTAACACCCGATGCAATAAACCACGTCGTCTATCCCAAAATAATTCCGTAAATCGTTGAAGAATGGGGTTGACAACGGAAGGCGAAGGTGTATAGTTCTCCCATAAAGAAATTGCCCTTTTGAAAGTTGCCAGGGTCAGATTGTTGTTCCGCGACCCGAATCTTGCTTCGATACGACCGATCATATAGCGCTCTCGCAGTGTAGCTTCAGCAGCCTATCGTGGAGCAGTCTAAGCCACGGAGCATGACTTCCATGAACTTTGGTCACCTGAACGCGCATCTCAAAGCCAAGATTGCCCTCAGTGAGTCTCCCGAGCACCTCAGGTATGGCTCTTCAATTGTCCAAGTTAGGATCCCAAACCAGGGGGATTTGTTCTGCGAGGCGGAGGTTGGAAGGGCTGATCGATCCAATCCCACAGGTCACGGTAGACGAACAGTTGCGGTGCAGCAGGCCGATTTGGACAGACTCCAGCCAAGCGATCCACAGTTGCATGTATTGTGTTATCGGTACTCTAAAAATCCTCAGAATCGGCGTTTGAAAATTCCCCCAGGATGGAGCACGAGGGGCCCCCGGAAGTCCCAGATGCTGTATCTGCCCTCACTGGCGGCCAACCCGCAATATATCGCGCAACGACTGCGCCCGTCCCAGGTGGCAAAACAACATGGCCACAAACTGATCCCAGCAGGTGAAACCGCGGGCATGGCGCTCCGCCCGGTGCTCGGCCACAGCCCGCTCAAACTTGGCTGCCGACCATGTAGACAAACCCTCGGCGAATTGAAACCGCCGTGATGATTGACATTAGTGTCTCCATCATACTTCTCGTTTTACTGTTGAGATCTACAAGTTTCTGACGTTAATTTGCATAGGTTGTACAAATACAATCGAGGGTTTCGGGTGTTGATAGAAGCGCTCGGACGCTTGATCGACAACATAATGATCTTTCACCACTTCATCTCAACTTACGGAGCGATCTATGTCAAGAACAATTAATCACATAAGGATATATGCATTATTCGTCGCATTGATGTCGTTGGGCTATGGGGGCTATTGCGCTCTGTCGTCCCCGCCTGTTGCACAAGCTGCGGCTGTCTGCTGCAAAACCTCTCTGGACTGTCCTGGCTCCCAACTCTGCTCTTTGAACGCCGACTGCAACCATAAGAAGAGTGATAAAGACTCTACCGTTGTGAAGGGCTACGCCTGTGCTCCGCGCAAGTAATATCTCGGTAATTAATCCATAACACATAAACTGAGAGGGAATCCCCAATGCTGGAAGCGAAAAGAATATCTGGTTTGACTGCCATAATGCTTGCTTTCGCAGCGGCATGCTACGGTGCATATTTTGCTCTGTCGGCATCAAATGTGGCGTATGCAGTCACCACTCCCCCACCCCCACCGGTTTGTTGTAGCTACAGCAGCGACTGCACCGGAACACAATTGTGCGCAGATAGTACAGCATGTAAACAATATGCATGTAAATCCGAGTAGACGATCTGAACCATATATTCAGAAAATAAAACAATCTGTCCAGAAAGGATAACCTTATGATTAGAACCATGCTAAGAAATATTCTCCTTGCTCCTGTTCTTGTAGGGATCGCATATGGAAGCTTTTACTCGCTATACAGTCCAATAAAGGCTGAGGCAGCTGCGCCTTTAGGCTGCTGTGATCCAAATGCACCTGTCTCTGGCTGTGGAACCAATCAGTATTGCGCCCCAAAATTAGACGGACTTGCGCCGTGTTCAGGTGATCCTCTGTCGGGATATTGCGTTAAGGTCGAGTAGCTCAACGCTTGACGTTGAGATAGACATCACCTGTTTCCGGTCGGGCTGGTTCGCATCCAGCCAAGTGGAAAGATGCGAACGACCATATGGAGAGCTTCAATGGCGGCTCCTCGATGAGTGTCTGAACGCTAGCTAGTTCAGGACGCTGAACAAGGTTTGGTGTGCTCTGGCAGTCTGGCGCGAGGAGCATAGCGGCGAACCGCCCCACAGTTCGCTGGATTATCGCACACCACAGGAATTCAAAACCGCCCTCGAAGGGAGCTAGGCCATGGCCCGGCTCTCTTCGACAACCACAACTAGCAACAAAACCGAAAAACTCCAGTAAAGAGTGATAAAGACTCTACCGTTGTGAAGGGCTACGCCTGTGCTCCGCGCAAGTAATATCTCGGTAATTAATCCATAACACATAAACTGAGAGGGAATCCCCAATGCTGGAAGCGAAAAGAATATCTGGTTTGACTGCCATAATGCTTGCTTTCGCAGCGGCATGCTACGGTGCATATTTTGCTCTGTCGGCATCAAATGTGGCGTATGCAGTCACCACTCCCCCACCCCCACCGGTTTGTTGTAGCTACAGCAGCGACTGCACCGGAACACAATTGTGCGCAGATAGTACAGCATGTAAACAATATGCATGTAAATCCGAGTAGACGATCTGAACCATATATTCAGAAAATAAAACAATCTGTCCAGAAAGGATAACCTTATGATTAGAACCATGCTAAGAAATATTCTCCTTGCTCCTGTTCTTGTAGGGATCGCATATGGAAGCTTTTACTCGCTATACAGTCCAATAAAGGCTGAGGCAGCTGCGCCTTTAGGCTGCTGTGATCCAAATGCACCTGTCTCTGGCTGTGGAACCAATCAGTATTGCGCCCCAAAATTAGACGGACTTGCGCCGTGTTCAGGTGATCCTCTGTCGGGATATTGCGTTAAGGTCGAGTAGCTCAACGCTTGACGTTGAGATAGACATCACCTGTTTCCGGTCGGGCTGGTTCGCATCCAGCCAAGTGGAAAGATGCGAACGACCATATGGAGAGCTTCAATGGCGGCTCCTCGATGAGTGTCTGAACGCTAGCTAGTTCAGGACGCTGAACAAGGTTTGGTGTGCTCTGGCAGTCTGGCGCGAGGAGCATAGCGGCGAGCCGCCCCACAGTTCGCTGGATTATCGCACGCCACAGGAATTCAAAACCGCCCTCGAAGGGGCCGGGGCATGGCCCGGCTCTCTTCGACAACCACAACCAGCAACACAACCGAAAATCTTCAGCTATGAATTGTTGAGAAATCGGGGCAGATCACTTTCATTTGCAACTATAAAGGGCTTCTGTACCTATTCGGCGCAGACCTATTGAGAGTGGGCACATGAATTACATCGAAAGAAAGGATGGCCATTAAATGAAAACTAAGTTTAGAATAGTTCTGCTTGCCGCTGCTATTGCCGGTATTATCTATGGAGGTATCAATACATTTTATAATCCAGTGCGCGTTGCAGCACAGACGGGACAAGCATGTTGCCGAACAAGTGCCGATTGTGGCGGGAGTTGTACTATCTGTGAGTCGTCAGTGAACGGATCGCAATCCATGGATTGCACTGGTAATCCACTTGATGATATGGGCTGGTGCATAACTATGCCCCCATGTCAATGCGCGAATGGAGGCATACCTTGCGTTACGGGGGAGTAATAGTACCTGCCTTGGCATGTTGGACCAGGCGTATACGTCAGCCTACATCGAAGTTGGCTGACTCGCAGCCTCCGCTGACATATTTAGATTATGCGTTGTTTCTGTTACGCCGCATAAGCGTCACGTAAGGCAAACGTTATGAGTATGTAATATTTCGATTGCATAATACATACGATTGGATAAGGTAATGCTAATTCGCCTTCTCAGGATACTATTAATCATGACTGCTTTATTTGCAGCAGCATATGGAGGTCTGTTCATTTTCTCTCCTCCTGTTGAAGTTCGATCGTCGCGAACCTGTTGCGTAACCTCGAAGGAATGCAAAACCGGACAGTTTTGTACAAAGTTAAATGGATTAGCACCCTGTTCACCCAATAGCGCTAACTATTGTGTGATAAAGAAGAACTGATGACTATAAAGCAAAGCGTTATTGGTTGGTGAGTGACCAACGTATGTGCGATTATGAATGATTATGAATAGTTACTACCTACAAGGGGGATATTTACTTGAAACGAGACGTTCTTGGAACGAATACGATTCTGATAATACTACTAGTATTATCTTCGATTATCAACGTAGGTCTCGGACGTAAAGTGCAATCACTACAACGCGTGATGCAGGCATCCGCAAATAAATCAAGTATGCCCGATATCGTTGGAGCACGGCTTACCTCCTTGGATGTCAAGGATATTGATGGTCATCCAATGAAGCTTATCTTTGATCAGTCGGCTACACCTACGTTTATTTATGTCTTCCGTACGACGTGCGGTTGGTGTGCTAAAAATCTATCCAACATAAAAGAACTTGACAGTTCTTTACGATTAAGTGGAAAAGGGCAGATTATTGGATTGTCGCTAGACGATCAAGGATTAAAAACATATGTTCAAAACGCGCATCTACCGTTCCCTATATATGAAGACTTGGTCTCGAGCGAAGTAGCTCGTCTTGGATTAGGTGGTACGCCTCAAACTCTTGTGGTGTCGAACGGAACCATAGTGCATAACTGGAGAGGGGCGTATTCAGGTAGTCTCCTCAATGAAATCCAGTCAACTCTGGGCGTAAAGCTCCCAGGCTTGCAATGATTAAGAACGTGCGATTGAGAATTAGACACACTGGTGACGACGAAGGTTTGATGCGGAGGGTCTGCTTGAGGGTCTTGAACAGGAGTTCTATTTGCCAGCACTGTGTATAGGTGGCGGCGATAATGAAGACGCAGTGACGATGGCTGGTGAGAAAGACCAGGACGCGCTGATGCTCCTCATCATAGACCTCAATGCATCGCGGGAACAGGTCGAGTTCCGCCCGGGCCAGCTTGTAGAGGAAGACGATATCGTCGCGACGGTCGCATCCACGCTTGGGGACTGGCCGGCGCTCGATCACGCAGAATTGGCGATGTCCTTGATGCGAGTAACAAAGTACACGCCGCCGGCGTCGAGGGAGGCGAACGAGTCATAGTCGTTATAACCATGATCGAAGACCACAATGGCTTCGGGATCGAAGCGGAGAGTGGAGGCGACGCGGCTCTCGTGCATGCGGATTTCGGCGACCACGACGTAGCTGGGCTACGGGCCCTGATGATTGTGCGGCAGAACGCTAGCGCACAACTCGATCGGGATGGCATCGAGCGAGAGCAGCTTGTTCTTGAATCGAGACCCATGACCTCCAGCAACAACAACATCTGGCTGAAAATGCCGAATACTCATGTCACAACGGCGACGATTTTCCCAATGCGGATTACGTCTTCTCAACGCAAACCGTAGCAGAGGTCCGCCCTCACCGTTCCAAATCTAATTTGGACAGGAGTGAACAAACTTCTAAAATTATGTAAGGAGTTACATGTACCTTCTACCGTGGTTGAGATCATTGGACGGTTATCTTGTAGATCAAGCAGGGTCTGTGGTCTCAACTGTTATGACTCTAGTTATTCTCGTCTATTTAATCGTCCTGCGATGTACAAGGAGCCGTGCATGGATACCAACGCTATGCGATTATGGTGTACTCGTATTTACTGCCACACAGATTGTAAGTATGCATTTCGGTATATATCACGAGAACTCGTTAATCTATGGAGCAAGAGTCGCAACAGCTGCTAATATATACTTTATAATCCGTTCTGCGGGTGGTGTAGATTCAAAACTATTCCGCGTTCTTACAATTTGCGCTTGCATTATGGGACTGGGTCTGGCGATCGTCAATATTCCTGCAACCATTGAACGCTTTGGGGAGTGGAAGCAGCTTAGCTTGCATAACATCTTACCGTTTCGAGCCAATTTTTATCTTGTTGGTGGAGGAACCAAGACAGATTCCTTAAACTTGACCTTGGCGCTGCTTCCATTCTCGCTGATTGCGCTTACCCGAGAACACAACCGGTTGGTACGTGCAGTAGCCATATTATCTGCTATCGGATCGTGCTCGGTAATTCTTATGGGAATGTCGAGAGGGGTATATCTAGGTTATCTATCTCTATGCATAACTATACTCACTGTCGCAAGTGCTCGAAGAATTAAGCTAGATAGAGGATCTCGGATTCTTCTGCAGGCATCGGCTATATCTGTTCTGCTAACAATATGCTGCTATATAGTAATATCTGAGCAGTGGGGTGGTGAGAACAAAGGAACAATGACTTCAGAAGATAGAAGCATATCGGGTCGTTTGCATATTTGGGACAGTACACTATCAAATATGAGGGACTATGAAATACTCGGAGTTGGCGGAAAAAATGGTGCTCTATTTACGCTTGAGCATATTGTAGCTAAACCGTATCAACCATTTACGGCAAGAACCTTTAATTGGATATTAGAGATTCTTTTGCAAAACGGAGTGCTAGGGCTCGTCGCGTTCTGTGCCATCATAGTATCCTCGACTATTTCATTATGGCACGTGATCGGAAGCGTTGACTATAATTCTCAACTGAGACAAATCGCCGTACTTGTACAGGGAACAATTATCGCAATACTTGTTAGCGACATGACTTATACCTCTGTCGTACGCTATCCTCCTATTATGTGCTTGTTTTTCGTTTTCGCTGGTGCAGTTAGCAAAAGACCGATCGCAAACTCAACACAACGGCACCTGAATGCAATGGGGGTGGCAATATCATATAGAACCGTTGTTCTAGCCGTACTAGTAGGCTTCTGTTTTAGTTTCTGGGGCATAAGAAGAAGTTATTCGGAATTAGAATACTCACGTGCATCTGTAGCGTTACAGCAAGACGATTACAATGCCGCCAGTGGGTATCTTGCAATCGCTGAGAAATATTCTAAATGCGATGCGTTGTACGCTTCGATGAATGGGCTTGTGCTTGTACGCTCAGTGAACAACAGCGCAAAATTTAGTGAGCTATGGCAAAGAGGGTATGTACTGTCGCAAAAGAATCGAGGGCGGATTGAAGGTGCATTACAAGCATATCAACGTGCCTCGACTTGCGCTCCGATGGACGCTGAAATTCACAACAACCTCGCATGGCTATATGTGATGCTTGGCGATGAGAAGCATGCTCGCGAACAAATTGACGAGGCTATACGCATAGAACCATATACATCTCTATATCACATTAGCAGCGGAATGTTTTATGAAAAGGATGGTCGTCTAGATGCAGCATATGATGAGTATTCGACGGCAATTGCCTATTCTCCAAGCATCCTAGACTCAAAGTTCTATTCCCAGTTCAACAAAAGACATGCTGATAAGTCTTCAAGAATTATCGAGAGTAGCAAGTCGGATCTGAGTCGATTCCCGAATACCCCGATGAGGATGGCGGCACTAGCGAAACTATTACTCTTAGAGAACAACTATACGAGCGTAAAACTTATACTAACTGATGTGTTGAATAAGCTGCCAAATCTCTCATATCCTTGGTATAGCTTGGGTGAGATAGCCGAGTCGGAAGGGAATGTCCACGAAGCCGTTCTGGACTATAGGAGGGCGCTATTCATTGACCCTATGAATCGGGCTATTCTGGCGCGCCTAGCAAATATCGATAATACAATGGGTAAGGATTACGAGGGACTGCGATCAGCTCAAATAGCTCTAATGGTAGAGACGCCCTCGGAACATGCCATGCGATCTGAAAGAATGTATAGTATAGATCCACTGTCTCCTGATGATATTGTACCAACCGGCTTATTAAACAATATAGATCCACAGATAAACGTTGATAGTCTATGTGTAATTATATATCAGATATCCGGTCGGCATGGTCTAGAAATTCCGTCAGACGTGGCGGCAAAGATTCAAACGCTTGGAGGGACATGCTAGTTCTACTTCTTCTTGTGAATCGGATATATATAAACAAGATAAGTATCCCCGATAGAGCCGTGGGAACTACAGTTTGGATTATACACTTCAATGCTACACAACCAAATCGAGAAACTTACACAACGTTTGTGAATACGAAACCAGAGGACACATAACATGATAACCAGACATCTCGCCGTCAAACTGAACTGCGGTAGAAAGTCCTTTCTCCTTTCGGCTGCTTGGACTGTTCTTGCCGCAGCGCCCATCCTCGCACAAGCCCCCACACCCCCTCCGATTCCGCCCGCTGCAGCCGCGCCAGCTACAGCAACCCCAGCCTCAAACTCTGTAC
>VFSW01002632.1_pt1 | contig 27133 bp, 18 predicted proteins | sample 5358111 | NCBI WGS metagenome assembly VFSW01 (sample SAMN11554181, study PRJNA540505) | mine drainage metagenome | isolation source: sediment from site ElyBrook_90M | place: USA: Ely Copper Mine, Vershire, VT | collected 2017 | reverse complement strand
CCGGATAATTTGACGCCGCGCTGGCCGATATCGGTAGCATATCCATCCGGCAGCGCCAGGATGAAATCGTGAGCGTTGGCCTTTTTGGCGGCTTCGACGATTTCGGCTTGACTGGCGCCCGGTTTTCCGTAGCGAATATTCTCCAGAATCGTTCCGGCAAACAGATACACGTCTTGCTGGACGACGCCGATATTCTTTCTTAGAGAACTCAAGGTGATGTTTTTAATATCGACGCCATCCAGTAATAGCTGCCCTTCGCTTACTTCGTAAAAGCGGGGTATCAGCGAACACAGGGTAGTTTTGCCAACCCCGGAAGATCCGACCAGGGCGATAAAATCTCCGGCTTTTACATCCAGGGAGATGCCCTTCAAAACGTAGGAGTGGGTTTCTTTGTAGCGGAAACCGACATTCTTGAATTCTACGTTTCCCCGGACGTGCTGTATTTCAACGGCATTGGGCGAGTCCTGGATGTCTGGTTCGATCTCCAGAATTTCCATAAAGCGTTCAAACCCGGTGATGCCTTCCTGGAACTGCTGGGTCATATTGGTTAGTTGCTGGATGGGCTCGATGAGGCTGCCGATATAGAGTAAGAAGGTGATCAGGTCGGCCAGGTCTAAGGAGGCGTGTACGATGCTGGCGCCGCCGAAAACAATCACCGTAACCGTAATGAGCTGGGTAATGGTGTTGACCCCTTCGTATAAAAACGCCTCATTTTTGTAGATGTTTTTTCTACTTTCAAGAAAGCGGTTATTTTCGTAGGCGAACTTTTTCTTTTCGGTGTCTTCATTGGCAAATGATTTCACTACCCGGATACCGGAAAGGTTATCTTCGACCTGGGCGTTGATGTCTCCGATCCTTTCCCGGTTGCTTTTAAAGGCGCCGTGCATTTTCTTGTTGAAATAAAAGGAGAAGGCCGCCAGGATGGGTAAGAAGAGGAAGACCGCCAGAGTTAATTTGAGGTTGATGTTGGTCAAAATAACAAAAGCGCCGATAAACTTGATCGAGTAGATCAGGTAATCTTCCGGGCCATGGTGATATAACTCGGCCAACGAAAACAGATCATTGGTGATGCGGGACATAAGCTGGCCGGTGCGTTGTTCATCATAAAAACGAAACGACAAATTTTGAAAGTGATTGAATAATTCGCTGCGCATATCACTTTCCATCATGGCACCCATGGCATGACCGCGGTAGTCAAAATAAAAGGTACACACAGTTTGTAAAGCTACGAGCCCAAGCATGAGGGTGCCCATCTGGTAGATATGCTTGAGCGCATCCGGCATGTGACTCTCCAGGACAGTTTTCGTAACATAGCGGATGCATAAAGGAAATATGAGGGTCAGGGCCGCCGCGCCCAAAGCCGCCGCCAGCACTGAAATAAACAAGCCTGTATAGGGTTTGTAGTAGGATAAAAATTTTTTAGTGCGTGAATTCATCCTGATCTCCCATTCGGTTGTGGAAGGCCTCCGGATTTTGGGTGTGTTCAAGTTTACACCCCAAAATCGGGAATTTGCTTGTAATTTTGTTCTATTTTCTGTAAAATAAGCATATACTCGTTCCAGGAGAATCTTATGCCGGTCGCAGTGGTATTGAAGGCAATTTTAGTGATTACCATCCTTGCGATGGCTTTTCTGGCGGTGTTTTATCTACGCCGGCGCCAGCTCAGTTGGTCGGCTTATTGTTTCTGGGGACTGGTGGCGATTGCCCTGCCGGTGCTCGGGCCGTTTTTGGTGATCGCTTCTCGCCCGGGCAAGTGGCGGGCGCTGTAAAGGCCGGCGCGGTTCAATAATTTTGCACGCCTGGGGGTGGATAGGTGAACGCCTGTCCACTTTTTTTATCTTAAGATTTTTATACCTTTTCCAGATAAGGCAGGGAATCCATGAAAAAAGACCGCTTTTTGATCGGCATCCTGGTAGGTATCGGGGCGCTGGCAGTGCTGGCAATTGTGTTATTTGCCACGCGACAATCACAAGCTACTTACGTGGCGGACGATAACCCGGCCGGGGTGGTGAAAGACTACGTGCTGGCGATTTACAAAATGGATTACCCGCGCGCTTACAGCTACCTGGCCGAGGCACAGAACAAACCCAGCCTGTCCAGTTTCCGCCAGGCGTTCACCGTGCAGAGGTTTGATTTCTCGAACTTTGGCCTGCAGGTAGGCGATGTAACCATCAACGCCGACGACGCGACGGTGTCGGTAACCCTGATCAACGCCGAGAACGGGCCATTCAACGACGTCAACCGCAATATCCAGACCGCCGTGCTGAGGCGCCAGTCGGGGGCGTGGAAGATCGAAAATATGCCCTATCCGTACTGGGACTACAGTTGGTACCAGGTGCCGCCCACGCCTCTGAAAGCTGTACCGGTTCCATAAAAAAAGAGAATTAACCACAAAGAACACAAAGTACACGAAGGATTTTTAATTATTAAGCAAGGTAAGGAGAAAGAAATGTAGTAACGACTTCAGTCGTTTCTCATCCGGACCGGGCAGTGCAACTGCCCTGGATCAGTTCCTTATCACTGGATGAGTATCTTATCCCTGGATCAGTTTCTTATCAAATGAAATCAGGAATAGCGGTCATTGATGGTGAACGGAGTTCATGTCAACTTTGTGGTTAATTTCGTATCCTTTTCTTTCTTCTCTTTTCTTAAAATTTCTTCTTGGTGTCCTTCGTGTTCTTTGTGGTTAATTTTTTTTCTTTCTGCCTAGGAGCTAAATATGCGCACTATCCGGCGGTTCTATTTTTACCTCGTAGCTTTTATCAGCCTGGAAGTGGTGGTGTGGGGAGCCATTTCGCTGGCGCGTACCCTGTTTGAGAACTTGCCGGGTGGCAATACCAACCAACTGGCCACCGGCCTTTCGCTGGTGCTGGTGGGAGTGCCTATTTTCCTGCTGCACTGGCTGGTGGCCCAGCACGATGCCCAGCATGACGAGGAAGAACACTCCAGCCGCCTGCGGGCGGTGTTCCTATACGCGGCGCGGCTGGCGACCCTCATTCCGGTGGTACAGAACGTTCTGGCGCTGATCAGCCGCCCGCTGCTGTCATTGGTAGGGGTGAGCACCACCCAGGCGTTGATCGGGTCGACGCAGAGTGTGTGGGATAACCTGGCAGCCATACTGATCAACCTGGTGGCCTGGTATTATTTCGAACGTGTGCTGAAGGCCGATTGGCAGGCTGCCCTGGCGGGGAACGCCGTTCTGGCGGAGGTGCGCCGCCTGTACCGCTTCATCTGGGTGCTTTACAGCCTGGTGTACGCCATTTCCGGCGTGCTGCAGATCCTGCGTTATATTTTTTATTCGGTGCAAACTATCAACCGGGTGGAGGTGGGCTGGTTGGGCAACGGGCTGGCCTGGGTGCTGGTGGGGGCGCCGCTGTGGGTGTATACGTGGCAGTTGGTGCAGCGCCTGCTGGACCAACCCGGCGAACGCCCTTCGACGGTGCGCCTGAGCGTGCTGTACCTGCTGGCGCTGGCCGGCGTGGTGGTAACGCTCAGCTCGGTGGGCGTGGTGCTGGCTTATGTGCTGCGCTGGACGTTTGGTGAGACGCAAACCCTGGTGGATTTCCTGTCTGCCCACAACATGGCCCTGTCCACCGGCATCACCTTTGCCATCCTATGGGCTTACTACGGGCGGATCTTGCACGCCGAAATCAACCTGGAGCCCGACAGGATGCGCCAGGCCGGACTGCGCCGTTTGTACGGTTATATCCTGGCGCTGGCGGGCAACGGGGTCACTTTCTTCGGAGTCTGGTGGCTGCTGAGCGTGCTGGTCGACCTGCTGTTTGGCAGCCTGACCGGTCCGCAGCTGCTGCGCACGCGGGTCAGCACCGGGCTGGCGGCGCTGCTGGTGGGGCTGCCGGTATGGCTGAACTATTGGCCGCGCATGCAGGCCGAAGCGGCCCTGCTGACCGACCAGGGCGATCACGCCCGGCGCTCGATTGTGCGCAAGATCTATCTGTATCTGGCCCTGTTCCTGACCGTGGTGGGAGGCATGGCCAGCGCCGGGGCGCTGTTTTTCCTGGTATTGAATACTGTGCTGGGCAACCCGGCCGCTGATTTCTGGCTGTCTTTCTTCCAGCGCCTGCAAACCCTGCTGATCGTGGTGGTGTGGTTGCTGTACCACCTGGTCGCCTTACGGCGGGACGCCCGTTTTGCCCAGCGCGCCCTGAGTGATCGGCACGCCAATTACCCGGTAGTGATCTTCGACAATGAAGCGGGGGCGTTTGCCGGCGAGCTGGCGCCGATTTTGCAGCGCCAGATGCCGCGCCTGCCGGTGGCTGTACATTTGTTGGGAGTGACGCCCTTGAATGATGACCTTTCGGCCGCCAGGCTGGTGGTGCTGCCGCTCGACCTGGCCACGCGCCCGCCCGAGGCGCTGCGGTTGTGGCTGCAAGGTTTCTCGGGCAAGCGCATCCTGGCGCCGGTGCCGGTGGATAACTGGGTGTGGTTGGGCGCGCAAGGGCGGTCATTACGAGAGCTGGCCCAGGCGACGGCCCAGGCGGTGCGCCAGGTGGCAGAGGGGCAGCCGGTGAGGCCGCCCACGCCGAACAGCCCGTGGGTGATCGCCGGGTATATCCTGGCAGGGTTGTTTGGGCTGCAGATCCTGTTGGTAGTGTTTGCTTTGCTGATGTCGCTGCTGGGGGGGTAATGAAAAGAGAATTTAACAGGGATGCAGGGGATAAAGGGGATGGAAGAAAGGGATTCCTTTATCGGACGTAGGGGAGGGTCTGTTCCGGCGAAGGCGTCTATCCATCGGGAGCCAGACCCTCCCGAATCGTAGCGTGACACAACCAGGGAGGGTCTGGTCGGTTGATAAATTTAATTCAATTTTGGTCCAGACCCTCCCCTACGACATGGCTGCGGTCTGATTTGATGTATAATTCAGATGGAAGTTCACGGCTTGATTCTTATTATTCGGAGAGAGGGTTGTAATCCATGAAGGCGTCTGTCTCCCAACAACATCTGGCGCACGGGCTGAGTGTGGTTTCACGAGCGGTTTCGCCGCGCAATACGCTGCCCGTGCTGGCAAACATACTGGTTGCAGCGGATGAGGGCCGGCTGCGCCTTTCCGCAACCAACCTGGAACTGGGGATTTCTTGCTGGATCGGCGCCCAGGTCGAGCCGGATTTTGCGATCACCGTACCGGCGCGTACCTTTGCCGATTTGATCAACGCCTTGCCTAATGATACGGTTGTGCTCAGCCTGAACCCCAAAAATCAAACGCTGACCGTGCGCTGCGGTGCATCGGTCACCGACATCAAAGGCATCGACGCCCAGGAATTCCCGCCTGTGGCCGCTCCCGACCTTGCCAAGGCCATCCAGATCAGCGTGACCGATTTTAAAGAGATGATCCAGCAGGTGGCGTTTGCCGCTTCTTCCGACGAGGCCCGCCCGGTACTGCAGGGGGTATCCCTGAACGTTACCGGCGAGCAAATTTCCCTGGCAGCTACAGATGGCTTTCGCATCTCGGTGAGAAAGGCTATTCTGGCTAACCCGATCAATGGCTCCATGAACGCCATCATCCCGGCGCGGGCCCTGACCGAGTTGGCCCGCATTGCCGCCGACAGCGAAGAGAACATCAGCATGGTCATGCCGCCCGGCCGCGGGCAGGTGGTCTTCCACCTGAAGGACGTTGAGTTGAGCTCGCAGTTGATCGACGGCAATTTCCCAGATTACAAGGTGATTATCCCGCGCACGCTGAAAACTCACACGATCCTGACCACGGCCAGCCTGCTCAAAGCCTGTAAACAGGCCGAGATCATCGCCCGCGAGGGCAACAACGTCATCCGCATGAACATTCAGCCCGGCACCGACCAGCCTGGCGAGGTCGAAATTTCGGCGCAATCCGAAGAAACCGGTTCGAGCGACATTAAAGTCGATGCAACCGTGGATGGCCCGGGCCTGGTAGTGGCTTTCAACGTGCGTTTCTTGCGCGAAGTGTTGGATGTGATCAAGACCCCCAATGTGGCCCTGGAAACGAACGCCAACAATACCCCGGCTATGATCCACCCGGTAGGCAGTGACGATTTTACCCACGTGATCATGCCCATGCATTTGGGCTAAATGAGCTTTGTTCCCGCTCCCTCCGATGAATTGCTCAGCATTTACCTGACGCTGGGCCAGTACCCGATTCTGAACAACCGCATCCGGGCGCGCATGCGCAAGGAACTGTTCGACCGCGGCATTATCACCATCCAGCAGTTCGAAACCGAAGTGCGCCAGGCGGCCATCCGTTCGCAGACTCAGGAAGGGCTGCGCAACCCTTACGGCGAGGAGCCGCCCGAGATTTGGGATATCCGCCTGGGACGCGTGCGCGACCAGTTGACCGACCTGATGTTCAGCCAGCACCTGTCGTTCGAGATTTTTCAGGCGCTGGTCAACGGAGTGCTGGGAGAGCGCGGCATCGCCATGCAGGAACTGATGCTTTCGATCAACCCCGAGCTGGCGCCGCAAGAATTGGTGCTGGAGCAGGCGATGACCATCGAACGCATGTCGCCCGCCGAACGCGCCAAATATGACCCACGCCTGCAAGAAGAAAAGGTTGTGCTGATCCGTTCGCTGATCAGCGATCAACTGCGCTATATCAATATCGCCAAAGAATGGTTTACCATTTCAGACCTGCTCGAAATCCGCCGGCGTAAAATTGGGGTGGGGCGCATCGGCGGTAAATCGGCCGGGATGCTGCTGGCCTACCGGATCCTCCAGGCAGTAGGCGGTGAATCGCTAAAGGCTTCGATCCGCCTGCCAGAATCGTACTACATCGGCTCGGATGAGATGTATTCATTTATGGCGCCTAATGGCCTGGTGCACTGGAACGATCAAAAGTATAAGACCGAAGACCAGATGCGCGCCGATTACCCACAAATTCACGAAGACTTCCAGAAGGGCGAGTTCTCCCCCGATTTGCTGGAAAGGCTGCAGATCCTGCTGGTCAACGTGGAGAACCGGCCTCTGATCGTGCGCTCGTCCAGCCTGTTGGAAGACAACTTTGGCACCTCGTTTGCCGGCAAGTATGAAAGCATTTTTCTGCCCAACCAGGGCAGTTTGAAAGAGAACCTCAAGGCGCTTACCTCGGCGCTGGTGCGCATTTACGCCAGCACGTTTAGCCCGACCGCTTTGCTCTACCGGCGCAGCAAGGGGCTGCAAGACTACGATGAACGCATGGCCGTGTTGATTCAAACCGTAGAGGGAGAGGCGTTCGGGCGTTATTATCTGCCGCACGCCGCCGGGGTGGCCTTCAGCCGCAACCTGTACCGCTGGACGCCGCAGATCCGCCGGGAAGACGGTTTTGTGCGCCTGGTGTGGGGGCTGGGCACGCGCGCCGTGGACCGGGTGGGCAACGATTACCCGCGCCTGGTGGCGCTCAGCCACCCCCTGCTGCGCCCCTCCACCGATCCCAAGGCCATCCGGCGCTATTCGCAGCAGTTCGTCGACCTGATCGATTTGCAGGACAATACCTTTAAGACTTTGCCAGTACACGAAGTGCTCTCAGCCCCGTACCCACCACTGCGCTACCTGGCCCAGCTGGACGAGGAGGGTTACTTTACCTCGCGGCGCACCACGCTGTTGGGCGGCGACACGCGCAACCTGGTGTTGACTTTCGAGGATCTGCTGCGGCGCACACGTTTTGCCGAGCGCATGACTGAACTGTTGAGCGCGCTGGAGCGCGCCTACCGGGCGCCGGTGGATGTGGAATTTACGCTGGAGTTGGAGCACCCTGAAGCGAGCAAGCCCCAGGTGAACATCTGCATCTTGCAGTGCCGCCCGCAAAGCCACCTGGTGGCTACCGAGCAAATCCCCATTCCGACCGATTTGCCCAAGGCTGATATCATTTTTACCACCCGTTTCGTCGTTCCCCAGGGGCATATCGACCGGGTCAACTACGTGATTTTTGTGCCTCACGAAGGCTATTTCGCTTTGCAGACCCCGACGGCGCGGCGTGAGCTGGCGCGGGCGATCGGCAAGCTGAACAGCCTGCTCAAAAACGAGCCGTTTATCTGCGTGGGTCCCGGACGCTGGGGCAGCACCAACGCCGACCTGGGCGTGCCGATCGATTTTGGCGATATTTACAATACCAGGGCGCTGGTCGAGCTTTCGGGACACGGCATCGGCCCGGCGCCTGAGCCTTCACTGGGCACGCATTTCTTCCAGGATCTGCTCGAATCGCAGATTTATCCGCTGGCAATCTCGCTGGACGACGATCAATCGGTGTTCAACCGGGAATTCTTTTATAACCTGCCCAATCACCTGGAGGAACGGATACCAGGGTCCGAGGATATGCAGTCAAGCCTGCGCTTGATCCGGGTGAGTGATTATCGCCCCGGTTACTGTATGCGGGTCTTGATGAATGAGGAAAAAAGCCTGGCGCAGGCGTATATGGTTAAGGGGTAAGAGGAAAGAAGAAAAAGTGATTACACCAGACCAGGGATTTCACCTGGAAGTGGATAGATTCAAGAGCGTATTAATTTCTTCCAGCGGCGCCGGGGTGATTTCAATGCCTTGTTTGGCGGCCTCTTGCACCAGGGTGTTCATCCGGTTGCACAAATCGAGCAGGGTGTGTGCATGGGAGGCAGGCAGATGCTTTTTGGCCGGGGTGAGAACCGGGTGAATCAGCCGGTCTACATCACCCAGGGTTTCTTGCAGGACTTTGAAGAACCAATCCACGGTTTCATTTTCCTGGCGGAGGATATATTTGCAGGAGACGGCTGCCATCATCCAGAAAAAGGCGATCCTTTCAGGGACATCATTGAGAGGCTGTTCTCCGGCCAGGGGCAGCTCATAAGCCTGGACAGGTATGGCGGTCTTTTCGAAAAGCAGGAGCGATTCGGGGGGGCGGGCGGCAATTGAAAGCGGGGTCAAGACCCAGTCGACCATCACGGCCGACTGAGCATACAGCACAAAACTGAAAGACCCACCGTCAGGCGCATTGTGGTGGTTTTCGTGGATAACCGCCGGGTGGCCAAATGTGGAGATCAGCGCCAGGCGCTGGGGGGCGGCTGCGCCGGCATTTCTAGGTTGGGGATGAAAACACAGGGCCTGGCTACCGGCGGCTGCGACGGCCAGGTGCAGGTCGAGGTCGCTGACCCGGTCGGCTTCATTCCTGCCAAAACTACCCTCCAGCCAGGCGGCGGCGAAGCGCCGGTCTGCCAGCAGGTAGGCAACAATGCGCGCCAGGAGGGCATCCCGGCCAGCCGCGTAATCATTCAGGGTGAAAGGTTTCGGATTCAATGGGTTGGGGGCTAGCCTCTGGTAACCACCCGGTGGATGGGCACCTGCTGGCGCATGCCACGCTCGATGCGCACAACTTCCAGGGCGCCAATATTGGCCTGGGTGGTGATTTTGGCCTGCAGAAGCGGGCCGAGCGGGTTAGCCAGGATGATTGTCAGCGTGACCAGGCCAATCACGATGGGCAGCCGTTCGGCTTTGCGCCTGAACCCGCTGCCGGTGCCCTGCATGGCCAACCAGCCGGCCAGCCCGGCCAGGAAACCCGAGGCGACGAAATTGGTGCCGCAGTTTGGGTGGATAGCCAGCCCGACTTCGCCGGCGCGCAGGCGCGCCAGGGCTTCCTGTACGGCGACCGCCAGCATGTCGGTGGAGATCTCGCCGACGATCCAGAAGCCGCCCAGGTTTGAATACCCGGCCAGCTTCAAGAACGGATTGTTACGAGCCAGCACCTGTAAGGTGGCATGTTCCAGGGCATGGTTGCGCCGGATGTGGGACACAGGTCCCAGGGAGAGCAAGTTAAACGAGCCGGGCATAATACCTCCTTCCCCACAAAACGGGGACTATCTCGTCCCCAAAAAGCGGGGATTACGAATTTGTTCCATTAACCAATGAAAGTCCCAGCGCTTCACGCAGGGAACGTGCTTCAATAATCTGGAGGCCGGCCGGCCAGGGTTCGCCGCCGCGGCGGATTTTACGCGGCACGATGGCAGCCTTGAAACCCAGTTTGGCGGCCTCGTTCAAGCGGGCGTTCATCTGGCCGACCCAGCGCAGCTCGCCTGAAAGGCCGACTTCGCCAATCAAAACGGTGTCGGCGCGCACGGGAATGTCGCGCATGGAGGAAGCAATCGCAGCCGCCACGGCCAGGTCGGCGGCCGGTTCGGTAACGCGCAGGCCGCCTACAATGTTGACGAACACGTCCTGGTCAGACAGGTTTATTCCCAGCCGGCGGCCAAGCACGGCGGTGATCAGGAGCAGGCGGTTAAAGTCCAACCCGTTGGGGGTACGGCGCGGATTGCCCAGGTTGCTGGCGCTGGTCAATCCCTGCACTTCCACCAGCAGGGGGCGGGTGCCTTCCATGGTGACGGCAATCGAAGATCCGGGCGTGTTGACCATGCGCTCGGCCAGGAATGCCTCGGATGGGTTGGTCACTTCGACCATGCCGTGTTCCTGCATCTCGAAAACGCCCACCTCGGAGGTGGCGCCAAAACGATTCTTCACTGACCGCAGCAAGCGGAAAGTCTGGAAACGGTCGCCTTCCAGGTAGAGCACGGTATCCACGATGTGTTCGAGGACGCGCGGCCCGGCAATGATGCCCTCTTTGGTCACATGGCCGATCACGAAAACGGCCATCCCGGAAGCCTTGGCCAGCTCGCGCAGGCGCCCCGAACATTCGCGCACCTGGGTGACCGACCCGGCGGTCGAGCTGATTTCGGGGATGTACACGGTCTGGATCGAATCGACGATCACCAGGTCGGGTTTGACGCTGGCGATGTGTTCGAGGATGCGCTCCAGGTTGGTTTCGGTTACCAGGAAAAGCTGGTTGGGCATTTCTTTCGACTCGGCTTCGCTGCCGTCGTCGTTACCCAGGCGTAATAAGCGCAGAGCGCGCATCTTGATCTGGCGTTCGGATTCCTCGCCGGAAACGTAAAGGACGGTGCTGCGTTTGGTCATTTCCATGGCCATTTGCAGCATCAGGGTAGACTTGCCAATGCCGGGATCGCCGCCCACCAGGACGATCGAGCCGGGCACTACGCCGCCACCCAGCACGCGCGCAAATTCGCCAATCGGCAGGGGCATGCGCTCTTCGACTTCGCCTTTGATGTCGGTCAGGCGTACCGGCTGCGAACCGCCGCCCAGGCCGCGCCCGGTGGGGCGTGAAGGCTCGCTGGCGGCGGTGGAAATGACCTCTTCCAGCATGCTGCCGTAGGCTCCGCACTGCGGGCAGCGGCCCATCATGCGGGCTGAAATACGCCCACATTCCTGGCAGACAAAGCGGGTCTGGATTTTTGCCATGGGGTAATTTTATCAGAAAAGTCATGAAAGATCCTCTGATTTAGCACCTATTCAAAAATCAGGAAATCACTTTTTTTATGTGCAAAAAACCGCAGATTTTTGCACAAAAAAAGTGAAACCTTTCGAAATTTCGGGTAGAGATTAATGGGAAAACTATCGGTTTTGTCCCATATTTTCGCCAATAATGGTAAAATATAACCTGTTCCCCATGCTCGCTAAATTGATAGTGACCAGAGGATACCTTCGAAGGAAATATTCCTGACAAGGTAAATACTATTACTTATTGGTAGGAAAGTTTAATGTTAACGGTAATTTCAAACGATGGGACACCCATCGCCTATGATAAAGTAGGCGATGGGCCAGCGCTTATTCTGGTTGGCGGCTCTTTCCAATATCGATCTCTCGACCAGAGGACAGTACAGTTGGCTGGACTGCTTGGCAACAGCTTTATGACGTTTCACTACGATCGCCGAGGAAGCGGCGATAGTTGTGATACGCTGCCTTACGCAGTAGAGCGTGAGATTGAAGATATCGAAGCGCTCATTACTGAAGCGGGGGGCTCTGCCTTTGTATTCGGGCATTCATCTGGCGCAGTATTGGCGCTCGAAGCGGCCCAGAAAACGGCTGGCAAAATTACCAAATTGGCCCTGTACGAGCCACCGTTCATCGTGGGTGACAGCCGTCCGTCGCTGCCAAACAATTATCTTGACCACCTCAAAGAGCTGGTCGAGACCGACCGGTGTGGCGACGCCGTGGATTACTTTATGACCAAAGTTAAAGGCATGCCCCAGGAAATGGTGCCGGTTTTACACCAGATGGAGGTGTGGTCTGAGTTTACGGCGGTGGCGCATACGCTGGTTTACGAAGGGATGCTGATGGGGGCGAGTCAGAGCGGAGACCCGGCGCCGCTCGAACAGTGGGCTTCGGTGAAAGTGCCTACGTTGATCGCGGATGGTGGGGCGAGTCCCATGTGGATGCGTGAAGCCACTCAGGCGCTCGCCAACGTTTTACCTCACGCGCAGAATCGCACCCTGCCGGGCCAGAGTCACGGCGTCGACCCGGACGTGCTTGCGCCGGTGCTGGTGGAGTTCTTCAATGGACAATCCTATTACAAGTCTGGGAAAGAGTATTACTTATCTTAACTCTCGAAAATAACAAAAAATGAGCGTGCCCCGCAGGGAGCACGCTCATTTTTTATTATTTTCGAGAACTTTAGGTACTTACGCCCACGGCAGGCTCGGCCTGGGCCGGGGTCTGCTCTTCGTGGCGCAGGTAGATTTCACCGGCCTCGTTCACGTCGACCAACACGGTGTCGTTGTCGATGAACTCGTGCGCCAGCAGGGCATCTGACAGTCGGTCTTCGACCGACTGCTGGATCACCCGGCGTAAGGGGCGGGCGCCCATGTCTGGGTCATAGCCCTGCGCCGCCAGCAGGTCGAGCGCTGGATCTGTGGCGTGTAAGGTGATGCGGTGTTCTTGCAGGCGCCCGGCAACCTTGTTGAGTTCAAGGTTGACGATGCCGCGGATGTCTTCCTTGGTTAGAGCGCGGAAGACGATCACGCCGTCCAAACGGTTGATGAACTCGGGGCGGAAGACGCGCTTGAGCGAATCGAGCAGCTTCTTGCGCATTTCGTCGTAGGCTTCCTGCTCTTCGAGTGACTCGTCACGCGTCAGCGAAAAGCCCAGCGAGGTCTGGCGCTTGATGACGTCTGCGCCGATATTGGAGGTCATCACGATGATCGTGTTGCGGAAATCGACCTTGTGGCCGCGCGCATCCGATAAATGACCTTCTTCCATGATTTGCAAGAGCATGTTCATCGCTTCGGGGTGGGCCTTCTCGACCTCATCGAAGACGACGATTGAATAGGGATGGCGCCGGATGGCTTCGGTAAGCTGACCGGCCTCTTCGTAGCCAACGTAGCCCGGAGGAGCACCCACCAGTCGACTGACGGTATGGCGTTCCATGAACTCAGACATATCTAACTGTACCAGGGCTTCTTCGCTGCCAAACAGGAAGCTTGCCAGCGCCTTGGTCAGCTCAGTCTTGCCAACGCCGGTCGGCCCGAGGAATATAAACGAGCCAATTGGGCGGCGCGGGTCCTTGAGGCCCGAGCGAGCACGCCGAACGGCTTTGGAAATGACCTGGATGGCCTCTTCCTGGCCGATGATGTGCTTGTGCAGCTCATCTTCCATCCTCAGCAGGCGTTCGGATTCTTCCTGGGCCATTTGCATGACCGGCACGCCCGTCCACATGTGCACCACTTCGGCGATGTCATCCACAGTAACCACCGGGCTGTTGGAGCGTTCCCAACCGGTGCGCAGGCGTTCGAGCTGCAACTGCAGTTCTTCTTCCTTCTCGGTCAGCTCCTGCAGGTCGTCGTAGCGGTTATCTTCTACAGCCAGGCTGCGGTTCTGGCGCACTTCGCGCAGTTGGGTAACGATGTTCTTGGCGGTGGTGGCCGCCGGGCTCTTGTACATGCGTACGCGGGAGGAGGCTTCGTCGATCAGGTCGATGGCCTTATCGGGCAAAAAGCGCTCGGTCACGTAACGGGCAGACAGGTGCGCCGCAGCTTCCAGAGCCTCGTCGGAGATGGTCAGGCGATGGTGTTCCTCGTAAGCACTGCGGATGCCGCGCAGGATCTGGATGGTTTCTTCAACGGATGGTTCGTTGACGATGATGGGTTGGAAGCGGCGTTCCAGGGCTGCGTCGCTTTCGATGTGCTTGCGGTATTCGTCGATAGTAGTAGCGCCGATGACTTGCAGTTCGCCGCGCGATAGGGCCGGCTTGAGGATGTTGGCGGCGTCGACCGAAGAACCGGCCGCACCTGCGCCAACCAGCATGTGGACTTCATCGATGAACAGAATGGCGCCCGAAGACTTCAGCTCGTCGATGACGCGCTTGAGCCTTTCCTCGAACTGGCCGCGGTACATGGTGCCGGCTACCAGCGAACCAACGTCCAACTGCAAGACACGCTTGTCCAGCAGGGGGGCGGGGACATCCCCATCGACAATGCGCTGCGCCAGGCCCTCCACGATGGCGGTTTTACCTACACCGGGTTCGCCAATCAAGGCCGGGTTGTTCTTGTTGCGGCGGGCCAGGATTTGAATGACCCGCTCGATTTCCATCTGGCGCCCGATGACCGGGTCGAGCTTGCCCTCTTCGGCCTCGGCAGTCAGATCGACAGCCAACTGGTCGACCAGGGGCGTCTTCGGATTTTCTTTATCACTGCGCGCCCCGGCAGGTTTACCGGCGCCGGTGGCCGCAGCAGGGGTGGCATTGCTCTCCTGGAGCACTCGCCTGGTCTGCCGCCGGATTTGTTCGGGGGTGACCCCCAGCTTGCGCAGTACATCCATGGCCGGGCCTTCGTTCAGCCGCACCAACCCAAGCAGGAGGTGCTCTGTACCAATATAATGATGCCCTAGCTGGCGTGCTTCATCGACTGCGAATTCCAGTACTTGCTGCACGCCGGGAGAAAGATCAATCTTGCCGCCGCGGTATTGTCCAAAACCACTTAATCGTTCAACAATTTCTCGAACTCGATCAGGTTCCAGCCCTAAATCTCGCAATACCCGTCCGGCGACACCACCATCTTCCTGGATCAGACCCATAAGAAGGTGTTCGGTGCCTATGGCACTCTGGCGCAGCCGTTCTGCTTCCTGATGAGCCAGGCTCAGCACACGGCGTGCCCGTTGGGTGAATCGTTCCATTCCAGCCACTTTAGTCTCCTCTCCTTCTCCATCCAATGCCCGCCGCCGGGAGGAGAAGCCCGGATACAGCAGGAAAGCTTCAATTTAGGAAGGGCAATGGTGACCAGCCGCTGGGAACCTTCCAATGTCATGTTAACGCTAAGGTCAGCCAAGATTCTACCATTCTTTGAGTGAAAGTCGAGTCACCCATTCGGATGGTTATACAAGGGCGCCGCCGGGGAGAGGATCAGAATTAACCGGATGGATTATGGCAGCATCCACCAGCCGGATTGGTTGGGGACTTCCCGCTTTTGCAGCAGTTCGACTCCGTTTTCTGCCAGCCACAGCACCGCCGGGCGGGGAGCCAGGTTGTAGTTGGAGGACATACTTAACTGGTAGGCCCCGGCTACCGGGACGAGGATCAAATCGCCTCTTTCAACCTGGGGGAGTAATACCTCGGGGATAAGCACGTCACCCGATTCGCAGAATTTTCCCACCAGCCGGGCCTGGCTGGTGGCGCCAGGGTTGGCCTGGCGCACTGCCAGGGCGGTGTAGCGCGCCTGGTAGAGGGCATGGCGAGGGTTATCCGCCAGGCCGCCGTCCACGGCGATGAGGCGCAGGCCGCTGGGGGTGGTTTTTTGAGCGCCTACCCGGTAGAGGGCCACCCCGGCGCGCCCCACCAGGCTGCGGCCCGGTTCGAGCACCAGGCGCGGCAAAGGCCAGCCCAGGCGAGCGCATTCTTCGACGACTGCTGCGCAGACTGCCCCCAACCATAAGGCGTAATTATCATCCGGGTCGTTGGCGGTATAGCGCACCCCCCAGCCTCCGCCCGGGCTGAATTCCTGCGGCTGGAAGTGCTCGCTTTGCGCCAACTGGTAGAGCTGGTGAATGGCCTCACGGTAGGTGTGCGGATCGAAGAGCTGCGAGCCCAGGTGGGTATGCAGGCCGGCCAGGTCGAGCCAGGCGCTGGCACGCGCATACCGGATGGCTGCGGCCGCCTGGCCGTTTTCGATGTGCAGGCCGAATTTGCTGTTGGCCCCCGAGGTATCGATGTGGGCGTGGGTATGTCCCTGTACGGTAGGGGTAACCCGCAGCCAGATGCGCGCTTTGTGGTTATCCCGCCTGCGGGAGGCCAGGTTTTCCAGCCAATACAGCTCGTCGAGGTTATCGACCACGATGGCCTGGGCGTTGATCTGCAGGGCAGCCGACAGCTCAGCCTCGCTCTTGTTGTTACCGTGCAGGTGGATGGCGCCCGGGGGAAACCCGCCCCGCAAGGCCAGTTCAAGCTCACCCAGGCTGACCACGTCGATTCCCAGGCCCATGGCGGCCAGCTTGTGACTCAGTCCCTCGGAAAAGTAGGCCTTGGCAGCGTAGGCCACCAGCGATTCGCCGGGATAAACCTGTTCCAATAATCTATTCAGCGTGTTTACCTGGTAACGGATAGTGGCAGCATCATAAAGATAGAGGGGAGTACCGTACTGGTCGGCCAGCAGGTCCAAATCCTGGTTGGCGATGGTCAAGATTCCCTGCGGGGAAGTGTCGGCCGAGATGGGGAGAAGTGGGGTGAGGTTTATAGAAGGCATGACTCGATTGGATTAAAATCGGCAATGATTGCATACCGCTCGTCGGTGACATTCCGCCCCCAATATCCAGGGTTTTCGGATAAGTTTTGAATTGTAACGTCAACAAAAGAAGCTGGAAGCAGGCTGACAAGCTCTTCGGCGTGTAAACCTGCCCCGGCTTCCCAATAGCCATCAATCAGGATTAACCGCCCCTTCTGTTTTAGAAACTCAGTCCACCTTTTAAGCACTTTTTCAGGCTCTGGCAATGCCCACAGGAGATGCCTGCAAATAATCACATCGAATTGTTGAGGGGAAAGCTGAGGAAAGGCGGCGTCCATCACATGAAATTCAATCTGGAGTCCATGCTTCACCGCTTTAGCTTGCGCAAGCGCAATCATTGCAGGGGACAAATCGATTCCGGTAACCAGATGCCCAAGCCGGGTAAGTACAACATCCAAAGAACCTGTTCCGCAACCAATATCCAGGACGGCTGCTTTAGCATACGGGAGCCATGTTTTAAGCATGGCGGTCCAGGTGTCCAGGACGAATGGATCACGTAAGCCGTGATCTGGCGCGTCATCAAACGTTGAGGCCAGATCATCCCAATACTGCCGTGACTCGTGCAATCGTTTTTCATCATTTTCAGAATTATTTTTATCCATATGTGAAGGTGATATTCTAACACGTCTACTTGACGGTTATAATCATCTCTATGAAACCAGGTCCAGACCAACCCGGGCTGCCGCTCCAGGAACTCGAGGGAACCCTCGAACGGATTACTTTCCAGAATGAGGAGAACGGTTATACGGTGGCGCGGCTGGTACCCAGGGGTAAAACTGTAGAAGTCACCGTGATTGGCGGGCTATCGGGCGTCAACGTGGGTGAATCGGTGCGGCTGCACGGGCTGTGGGTCAACAACTCACAGTACGGCAGGCAGTTCGAGGTGCGTTCTTACACCGTCCAGCTTCCGGCGACCGTCGAAGGGCTGCGCAAATACCTGGGGAGCGGGTTGATCCGCGGGGTGGGGCCGGTAACCGCCAAGCGCATTGTCGACCATTTTGGCCTGGAGACACTGGAAGTGATCGAAGAGGCCCCACACCGCCTGCGTGAGATCCCAGGCATCGGCGATAAGCGCACGGACGTGATCCGGCGCGCCTGGGAAGAGCAGAAACAGATCAAAGAGATCATGGTGTTCCTGCAGGGGCACGGGGTGAACGCCAGCCTGGCGGTCAAGATCTATAAAAAGTACGGGGACGCTTCCATCGAGGTGGTGCGCCGCGATCCTTACCGCCTGGCCAAGGATATTTACGGGATTGGATTTAAGACCGCCGATAAGATCGCCCGCCAGATGGGCCTGGCGGCGGACGCCCCGGTGCGTATCCAGGCCGGGTTGGTGTACGCCCTGGGCAGCCTCAGCGACGAAGGCCACTGTTTCGCCTGGCGCGCCCAGTTGATCGAAGAGGCCGCCCGCTTGCTGGAGGTCGACAGAGCTGCCTGTGAGGGGCAGGTTGCCACGATGCTGGCGATGCAGGAGATCATCGCCGATGAAGAGGCCATTTACCTGCCGCCTTTTCTGTATGCCGAGCAGGGCGTGGCGGGCAAGCTGGCGCGCATGCGCGCCGCCGGGCGCGACCGGCTGGACGTGTTCCAATCGATTGACTGGCAGGAGGCTTACAACTGGCTGGATGCGCAGGAGGCGCAGGGTAGTGGGGCCATCTACCTGACCGACCAGCAAAAAGACGCCATCCGCATCGCCTTGACCAGTAAAATCAGCATCCTCACCGGCGGGCCGGGCACAGGCAAAACCACGATCACACGCAGCCTGATCCGCCTGCTCAAACGGCATGGCTGCTCGGTGCTGCTGGCAGCTCCTACCGGGCGGGCGGCCAAGCGCCTCAGCGAAGCCACCGGGGTAGAAGCCCGCACGATCCACCGTTTGCTCGAATATAACCCGGTCGCCGACAGCCAGTTTTTGCGCGACCAGGATAACCCGCTGGACGCCGACCTGGTGATCATCGACGAGACTTCGATGGTGGATATTTTGTTGATGAACCACCTGCTCAGCGCCATCGAACAGGGCAGTCATTTTCTGCTGGTCGGAGATGTGGACCAGCTCCCTTCAGTGGGAGCCGGGAATGTGCTGCGCGATCTGATCGCCAGTCGCGTCATCCCGGTTGCCAGGCTGGAAACCATTTTCCGGCAGGCAGAAGACAGCTACATCGTGGTGAATGCCCATCGCATCAACCAGGGAGAGATGCCCCTGTTTGCTCAGAACGCCAGCGATTTTTTCTTATTCTCTGAGCCTGACCCTCAGAAAGCGGCCGATTGGGTGTTGGAGTTGGTGGCCCGGCGTATCCCGGCCAAATTTGGTTTCGATCCGCAGGAAGACATCCAGGTGTTGTGTCCCATGCACCGGGGTTCGGCCGGGGTGACCGAGCTTAACCAGCGCCTGCAGGAAACGCTGAACCCGCCGGCGGAAGCCAGGCCAGAATTCATCCACGGTTCGCGCACGTTCCGCAGCGGCGACCGGGTGATGCAGGTGCGCAACAATTACGACCGGCAAGTATTCAACGGCGACCTGGGCAGGGTGGTTGAAATCGACCTTGAAGAAAAGCTCGTTTCGGTGGAGTTTGACGGGCGGCGGGTCGGGTATGAATTCAGCGAGCTGGACGAGTTGGTCCACGCTTACGCAGTCAGTATCCATAAATCGCAGGGGTGTGAGTTTCCGGTGGTGGTCATCCCGCTGCTCACCCAACATTTCCGCATGCTGCAGCGCAACTTGCTGTATACCGGCGTCACGCGGGCGCGCCGGCTGGTGGTTCTGGTAGGTAATAAAAAAGCCATCGCCATTGCCGTACACAATGACCGGATTGCCCAGCGTAACACGCGCCTGGCGCAGCGCCTGGAGGCCGCTTTTGCCTCTGACCATTTTTCAGGTTATTATATGCGGCCACGCCGCATAGAATAACCGGAAAAATGGAAATCAAAACCCCACCCGTACCGGGGGGGTTTGAAGTCATTTCCTGTCTTATCTATTAAAGAAGGGTGACTTTGGCAGCCTGCAACCCTTTGGGGCCTTTTTCGATGGAGAACTCCACCTTTTGGCCTTCTTCGAGGGTGCGGTAGCCTTCAGTTTGGATGGCGGAAAAATGAACAAAGACATCCGGGCCACCTTCTTGGGAAATGAAGCCATAACCCTTGCTGCTGCTGAACCATTTCACGGTACCGACGACACGCTCTGACATTGTATTTCTCTCCTTACATGTGGATCAAAAAAAGTGGGGACTAACGAGCTTTCCGGTCTGTCGATGCAGAGAGAACAAAAAAACGACCCAAGCGCATGCGCCGAGCCGTTCTCATATTTTTTGACCGACGGGACCTTCACGCATCCTACTGACGGGCAGTATACCAGAGGGGTAAAAAAGAGTCAAGATGAAGAAAGAGACCGAATTTAGGATGAAAAACGGGCCCAACGAAGTTGGGCCCGTTTTTCATCCTAAATTCGGTCTTCTGAATTACTTGATCGCCAGAGCGAAGGTGCCGTCGTTGCCTGCATAACCCCAGGCATAGTTACCGCCGACGTACGTGTTCAGCTCAACCCATTGCTTTCCTGCAGGATCCCACCAGAGGATATCCAGCTTCTTTCCAGAAGGCAGGGTGAAGCCATCCGGCAGGGTGAAGCGTACCATCATCGGGCTGCCCAGGACATCGATGGGTTGGCCGTTGGGGCCAACGATCGATAGGTCAAAGGCCTTGCCCTGGAAGGTGATCCCACTCGGAAGTGGACCAGGTAAAGCGCCCTCGGCCAGGCCAAGGAAGGTACCAATGCTGCCGCCAGGAACAATGCAGGCCGACAGAACCGCACGCGCCCACTCGAAGTCGGGCGTAGGAGCAGTCTGTGACTGGAGGTAGAGGAAGGTAGTGCCGAACTGGCAGGAGAGTGTGCCGCTGTTCTTGCCAGGATCCATCATGACGTTGATGATCTGCCAGGGTAGAGGATTTACGGTGGGCTCACTGCCGCCTTCTTCGCAGTTTTCATTGAAGTTGGAGGTAAACAAGCTGGGGGTATGGATATGATCTGGCCCAACATGATTGTAGCAGACGTCTGTGTCTGTGATGGTGGTATTGACCAGTGAATCGATCCTCAGGCCATACTGGTTGTTGTAGTTGAAGTGGCTATTCCTGATGGTGACCGTGTTGCCAGAAATGACCGCGCCACTGCCGGCATTAGAGTCGCCGGCTACATGATCGAGGAAAACGTCACCGTTGGTAAAGATGCCCAACCCGGCGTATCCTGCACCTTCATTGTGGTTGAAGGTGCTGTGAGTTACCGACACGTCCACCTGATCTGGAGTAGCAGACAGAATTTCGGCTCCAAATGTGTCGTTCCCGCTCGCCTTCACGTGATCCAGGGTCACCGTGTGAGAGGTGTTGTTGAGAGTGTTAGCCCCGGCGTCGGGCGAGAAGATCGTGGCCATCAGGCCAAATTCTTCGTTGTCATTGAACCGGGAATGGCTGACGTCGATATTGCCTTCCGCGAAGAGGGATGCGCCAAAGCCGCCATTATCGTTGGCATTTACTTTGTACAGGGAGATGTCGCCTTCCGAAACAGACAGCAGGCCAAAGGCGTCGTTGTTCGAGAAGCTGCTGTCGGTGATGGCGATGTTGCCAGTGTCGGTAAAGAGCGGCAGGCCGCTCAGATCGAACGCCGTCGCCGATCCGGTAACCGCCTGGTTGATGGCGCCGGCCGTATTGTTGTTCACACCCATCAGGCTGGTGATCAGATCGTACACACCGCCGGTATTGCCAACTACTGCGCCGAAGCCGTAGTTCTTATCTGCGTTTACTTCATCGAGCACGGTCGATTCACCGCCGATGACCACCAGGCCGCCGCCGGGGATTATTCCACCCAGCGAGCCGAGGGAGTCGTTGCCGGTGAACTGGCTGTGGTTGACCTCAACCCAATCGGTGCCCAGGATGGCCGCGCCGAGGAAGCCGTTGTCATTGGCAGTCATCCCAGTTACACAGACGTCGCCTGAGAATCCACCGGGTTCGGAGCAGGCGCTGTTGTGCATTGAGAATCCCGCCAAATCGTGCAGGTCGAGAGAGACCAACCCGGCCCCGAGGATACCGTTCCCGCTGGCGTCCACGTTTTCGGCCCAGACCGGTCCGAAGGCGACACTCAACAGGCCAACGCCGGCGTAGTTGTTATCGAACGTGCTGTCCTTTAGGGTAGTGGATCCACCCGACAGGGTAGCTGCGCCGAGCAGGGTGTTGCCGCTGGCATCCACGCCGCCCAGATCCATATCTCCGAAGGATACACCCAACAGACCACCCAATCCATTGCTGTCGAAGGCGCTGTCATAAACGCCCACGAAGTCAGTGCTGAATAGAACTGCGCCTAAGGAAGTATTGCCGGTTGCCTCAGTATTCCACATCCCGGTCATACCGCCGTTGCCATCCAGGCCACCGATGGCTACGACACCATCGCCCAGCAGGCTTAGCAGGCCCAGGCTGGCGACTGAAGCGCCGTTTTCATCGAAGACGCTGTCGCCAATCTGAATGTTGCTGTCTGACAGGACCAACGCGCCCATCACACCGTTGCCGCTGGCGTTCACGCCGTAGTCCACTGGATCCAGAAGACCGGATGCAAAAGGCAGGTAGTTCGAGCTGTCGAGGGTTACGTCACCGCCCAGGACACCCAGGCCAAGCATCTGCGGAGCATACGCCTGGGGAAGTAACTGGCTGACGCCAAGGAACTGGCTGTTGGTGACCACTACGTCACCCTGGCTGACCAGCGCGGCCCCGGCGTACTGATTGCCGGAAGCTTCGGACCAACCCAGGAAGACGTCTTGCATGCCAAGGGCCACCAGGCCGGCGCCACCGTTGATGTCGAACTGGCTGTCTTCTACGTCCACCGAACCAACCACGCTGGTTAGCAAGGCGCCGATGACGTCGTTATTATTTGCAGAAATGTAGTCAGCATAGATATCGCCTAAGAGAGTGGTGGCCTCGATGCCGTTGCCACCATTCTGGTTGGCCTGTACACCGCCAAGAACCACATCACCGACGAGAGTGGTGGCGACCAGGCCGTTGTTTCCATTACCGAAATCTACGAGACCACCGCCATTGAGGTCAGCTTCCCCGAATGGAGTGCCGAAAACGCTTTCGAGGACAACCACGTTACCGAGCCCGGAGGTCAGTTCTGCGCCGTTGGCTTCATTGGCGCCGGCGAAACTGCCCGCCAGGAGGATGTCGCCCGCGCTCAAAGCGGTCAGGCCGTTCTCGCCATTCCGGACGAAGGCATTGTCTAAGGCATCGATGCCGCCTGACAGGGAGGTGACGAAAGCGCCATCTCCGCCGTTGCGGAAGAAGCCTGAATCCCCAAGGATGACATCGCCTTGAGAAAGAGTGGTCAGGCCATTAGCCTGGTTACCGGCGAAGACATTGTTTATTACGGCTGTGTCGCTGAGCAGCGAAGTCGTGAAAGCGCCATCTTCGCCATTGCGGAAGAAGCCTGAATTCCCAATGATGATACCGCCAGAGGCCAGGGCTATCAGGCCAGTGTCTTCATTGCGAGCAAAGGCACTCTCATCCACGCCGATGTTGCCGAGCAGCGAAGTAGCGAAAGCGCCATCTGCGCCGTTGTCGAAGAAGTCAGAATTTCCAAGATAGATGGTGTCGAGGGCAAGCGCCGTCAGGCCGTTATCCAGGTTGCCGGAGAAGAGGCTGTGTTGTACATTGACGCCGCCAAGTACGGCGCTGGCGAGAGCGCCATTTTCGCCGTTGCTGTAGAAAGCTGAATCTTCAAGGGTAACGTCGCCGGCCAGTGAAATCGCCGTGAGACCATTACCCGTGTTGCCGGCGAAGATACTGGGATCTACAGCCACATTACCGATCAGCGAAGTGGCGGAAGCGCCATCCCCGCCGCTGTCGATAAAGCTTGAATCGTTCAGGAAGATGTTTCCAGCAGAAAGGGCGGTCAGGCCGTTCCCGCCGTTGCCAATGAAACTGCTATCGTACACGCCGAGGTCGTCGGTCAGTAAGGGGGTGAGAGCGGTAAGGCCAGTCTCGGCATTCACGGCGAATATACTATCCGCGATCGAAATAACGCCGCCGGTCTGGTTCAGCACCCACAGCCCGGAGGCCGCATTGCCGCCGAACATACTGCCAGTGATGGTCAGGGTACCTGAGTTATTTAAAAAGGCTGCCCCAGAAGCGGATTCGGGTAAGAGGAGCCTGACAACATCCGCAACGTTGCCGCCGTTGTTATCGGCGGTGACGTTGGTTAGCGTTACTGCTCCACTCTGGCCTGAGACGGATAAACCGGCGTAGCCGGCATTGTTGAAGGTGCTGTTGGTGATGGTCAGGCCGTCGCTGTTACCATTCAAATAAGCGCCGTAAAAATTCTGAGAGGTGGCAGAAACAGCATCCATGAAAATGTTATGGCTGTCAGTGATATGGATGCCGTCGCCTAAGATTGGGTTCGTGTTAGTTACCGTGACATTCTGAAGGGTGATGGATGCAGCAGCTTGCGCACCCTGAACAAAACCATTCACCGCCGGGGCTCCGGAATCCTTGATCGTGATTCCGTCGCCCAATAACCCGCCAGATCTGTTGACGGTCACGTTATCGGCGGATGTAGGCCCGCCCAAGGTAACATCTTTGGAGCTATCGATGAGGATGCCACTACCGGCGGGATTACTATCGTTAACGATTGAGTTTTTCACCGTGACATCAGTAGAGTTATAGATGCCAATGCCGTTGCCGCCCCATAGTTTGCTATCATTAATGGTCAAATCCGACAACGTGACGTGGTTAGAATCGACCACTGATAGGCCATCTTCGGTGTTGGGGATAAGCGTGGTCTCGATATTGAAGACAAAATGGTCCATAGAGAAGCTGCTTGCATCATTGATGTGTGAAATGCTAAAAGGTTGCTTCAATGTGGAAGATTGGGCATTATTCAGGTTATCTTTATTGGTGCCCTGATTAAGGCCGGAGAAATTGATACCGCCGTGCAAAGATAATTCTGTTGCATCAGTTGGACTGAAAAACTGGGATTGGTCCAGGGTGATAGTCGGTTTGAGTAATCCTGTAGAATAATTTGTGGCCACGTAAAAAACACCCGAGGCACCATCATCGAGGTTTTTCACGTAGTCGATCGCATCCTGGAGCTTGGTCCACGAAAAAAGTCCTGAAGAGGACTTGCAGTTTGCATTAAAGAAATCAGCTCCTTCAGGGCAGAACTTGACAGTGGGCGTGCCCAATGCTGAACTCGGTCCTGACAGGGCATCCACGGTCAGTTGCGCCGCCAACGACACCGGGGTGCCATTTTCGGTTACCACTAAGGTGGTGTCGTCAGGAAGGTCTTTGGCCGACGAATGGGATGGGCCGCTGCCCTTGCCGCCCGTGTCATTAGAAGGCGGGGGTGGCGGTGGCGGTGGTTCTTTTGCAGCATAGGCCGGCGAGGGCACGATGAGCGCCATCATTACCGTTAAGATGGTAAGGATAGCAAGAAGAGTTTTACTTGCTTTACTCTGCTTCATAAATTCCTCCAACAATATAATTGTGGGTAAATAAAACCCGGTTACCCTTTTATATAATAATGTGACGGAGTTTTAATTGCCCAAACAGGTAGATTTATAGGACAATTGCCTGACTGGAATCCATTACATTATAGCAAGATTAAAAGGTGGTGTCAACTAATTCATCATTTTTTAATAAAGACGCCACCTGCTTTGATTTTGTGAGGAAGTCCGGATTTTACAGACTGTTTAGCGGCAAGCGCCGGGTTTACTTTCCCCATTTCTTGACTTTATCCAACGCCTGCTGGAACGAACGCAGTACTTCCGGCGCGGGAACGCCCACCAGGAAAGCATATCCCTCACCGATGTGGACCTCTGACTGGCGCGGCCGATTTTCCAATTCAGAACCGGCCAGCCGGCCGGTAAGGTAGTGGATGCGCTGGTTGGAACTGCCGCGCAAGCCGTGGCTGTCGTTCAGTTCTGCCCGGTACAGTCCGTCGATCAACACGTCGATTTCCGCCAGGAAATCCGCAATGCCGGGCATGTTCGCCGGATTGCGCTGCAGTTGCGCGAGGGTGAAGCCGGTGAATGAGATCACGCTCAGCGGGGCCTGCTGGGCCTGCTGCCTTTGCAGGCGGGCCAGGCGGATTACGCTCGCCAGTCCGGCCGCCTGTAGCATCGGCTCACCGCCGGAAAAGGTAAGTCCTTCGATTTCCGGATTGGCCAGCAGTTCGCTCGCCAGGTCCTGCGGAGTAACCTGGCGAGCGATTTCTTTAGGGATCCACTCGGGAGAAATGCAGCCAGGGCAGTTGAAGCAGCAGCCCTGCACCCAGGCCGCGGCGCGTAAGCCGGGGCCCAGCGCCCGGGTGGCCGGCACCGTAGCGGCAATGTTCAATAAAGGCAGTCCACCGGACTGCCAGGGATCGTCCATATTATTTCGCCGTATTAAAATGGTTGGTTAACGTGTAAACGATATAGTTTTCCCACAGAGCCACAGTTTTGGTCTCCTGGTAATCGTGTGAGCTGAACGTTTGCAAGATCATACGCCCTTGCATACAGGAAGTCAACACCCCGTAGGAGGATGTCTCGGAGGGCTGGATCCCGGCGAGCAACTGGGCATCGCCTGTACCGGAGAGCTTCATCAGGTCGCCGGCGTCACCTGCCCAATAGATGTTAGGCGTAACCAGGGGTGGGACGGTTTTATAAATGGTGAAGAGGGGGTTATCCTGCTGCAGCCAGTAGATGGAATAATTCAACGGTTGGAAGTTCACCGGCCGGGTCCAGTTTTTCTGCAGGGTCACCCCACATTCTTCGAGCAAAAAGTTTAACTTGTCATAATAGTCTTTGTCGACGTACCAGACCTCGATCGCCAGGCCGACTTTTTTCTGAGCCTGCTTGAGGATCAATTCCCAGAATTCGCCTCTTACCCCGGTGCGGACTTCAGAAGCCACGATGATCAGGTCCCACCGGGTGGGCGAGTTGAGCTGGGTCATAAAGTCACCGACCGCATCCCCGACCATCACAATCTGCCCGCCTGAAAAATCCATCGATTTGATGGCCTGTTGGACGCGCGGCAGCAGGGAGGGCCGGATAACCGCGGATGTCTTCATATACCAGGATATTGGCGGCCTTGATCCTGGCCTGGATATCCTGCCCGGTATCCTGGGTGGGTGGAGGGGCGACCTCAAGCGTATTGATCACCTGGGGGACCACGGCAACGGGCGCGACGGTGTATGTGGGATAAGGGGTGTAGGTAGGTAAAGCTTCAGGTGTGGGCGGAGGCGGGTCAGTGGCGCTCGGCTGCGCCTCAGCCTCCTGGTCCTGGGCAAGCTGGGTGGCTTCCTTATTGGCCAGGCGAGTAGCTTTGATTGAGAGCGCTGCCTGGGTCTCTTCTATATTTACGCGGTTAGAATCGCTGCTGCTATTATCGACGGCGTTTACCGGCAAGCTGCAGGATAAAACCACCAGCGTAAAGATAAGCATGACCAGCCCGATCCGCTTCAATGAATTCTCAGCCATTTCGACCCTCCTCTCAAGGTTAAAGAATTCCGATAACTTATATAAACAATAATCCCCTATGGGTTAATTATATATCGAATCTAAGAATAAGATTAAAAT
>VFSW01002631.1_pt1 | contig 27140 bp, 13 predicted proteins | sample 5358111 | NCBI WGS metagenome assembly VFSW01 (sample SAMN11554181, study PRJNA540505) | mine drainage metagenome | isolation source: sediment from site ElyBrook_90M | place: USA: Ely Copper Mine, Vershire, VT | collected 2017 | reverse complement strand
ATTGGGGCGGCTAGAGGGGATCGAACCCTCGACATCCTGTGCCACAGACAGGCGTTCTGCCACTGAACTATAGCCGCCGTATGCATTCATTGTAGCATCGAATGCGATTTTTCGTCCGCGGCTGGACCCAGGGAAACCGCCCACTCTCCGCATTCCGCAGTCGCGCCAGCCGTGCAGGCAAGTCGTGTTTTGTGCCTGCGGCGATTCGCTTGAACCCATCAGGAATCAAATTCGCGCTACAATTGATGCAGTGTCGGGGCGTAGCGCAGCCTGGTAGCGCATCTGCTTTGGGAGCAGAGGGTCGGGAGTTCGAATCTCTCCGCCCCGACCATCGTAAACCATTGATATTTCAAGCAATATAAGCCATTCTGGCTACGCATCTGCCTTTTGCCGTTACATCGGTGTCGATGATTTTGTAGCGGTCGCATCCTCAAGGAAAATTCCAGAGGCTCCCATCAGACGCACAACCTGACTCTTTACCGCACTTCCTGCCGGGACTATCATTAACAATATGAACAAGGTAGCTCAACCAACTATAAATGAGCGCAGATTCGATCTGAACATCGAGAAGATTCTCGAAGGCTGGGAGACGTGCCATGCCGTCCGGGAGATTATTGCCAACGCATTGGACGAACAAGTCCTCACGGGCACGAAGGACGTGGAAATTTCCAAGGACAGGAAGGGTGTTTGGCATATCCGGGACTTCGGGCGGGGACTCAAATATGAGCATCTGACCCAAAACGAAAATCAGGAAAAACTGAAGAATCCCACCAAGGTGATCGGCAAATTTGGCGTTGGGCTGAAGGACGCGCTCGCCACACTGAACCGTCACAAAATTGACGTGCTTAACCAGTGCAGAACCTTCAGCGCCTGATCGCCCGTTACTTTGTGTAGCTTTCTCTCTGATTGATCCTGATCGTCGCTATAAGGCATTGAGTGTTCCTTTTGCACTATCTGCGATTCCCGCGTCCAGGCCTAGGGAACCTCTGAAAATCTCTCCTTTCCAAGAGCTGCTAAGGGCTTTTTGGCGCATTTTTCTGCGCCGCCTGCTGCGCACCTGGGACTGGATTCCGGTACTGCAACAGCAACCCTGCCTTCGAACGCAGCCTGCGGCTTGCTGAAAGCTACTTTTTCAGGATCGACTACAATAGTGCAAGAATTGCTCCAGCAGTCCGGCTCTCCGGCACGAGATGGCGACCTTCATGGCTCCTAGCAAGCGCTTTATCTGCATTCACGGTCATTTTTATCAGCCGCCGCGCGAGAACCCCTGGCTGGAGACAGTCGAGACCCAGGATACGGCCGCGCCCTACCACGACTGGAACGAGCGCATCTGCGCCGAGTGCTATGCCACCAACGGCGCGGCGCGGATCGTGAACACCAAGAACCAGATCACGCAGATCATCAACAACTACGCGCACATGAGCTTCAACTTCGGTCCCACGCTGCTGAGCTGGCTGATGGAGAACGCGCCGCGCACCTATCGCATGATTCTGGACGGAGAGCGCCGCAGCCGCAAGAACTTCAAGGGCCACAGCTCGGCCATGGCGCAGGTGTACAACCACATCATTCTGCCACTGGCCGGCAGCCGCGATCGCATTACGCAGATTCGCTGGGGCATTGCCGACTACCAGCACCATTACGGGGTTGCGCCCGAGGGGATGTGGCTGGCCGAGACCGCGGCCGACAACGAATCTCTGGAGCTGCTGGCCCAGAACGGCATCAAGTTCACGGTGCTGGCCCCGCACCAGTGCAAGCGCATCCGCGCGCTGAATGATGCAGGCGGCTGGACCGACACCTCTGGAGCCAGCGTGGACACCACCCATCCCTACCTGGTGCGCTTCGCCTCCGGCCTTTCGATTGCGGTGTTCTTCTATGACGGCCCCACATCGCGAGCAATTGCCTTCGAGGGCCTTCTGGACTCCGGCGAGAAATTTGCCGGGCGGCTGAAGTCCGGCTTCGAATTCAACTCCCAGCCGCAACTGGTCCATGTGGCGACCGATGGGGAATCCTACGGCCACCACCACAAATACGGCGAGATGGCCCTGGCCTACGCGCTGCGATTGCTAGAGGACGACCCGACGATCAAGCTGACCAATTACGGCTGCTTCCTGGACAAATTTCCAGCGGAGTTTGAAGCCGAAATTATGGAAGACACATCCTGGAGTTGCGCGCACGGGGTGGAGCGCTGGAGGTCGGATTGCGGCTGCAACGGCGGCAAGCCGGGCTGGAACCAGGCCTGGCGCGCTCCGCTCCGTCAGGCTTTGGACGGGCTGCGCGACTCTCTTGTTCCCTTGACCGAGCAGGAGGGCGCCAAGCTGTTCAAGGACGTGTGGGCGGCCCGCGACGGATACATCGAAGTTGTGCTCGACCGCAGCCCGCAATCGGTGGAGCGATTTTTCCGCAAGCACCAACTGCGCCCGTTGTCGGTTCCAGAGCGCGTGCGCGGCCTGGAATTGATGGAGATGCAGCGCCACGCGCAACTGATGTACACCAGTTGCGGCTGGTTCTTCGACGACATTTCGGGGATTGAAACGGTGCAGGTGATCGCCTATGCGGCGCGGGTGCTGCAACTGGCCCGGGAGGCCTTTTACGAGCAGGCCGCCGCGCTGGAGCCGGCCTTTCTGGCCAAGCTGGCGCTGGCCCGTTCCAATGTGGCAGCGGCCGGCGACGGCGCGCAAATCTACAGGGAGCAGGTCAACACCAAGCAGTTGGGGCTGGAACAGGTGGCGGCTCACTATGCCATCAGCTCCATCTTCTCCTCCTTTGCCGAGGAGACCGACCTTTTCTGCTTCCGCATCTGGCGCAACTCCTACGACGTGTACACCTCTGGCCGCGGACGGCTGGCGCTGGGCAGGGTCAAGATTGTGGGCGCCATCACCGGCAAGCAGCGAGGCTTTTCCTTTGCCGTATTGCACTTTGGCGACCAGAACATCACCGCCGCGGTCAAGGCCTACGAGCCGGACGACGCGGCGACCTTCGAGGCCTTTGCCGCACAGGCCGCAGAACACGTGCAGCGCGCCGACTTTCCCGAGGTGATCCGCCTGCTGGACCGCTTCTACGGGCACATGGACTACTCGCTCACTTCGCTGTTCACCGACGAGCAGCGGCGCATTCTGCAATTGATTCTCAACTCCACGCTCTCGGACATCGAGAACTCGCTGACCACCATCTACGAGGATCACGCCAGCCTGCTGCACTATCTTTCCCAGGCCGGACTGCCCAAGCCGCCGGCGCTCACCCTGGCCGCCGGCTTCGCCATCAACGCCGGGTTGCGCCGCGCGCTGGAGGCCGACCCCATCGACCAGTCGCTGCTGCGCTCCTACCTCTCGCTGGCGAAGGCCGACCAGGTGCCGCTGGAGTCGGCCACGCTCTCCTTCATCGCCGATCAGCGCATGAAGCGGGCCATGGTCGATCTGCAAATGTCCTCCGGCACACTGGAGACTCTGGACCGGGCGCTGGCGTTGGCCCGCACGCTGACCGAGCTGCCCTTCGATCTGAACCTGTGGCAGGCGCAGAACATCTGGTACGAGATTCTGCGCACCTCCGGCTACGCGCTCACCGCGCTCGATGCCGGGGCGCGCCCGCGCTGGGACAAGAACTTCAGCGAGCTGGGCGCCTGCCTGATGATCGACTGCGAAGCCATCCGCAGCCAGGACGTGACCTTAGCGACTACGGGAGATTAGCGCTCGCGCATAAATAATCTGTGCGGACGAGCGGTCATTGGGCCGAAGAGAATAGTTCCAATCGCGCAACTGTTAAACCACCCAAGTGCTTGTCGGGTGCTTGGTCACATTGCAGTGAAGAATGCGCCGCCGGTCATGCGCAATGACCAAAAAGCAATAGAGAACGCAGATGGTCAGTGTTGGCATGGTGATGTGGCTGCCGCTGCCGCTAGCCTCGGTTCCAAACGTCTGCCTTAATGCGGTTTACCGCCAGCGAGCCTCTGCTCAGGCCCTGCAATTTTCAGGTTGATGGTTGGAGCCGTAGAAATAATTGACTCAGTCGTACTTTCGACGGATTCCTGCCCTTGATTCCGAAGGCTATAGTTCGATTCGGCTTGAAATGTGGAAAATTCGCAGGCTTGAGCCGGGAGGCTGAGTGGACGAGAGACCATTCATCTCCATTTTGTATGCGCTACGCGGGGCGGTATGGCGATACCTGAAAACGATTACAGGACCGCTGCATTCCCGCTTCTTTCGTTCACTTTCGCGTAACTCTTCAAGGAGGCACCATGCAATTTCGCGTCTACCGGACCCTATGGATACTTGTGATCGCGGCTCTCAGCTGCGCCGTCCCCTCGGCTTTCGCTCAGGGAACCAGCGGCAGCCTGTCGGGCTTGGTCACGGACCCGTCCGGGGCGGCTGTCGTCGCAGCGACGGTCACTCTCACCAACGTTGACACCAACTATCCGCAAACCGCAAAGTCGGACGGCACCGGAACTTACCGGTTCAGGCCTGTGCCGCCGGGCAACTACTCGCTGGCCATCGCTGCGCACGGATTCGCCGACTACCTGCAGCAGGGCATTGTCATCACCGTCGATCAGTACGCCACGCAGAACGTCCAGCTCAAGCTGGGCTCTGCCACGGGCCAGACGGTCACCGTCACCGCCGATGCGGAACTGATCAACACCACTTCCGCCGAGCTGGGAACCACGGTCAACTCCGCCGCAATCTCCGAGCTGCCCTTGAATGGCCGCGACCCATCGTCGCTGGTTCTGCTGGCGCCGGGCACGGCAAACGTCATCCAGCACGGCGGCGAAGGCATTCAGACCGGCTTCTCGTTCCCGACGGAGACCGGCGCGTCGTCAGACGGCGGACGCCAGGGCAGCACCTACTATATGCTCGACGGCGTCTCCAATATGGACAACTACGACGGCCTGACCGCGCCCTTCCCGAATTCCGATGCGACTCAGGAGTTCAAGGTCATCACCAACAACTTCAGCGCCCAGTTCGGCTTCTCTCCGGGCGCCGTGGTCAGCATCGCCACCAAGGGCGGCACCAATCAGTATCATGGTGGCCTGTTCTGGTTTGTGCGCAACAACGATCTGAACGCCTCCGACTGGTTCAGCCACCAGGTCGATCCGCTCAAGCGCAACCAGTTTGGTGGCTTTGTGGGCGGTCCGGTCATCAAGGACAAGCTCTTCTTCTTTGGCAACTATCAGGGAACCCGTCTTGTGACGGCAGCCACGAATCTGAAGACCAATACGCCGACCACGGCCATGCTGAACGGCGACTTCAGCGGACTGGTGACGGCAGCTGATGCCGCCACGCCGGGCTGCGAGTCCCCCACATATTGGGCTTACCATACACCGACCTGCGGATGGCTCAATGGCCCGTTTCATACAGTGGGTGGCGTGCCAAATCAATTGGATACCAGCGTTGCCCAATTGAATTCCGCCGCGGTGGCCATCACCACTACCGGATTGCCGGGGCACACGGCCGGCGTTACTCAGGGCCCTGATGGCGAGATGAGCTATATCGAAGCAGCCGCCAGGAATCAACTCAACGAATACACGGCCAAGTTCGACTACGATCTTTCTCCCACACAGCGGCTGACTTTGCGCTCGTTCACGGATGAGATCACGGCGCCCTCGTCGGACACGCCCGGCGACATGCTTTCCGTCATCAACGATGTGAACTGGACCTATGGGCTTCAGGAGAAGATGTATTACTTCAACAATCTCCTGTCGCATACCTGGACGATCAATCCCTCCACCGTCAATACAATTTCCGGCTTCTGGAACCAGCAGAGCGCGCACAATCAGGCGGCGGTGCTGGACAGCAGCAACCAGGCCATGTGCCTTTCCCGCTACATCGATGTGACGGAACTGCCCGGACAGTGCTTCATGGAAGGCTTTACCGTAACCGGCGACGGCAACAACATCCGCGGCGGGTGGACTGAACCTTCGCAGGAAGTGCGCAACACCCTGGGCATGGACGACACCCTGCAAAAGATTCTGGGCAAGCACGTTTTGACCGCGGGCTTCCAGTTGATGCACCAGTACGCCAAGGAATCGACGCAGTATCCGTCGCATCCCGAGGTGACCTTCACCGGAGCCTACACCGGCAATGGCATGGCGGATTTCCTGCTGGGCTATATGCATGAGTTCAAGCAGGGCGCGGGCGAGATCGCGGATGTCTCCGGATGGCAGCTTGCGCCATATGTCCAGGATGACTGGAGCGTGCGGCCCAACCTGACCTTCAATCTCGGCCTGCGCTGGGATCCGAACACCGCTCCGTCTTCGGCGGGAGGCCGCGGCGCGGCATTCGTCCCAGGGCAACAGAGCCAAATCTTCCCCAACGCTCCCGTGGGTCTGATCTTCCCCGGAGACGATGGAATGAAGGCCACTCTGATGCCGGATTCGTACGGCTACTGGGAGCCTCGACTGGGCATGGTATGGCAGCCGAAGTTTCTGTCCAAGACCGTGATTCATGCCGGATTCGGAATGTTTACCGGACCGCTTGAGTACTCCACTTATAATCATGCGGCGGATATCGCTCCCTTCAGCCCGACTTACGACTTCTACGGGAACGGTTGTTCCGGCGGTTGCACGGCGAACGCAGACACGGCAATCACGGGCGCGTTGAGCTTCAGCTCTCCGTGGTCCAGCAACAACGCGCCGGTATCGAGCAGCCCCTTCCCGCCCTTTGCCTCGGTCTCTTACGTGCCGCCTACCAACTCGACGTTCACCAGCACCGGTACCACTGTGCAGCAGTCGTTCTCACGGGACTTCAAGCTGGGCATGACGCAGAGCTGGAACCTGTCGGTGGAGCAGCAGCTCAGCCCGTCGATGGTGGTTCGGCTGGCGTACGTGGGCAGCGAGTCTTATCACCAGTCCGTTGCGCTCGACAAGAATGCCGGGGTTCACATCACCAGCGGTACCTGCACGGCCGGCAGCCCCGACTATATAACGGAAGCCGCGGGTTGCTATGCGCGTCCGTACTCGGCCTTCAATACGATCCTCCAGGATCGAAGCAACGGGACAGCGAGCTATAACTCATTGCAGGCCGGATTTGACCGTCACATGGCGCACGGCCTGCAATTGCAGTCCAGCTTCACGTGGTCAAAATCGATCGATACCGCTAGTTCCAGCAATGTTTCGTTCGGGAACCCCCTCTTGGGAGATCCGTTCAACATGAAGTGGAGTCGCGGCAATTCCACCATGAGCGTTCCCTGGAACTGGGTCACCAACTTCATCTACAAAACTCCCGATCTGCGTCAGCAGAACAAGCTGATTCAGGAGTCGCTGGGCGGTTGGGAACTGAGCGGCATTCTCACCTACCAGACCGGCAACCCGTTCTCCGTGTTTGCCAGTGGCAGCAACTGGGGCCAGGATGACTCCGGCTCCATGCAATACCTGGACCGCGCCGACCGTGTAGCTGGTGTGCCCCTCAATGTGGGTAAAGGCGGCCACAAGAATTGGGCTACAACCGGCTATTTCAATACCGCAGCATTCGTCAACAACGCAGCCGGAACCTTCGGCAACAGCGCCAAGAACCTCATGTACGGACCGCGTGAGTTTGGCGCCGATGCAGCGGTGATGAAGAACTGGAGCCTGCCGAAAGGAACCAATCTGCAGTTCCGCTGGGAGGCCTTCAACGCCACTAACCACCCCAGCTTTTCAAATCCCAGCGTCGATTACGGCAATACGGTTGGCTGGGGCAACTACGGCAAAATCCAAAACGTTGGCAACATTCTGCCGCGCGTCATGCAGGCGGCGCTCAAGCTGAATTTCTAACTCAACCGCTCAACAGGCAGTCCGGACCGCAAGGTCCGGACTGCTTTTTTGTGCGCGAATTCGTGCGCTGAATCGGTTTTCGAAGGCTGCGGTCCAGCCGCTCGTCCTGCGGGCTTCAGCGATTGCGCGGCAGCCGCGCCTCGATGCGGACACCCTTGCCGGCGGCGCTCGTCAAGCGAAACTTTCCTCCCCAGCGCTCGACCCTTTCCCTCATGCCCTTGATCCCGAAGTGGTGGCCGTCCTGATTCTCCATCTGGGCAGGATCGAAGCCGCGGCCATCGTCGGTTACCGACAGCAGCAGCTCGCGGCGGTCGTAGTTGAGCGCCACCTCAATCCGCGCCGGGCTTCCATGCTGTGCGGCGTTCGAAACCGCCTCGCGCGCCACCATCAGCAGATCGTGGGCCATCGGATGCGTGACGCCAAACGGCGTTCCGGTCATCATGCACTCGATGGGAAGATTGAACTCCTTGCCCACTTGCAGGGTCATACTCTCCAGCTTTTCCCGCAGGATGCCGGGGTCGTCGTCGGGCTGGCGCAGATTCCAGATCGCCTCGCGCGCTTCATTGATAGTCGAGCGCAACTGCAAGCGCGCAAAATCCATCAGCCCGCTCTCCGCCGCCTCGTCCGCGCCCTCCATGGAGAGAGCTTCCAGCAGCGCGGAGACCCCGGTGCATCCCTGAATGACGGTGTCGTGCATCTCGCGCGCCAGCCGGTTGCGTTCATTGAGAACCGCCTCGAAGCGGGCCCGCACCTGCCGCACCCGGTATTGGTAAGCGGCATAGGCGACGAGCGCCAGCAGCAGCGCGCACATGGCGATAAACCAGAAGGTGCGATAGAAGAACGGCCGCTGCACAATCTGGATCGAAGCCTCGGAGATCGCGTCGGGATTGCCGACTTCAAAAACCCGCACCCGAAAGCGGTAACGGTCCGGCGGCAGGTTGGTGTAGTCGGCGGTGCGCGCCGTGCTGCCGGCGCTCCAGTTCTTGTCAAAGCCTTCCAGCCGGTAGCGGAAGCGCAACCCGTCCTGGGAGCGCAACTGAATGGGCGCGAAGACAAACTCCAGCCTGCCGTTTCCCGGCGCGAGCACAATCGGCTGGGCCAGCGGGGTGGGCTGGCCGTCGGCCAGCACGGACTGAATGCGCAGCGGCGGCGGCGCCAGCAGGGAACGCTGAAAGGGCAGAACATGAATTGGGCCGCGATTGCTCGGAAACCATGCGTCGCCCGTCGCGGTGATGCAGCCCGCCGATTGTGTGCCGCCGTAGATCTCCGTGTTGGCTGCCATGTCGGCGATGGAGTAGAAAGTCAGCGCCAGATGCCGCTGCGGGGATTCCGCCTGCGCGTCCAGCTCGGCGCGCTTCAGCAACGAAATTCCATTCGGTCCGCTCATCCACAGATGCCCGGCATCATCGCCGAGAATCTGATAAATCGCATTGCCGGCCAGCCCGTCCGCGGCGGTGTAGTGGGCCAGTTTGCCAGCCCGGAAGCGGTATAGGCCGCTGTTGCGCGTGCCGAACCACAGGCTTCCCGCGGGGTCCTGGTAAATGGCCCAGATCTTCATCTGCTCAAGCGCGCTGGTGGCCGCGTCGTGAATGAAGGCGCCCGCATGCATGTGGCTCAGTCCGCGATCCGTGCCGATCCACAAATCGCCATCGCGATCTTCCAGCAGCGCGCGGGTGCTGAAGTAAGCCAGTCCGTCGCGCATCTGGTAACTGACAATGCGCGCGGCCGGCTTATTCATTCCCGCCCGTTCCGGTCGGGCGTGCTGCAGCAGAATGTGATTCAGGCCCTCGTCGGTGGTCACCCACATGCTGCCGTCGCGGTCCTCGGTCATGGCGCGGACAAAGTTGTTGGACAGCCCGTCGCGCGAGGTCCAGCCCTGGGTGCGGCTGTCCTGGATGCGGAAGACGCCGTCGCCGTCGGTGCCCACCCACAGCGCGCCGGAGCGGTCGCGGTAGACGTTGCGCACATGAACGCCGCGCAGGCCGGGCAGCGTCTCTGCCGCAAGCACGCCGTCTTTCATGTGAAAGAGCAACGTCGAGCCAATCCAGAAGCTGCCATCGCGGTCCTGATAGATGGTTCCGAAATCGGAGTCGTTCTCCTGCGGCAGAGAGACAATGCTGACCCGTGCTTTGGTCAGGCGCACCATCCCGGCCTGCGTGCCGATCCAGAAATTTTTCTCGTTGTCCGCGAAGAAATTCAGGACCGTATTGCTGGGTAAAAGCGACGGGGCGGCGACGCGCGTTAATTTACCGGCGCTGTACTCGAAGGCTCCCTGGCCGATGGTGCCGATCCATAGCACGCCGTCCGAAGTCTGGCGCAAGACGCGGACCGTACTGCTGACGCCATCGACATGCGCGAAGTTGTCCTGGCCGGGCAGCATCCGGTTCAGCCCGGAGACCGTGCCCACCCACAGCGCGCCATCCTCGGTCTGCACGATGGACTTTACACGGTTCTGGCTGGCCACGCCGCGCAGCGTGTACTCGCGGGCGCTCGTGCCGGTCAGGCTCAGCAGCCGAGAACCTCCCACCCACAATCGGCCGGCGCGATCCTGATAGAGCGCGTGCACGGCCAACGCGGGCATCAACGCAGTTCCATCGACGCGCACAAAACGGTCGCCCTCCAGGCGCAGCAGTCCATTGTCGGTGCCCGCCCAGATGACGCCATGGGCATCTTCAATCATGGTGCGGACAAAATCGTTGCTCAATCCCTCGCGTGTGCTCCAGGAACGGAACCGCCCCTGCGCGTAACGCGCCAGTCCTCCACCCTCGGTCCCGATCCACAGCGCGCCGTCGCGGGCAGTCATCAGGCAGAAGATGCTGTTCTCGTGCAACTGCGGCGTGTTCTGGCGGTCGAAGAGCGTGAAGCGCGCGCCGTCGAAGCGCAGCAGCCCTCCCGTCGTGCCGATCCACAGATAGCCGTCCGGGGTTTGCGCAAATGCTTGCACGGTCTGCTCCGGCAATCCGTCCGGCGCCTGCCACACATGGCGCGTATATCCGTCCAGCCCGTCGCCCCGCAGGCTGGCGCAATACATCGTCAAAACCAGCAACCCGAAGGTCAACCCGCGGAGTCTTTGCATGATAGCGCCCAGTATAGCGCGTGCTGATTTGCGCCGTCGAAGTTCGCTCTGCCGGGAATTTTGCGTCAGTCCGACTTTCGGCGGATATGAAAACCGCCGCGAAGGAGTAGATTGATCTTTCTCCACGCTGTTTCCACAAAGGCAGGCGGAGAAAGATGCGCCCGCACGGAGCCTATCGGAATGTCTTCATCTCTTCAATTTATCTGCAAAGGCTCACGTTTCGCGCGCGCCTGGGCCTTGGTTCTCTGCGGCGCATCCTTGCCGGCCTGGCTCTCCGCTGCCGCGCCCTCCGCGGCGCAAGCCACCACCCCCATTCGCATCGACGCCAGCCAGCCGTTCACCGAGCCGGGACCGGCACGCTACGACCAGGCTTACGCAAAATCGCCATCGGGCAGCGTTCTCGGCGTCAACAGCCGCTATCTCACCCGCGATGGAAAGCCCTGGCTGCCGGTGATGGGTGAGTTTCACTTCTCGCGCTATCCCCGCTCGCAGTGGGAACCGGAACTGCTCAAGATGAAAGCCGCCGGCGTCGACATCGTTGCCACTTACGTCATCTGGATTCATCATGAGGAGATCGAGGGCCAGTTCGATTGGCAAGGGCAGCGCGACCTGCGCGCCTTTGCCCAGCTCTGCGCCAGGCATGGGATGTACTTGGAACCGCGCATCGGACCCTGGGATCACGCCGAGGTGCGCAACGGCGGCTTTCCCGATTGGCTGTTGAAGAAAGGCCCCACCCGCGTCAACGATCCCGTCTATCTTTCCTATGTCCGCGCCTGGTACGGGCAAATCGGCCGGCAGCTCCAAGGCCTGCTGTGGAAGGATGGCGGCCCGGTCATCGGCATTCAACTGGAGAACGAGTACTCCAAGCGCGGCCCCGGCGCGGGCGAGGCGCACATTCTGGAATTGAAGAAGCTGGCCATCGCGAGCGGGCTGGATGTTCCTCTCTACCTGGTCACCGGATGGGATGACGCCGCAGTGCCCCCGCGCGCCGTGATTCCCGTCTATGGCGGCGGCTATCCGGATGCGCCCTGGGACAGCTCGCCCAACAAATTGCCGCCTGCTGAAGTCTATGACTTCCGCTTCCAGAGCCGCGTCGCGGCCAACATGGGCACTATCGGCGGCGCAAGCGCCACCGGCACGCAGGCTGCCCGGCAGTATCAATTGCCCTATCTCACCGCGGAGATCGGCGGCGGCATCGAAGACACCTATCATCGCCGCCCGGTGATTCATCCCGAGGACATCGCCGCCATGATGCCGGTGATGCTCGGCTCCGGCGTCAATCTCTACGGGACGTACATGTTTCAGGGCGGCGAAAATCCAGAAGGAAAATTGTCTACCCTGGAGGAGTCGCAGGCCACCGGCTATCCCACCGATGTGCCGGTCAAGTCCTATGACTTTCAAGCGCCGCTGGGCGAGTTCGGCCAGGAGCGCGAATCTTTCCGCAAGCTCAAAGTCTTTCAGTATTTCCTCAACGATTTCGGGACGGAGCTGGCGCCGATGATGGTCCACGCGCCGGAGAAACTCCCCATAAATTCGGCGGATTTGTCGGTTCCACGCGCCTCGGTTCGCTCCAGAGGCGACAGCGGCTTCATCTTCCTGAACAATTACGTGCGCGGCTACGCAATGCCGGCGCGGCCCGCGGCGCAGTTTGAAATCCATCTGCCGAGTGGGGTGTTGAATGTTCCCCGCCATCCGGTTGACATTCCCTCCGGCGCTTACTTCATCTGGCCGTTCAATCTGCGTATTGGCGCCATCACGCTGCGCTACAGCACCGCACAATTGTTCACCCGTCTCGCGGCAAATCCGGACGGCCTGACCACCTATTACTTTGTCGCCGTCCACGGCATTCCCGCCGAGTTTGCCTTTGACGCGCACGGCGTCAGCTCGGTGCAGGCGTCGAGCGGCGCAACGGTCCGCGACCCCGGCACAATTTATCTCAGCGGCATCCAGCCAGGCCTCGATGCGTCGATTGATTTGACCGGCAGCGATGGCCGGCGTCTGCGGCTGGTCCTGCTGAGCGAGCAGCAGGCGGAAGACGCCTGGAAGATTCGCATCGCTGATGCCGACCATCTGCTGCTCACCGCGCAAGATTTCTACGCTGATCCCGCTGCCCATCCCGCCCGCATCTGGCTCGGCTCGCACACCACGCCGCAGTTCGCATTCAGCGTCACCCCGCTGCCGGCCGTTATGCCGCAGTCCAGTCTGGCTTTGACAAAGACAGCGCTTACCGCGCAGTCTGTCAGCTATTCCGCAGAGGCCAAACCATTCCACATGCAACTCCAATCCCGGCTGATCCAGCCCGCCGGCAAAGCGCCCCCCGTCAAAATCGGACCCGTCCCCGCGTGGCGCACTCATGGCGTGGCGGAAGCGCCCACCGACGCCGCGTTTCAGCAAGCGGCCAAGTGGTCGATCACTGTTCCGGCTGGCGCCATGGACGGGCTGAGCAATCTCTTTCTGCAAGTTGATTACCAGGGAGATATTGCGCGCTTCTCCGCGGCGCACCAGCTTCTGGACGACAATTTCTACAACGGTCAGCCCTGGTTGATCGGGCTGCGGCGCTTCCTCGCTCCGCATGGCCCCGGCGACTTCGAGCTGAGCATTCTGCCCTTGCGCAAGGACTCGCCGGTCTATTTCGAGCTGGCGCGCCCGTTGGATTTTACGGCGCAAAGTCAGGCAGTCGGCCAGCCTCTAGACCAGCTCGACAAGCTGGATGGCTTTCGGCTGGTTCCCGAGTACCAGCTCGTTCTCAACGCCGGCAGCGTACGCCGCTGAGGCTGTTCAGCATCGGGAAAACCTTACTCGTGGACCGTAAATGGCTTTGAATGTAAAAGTTTTCTCAAATTTAAAGCATTTTCGATCAGTAACTTAGAGATAGTCAATGCGGCAATCTCCCGCATTCGTACTTTCGTCGGATTCGTGCCGTATCGTGAGCGGGATAATATGCGAAGCGGAGCTGAAGAAAGTTCATATACGCAGCACCAAAGCGGGCCGTAACCGAAAGATTGCGACTCGGCTCAAGCGAAAAATCGGGAGATGGAGATACTGTGGTCTTGAAAATTCAGGAGTGCCAGGGGGATGAAATGGGTTTGAAAGTTACGATGCGCGGGATTGCGATCGGATTTATGTTCTTCTTGCTGCTGGTGTGCGCCACCAGAACCGCCAGAGCGCAAGGCAACCAGGCTACGCTGACGGGGACTGTGGCCGACAAGATGGGGGCTGTCATCCCCAATGCGAAAATCGTCCTCAGCGATGAAGCGTCGGGCGTAACGCGCACGACCACCAGCGACGGACGCGGATTTTTCTCGCTGGTCGGCATTCCGCCCGCGACCTATGACATCGAAGTCTCCGAGCCGGGCTTCAACAGCCTGCTGCGTAAGGGCGTCGCCGTCCACATCAACGACCAGATCGAACTGAAGGGAATCGTGCTCTCGGTGGCCGCCACCAGCGTTTCGGTGGTGGTCACCGCGTCGCCCAGCGAACTGACGCCCACCACCTCCGGCGAGGTCAGTTACACCATCACCGACACCCAACTGCACAACATGGACATCGAAGGACGCAGCGCCATCGAGCTGCTGGGCCTGATTCCGGGCGCGGGCAACACCGGCAACTTCAACGGCACTTATAACGGCTCCTCTGCGGGATTTACGCAGAACTCCAGCGCCTTCACGGTCAATGGCAACCGCTTTGACCAGGTGGCGCTGGTCAGTGACGGCGCATCGGTCTCCGATCTCAACACCGCCGGTTCCGCCGCGGTGACGCCCAACGTGGACATGATCTCGGAGTTGAAGGTGCAGTCCGCCGCCTACTCCGCCGCCGAGCCCAATGGCCCCGTCGTCGTCTCCACGGAGACCAAGTCGGGCGGCAAGAATTATCACGGACTGGCCGAGCTGACCGCGCGCAACCACACGCTCAACGCCGTTGACTGGCAGCAGAAGGCCAACAGCCTGCCCGCGCCGCAGACCTCGCTCTTCTACCCGCAACTGCAAATCGGCGGTCCCTTGCCGACCGGCATTTCCGGCCTCAAAGACAAGCTCTTCTTCTTTGTTGCCAGCGAAATCTCGCAGCAGCATGTGGATCTGGTTCCGCGCAAATCGATTGTGCCTGCCGAGGCCGGTTCGCCCGGCTACACCGGCCTGGGCATGGCCCAGGGCGACTTCACCGATTCCGCCTATCTGAGCAATCTGTCCGACGCCGCCAATGGCTATCTGAGCTGGCCGGTGGGCAACCAGCCTTGCAGCGGCAGCTATTACAGCACCGCTTGCGTGAATCAGGCCGGGTATGGAAGCAACTGGGGGCAGATCACTAACATCGACCCGGCCGGAAAGATTCTTCTCAACGCCATCCCCGCGGCCAACGTGGACCCAAGTCTGCACGATGGTTACAACCTCATTACCGACTTCATCGTCTCCCAACCTCGCAATCAGGAGATTGCCAAGATCGACTGGGCCATCAACGACAACGAGCACGCCGCGATCCGCTTCAACCACGAAAACGAGAGCGAGCCTTCGCCCTATGGCCCGTGGAATCAGTGGAACCAAGTACCCTATCCGGCCGCGCAGACAGAGAAGAACGCCTCCAATTCGATCAATCTCAATCTGACCAGCGTCGTGAATTCGAGCCTGACCAATGAGGCATCTCTCAGCTACACGCGCTTTACGCTCAAGACTGCCCTCAGCGGCCTGGACGCCGTCTCGGCCACGCCGCTCCACTACCCTTACGCCAATCTCTACGCCACCAATCCCGCAACCCGGCTGATTCCCAACGTCAGCTTTGAAAAAAGTCTGGGCGGCCTGTACATCGGCGGCGGCGAGAATCCCCCCTACCTGGGCGCGCAGAACAGCTACATCTTCAACGACGGGCTGACCTGGATGAAGGGAACGCACCTTTTCCGCGCCGGATTCTACGGCGAAGTGGCGCGCTACAACCTGCTCACCGACGGCAGCGACAACGGCTCCGTCGACACCGAAAACTACACCTCTCTGACCGGCAACGATTGGGCCGATCTGCTGCTCGGCTATACCTCCAACTTCACCCAGAGCAGCGGCAACTTCCTGGCGAACATGATCGACAACCGCTTCGACTTCTACGCCCAGGACACCTGGATGGCGACCTCCAAGCTGACGCTGAACTACGGTCTGCGCGTTGATCACATTGGCTGGTGGTACGACAAGAACGGACACATCGCCGTCTTCAATCCGGCCGATGATGCGGACGCTTCGACTCAGAATTTCACCAGCTTCTCCGGAATGGAATCCCACGCAACGGATTCCAAGGTTCCCTTGTCCGGCTCCAAGCCGCTCGGCTTCCAGGTTGCGCCCTCGGCGGGCTTTGCCTACGACCTCGCGGGCAACGGCAAGACGGTGGTGCGCGGCGGATTCGGCGCCAACTACTACATCGACCCCGGAACCAACGCCTACTCAGCCATCATGGCGCCGCCCAACTTCCAGGTCGCCACCGAGTGGGCCGGCGGCGCACCCGGATTCACACTGTCGGGAATTTCAGCCTTGAACATTTCCACCATACCGCCCACGGTGTGGGGCAGCGCCAATCCCAGTGACCATCGCGCCCCGGTCACCTACTCCTGGAATCTGGCTCTCTCACATATGTTCTGGGGCGCAAACAAAGTGGAAGCCAACTACGTGGGCAACTCCAGCCACAATCTGGTCGGCTATGGCATCCAGAATGCTGTTCCCGAAGGCAGCGAGGCCGCGCCGTGGTATGGGGTCTATTATGACCAGCAGGTTCGCCCCTACAAAAACTTCGGCGACATTTCCACGCACTTCCACAACCTGAACTCCAACTACAACGCGCTGCAGTTGACCGTCACACGTCAGAAGGGCTGGCTGAATTACTGGGGGAGTTACACCTTCGGCAAGGCGCTGGCCTACAACGCCGAAGATGCCTTCGTGATGAAGCGCTGGTACGGACCCACGCCCTTTGATCGCTCGCAGATTGTCAGCTTCTCGTACTTCATCAAGCTGCCCGCCTTCGGCAAGAAGTACCTGGGCAACCACAAGCTGGTCAACGGCGCTACCGACGGCTGGCAGATCTCCGGCATCTTCCAGGCCATGGCTGGCGGACCAATCCAGAACGCCACCTACAACGGCAACGAATATGCGGTCAACCTGAACAGCATCAGCATCTATGCCGCTGCCGACCCAAACTATCAGGGCAATCCCAACTTCGGCATCGGCCAAAGCCAATGGGCCAAATACGTTCCCGGAAGTTATGGCGCCTACGCCACCGGTACACCGGATGAAGTTGCCGTGCCCGTGCTGACGCCGGGCTGCGATCCACGCAAGGGGCTGGCTAAGAATCAATACTTCAATCCCTCCTGCTTTACAGGACCCACTAATCTTTCCAACGGCACCTATCGCCTGCCTTACATTCACGGACCGGCGTATATCAACGATTCACTGGGCCTCTTCAAGGCCTTTGGAATGGGCGGAAGCCGCAGTCTGGAAGTGCGCGGCGAGGCCTTCAACCTTTTCAATCATCCATGGAACGAGTTCATCGAAAACGATCCCAATATGTACATGGGTTTTTACTGGGACACAGGTGCGATGTCCAGCACAAATCCCGCCGGAACCGCGACCAACAAAACCGGACACCGCGAAATTTCGTTGGCCGCGAAGTTCTACTTCTAAAGCCGGCAGACGGTTGCTCTTGTAGCCGTGAATCGTTCTTCAACCAACGGCGGCGGCGCAAGCAGCCGCCGTTGCTTCATTTCTGGTAAAACGGGAATAGTCATGCGCCATCTTCTGAAACCGGTCTGCGTTCTTTTGCTGCTTCTGTGCGGGCTTCCTGTTGCTCGCGCGCAGAGTTACGCCGTCGGCGCGGATGTTTCCTTCCTGGGCAAGTGCGAGCAGGATGGGATGGTCTTCAGAGAAAACGGCCAGCCCATTGACGTGCTGGCGCTGCTCCGCGAGCACCACTACAACTGGATTCGTCTGCGACTGTTTGTCGATCCCGCTGCCAGCCCCGACAAGCTGCCCAACGATCTGCCTTATACGCTGGCGCTGGCCCGCCGTGCCAAAGCCCAGGGCTTTCATCTGCTCCTCGATCTGCACTACTCCGACACCTGGGCCGATCCCGGCAAGCAGTTCAAGCCCGCGGCCTGGAGCAAGCTCAAGCACAAGCAGCTCACCGAGCAGGTTTTCACGTACACGCGCGCGACCATTGCCGCTTTCCGCGATGCCGGCGTGATGCCGCAGATGGTGCAGGTGGGCAACGAGATTACCAACGGAATGCTCTGGCCCGACGGAAAATTGCCCGACAACTGGGATAACTTCGCCGACCTGCTCAAGGCCGGCATTCGCGGCGTTCAGGCCGGCCGCGGCCCCGCGCCCATGCCACGCATCATGATTCACATCGAGCGCAGCGGCGACTACGATGCGGCCGTCTGGTTCTTTGACAATCTCATCGCCCACCACGTGCCCTTCGACGTGATCGGTCTCTCCTACTATCCGCGCTGGCACGGCGGCATCGCCAAACTGCGCGGCAACCTGCACGACCTCGCTCTGCGTTACCACCTCCCGATTATCGTCGTGGAGACTGCATATAATTGGACTCCGGGCGACTTCGTTGGCAAGAAAGCCGATTTCCCGGAGAGCCCCGAGGGGCAAAGGGAATTTCTGCAAGCCGTTGATGCGGCTGTCCGAGCTGTACCACACGGGCTGGGCCAGGGCGTCTTCTGGTGGGAGCCGGCCGCGGAAGGCGCGTTGCAGGGGCGCGGCTTTTTTGACGATAAAGGGAATGTGCTTCCGGTGATTACCGCCTTTGACAAAACAGCTCCGCATTAGATCCTCCATGCGGAGTAAAACGGAACTGAGCACGGGGAGGGAAACGATGGACGAGAAGGCGGCCGTGAGCGAAGCAGCCAGAATCCGGGTTCTCGTGGTGGACGATCATCCCATCATGCGCATCGGCATTGCCGCCATCATCGAGGCCACGCCGGACATGACCACCGTGGCCCAGGCCGGCAGCGGCGAAGAGGCTGTCGAACTTTTCGAAAAGCATTTGCCGGATCTGACGCTGATGGATCTGCGGCTGCCGGGGATGAGCGGCGTGGAAGCGATTCGCACCGTGATCTCCCGCCATCGCAACGCCAAGTTCGTGGTGCTCACCACGTATGAAGGCGATGAGGACATTCATCAGGCGCTGGAGGCCGGCGCGCGCAGCTACATCATCAAGGGAATGCCGCATGATGTGCTGGTCAATGCTCTGCGCCGCGTTCATGCCGGCGGCCGCCATCTTCCCCTGCCGGTTTCCCGCGCGCTCTCCTCGCGCATGCCGAACTCCGAGCTGAGCGGGCGCGAGCGCGAAGTGCTCAACCTGATCGTGCGGGGCAGGAGCAACAAGGAGATCGCCACCGAACTGTGCATCACCGAGTCCACCGTCAAGTGCCATGTCAGCGCCATTCTGATGCGGCTCAACGTGACCGACCGCACCCAGGCCGTGGTGACGGCGCTGCAGCGCGGCTTGATGCACCTCTAGCAAAGCCCGCCTGCCGAGCGCGGCCCGAGCGCGGCCCTGGAGCGCAGCGTGCGCACAGTTTCGGGGTCTAGAAGCCAAACTCCCACTCATTCATCGGTCCGGCAGGCAGATAGAGGAGCTGGAGCATTTCAGCACCGCCGGGGACTTTTTCTGAAGAAAAACGATTTTCCCAGTTGCACATTCCACTTTGAGCAACTACATTGATTGAGGCGGCGGGGCAGGCCATGCCGGGGAGCCGGGCGTCTTCTGGCCCAGGCAGAATGTGGCTTCGTTCCGCTCTTTTTACCCGGCTTGCGAGGAGTTGCGCCAGTGAGCACTTCGCATCGACAGCTTGTTTTCTCAACATGAACGGTTGACGGACGTCCGTATGCAATTTTTGTCCACATGCAACGATTTAATTCGTCTACCAAAGAAAGTATTCTCCGCCGGCAATCTGCCGCGCCCGCCGGAGCCTCGGCTGCCCAGCTTCCACAGGCCGCTGGGTGGCTTTCGTCTCTCCGGAGCCTGTGCTCCGAGATGATCTCTTCGTTCACCCTCAATCGCCGTGCATTGTCGCCAACAGGCACCCAAGGAATGGATCGCATGAAGAAGCAGAACTCCGCAGTCGCCGTCTCCGCCCGCAAAGCCGCTCCTCTTTACCAGGACGCCAAACAGCCTTCCGCCAAGCGCGTGAAGGATTTGCTGGCGCGGATGACCTTGGAAGAAAAAGCCGCACAGATGATGTGCGTCTGGCAATCGAAGGCCGACACCATGCTGGATACGAAGGGTAATTTCGATCTCCAGAAGGCGAAAAAATCGTTTCGCGACGGCCGCGGACTAGGTCAGGTGGGCCGGCCCAGCGATGCCGGCGTCGGCCAGGACGCGCGCGGCATGGCCGCGCTGACGAATGCCATCCAGAAGTTCTTCCTGGAGCACAGCCGTCTGGGCATTCCGGTAATGTTCCATGAGGAGTGCCTGCACGGGCACGCGGCGCCTGCCGGGACCAGCTTTCCTCAGCCGATTGCGCTGGGCGCGACCTTCAACCCCGCGCTGGTGGAGTCGCTGTTCACGATGACCGCTCTCGAAACGCGTCTGCGCGGCGCGCATCATGCGCTCACTCCGGTGGTGGATGTGGCGCGCGAGCCGCGCTGGGGGCGCGTGGAAGAGACCTATGGGGAAGATCCATACCTGGTTTCGCGGCTGGGCATCGCGGCGGTGCGGGGCTTCCAGGGAGACAAGAACTTTCGCGACAAGCGCCACGTGCTGGCCACGCTAAAGCACTTCGTGGGCCACGGACAGCCGGAGTCGGGCATGAACTGCGCGCCGTCGAATGTCTCCATGCGCGTATTGCAGGAGACCTTCCTGTACACCTTCAAAGAGGCCCTGCGCGAGGCCGGCGCGGTCACGCTGATGGCCTCGTACAACGAGATCGACGGCATTCCCTCGCACGCCAGCAAATGGCTGCTGCGCGATGTGCTGCGCAAGGAGTGGGGCTTCAAGGGCTTTGTGGTCTCGGATTACTACGCCATCTGGGAGCTGGGCTACCGGCCAGACACCCACGGACACTTTGTGGCCAAGGACAAGAAGGAATCATGTCGGCTGGCGGTCGAGGCGGGCGTCAACATCGAGCTGCCCGATCCCGACTGCTACCTGCATCTGGTGGAACTGGTCAAGAAAGGCGAGCTGAAGGAAGCGCAACTGGACGATCTGGTGGCGCCGATGCTTTTCTGGAAGTTCGAGATGGGCTTGTTCGACGATCCGTATGTCGATCCGGAAGAGGCGGACCGCGTGGTCAGTTGCGACGAGCATCGCGCTCTGGCGCGGACTGCGGCGCGCGAAGCCATCACGCTGCTGAAAAACGAGAATGGTCTGGCGCCTCTCGATCTGAACGCCATAAAGACCATCGCCGTGATCGGGCCCAATGCGGACCGCGGTCTGCTGGGCGGCTACAGCGGCGTGCCCAAGCACAATGTCACGGTGCTGGAAGGCATACGTCAGAAGGTCGGCAAGAAGGTGAAGGTCCTGCACAGCGAAGGCTGCAAGATCACCATCGGCGGCTCGTGGAACGAGGACCCGGTGGTGGCCAGCGATCCGGAAGAGGATCGCAAGGCTATCAACGAGGCGGTGCGCGTGGCCCGCAAGGCGGACGTGATCGTGCTGGCCATCGGCGGCAACGAGCAGACCTCGCGGGAGGCATGGAACCTGCAGCACATGGGCGATCGCACCAGCCTGGACCTGATCGGACAACAGGAAGAGCTGGTCAAGGCGATGCTTGCGCTGGGCAAGCCGGTCATCGTTTTCCTGTTCAACGGCCGGCCGCTGTCGATCAACCATGTCGCCCAGAATGTGCCGGTGATCTATGAATGCTGGTACCTGGGCCAGGAGACCGGTCACGCCGTGGCCGATGTGCTCTTCGGCGATTACAACCCAGGCGGCAAGCTGCCGATCTCGGTGCCGCGCTCGGTGGGCCACCTGCCGGTCTTCTACAACTACAAGCCCTCGGCGCGGCGCGGCTATCTCTTCGACGATGTATCGCCGCTGTTTGCCTTCGGGTTTGGCCTGAGCTACACCAGCTTTGAAATCAAGAACCCGCGGCTGACAAAGAAGAAGATCAGGACCGATGGCTCGACGCGGGTTCTGGTGGATGTGACCAATACCGGCAAGCGCGCGGGAGCAGAAGTGGTGCAGCTTTACATCCACGATCTGGTCAGTTCCGCCACGCGACCGATCAAGGAGCTGAAAGGCTTCCAGAAGGTCTGGCTGGAGCCGGACGAGAGCACCACGGTCACCTTCGACATTACGCCGGCGCTGCTCTCCTTTTACAACGTGGATATGAAGTATGTTGTCGAGCCGGGAGATTTCGAGCTGCTGGTCGGCAATTCTTCGCGCGACGCCGATCTGCAGAAACTGACGCTGCAAGTGACAAAGTAGAATTGCCCGCCCAACACTACCCACGCCCATCCCTCTCCGCTTTCCGTGGAGAAGGGACGGGGAACCGGACAACCGCGCTGGGCAACTCCATCCGGCGCCTCACCCATCACTTCGCCAAACTTGATCCGCGGCGAAAGCGAGTAAAGCCGATGAGCGGTACGAGCATAAGACTCTCCTTCGGGGAGAAATTCGGATACGGACTGGGCGACCTGGCCGCCAACTTCGTCTTCCAGGCGTTGATGGCCCTGCAACTCGATTTCTATACAAAAACCTACGGACTAACACCGGCGCAAACCAGCCTGATGTTCCTCGTCGTTGGCCTCGGCTCGGCATGCTTCAATCCGGTCATGGGCGTGATCGCCGATCGCACCAACACACGTTGGGGCCGCTTCCGTCCCTGGCTCTTGTGGACTTCGGTCCCTTTCGGCGTGATTGGCATCCTGACCTTCACCACGCCCAATTTCAGCCCCATGGGCAAGCTGATCTACGCCTGGTGCACTTATCTGATGCTGCGCCTCATCTACGCCGCCAACAACGTCCCCTATGCCTCGCTCAACGGCGTCATGACCGATGATCCAAACGAGCGCAACAGCATCTCCACCTATCGTCAAATGTTTGCCAATACCGCTGGCTTCATCGTCGGCAGCCTGGCCGTTCCCATGGTCAAGTTCCTCGGCGGAAACAACAGCGCGCGGGGCTACCAGTTGACCATGGGCATCTTCCTGGGGCTCTCCGTGATCTTTTTCCTGATCGCGTTCGCCGTATCCAGGGAGAGAGTTCAGCCCGATGTACGCCAGAAGACCTCGGTCGCCCGCGATCTCGGCGACCTGGTCCGGAACGGCCCGTGGATTGCTCTGTTTCTGGTGACCGTCTTTTATTTCACCGCACTCCTGATTCGCGGCAATGTGATGCTGCCCTACTTTGAGAACTGCTCCGGCAACAGGCTCCTCTTCAGTTGGTTCAACGGCTTCGGATTGACGGCGCTGCTGATCGGCGTAGCATGTTCCACCGCCCTGACCAAACGCATCGGCAAGCGAATGCTTTTCTTCTGGAGCATGTTGCTGACTGGCGTCATGTGCATCGCTTTGTTCCTTATCCCGGCGACGGCCACTGTGCCGATTATTGGCCTTGAAGTTTTGCGGCAGTTTGCGTTTGGGTGCTCGGGGCCGGTGCTGTGGTCCATGATGGGCGACGTGGCAGACTTTGGCGAATGGAAGACCGGGCGTCGCGCCACCGGCACGGTGACTTCGGCGGTGGTCTTTGCGCTGTGGGTCGGGGTTGCGCTTGGCGGCGCAATCGCCGGCTGGCTGCTCGCTCTCTACGGCTATCAGTCCAACCTTGCGGCGCAATCTCCGCACGCGCTGCTGGGCATTCGCTTGACCGCCTCGGTTTACTCCGGCGCGGCGTTTCTTGCCGCTGCGGTTTGCCTGCTCTTCTACGGCATCACAATGAAGCAGAACCTGACCATCTCGCACGATCTTACCGAACGGCGCAAAGGCTATTCGTCGCCTGACGCATAACTCGCATCGTTTTACCTGCGGCCGCACCGGTTCGCCCGCGCGGCCGCCACTTTCATCGGGATATTTGTATCCCTCTATAATTGGGGCAACCGGGAGTTTTCAGGAGTGTTCATGTTGAATCGGCGGATGGTTTTGGTTGTGGCTACGGCAACCTTGAGTTTGGGGGCAGCCGCCCAGGCGCCTGTCTCTCTGAAAGAGGCCTACCGGAATGACTTTCTGATTGGCGCGGCCATCAACGCCCCTCAGATCAGGGGTCAGGATAACCGCGGAGACGCGATCATCGACGCGCAATTCGACACCATCTCGCCGGATAACGCCCTGAAATGGGAACGCATTCATCCCCAGCCAGGCGTCTACAACTTCACTCTGGCCGACAAGTACGTGGCATTCGGGGAAAAGCGCCACATGTTCATCGTCGGCCATTGCCTGGTGTGGAATAACCAGGTTCCGGCCTGGGTCTTCCGCGACCGCAAAGGAAACTTGGTTGACCGCAAGACTTTGTTGAAACGCATGCACGACCACATCTTCACCGTCGTCGGCCGCTACAAAGGCCGCATTCAGAGCTGGGACGTGGTCAACGAGGCGCTGAACGACGATGGCACCCTGCGCCAGACTCCATGGCTGAAGATCATCGGCCCGGATTACATCGAGAAGGCCTTTGAGTTTGCGCACCAGGCCGACCCCCAGGCGCAGTTGACCTACAACGATTACTCGCTGGAACTCCCGGCCAAGCGCAAGGGGGCGGTCGCGCTGGTGGAGAAGCTGAAGGCCGAAGGGATTCCGATCACCTCCGTCGGCATGCAGAGCCACGACCATCTTGACTGGCCCTCGGATGCGGCGGTGGACGCCACCATCTCCGCCTTCGCAAAGACCGGGGTCAAGGTGGTCATCTCGGAGCTTGACATTGACGTGCTGCCCCACGCGACGCAGAACCAGGGCGCCGACGTCTCGCTGAAAATTGCACAGAACCCGAAACTGAACCCCTACGTCAACGGATTGCCGCCCGCCATGCAGAAGCAACTGGCCGAGCGCTATGCCGGTCTCTTCCAGGTCTTTCTCAAGCACCGCGATGTGGTTACCCGCGTGACGCTGTGGGGCGTGACGGACGCGGATTCCTGGTTGAACGATTGGCCGGTGGTGGGCCGCACCAGCTATCCGCTGCTTTTCGATCACGCCGGTCAGCCGAAACCGGCATTCCAGGCAGTGATTCAGGCAGCGGCCGAGGGAAAGCAATAGGCCGGCAACTCACACGCAGGGCGTCCGTTTCCCCTGAGCTGAGAGCGGCAAATTACCTCAAAATGAAAAAATCTGCAATTCGTTGTTGAAAAAGGTTGGCAAGGCCCTATATTGTTGAGCCATTGCGGGAGTGGGCAGTTCCGGGGATTCCGGCGTCCCTCCAGCTTGTTTGTAAGAGTACGCTTTACGTAAATGCATCCTACCCCCCCAAGGAAAGCAGGAGATCGGCACATGGAGAACAAGCCGGCACAAAACATTCAGGATACCTTCCTGAACACCGTCCGCAAGGATAAAACCCCCATCACGATTTATCTGGTCAGCGGCGTTAAACTGACCGGAAAAATTCGTTCTTTCGACAAGTATTCCGTCCTGCTGGAGAATAACAGCCAGGAGCAGTTGATCTTCAAACATGCCATCTCCACCGTGGTCAGCAACCGTGCCGTGATGCACGGGGAACATCGTCCGCTGGGTACATTTCCCGGTATCGGCACAGTTCCATCCTCATCGCTCGCCGCGGCTCCCGCCCTTGGGGAGCAGCAATAGCGGGCGTGGCTTTGCCAGCTCTGGAACGGGCAGTTCTGGTGGGAGTGGACCTTGCGGTTCGCGCCCGCGCCAACCGTGCAGCCCAGGCAGGCGCGCGGAAGGCGGCGCTGCGCGCGCAATCGCCTCCCTCGGTTCGCGAACCGGATATCGGAGTAGACGACCGCGAAGCCGACGACGATGCCCCGCAGGCTGGCGGTCTTGCCGGCGTCGGCACTGCGTCGTCCGCAGTGCATTTCTCCACAGAACTGGACGCGGAAGAGTCGCTGGCCGAATTTCGCGAGTTGGTGGCCAGCGCCGGAGGCGAGGTGGTTGCCGAGCTGATGCAGCGCCGTGCGCGTTCTGATCCGGCCACGCTCATCGGGTCCGGAAAAGTGGAGGAGATTGCCGGTGTCGCCGCCTCCACTGAGGCCGACCTGGTGCTCTTCGACCACGACCTGACGCCCACCCAGTTGCGCAACCTGGAAGCCGCTTTGCCCTGCCGTGTTCTGGACCGCACACAATTGATTCTGGACATCTTTGCCCGCCACGCCCGCACCCGCGAGGGAAAGTTGCAGGTGGAGCTGGCGCAGTTGGAGTACATGCTGCCCCGGCTCAGCGGCAAGGGGAAGGTGATGAGCCAGCTCGGCGGCGGCATCGGCACCCGCGGACCGGGCGAAACCAAGCTGGAGACTGATCGCCGCCAGATTAGCCGCCGCATCGACCACCTGAAGGAAGAGCTGAACGCGGTGCGCCGGGTGCGCAAGCAGCAGCGCCAGCGCCGCGAGGCGGTTCCCGTGCCCACCGTGACCCTGGTGGGTTATACCAACGCGGGCAAAAGCACACTCTTCAGCCAGCTCACCGGCGCTCAGGTGCTGCAATCGCCGCGCATGTTCGCCACGCTCGATCCAAAACTGCGCTCTCTAGACCTGCCCAGCCGCCGCAAAATCCTCCTGTCGGACACTGTCGGCTTCATCCGCAACCTGCCCCACACGCTGGTCACCAGCTTCCGCGCCACGCTCGAAGAGGTGGCCCAGGCCGAGGTGCTCCTGCACATCCGCGATGCCTCCTCAACCTACGGCGAGGAGCAAAAATCGCAGGTGGAAAAGGTGCTCGACGAGCTGGAGTGCGGCGCCAAGCCGCGCATTGAAGTTTTGAACAAGATCGACCTGCTCGGCGCGCATGAGCGGGAGGGGCTGCTGGAGCGGACGGCGAGTTCCGGCGAAGTGGTTCTCTCGGCCCGCACCGGCGAGGGTATGGACGCGCTGCTCGCGGCCATTGATCGCGCCCTGCACTCGGACCCGGTAATCGACGCCGAGTTGCGCGTCCCGCAGCAGGAGGGCGCTGTGCTGGCGGCCATTGAAGCGGGCATGATCGTTCACTCCAGAGAGTACGAAGGCAATCTGGTGCGCCTCGCCGTCAGCGGTCCAGCCTCGCTCCTGGGGCGTCTGCGCGCCTACCGGCTGCGCGAGGGCTAGCGACCCATTTTTTCTGCTTCTCCCCCTCAGTCCCTGGTCCCTCAGTCCCTTTTCCCCCTCGCCCCTTCCCTCATCCGCCACTCGCTTGTAAGATATAAAAGGCGTGGGGCTGGAGCTCAGCTGGGAGAGCGCCTCGTTCGCAACGAGGAGGCCAGCGGTTCGATCCC
>VFSW01002630.1_pt1 | contig 27140 bp, 24 predicted proteins | sample 5358111 | NCBI WGS metagenome assembly VFSW01 (sample SAMN11554181, study PRJNA540505) | mine drainage metagenome | isolation source: sediment from site ElyBrook_90M | place: USA: Ely Copper Mine, Vershire, VT | collected 2017 | reverse complement strand
ATCTGGGGCAGAGCGCAATGTCCGGGGCGGCACGTCGGTATGGGAGCGCCTTCACTGGCGATCTGGGGCAGGGCGCAATGTCCGGGGCGGCACGTTGGTATGGGAGCGCCTTCACTGGCAATTAACTGGGCTTGATCTGATTTACAAATAGCCTGGCCAGCGCAGTGTGAGGGCGATGCCTGAGCGAGTTTCGACTGGGTGCCATTAACGGTCGGGAGCGGATTGACGGCGGCGCACGCCACCCCTGCAAATATCAGAGTAGCAAGAGCAACAACCAGGACGTTCTTCATAAAGTCTCCTTGTTTAAATGACCTGAAGTAGGTTAGAAACGTTCGCCTGACGAACTGTTACGGCTCGCGGGCACAGTAGCTAGAACCATCGGACATGGCGAGGCACCCTCTCCAACGATGGTGATTGAACCACTAGGATTTATCCAAGCCGCACCGTTGATGGCGCTGAGAGCTCCGGCCAATGCAAGGGCGGCGACAGGGGCAAATAGGAGTTTCTTAAGATTTTTCATGATGACGGTCTCCAATTTCCAATCTGGAGCTGATGGGCAGCTCAGCTTCGCTTGTGCTTTGCCTGGCCTGGCTCCGCACCTCAGCATAGGGACTACCTTTTTAGATAGAACACTCAGTCGCTAGGGACATGCTCTCCGCTCCGCATTCAAAACCCGATTGGAAAGCCAGCGCAGATATTAGTGCCAGTTACAGAATAGTAACTACACTCTTTTTAATTGCAGTCAGTAACCTCTGGCGCAAGAATTCAGGGCGCGTGCCAGAAGGGGATATAGTACACCGCTTCGCATTATAGACAAAAGTGGCATGAGATTTCGCCGGAAAACCTCGAGTGGCACAAACATAGGTACATGTACCCAATGGCTAACACACTTCGGTGCCGGACGGGTAGCGACTAGAATCGCCGGCGCCGAGGATTTCCCCCAGATTCGCTGCTATCGTGTAAGGTAAACAGGGCACAGATTTCATCTCAGGAGGACGATATGCAACGTACAGCCAGCGCTCACTGGTCGGGTGGGCTGAAGGATGGCAAGGGAGCCGTATCCACGCAAAGCGGAGTGCTCAACCAGACGCAGTATTCCTTCAGCACACGCTTCGAGAACGGGATTGGGACGAACCCTGAAGAGCTAATCGCCGCGGCCCATGCGGGATGTTTCACCATGGCCCTGTCGGCACAATTGGGAAATGCCGGCCTAACTGCGGAAAGCATCGATACCACCGCCAAGCTGACTCTGGACAAGACAGACGCGGGCTTTACCATCACCGCTGTTCATCTGAATGTGAAAGCGAAGATTCCCGGCGCCGATAACGCCAAGTTTCAGGAGGCGGCACAGAGTGCGGAGAAGGGCTGCCCGGTTTCGCGCGTGCTGAAGGCCGCTATCACCATGGAAGCGCAACTGGTCTCGTAGACCTGCGCCCAAGGCTGCGCCCCGAGCTGAGGCGCAGCCCATCTGAGTGGAATTGCAGCTCCCGTGTCCCCTACAAGAACGAGCACACTGAGGATCGGGAGCCTCGACACATTCTAGGAGTCGAATGATACGGTTCAACCCTGAGAGCGCAAAATGTCGCGGATCTCGCGATTAATGCGGGCGGCATCCCGGGACGCTTTGTCGATCAGTTCCAGCCACTTTTTGTTGTTCTCGTCCAGCTTGGCTTGGGCTAGAAGATACGAGGCCTGCATAACGGTTTCGATGTAATTGCTGAGATCGTGCGATAAGCTCCGCAGCTTCAGCACCGTCTCGCCCTGCAATTTCTTGGCTTCTTCCGCTGCTGTACGAACCACGTTGTTCCTCTCCTGCCATTCGCGTTTCCTAACTGCCGGAGCCACACTGCTCTGGACGTTGGACGCGGAATTCACGCTCCGTGTTGTTTGCTGAGCATCTAGTGCCGTCGGACACATTACCACATCTGGCGCTTGGCGATCCTAAGGTTTGCGGTGGGCGGTTTCCGGTCCCATTTCCGCTGGGTGCCGGGGCTGGTATGATGGCGGCAACAGGCCGCGCACTAGGTTTTCTTTCCATGGGTCGAATGCGCCTAAAAACCAAGCTGGTGCTTTCCATCAGTGGCATGGTGGTTACGGTCGTCGCCGTATTTTCCTACTTCTATGTCTCCCATGTCATGCGGCAGCACATCCTTGAGGCTTACGATAGCGCCGACTTTGTCGCTAAGGAGATCCGCGAAAGCGCAAGTCAGGCCAGCCAGATTGATTTGGCCAGCGCGTTCGTTGATGCCAACGATCCCAATCAAGTGAAGCAAGTGCTGGACGAGACGCTGAGGACCGACACCGGTTTGAACACCCTGCTGGAGTCGGTGGTGGGGTATTCGCCAACCGTCTCCGATGCGGCCATTGCCGACGTGAACGGCCGGGCCATCGTGCACACCGACCCCAGCGCGATTGGCAAGCCGCTGGAGCACCGAAGAGATTTTAGCGAGGTCCGTAACGGCGGATTCCTGGAGCAGCTCAAAGTTGTGTTTGGCGCGCCTCGTGTATACAACGTGTATCTGCCGATCCAGCGCGAGGGGAAGCCGTTTGGCGACATCCGAGTAGGGATTTCGACGGTCTTCCTGGGGAGCGAAGTCCGGCCGCAATTGCGGCGCGCGCTGATCTTTTCCGTAGTCGCCATTCTACTCTCGCTGGCATTGGCGGCGGGGGTGTCGAACATCGCGCTGCGCCCGCTGGAGGCGATTGGCCGCCGGCTCGACCAGATGACCGCCGGCGTGCCCGACAACACGCCGGATCCCGATCTCCAGCGCACCGACGAATATGGCGTGGTAAATACCAAGATCGACCGACTGGGGCGGCAGATTCGCGACGTGAAAGAGGTATTCAGTGCGCTCAAGGAGAACCTTGACCAAATCATGGGCACGCTGCAAGACGGACTGGTGCTGTTCACGCGCGACGCTCGGGTCGTGCTGGTCAGCGCTTCCGCCGAGCGCTTCGTCGGCCGGCCGCGGGGAGAGATCCTGGGCAATACGGTGGAAGCGGTGTTCAGCGACGCCAACCTGCTGGGACGAATTGTCCTGGATGCGTTTGCTCTGCACCAGCCAATCCCGCAGCGCGAAATCGAGTTGGAGAACGGGCGCCGCATCCAGATCGCGCTGGATTTCATTGCCCAGCGCGGACAACCCATCGGCGCGCTGCTGACCATGCGCGACGCCGAGTCGGTCCGGCGGATCGAAAACGAGATTGAACTCTCGCGCCGGCTGGCGGCCATCGGCCGGCTCACCTCAGGCGTCGCTCATGAGGTGAAGAACCCGATCAATGCCATTGTGGTGCACCTGGAATTACTGCGTGAGAAGATGCGGGAGATCGACCCCGACACGAGCCGCCACATGGACATCATCGGGCGCGAGATCCACCGGCTGGACCGGGTGGTGCAGATGCTCGTGGATTTCAATCGTCCGGTGGAGCTGCGGCTGAGCGATTTCGACCTGCGACGGGTGATTGAGGATGTTGCCTTGCTGGCGTCGCCGGAGGCGGCGCGGCAGGGCGTTCAGGTGGAGACCCATCTGACCGAGTGGCCGTTGCCGGTGCGGGCGGACGGCGACTTGATCAAGCAGGCACTGCTGAATGTGGTCTTGAATGGAGTGCAGGCCATGAGCGGCGGAGGCGTGCTGAGCATTGTTGCCCGCCAGCAGGAGGACGCCGCCAGCATCGAGGTCCACGACCAGGGAACGGGCATACCACCCGAGCTGCGCGACAAGGTGTTCAATTTGTACTTCACCACCAAGAAGAGCGGCAGCGGCATCGGCCTGGCGATGACGTATCGCGTGTTGCAGCTTCACAACGGGGCCCTGGATTTTGTTACGGAAGTAGGCAAAGGAACTACGTTTCGGCTGATTCTACCGTTGGCGGAGGCGAAAGAGAACGAAGACGCCGAACTCACCACACAACGGTAAGACGTGGACCCCGGTATTTTGGCGCCCGTAACGCGGGACTGCAATTTTGGCTGCTCGTGGCTATCATGGAGCATGGTTGCCGTGGCTGATCCTGCCGCCGAAGCGTGTTGAGGGAGCCGCAGCCCGGCAGAAGTTTACATGAATCGTGGCCGCCAACTCGTCGTTCTTCTTGTGGCCGCAGGATTACTGTTCACGATGGGTTGCGCCAAGCGAGCGCCGAAGCTTCCCGCGCAGGCGAACGCGCCGGCTGAATCCATTCCATCCACCTTGCCGCCCGAGATTGCCGAGGTGACTCCACCGCCGCCCCCGCCGCCGGCTCGCGAGCCCGAAGCGCCTCCTCCGGAACTGCCAAAGCCGAAGCCGGAGCCGCATCACCGGCGGAAGCACACACAGCCTGTGCAGAACAGCTCCAACAGCAACCCCGCCATTGCAGCCGCCCAGCCGCCGGAGAACCCGGCAGCCGAAGCCGCCGATATGGCGATCGGAGCTGACGTAAGCACCGCGCAATTGTTCCATCAAAAGCAGACGACGGCGAAGTTGCTGGAAGAGACGGAGAAGTCGCTCAGTGCCCTGGGCGGCACGTTATCGCACCAGCAAGAGGAGATCGTCGCTCAGATCCGGTCCTATGTCATCCAGTCGCGCAATGCGACTAAAGACGGCGATTTCGAGCGCGCCTATAACCTTGCGACCAAGGCGCATCTGTTGTCCGCCGCGCTTATCAAGAAATAGATTTTGCCTCCCCGCAGCCGCAAGGCTTTGCCGGAGGGTTGCTGGCAAAAGGCTTCAGCTCTGCTGACGGACAGCCGCGCTCACCAACGCTTTGACCAGGGGATGACTTTTGCCGGCAAGCGCAGAGCGCTCGGGCTGGAAGAGCGTGCCGAAAAAGAAGGGATGAGCAGGCAGCTCGAAAGCGCGCGCTTCTCCGTTGGGGCCGGTAACTCCAATTCGCAATCCACCGGCCACCAGGCGCGGGAGATATTGAGGATTGAGGCCGTAGCGGCAGTGGTAAGTCTCGGTAATTTCGTCGCTGCCATAAATCTCATGTAGACGAGTGCCCGGCACGGGATGCAGGGCTTCGCTGGCCTCGACCAGCTCGCAGGTGAGATTGCTGATGACCGGCTCGATGCTGGCGGGATCGATCTCGGTGTGGCCGGCGCGGGAAATATTCAGGACATTGCGAGCGAATTCCACGACTGCGTGCTGGCATCCGCCGCAGGTCCCCAGGAACGGGCGATGATTTTCGCGGGCAAAACGTATGACGCGAAGCGCGCCTTCCATGGAGCGATAGGGACTAGCCGGTACGCACCAGAAGCCGTCATAGGAATCGAGGCTGGCGTCCTGCGCCGATTCCGTATCGAGCCATTCCGCTTGCAGCTTTGCGCCGTCGGCCGCCAAAGCCAAGGCCTTTGGAATGGCCTGATGGGCAACGACGGGGGCATTGTAATCGCCAATTAGACAGATGCGTGGCATAACTTGCTGTTACGCTCTCGTTGGCTTTGCTGAGTCCGCATTGCGGCCTTCTTTTGGCCAGGGTGGGCAATGTTGACCCCACCTCGCGCCCCCCGCCCTAGCCCAAAAATGGTTAGAACGGGACGCCCCAGCGAATTACCGTTCGACGCCGCGTCATTACTTTCGCCCTTGTCGCTTCTGCGCGACGACCAGGCCGCGCGGCGTCGGCAGCATCACGACCGAGATCAGTCCTTCCCGCTCCAGCTTGAGCGCGGCCTCGCGCACCTGCTTCAGGTGGGAGCTGGCATCATGCATCAGGATGAGCCCGAAGGGCGAAATTTGCGGCAGATAGCGGCGCACTTCCTGCTCGCGGACGGGCATGTCGCTGTCGCTGAAGAAAAGATCGATCGTGCCCTCGACCTTCATCTCCAGGCTGGATTCGCGGCGCAGCTCGATGAGATCGCGAAATTCTGACGCTTCGATTTTCTCCTTTGCCGCCGCAAAAACCCTGTCATCGCATTCGCAGCTGATGATGCGGCCGAAGCCGTTCAGCCGCAGGCCTTCGGCAATGCACAGCGTGCTGACACCCAGGAACGCGCCGGTTTCCACCACCAGCTCGGGCTTGGTGGTGGTGACGAGCGTGCGCAAGAACTCCAGCACCTCGACCTCGGCGGTCATCGAGTCATACATGCTCCAGCGCTCGGGGTGCGGGCACTCGGGCGTGGGGCGATGGTATTCCGGGACGAGTTTGCCGGCACGCTCGACGGCTTGGCGCATGATGCGGTGCTCTTGTTTCTCCTTGCGGAAGAGGCGGCGAAGACTCAACGGATTCCTTTCGCGAGATAATGCTGCGCTTTAGTATATGGGAGCATTTCCGTAACGCAGGTCCCTCGACTATGTTCGGTCGCGGGGCGACCTCACTCCACTTGGGATGACACTTGACCGTTAGGCCTAGCAGCCCGTGGTGTAAGTCGAGATTTTTTGAAATCGGTCCCTCAGGGGCTATAGCCCCGTTGATATTGCGAACTTTACGGCACGGCTGAAGCCGTGCCCCTTCAAAACCGGACTTTCACCACGGGCTGCTAGGCTTGCCGGCCTCCCGGGCGCCTGTCCTGCGGCGGCGGGCTCAAGGGTGGTAACGCGTCGGCTGCGATCTGGAACGGCGTGCGCGGAGCGTCGTGCAGCAGAAAGTCGCACAGGACGCGGTTAAACTCGTCGGGCACCTCCTCGTAGGGCATGTGACCCGCGCCCGGGAGCATGACCAGGGCGCTGTTCTTCAACCGCCGCTGCAGTTGATGAATGGAGGAGGGATAGACGGCGCGGTCGCGCGAGCCCCACAGCAGAAGGGTAGGGAAGCCGCCGATTTCGTGCAGCGCCTGGTCGATGTCGGCCAGATCTTCGGACCACGAGCGCAGGATGCGCAGCAGGTGCTCGAAGCTCCCGGGCGGATCGAGTCCCGCCGTGTAGCCCTCGAAGGTTCCCGGAGCGATGCGCGCGGGGTCGCCATACAGGGCCTTGAAGTAGCGTCGGGCGATGAGCCGCAGTCGCGGCTGAACGTGCACTACATAGAGGCCGCCCAGCGTAGTCGCGAGCAAGCGGGTGAGGACTTTTCCGTGGCTTGACCAAGGGTTGATGGGCGAGACCAGCACCAGCCGGCGCAGCCGATGCAATTGGTTGCTCTGTGCGGCCATGGCTGCCAGAAGGATGCTCAGTCCGCCGCCGCGCGAGGAGCCGACCACGTCGGCGTTCTCGATCCCGAAGCGCTCCATGAAGTGCAGCACCCCGGCCGCATCGCCAGCCAGCGACCAGCTGTCCGCGGACGGCCGCTGCGAAAAACCGCAGCCCGGCAAATCCATGGCATAGACGGAAAAGTGCCGCGCGAGCGGCGCCAGGTTGAATCGCCAGGAAAACGAGTAGCCCATGAAACCGTGAATCAGCAGCAACGGCGGGCCGGAGCCGGCAACCCAATAGCGCCAATTTACGCCATCGAGAGTGACACAACGTTCTTCGCCGCCGGCGATTCGCGCCACGGGAGGAACCCCTCGGGCTTGCTCCGATGGCAAGAACTCCGGCGTGGTGCAACCCGAGCGCTTGCGATTTGTATCTATCTGGGTGATATCGCCTCTGTCACATTGGGGGAGCTCGAACTCCCCCGTTTTTTACTCCGCGAGAAATAGGTTATCACTGCGCTCGGGGCCCAGTTGCGATTCAGGTTGCTCGCCGAGCAATAGAAAAGGTCGCACAGGAAAGAACGGTCCTGAGAATCCCTCTTGCTCCGGGGTGATTCAGCCTGTTCACTGGTGCGACCTCCTCTCTGGAAGGTAGACTAGATGCCGCCATCAGCCGTCTGACCTGGAGGAAAAGCTTTTCCTCAGTACATCGGCGGGTGTGGTTGGGACATTACGCGGCGACGTCCGCAGTGATGTCCTAAAGATAGGCATCTACATGCGCGCACAAATCAAGCTGGGCCGAATTGCCGGCATCGCGATCGGGCTGCACTATAGCTGGTTCATCATCGCTCTGCTGATCACGCTCTCGCTGACGGGGCACTTTCACGCCGTGATGCCGCAGTGGAGCGATGCTGTGGTGTGGTCGATTTCGGTCATTACCTCCGTGCTGTTCTTTGTGGCTCTGCTGGCGCATGAACTGGCGCACTCGCTGCTGGCAAAGGCGAAAGGGCTGAAGGTGCGGGCGATTACGCTGTTCGCGTTGGGCGGTGTCTCACAGATCGAGACCGAAGCGCCCGACGCGAAAACGGAATTCTGGGTGGCGATTGTCGGCCCGCTCTCCAGCTTTGCCATTGGAGTGGTGTGCCTGCTGCTGGCGTACGCCGCGGGCTGGACGACCGGCGCGGAAGCCCGCACTCCTCTCATGGCCGTGCTGCTCTGGCTTGGCTACATCAATGTCATGCTGGGTGCCTTCAATCTGGTTCCTGGCTATCCGCTGGACGGCGGCCGGGTATTGCGCGCCATTATCTGGTTCTTCAACCACAATGCCGTACGCGCTACTCAGTTGGCGGCCCGCGTGGGGCAGGGCGTGGCGTTTCTCTTCATTCTGCTGGGGCTTTTCCAGTTCTTTGTGGGGAAGAACTTTGGCGGATTGTGGCTGGCGTTTATCGGGTGGTTTCTGCTGGACGCCTCGCGCAGCAGCTACAGCCAGGTGGAATTTAGCGAGGCATTGCGCGGCCAAAGGGTCTCCGACATCATGGACCGCGATTGTCCTACAATTGAATCCCATCTGAGCTTGCAGGATTTTGTCCATGAGTATCTGTTGCGCAGCGGGCGCCGATGCTTCGTGGTAGTGCAGGAGAATCGGCTGGTGGGACTTATCACCCCGGGCGACGTCAAGAACGTCGATCCGGAACGCTGGCCGCAGACCAGCGTGCAGAGCGTGATGCGGCGAGCGGCTGACCTGCGCATAGTGACGCCGGAGACTCCAGTGGTGCAAGCGCTGGAGATCATGACGCGCGAAGATATTAACCAGTTACCGGTGGTCTCCGAGGGCCGGCTGCAGGGAATTTTCTCGCGCAGCAGCCTGATGGGGTTTCTGCGCAATCGTACGGAATTATTGAAACGTTGAGAGGAACTCGCCGAACGTGAAGAACCGAAAGGTGGAGGACGGAGGAATGTCTTTTCGCAGCCGGAGCAGGGGCAGTCTTGCCGGATACTGGGTCGCGGGGTTGCTGGCCGCTGCGTTTGGGCTGGTGATTGCCGTCAGCTTGCCGCTGACTGCCGCACAAGCGCCGCAGACGGGTGTCTTACAGCAACCGAAAGCCAATGCCGCCCAAGTGGCTCGCGGGAAATACATCGTGGAAGATGTGGCGATGTGCGGCACCTGCCACACGCCGCGCAAGCCGGATGGCCAACTGGACTACTCGCGCTGGCTGGCGGGCGCGCCGGTGCCGTATGTGTCGGCCCGCCCCGTGACTGACTGGCCGCAGATTGCGCCGCGCCTGGCCGGGTTGCCGCCCACCAGCGATCAAGGAATGATTACGCTGCTGACCACAGCGGTCTGGATCAACGGCAAGCAACTGCGCGACCCCATGCCGAAGTTTCACATGACGCGCGAGGATGCCGAGGCGGTGCTGGCGTATTTGAAGTCTCTATAGAGCCTCGAACGAACGCTCGCTCCCTTGCGGGAACGACGGAGCGAGCGTCCGAATCACGCCTGCAAGGCGTCGAGAGGATTGGATTGAACCAACGCCATGAGCACCAACGCCGCGGTCGAATTTCTGATCTGGCTGCTGATTGCCGCCTCGGTGATTGCGGTGCTGGCGGCCCGGCTCAGAATTCCTTACACGGTGGCGCTGGTGGTCGGCGGGCTGGTGCTGGAGTGGCAGCACATTCTGGTGGCCGGCGGAATTCGCGGCGCGCTGCGCCAACGCCATGTTCGAAGCAGCAGACCACGAATTGGACTCGCTGACCAGACATGAGGAAGCGGCTAACGATCAAGCTTCAAAGACACCATGATCTTTGGCGCTTTTACTGGGCGAGCCAACCGCAACAGGTGATTTCGCCTCCAACCTTCCAGGTTCAGCCTCACAATTCGCGTACGCCGCCAGTGTGGCGAAGTCCGGTTGACATTCGCGCAGTGGCCGTCCCAAACTAGAAGCATGACAAATAGGACGAAAATTTCGGCGGCTGTGATAGTCGTGGCGGCAGTTTTCGTCTTATTTATCTTGCCTAGCTTTGATGTCGCCCCCACCGCCTTCTGCGCGGCGCGCGCTTTCGATTTGCTTATGCTGGCGCTAGCCGGTGCAGCTTTCGTTTTGTTTGCCCTCCAAGGCAATCTACGTCTCTGCTCGGCTCCAATGCGTTTTCGGGTCAACTCTTCTCCCGACCCGCGACGAATGACCTGTAGCCTGCTGTGCTAGGGTCTCTCTGCGTCTTTTCTCGCAGTCACGAACTCACGGATTGATTTTCCCCGAATCCGCCATTTCCCGGAGAGGAGGACAGCATGTCGGCAGCCGCGACACAGTATGACCTGAGTACCTTCTTCGTGTGCCTCTCCCAGTCGCAGAAAAGCACCCTACTTCTGGACTACGACGGCACGCTGGCCCCCTTCCAGACGGAGCGCGAACGCGCTGTGCCCTATCCCTCGGTACCGGAGTTTCTCGAGGCCATCGCAGAAAATGGGCATACCCGAATTGTGCTCATCAGCGGCCGACCCGCCCGTGAAATTCCGCCATTGCTCGGCTTGGCGAAGCCTCCAGAAATCTGGGGCTCTCACGGCCTGGAATGCCTGCTTCCACAGGGCGAGCTTCGTGTGGCTCAACCGGCGGCGAGGCTGAATGCAGCGCTTGTTGCCGCCGGCGACGCCCTCGATCGTGAGGGACTGGGAGACCGAGTGGAAGGCAAGACTGGCAGTCTGGCAGTCCACTGGCGAGGACTCCCGCAGGAGCGGATTGGAGAGATTCAGGCTGCCACCCTGCGCATTCTGGAACCGATCGCTTCTGCCGCTGATCTGGCTCTTTTACAGTTTGACGGCGGGATCGAAATGCGAGTGCGACGGCCAAACAAAGGCGACGTGGTGCAGGCGATCTTGCAGGAGACCGGCTATCACGATCCCATCGCTTTTCTGGGCGACGACTTCACCGATGAGGATGCCTTCGCAGAACTCAATCCTTTTGGATTGACGGTGCTGGTGCGAAAAGAGTACCGGCCAACGACCGCACAGGTTTGGCTTCGTCCTCCGGCGGAGCTGCTGATGTTTCTGGAGCAGTGGCTCGACGCTTGTGGAGGGGAGATATGAATCTCCACAACCGGCTCATTGTGGTCTCCAATCGGCTTCCGTTCCTGGTCGAGCGGTCAGGCGACGGCTATGTAGCCCGCCTGTGTTCCGGGGTTTTGGTCCCCGCGCGGCGCGGGGTCTTCCGGGAATATGAGGGCTGCTGGATTGGCTGGCCGGGAATCGAGTACTGCCCGGCGGTCGAGGACGCGCTGCATTCTCTGCCGGCCGAAGATTTCCAAATGCATCCGGTGTTCCTTAGCGAGAAAGAAAGGGTGCAATTTTATTCCGGCTTTTCCAATGAAATCGTCTGGCCCCTGTTTCACGATCTGCAGTCGCAATGCAATTTCGACCCCTCCTATTGGGACTCCTACGTGCGTGTCAACCAGCGCTTTGGCGATAGCATCGCCAAGCTGGCAGAAGACGACGACTTCGTATGGGTGCACGATTACCACTTGACGCGCGTGGCTGCCTGCTTGCGCGAGTGGGGCCTGCACTCGACACTCGCCTTCTTTCAGCACATTCCGTTTCCCTCGCCAGATATCTTTGAAAAGCTGCCGTGGCGCGAAGAATTCCTGACCGCCATGCTTGATTTTGACCTGGTCGGCTTGCAAACAAAAAGAGACCTCCAGAACTTCGCCGTCTGTGTCGAACGTTTTGTCAGCAACGCGACGCTTCGCGAAGCGGGTGACGGGCTGATTGTGGATGAGCCGCACCGCACCACAAAGGTCGCCAGCTTCCCCATCAGCATCGACTTCGAGGAATTCTCTTCGCTGGCGGCAACTCCCGAAGTGGCCGCAATGAGCGAGCAAATCCGTGCCGACATGCGCGGCCGTGCGCTCGTCCTCGGTGTCGATCGCCTGGACTACACCAAGGGATTGCCGGAAAAACTGAAGGCGTTTGGCCGTCTGCTGGCGGAATTTCCTGAACTACGCCGCAAGATCACCCTGCTGCAGGTGGTGGTTCCCAGCCGCCAAGACATTCCCAAGTACCGCGATTTGAAGCTGGAAATTGAACGCCTGGTCAGCGAGATCAATGGCCGCTACACCGATTCATCCTGGGTGCCGATTTACTTCATGTATCGCCGTCTTGAGCGCAAGGAGTTGCTGGCCCACTATCGCGCGGCCGATGTCGCTCTGGTGACGCCGTTGAAAGACGGCATGAACCTGGTGGCCAAAGAATATTGTGCGGCGCAATTGGAGCAGCGCGGCGTCCTAATCTTGAGCGAGTTTGCCGGTGCGGCTTCGCAGTTGGCAGGCCACGCGCTTATCGTGAATCCGAACGATATTGCTGGAGTGGCTCGTGCCATTCGCGAGGCTGTGGCTATGAAACGCGGCGAACGGCAGTCGCGGATGAAAAATCTCCGCCGCACGGTGCAGTTCTCCGACGTGCACGAATGGTGCCGGGCGTTCCTCCAGGAGGCTGGGGCGAAGCTTGTGCCGCGGGTCGCCATGCCGCGAAAGCCCAGGCTCGCGGTCATGCGGCGCTTGTCCAAGCCGCCAGCCTATTCGCAATTTGCTCGCAAAGTGAGCACCGGCATTCAGGCTGCTACCGGAAAGCTCTTGGGAAAGGGCTAGGCATCACAATGGCGGCATCCGTCGGCCGTCGGCTCAGCGCCTATCTCCTAACCGCCAGCCATGCCGAGGCAAGTTGTATCGCTGGAATTTGCGGTTCTCAACCACCGCATCTTGTTTGAGGATTGTCTAGAACGACGGAATCAGCGATGCTAGAAAGCGGTTACGGCATCATCTCTGGATAATCATCTTCATGGACGTCCTCCACCGGCTATTCGAACAGCACTTCCACTCTGCCGCCGAACGGGCTGAGCCGCTGCCGGGCAAACTCGGCGCATCGGGGCGCAAGATCATTCGCCTCAGCTCCCGGCAGCACAGCGCCCTCGGCATTCTGCACAACGTCCGGGAAGAGAACGTCGCCTTTCTGCAGTTTTCGCGGCATTTCCGGCGGCACGGATTGCCGGTGCCGGAGATCTATGCGGAGAACCTGGATCACGGTGCTTATCTGGAAGAAGACCTCGGCAACACGACCCTGTTCGAGTTTCTGTCGCAGAATCGCGCCGGCGAGACTATTGCTCCGCAGGTCGTGGAGGCGTATCGGCAGGTCATCACCGTGCTGCCGCGCTTTCAAGTCGAGGCCGGGCGCGACCTGGATTATTCGGTCTGCTATCCGCGGGCCAGCTTCGACCGGCAATCCATTGCCTGGGACCTGAATTACTTCAAGTACCATTTCCTGCGCCTGGCGGATATTTCGTTCGACGAGCAGGCGCTGGAAGATGATTTCGCCCAGCTGACGGAGTTTCTGCTGAGCGCCGACCGCGAATACTTTCTGTATCGCGACTTTCAATCGCGCAATGTAATGCTTCGCGACGGGAGGCCGTTCTTTTTGGATTACCAGGGCGGGCGCAAGGGCGCGCTGCAATACGATATCGCCTCGCTGCTCTTCGATGCCAAGGCCGACCTGCCGCCGGAACTGCGCCGGGAATTGCTGGATTACTACCTCGACCAGTTGGGCGGTTTCATTGGCCTTGATCGCGACGCGTTCCTGCGGCATTACTACGCCTACGTTTATATCCGCGTCATGCAGGCGCTGGGAGCGTATGGCTTCCGCGGACTTTACGAAGGCAAGCCCCTGTTTCTCGCAAGCGTGCCCTACGCGCTGAAGAATCTGCACTGGCTGCTGCATAATGCCGAACTGCCAATCGCTCTGCCGGCACTGATGGGTGTCTTTCAGCAGATGTTGGGTTCAGAGAGATTGCAAGCCATAGGCAACGAACCTGATCAGTTGACCGTGCGAATCTTGAGTTTCTCTTTTCACCGCGGGCTGCCGAAAGACGAGAGCGGGCACGGCGGAGGATTCGTTTTCGACGCGCGTAGCCTACCCAATCCCGGGCGCGAGCAGCGCTTCAAGCTGATAACCGGCAAGGACGCGCCGGTCATCGATTACCTCAAGGAGCAAGAAAGCGTTCGGCAGTTTCTTGCCAGTACATTTGCGCTGGTGGACGCCGCAGTGGACAACTATCGGCAGCGCGGATTCAAGAGCCTGATGGTCTCATTCGGATGCACCGGCGGGCAGCATCGCTCGGTGTACCTGGCCGAGCAAATGGCCAGGCGCCTGCGAGCCAGAGACGGCGTGCAGGTAATCGTACAGCACCGCGAACTGGAGAAGCTAGAGCCATGCGGGCGATGATCCTGGCGGCGGGCCTGGGAACGCGCCTGCGGCCACTCACCAATCATCGCCCCAAGGCGCTGGTCGAAATCGGCGGCCGAACGCTGCTCGAGATCACCCTGGCGCGCCTGCGCGAGTTCGGAATCTGCGAGGTGATCATCAACGCACATCATTTCGCGGAGATGATTGTCGATTACCTCAAAGCCAATCGCAACTTCGGGATGCGGATTGAGATTTCCCGCGAAGAGGCGTTGCTCGATACCGGCGGCGGGCTCAAGAAGGCGGCGCACTTTTTTCTCGAAGACCGGGCAGACGAGCCGTTCCTGGTGCATAACGTCGACGTCATCAGCTCGATTGACCTTCGGCGAATGGTGGAGTTTCACCGTGAAAGGCGCGCGCTCGCGACCTTGGCCGTGCAAGAACGAGAGACCTCACGGTACCTGCTTTTCGATGATGAGCTGCAGCTTTGCGGCCGGCAAGCGCGCGATGAGGCAGCCGAACCGGTGCGTCCTGCACTGCGGGTGCGACGGTTGGGCTTTTGTGGAGTGCATGTCGTCTCGCCGAGGATATTCCCTCTGCTGAGCGAAGAAGGCGTGTTTGCTATTGTCCCGGCGTACTTACGCCTGGCGGGCGAGGGAGAGAGAATTCTGGCCTTTCGCGCTGATGAATATTCCTGGCGCGACCTGGGCAAGGTAGAGGACCTTCCGCAGACGCCGTGCTCCTAGGTGTTTTCCATTGCCAAATCACCATAAATGAAAAGGAGGGCAACCGGTTGGTCGCCCTCCAAGGAATGTTGCTAGTTAACTCTTACGGCTCAGGAACGACGGAACCTTCCACGCTCTGTACGGCAACGCCGCCAACAGAAACGCGGCCATCGGTCCAGGTTACGTAGGCGTTGTTGTCAAGGGCCGTTGCATAGTCATAGTCACCCGCGTAGCAGCTCTGAACGAACGGATCATTCTGGGCTGGTTCGGGGATGATCTGGTTGCTGATCGCGAAGTTAGCTCCCCACGTGGCGCCATTGTCGCTTGACTGAACGCCATAGCGCTGGTAGTTGCAGCCAGGGTCGGTTACGTTGTTGCAAGCCGTGCTGGACTGGCGGCGATCATACCAGGAGACGGTTACACTCTCGGGCTGCTGGAAGCTGCGGAACGTGTAATTAACCGACAGCGAGGGCATCCAGTGGCTCTGGTACTGGTTGGTCTCCGGATCGTTGAGCACGATGGGGGTGGACCAGGTGGAGCCGCCGTCTGTGGAGCGAGTATAGGCGATATCGCCGGTGGAGAGCACGCCCTTCTGGGCATAGGCATAGTGAACCACGCCGTTGGGACCGACGCCAGGTTCTCCCCAACCCATGTGCCGCCAGATGGGATTCATCTTGGCAAAGTAGCCGCAGGTGCCGTCGCCAGGGGGATTGAAGCGCGGACCCATGGTGATGTTCGTCCAAGTCACGCCCCCATCGGTGGAGCTGAACATGTGGTTCTGACGGGTGCTCAGGCCGCCTGAGCCTTCATCCATGGCGGCAACGTACACCGGGCTGATGTAGGTGGCATTGCGGACGGGTGCCGGAGGCGTGCCCGTGATCTGCACGTCGCGGATGAAACTGCTGCTCAAAGTCACCGGGCTGCTCCAAGAGACGCCGTCGTTGGAAGAGACCACCTGCAGCGCTCCGCCGCCTACGTTGAAGTTGTTGAAAGAGACGTACATCCGGCCATAGGCGCGGCTGCCGGGGTTATTGTCAACCCAGAAAGACTCGCGGTCATCGCCGGAGTTGTTGTGAGCGCAGGCGCCCACCGTCCAGTTGATGCCGTCAGTGGAGGTCCACATAGCGACGCCTTGGCCACCGCAACCGGTCGCCAGGTCGCCGGCGAACCACTTGTGCAGCTTCAGGTTGTAGACCACGATCGGGTCGCCGTAGTTCGTACCATGGCCGGAGCACAAGGGCGATGGCGAGATTTCAGTGAAGGTGGATCCGCCGTCGGTGGAGTACGCGATGCCGTCGTAGCACGCGCCCGTGCCATATTCGGCGTTGAAATTGGTAATCACGGTGCTGTCCCCAGCCGCCACGCTATGGTAGATCATGCTTTCACTGCGGGTGCAGCCGCTGCTAGAAGTGCAAGTCCTATTGCTGACCAGCACGTTCGGGGGTTGCGGATCGAGGCCCTCGACCGCATCGCCCTGGCCGTGCGGAGCGCCGCCCTGCACCATGCCGCACTGGATCAGGGTCAATCCGGCGCGCATGTTGTCCTGCTTAAGCAGATGCATGGAGGCAATCTGGGAGCAGCTCAAGCCCGTAGTTGTCTGCTGGGCCTGAGCTGGTAGCTGAAACACGCACACTGCCAGCACCAGCACTGGTAGCGCAAGATACCAGAACAGCCTACTATTGGTCCTCATTGTTCTCCTCTCTCATTTCTCATTCGTTGACTTGCCTTGGCCCAAAGCTTCAGGCCCCGTACTGGGAACGGGTATTGGTTTGTGCGAGGCGAAATACTCCTCGTCCAGCCAGATACCGGACTTCTTCTTCAAGGAATCCAACTCTTCGCGTAGTTTCTGATTGGTCAGCTTCTTTTCAATTTGCGGTGTGGCCTGACCCAGGCTGATCCGGCTGCGGGAAACCAATTGCAGCAGAACGAGCACATCGGGATTGTTGTCCAATTCCTTCCACTCTCCCGGCTTTTGCATGGAAAACGCGACCTTCTCCATGTACTCCGGCATCTCATCGTGGGGAAAGGTGAGCGGTTGGTCGTCGAGGATAACTGTATCGGGATACTTCACCAGCTTCTTGGGATCAGTGCCGGCGGCGTAAGCCTGGAAGATTTTGTCCGCAAGAAGCTTCGCCTCTGCCGGATCGACGCCCTTAGGATGGTCGGGGCCCTTCTTGTAGATGAAGACCCGGCGCAGGGTCACCAGATCGTAGTCGCCCAGATGGGCGTTGTAATAGCCGCTGATCTGTTGGGGCGTTGGCTTAGCTTCATCTTTGAGCTTGGCAAATTCCGCATTGGACAGGATTTGGTTGCGGTCGATGGCCAACTGGCGAAGCACGGTAGGCGAAGCATCCAGATGGTTCTCTACCGCCAAATGGGAGAGCATGAGCAACTCGGCGTAGTTCTCGCCCAGTTTCTTTCGGCTAAGGGCAGCCGGGCCTTGCTGCTCCTCCAAATCGGCGATATACCGCTCAAATTCCATCTGGGTGATTTGGTGCTCCCCCACCTTCAAAATCACGCGCTGGTGTGGGGGAGTGTTTTTGGCTGCCGAAGAGTTCGTCGCTCCGCTAGTAGCTGCGGAACTGGCGCTGGATGCCGCCTGCGCTACGCAAACCGCTGAAACCAAACTGACAGCAAGAAGAGAAGGGACTACAGACCTGACGAATACACGTACACCCCTAAACAAAGTGGCCACCTTTCGCCCTGGACACGCAAATCGACACACTTAATCTTCCTCTTGACAAAAGGAAGAGCCGATTTCCGCGGACTAATTTTGTATGTAAATTTCGTGCAGTTCTGGTTCCACCTGGAACGATCGAAGCTCTGGGACTCAAACTGATCGAAACTAGGGGGGATAGTAGACTAGTCGCCATTTTCAGGCAAGAGAAATCGTGAGGCGAAATTGTAAAATTTTGCGCAAAAAGGGAGTTGCTTTGCCCTTCTGGGGCGTTGGTGCCGTTATGGGAAGGTTTGGCTCAGCGGGACGAGCGGGTCGAACCTGGTGGAGGGGCTGCGGGCGAACCGTGAGAGCAGGGGATCTGACACCATCGCGCAGACTGTACGAATCGTGTGCAGGCCTTCCATGATCGCCTTGACCTGATCGAAGCAGAGGCGGTCAGCGCGGGTCGGATCGCGGTAGCAGAACGAGCATGTGAGGTTGCACTCGTGGGTGAGCCCCAGCCCGAGGGAGATGCCGTCTTCGGCCAGCGGGAGACCGGATGTGGTAAATGCCGCCGTGATGTTGTCGCTTCCCCGGCCTCCACCGCCGGGCAGGCGACGAGCCCAACAGCAAGTGTAACCGGCTACTATCTGGGCGGCAGCACAGTGGACGGAAAATGGCGCTCTTGCTCCATCGTCCGCAGCGCATACAGCAATCCATCCGGATGGACGCGCACGATGCCCTGGTAGGGGCGGTCCACTGCGGCGATCGCCACCAGCACCAGCGAGATGAGAAAACTCAGCATCACCACCTGCAGCAGATGAAAGCGGAAGTCGGGGACGCCAAAGAAACAGGCAGCTACCACGGTCACAATCCCGCCGGCTATCAGGACAGCCCAGAGAATGGCGGGCAGAGCGTCGGTGGTTTGCAGGATACGAATACCGCGATGCTGGCTGAGGGAACTCAACGAGCTCATCAGCTCTCCCATCGCAAGCGATTGACCGCCCTGCGACAGATTCCCCCAGCTCGCAGCCGCCCAAAGCCGGTCGATAATGGGACCGCCCCCGTGTGGAACCTGCCCCTTCAGGATCTCCGGCCACTCCACCTGGAGCACAACCTCCGCATATTCATGGGCCAAGGTCTTGATGTCTTTGCGCTGTGGTTCGGGAAACTGGTTGGCGACGCGGAAAATGTTCACCACATCGACCGCTTCCAACTGCGCATCTTCTTTCGCCTGCTGATAGTGGTTCCACAGTCCTGAAAGCAGGAAGGCCAGGATGACGGCGTACATGGTGCCGATGACGGTCACCACCGCGCCGGTGAAATCATTGGACTCTTTGCGCTTGCCGGGCGTGGAGAAGCATCGTGCCAACTCCAGCACCGCTGCCGCGGCGATTATGGAACCAATGATGATGAGAATGCTATTCGCCATGTGAATGCGCCGCTCAGTAAAGGTTGTCCGGCAGAGCGGCTTGGCAAATGCTGTGAACCGCAACTTGAAAAGCTACGGCTTCAGAGGCTGCTGGAAGGCGCGCCCCCTTCACCGCCGCCTGCACTGCCTCTCCTAATCGCTTTCGACTTCTCATCCGAAAGTACGTGCGCGCCAATCCGCAACTGGAAGGCTTGCGCAGAGCCTCATCTCTACTGCTTTGCCGGGCGCGGCTTCAGCTCCGGTGTGGACGCAGCCTGCTGGGTCAAAGACGCTCCGGCGAGTTTGACCACCGACATCTTGCCATCGGTCAGGATGTCATCGCCGGTGGCGTTGGCGGTTTCCCGCGGCGCTTGCGGACGGTCAATGTCGGCATAGGCCTTTGCGGTCCCGACGAAAAGCAAGTCGGTTGTAATCCAGTCGCGTTCGCGGTCGACATGAGGATCGATGCGGTGCCCCCACTTGGTTTTTCCGGCGGCGTTGGTGGTGGCAATATCGTGGGTCGCTGCCCCTACCCAAACCTGCTGCCCTGCATACTCGCTGGACAGCTTCCAGATGCGAATGTGGTGACGCTTGGCGAAAGTGTCCAGGGACTTTTGGAAGACCAGGTCAGGCGGGCGTCCCTCCAGGAGCAGCGTCGAAACCGGCCCGGCGGAATAGCCGGTTTGCCGTATGGTAGCTTGCGCCGCTTTTAGGGCGGAAGCCACTTGCACATTGTCGGCTTCGTACCAGCCGGCCTCGGCAAAAGCCGATTCCAGTTGCTGTTGCGTCCCCAGGAACATGAGGTTGGTCAAATCCGAAGGAACGTTCCTGGGAGTGTAGACGCGTAGCGGCGCCTTCTCCACCAGTTCGCGCAATTGATCATTCACCGGCAACTGCTGCCAACCCGGCCAGGAGTCCTTCTGCGCCAGCATCGACGGGCGAAGAACCTGGATGTGGAGATCGGTCCCGGCAGGGAAATAGACCTCGCGCCGTATCGAAAGTCCATAGATGCTCTGGATGCCTTTAATGCTGTAGCCGGCGATGGGGTTGCTCGCACTCAGGGCCGCAACGGCGAGCGAGACCTTTTTGGAGGCATGGGGCTGTACGATTCCCAGGATCTCATTGTTGCGGACGGTCTCGCGAGCGTTATCCACGTCGAGGACGCGAGCATAGACTGGCGACTTCTGGCCATTTTTGTGAACGATGTCGGAAAAATCGAGCACCAGACGCGGCTGCGAATATTTGTCCGGCGCCTTGTGCGCGTAGAGCACCGTTCCTTTGAGCTTAGTTCCCGGCGGGACCAGCAACTCGCCTTTGTTACACGCCACCTGCTCGCCATTTTTACAGAGCGGATAGGTTACGGTAGCCTCGATCGGATCGCCCGTACGGGAGCGGTCGCTATAAACCGGACCACTGAGCCGGACGCTCAGCGTTGCCCCCGGAGTTAGGTCGGCCTGGCGCGACAAATTGACGGCTGCGGAATGGCTCTGCGGAACACCGGACGAGCTCTGGCCGAAGAACTTGTAGAACGCGGAGAGAAATCCACTGCTGGCGCGGTTCTCAATCAGCAAGGTCTGCATTTCCCAGTTCGGCGAATACAGCAGGTAGTCCAACGCAGTGTCGTTGTACACGTCTTCTTTGTTGATGTCGACGCCGCGTGTAATCAGCGTATCGGCGATCTGCTCGTAGGCCACAACGACCTTCTGATTAGAATTGTAGCTGGAGCCAAATATTGCCCAATGCAAGGCCGTCCTGCCTTGCGCATCGGTTGCTTTCACATCGGCGCTCTTGGCCAGCGTCTTCGCCTGCGCCAAGTCAGCCAGAATTGCCTTGTCCTTCGTCTCGCGGGTAGCGCGATAGAGTGCCTGGATCAGCGGCGAATCTTTCGAGACGTCGAGTTCGACGGCGGCAGGCGACATCTCTACTTCGGCCTCTTGCCCAGCCTCGGGCTGGGTTGGCGCCGGCTCCCCCTGGGGCTCAACCTGCTGCGTTTTTGACGGCGTCTGCTTCTGGGATTTCGCCTGCGCCTGGGCGGCGCGGGCCGCGGTTTGCGACACGACCAGAGCGATGAACGTGAATTCGATCAAGAAGAAGCGCGACTTGGGAAGCATGGGCATGATAGTTCCTCAGGAGCGGCAGGTATGTTGACGCGGGAAAGCGCTAGGTGTCAAGAGCGTTAGTGATGGGTGTCAGGTATTGGGGCGATCCCTGACGCCACTAACGCGTCGCTTTCTCCAGCAGATAAAGGTAGGAGCGGTAAATCTGTCCCGTGGCGCGTGTCATGCCGATCTCGCAGGTCCGGCTGCTGGAGTAGCATTCCTCAGGATGCGCAGCGCGAACTTCCGCCGACTCCAGCCGGGTCGCCGACTCGGTCAGCTCGGGAAACAGGAACCCGCGGTCCCCGGCGAAGGCGCAGCAGCCGGACTCGATCGGGACCGTCACCTGCTGGCTGCACGCGCGCGCAATCGTCTCCAGCTTCGCGCCAATTCCCATCTTTGTGACCGAACAGACGGGATGCAGCACCACCGAGCCCGACTTGGACTTGATCGCCAGCTGGGGAAGCAGCTCGTCATGCACAAACTCAATGGAATCCAGGAACGTCAGCACGGCAAACCGTTGCTGGTTCTCCGCCGTCAGGTAAGGGCCGGCGCCTTTCAACGCGTAGGCGCAGGGGCTGGTGTCAATCACAATCGGAAGCCTCCCCTGCTCTGACCATGCCCAGCAGCGCTCAATCGCGTTGTTCGCGGCGATCGCCTGGGCGCGCAAGAATCCCTTCGACGAAAACGGAGTTCCGCAGCACACCCCGCGCACGTCCGGCGGAATGTAGACCGGCGCTCCCGCGCGGCTGGCCAGCTCCACCATCACTTCCATCAGCGAGCGGTCGGCAGGTTCGCCCGGCAGCCGTCCCATCACGCGGGAGATGCACGACGGGAAGTAAACCGCCTGCGTGTCCGCCTTCTGCGTCGCCGGTATTGGCCCGGCAGCATAAGGAGTGTCGGGCATCCACTCACTCACATTGTCGCCCGCCACCCGCTTCATCGCGCGCGTTAACCGGCGCATGGCGTCAGCGCCGATCACGCTCTGCGCTACATGACCCAGCCGCAATGCCATGCGCACCACGCTCTCGGCAGCGCCAAAGTTGGCGGCAATGCGCTCCGCCCAGCGATGCGCCTCAGCCGAAGCGCGGAGGTTGCGAAATCGCTTTACCAATTGCCCGGTATCAATGCTCACCGGGCACGCCGTACCGCACAGCCCATCCGTAGCGCAGGTGTCGAGGGCCATGTAAGGGAACTCGCGGTCGATGCTGGCGTAGAGCCCCGAGCCATTGCGGGCTTCCTGCAGGCGCGCCATCTCGCGGCGCACCACAATGCGCTGGCGCGGCGTCAGCGTCAGCTCGCGGCTGGGGCACTTCGGTTCGCAGAAGCCGCACTCGATGCACTTGTCGATCTCCGGCTCAACTTGCGGAAGCTGCTTCAGATTCGCCAGGTGCGCCTTGCGATCCGGATTGACGATGACGCCGGGGTTGAGCAGGTTATCGGGATCGGCCAATTCCTTGAGCCGGCGCATGATCTCGTACGCTTCCGCGCCCCACTCCGTCTCGACGAATGGCGCCATGTTGCGCCCGGTTCCATGTTCCGCCTTCAGCGCCCCGTCATAACGCTTCACCACCATCTTCACCACGTCGTCGATGAAGTGCGCGTACTGATCAATCGCCGCCTGGGTATTGAAACTCTGGGTTATAACGAAGTGCAGATTGCCATCCTTCGCGTGCCCGAAGATGATAGCGTTGTCGTACTCGTGAACGCGGAAGAGCTGAATGAGGTCCTGCGCCGCGTCAGCCAGCGCCTCGACGGGAAAAGCTACGTCCTCGATGATGACCGTCGTACCGCTCCGTCGTACCGATCCCACCGACGGGAACAGTCCCGCGCGGATCTGCCACAATAAAGCCTGCTCGCTGCCGATATGCGTAAAGCGCCCCGGCTGGCACAATTTCAGCCCGCCCACAGCATCGGCCGCGAGCTTCTCCAGTTCGCGGCGTTCGCCCTCCTCCGCCGATTGAAACTCCGCCAGCAGGCCGGCTGCCGCTTCCGGCAGCGAGCGAATCGAAGCCGGAATTCCAGCCTTATCTTCCACCGAACGCAACGACGCGCGGTCCATGATCTCCAGCGCCTTCGCCCCCGCCTGCCGCAAAGGAACAATCGAGGCCGCGGCCGCATACAAATCCGGAAACAGGAGCAGCCCCGTATACTTCACCGGCAGATCGGGAACGGTGTTGAGCACCGCTTCGGCAATGAAAGCCAGCGTCCCTTCCGAGCCGATCAGCACGTGCTGAAAAATATCCACCGCGCGCTCAAAATCGACGAAGGCGTTCAGCGAATATCCCGTCGTGTTCTTCATCCGGTACTTGCTGCGGATGCGGTCGCACAAGGCCGGGTTCCGCTCCAGGCTCGCCTTCAGCTCCAGAACCCCGCGTGCCAGCTCAGGCTCACGGGCATGAAATTCCTCGTCCGCGTCGGGCCGTGCCGTATCGATGACCGTCCCCGACGGCAGCATGAACTTCATCGATGCCAGCGTGTGATAGGCATTCTGCTCGACGCCGCAGCACATACCACTGGAGTTGTTAGCCAGGATTCCACCCAGCGTGCAGGTGGCGATGGAAGCCGGATCAGGGCCGATCTTCGCGCCGTAGTCGCGCAGCGCCTGGTTGGCGCGGCCTCCCAGCACGCCCGGCTGTACGCGGATTCTCTTGCCGCCGTCTTCAATCTTCAACTGGCGCCAGTTGCGCGCCACCTCCGCCAGCAGCCCATCGGAAATCGATTGCCCCGACAAGCTCGTACCGGCGGCGCGAAAGGTCATCGGCATGCGCCTCTGCCGGCTGAAGGCGAACAGCGCGCGGATTTCGTCCAGGCTTTGTGTCTGGACCACCGCCTTGGGAATCAGACGATAGAAGCTGGCGTCCGACGCCCAGGCAATCAAATCGATCGGGCGGACCAACACTCGCTCGCCCGGGACCAGCCCGCCCAGCGCCGAACGAATTTCTTCCGGCGACAGTTCCATGCGAGCGGTTTGGGTTGCAGCCATGATGGTTCCTTTCACGGGACACCCAACGAGTCCTTCCTCTGGGCTTGTTAGGGCGGAGTTCCGGTCCATGGGCCACGCCGGGCGCGGGCGGCAGCACAACGAATCGGGAAAGACTCCCAACTTGAATCTAAGGCGGCGTTGAGCGCAGGGCGCGGAGGCTCGTCACATGGATTTGTGATGAGAAGCACAAGGCAGAGCAGCCCCGTGGGGATTACGGGCGGCGAAGGAAGATCGCGCGATTAGGGTTGCGATGTGGTTTTTCCGCCGGCTTGCACCTGCAGCAGCCATCCGCTGCCGCCCCGGATGTGTACATTGCGGCTCGACTGGAACGCGATCTCCCCCACCGGAGTCGTTCTGCCCCAGTGTGCGATCTTCAAGTCGGCGAAGCCGTATACGCCGCACGCCGAGGGCGAGAAAACCCAAAGCGCTTGCTCCTGCTCACCATCGCTGTGGCAGCCTCGGGCCGGAGCCGGAATCAGCTTGGCCGTGACCGCGCCGTAGTCGGTCGTGCGGCCGACGATTGCACCATCCGCAATAACGTTGCCGCTGCCGCGAAACGCCCCCGCACCCCCTACCTGCATCGTGGTCCAATCGCTCGGCGTCGTGCCGTAGTCATCCACGGAGTTGGTGGGCAGCTTCGCTTCAAAAACCTCCATCATCGAGGCCAGCGCGCGCAAGTGCGTCACCATCGTGAACTGGCGGCCCCTCATCGAAATTCGATCGAACTTGACGGCGAGCCGCGACGGCGACCCCTTTGCTGCAGGAGTAGCGCTCACAACATGTCCCGTGACGCGAGCCCCTTCCCGGATGATCACCCCATCAGGCAGCCGAACGTCTTGCTTGATCTGGCCCTTCACCATTTGGCCCGGCTTGCTGTGGCGGGCGTCCAGCGTTGATCGCAGCATCACCGGCAGAGCCGTTCCCGGCGGAATCTGCTGCGCGGGCAACAGCATGGTCCACCACCCGAGCCAGCAACTCCAAAGAACTGCGCGCAGACGAATTGTCCTCATCTTATAGCTTCGGCCTCAAGCCAGGTTTCTACCATCTTAAGACGAACGACGTGCGGCAACAGATCGTGTCAGTGAGTTGCGGACTTGCAGGTATTCGACAATAGCTTGGCGTGCTCAACTCGCAGGGCCGGCAGTTCTTCCACGCTCGATGCGGTCTGATCCATCGTCGTGTCGAGCGTTATCACCGTCGGCTTGCCGGTGATCTCAACCTCGTGCCCCACAAAGTGGCTCAGCTTCGCCGTGCTGCCGGTAAGGCGATGGACTTTGCCATGCTTGTCGGTGACGGTGTAGTGACCGCCAGAGCTGTACAGGCAGCCTTGGATTGTGGTTGGAGATTTACCGGCAGGAGCGCGCGTGACGTTGGCTCCGGGAATACCCTCCTGCGCTGGCAGCCAAAGCGCGGAGGTGAGTAGCAGCATGGTGATCATCAAACTTTTTCGCACAGACCCACCTCCACATCGGCAGGGGCGTCTTCTTCCGTTGACACCCTGGTGATGCAAGATCATCTCAAATCGAAGCCCAATCATTTGGCAGGCATCTTGCATGTATCGGCAACGTGCTTGATGCTCTCGATCTTGAAAACCCTCTCCTCTTTCACGTTCGAGGCCTCACCTTGAATAGTCTTGTCGACCGTCCTTATTCCCGGCTTACCGGTGAGTTCAATCTCGTGGCCGACGTGGTGACGGAGTTGGTTAACTTCATTGGAAAGTTGCCACACCTTTCCACTATCTTCGGTGAGCCTGTAGTGGCCCTTGGAGAACGACAGGCAACCTTGAATTGTGGTCATATCCGAGGTTTTCTCGTCAGCCTTTCCCATGGTTTGGGCTTGCAGCCAAACCGCTGAGATCAGGAACGCCAGAGCGAACAGCGTTGCTTTGCGCAAAAACAACCTCCTTGCAGCGTGGTTCTCCGGCCGAGGATCCCACATCCTTTGCCGTGAGAGATTATCCATAGCTTGTGCTGGCAAGGCAATTGATTTCTTCGCGCCGGCCTGCGGCCATGGATACGATGCCCCGCAACGCGGCCCGGCATCGCAGGCCGGAGCGCCAACCCAAGGCGGACAGAGACGGTTGGCTTTACTGGCCCGATGAGCAGGTGTCCGCCACCCGCTTTACGGTTTTCACTTCGAAGACCTCCTGCTCCGACACGTCCGAGCTCCCACTCTGCACTGTATTGTCGCCCGCCTGCCACCCCGGCTTGCCCGTCACCTCGATCTCGCGGTGCACCTGGTGGCCTAGCTTGGTGGCAGCGCCGGATAGCTGATGCGTCTCCCCGTCGTCCTCGGTGAGGATGTAGTTGTCTTCCGACATCGTCAGACAACCCGTCAGGGTGGTGAGATTGGGATTCTTGTCGGACTTCTTCGAATGTGGGCTGGCCGCCTGCGCCTGCAAAACGGCGAAAAAGAGCAATGAAAAACTGAGCAGTACTGCCTTACACACAACCAGCCTCCTTATTATGCGATTACGCGGTTCGGGATAGGGCTCCATGACCCGTGCGCTTCGGGTTCGGGGCCACAAACCCGCAAAGCTGTTGACAAAAAATTCACAAGGTCGCGCTGACCAACCACGGAGAAAATCACACACGCTTCTCTGCGGAGCACCGCCTCGACCAGCGGAAGCTTGCCGTCGAAAAAGGACGAAAAGACGAAACTCCGATTGGTTCCACCGCCACCACCTAAACGGCAAAAATGACCTGCTTGGGCGCACCAAGAAATAACCTGGGCTTGCTCGGTTCGCTGCGCCATTATAGTCCTCAAGCCTTAGTCGTAGTCTTCAGGCTTAAGCAATCTGCTGGGTGATTCCACCTGCAAAATCCGTGGTGAAGAAGGAAACGTGTTGATCCCAATCAGCAGACGCGCGGCGTGGATCCATGCACAAAACCTGCCGTGAAGAAGGGGGGGGGGGCCGCCGGGGGGGCGCGCCGCGGGGGGGGAGGGGGGGGTGGGGGGGTTTGAGTGGGTATGGGGGCGCGCACCCCGCCACGGCTGTAGAGAACGAA